>Ga0172382_10002688_pt1 | contig 29215 bp, 25 predicted proteins | sample Leawel138RmetaG_FD_122245 | JGI IMG/M metagenome (GOLD analysis project Ga0172382, IMG submission 122245) | Leachate microbial communities from a municipal landfill in Southern Ontario, Canada - Leachate well 138R metaG | ecosystem: Engineered > Solid waste > Landfill > Unclassified | place...
GAATTACCTTGATTATTTCAGATTTCTCTGGTAATATAAACGCTTGCGCGTGTAAACAGTTACGCGACAGACGATATTATAATGCAAGAAAGGTATTGAGATGGCAAAGTGCAATCAGTGTGGGAAAACCACCACCTTCGGTCACAATCGCAGTCACTCACTCGTCGCTACCAGACGTAAGTTCCGCCCGAACCTCCAGCAGGTTACCGTCATGGAAGGCGGGAGGAAAGTTCGCAAAGTACTTTGCGCGCGCTGCATCAAAACTCTGACCAAGGCCTATCGTTAGTTTTTACACCTAAAACAATCATCAAAAAGTCGCTCACCCGGCTTTTTTGATTTTAATCCAGAGCCGCTCTTAGAGCAGCAATGCCCGCGGCAATGCCATCAGGATGTTTGAAAATGGCCGTGCCCGCCACAAAATTCCTGGCACCAGCCTGCCAGTTTTCCAGAATCGTGTCCGCTGAAATGCCGCCATCAACCTGAATGGTGGCCTGCGAATTAAACTCATCCAATATGCTCCTCACGGTCCGGATTTTTTCCAACGAAAATGGAAGGTATTCCTGACCGCCAAAACCCGGGTTGACTGACATGATCAAAACCTGATCGACCACCTCAGCCAGGTAACGCAGGCTTTCCAGTGGTGTACCGGGATTGTAGGTCAATCCTGCCCGTGCGCCCATTTCCCTGATGGATTGCAGGCTGCGATGAATGTGTGGATAGGTTTCGTAATGGATGGTGACGGTGGATGCGCCCGCCTCAATAAAATTTTTCAGATGCCTTTCAGGCTCTACAATCATCAAATGAACATCGACAGGTAAATCGCTGGCATCCCTGCAGGCCCTGACAATTTCAGGGCCGAAGGTAATGTTGGGAACAAAACGACCATCCATCACATCGACGTGGATCTGGTCTGCCCCACCCTGCTGGGCTTCACGTACCTGCGCGCCAAGTTTTTTTAAGTCGGCTGAGAGGATTGAGGGGGATATGATCGCTTTCATAGGCTCCTGTCAGGGTTTGAGTAGAATGTAAATATAAAACCAAAACGGGATCAACCCAACCAGCAAGCCGCCGGCAATAATAGCCAGGGCCCAGGTTTTCCAATCTATGGGCCTTTCCTCCTCCCAGTCTACTTCACGATTACGAGTATAGGCTTCTTCCACGGGAGACAAAGTCGGTCGCGCAGCTTCAGGCTGACCTGCCGAATCTGTAATTCCAGCCTGGCGCGAGAACTCGTTTGTTACCGCTGGGGTTTGAAACGGATCCGCCTGTGCCTGCTCGGCAGGTAGGGGCGGCTGAATCAGGCGTGACCCCTGAAAAGTATCATGCACAAATGCCATATTTTGATTGGGCTCTGTGTTCGTGTCGTACAGCCCCAGCAGCAATCGGCCCATTTGATCGGCAGTTCGGTACCTGGAGCTGGGTTCCTTGGCCAGGACCTTGAGGATGATCTCTTCCAAGGCTGAGGGAATACTGTTGTTGTAATAGCGTGGAGCGACCGGTTTGTCCTCCCGGTGCATGCGAGCCAATTCTGTCGAATCGGAGGCAATAAATGGCAGTCTGCCGGTGATCATTTCGTAGAGGATAATCCCCAACGAATAGACATCCGACGAAGGGGATGGCGGGCGACCACTGGCTTGCTCCGGGGAGAAGTAGTGTGGTGAGCCCCAGACCACGTCGCTGCGTTCATCAGGTGATATGGTAGCAAGCGCTCTCGCGATACCAAAATCGGTCACTTTAAGACGCCCTTCGGGCGTGACCAGCATGTTGTGTGGTTTGACATCACAGTGCACCAGACCGGCACGGTGGGCGTATCCAACCCCACCGCAAGCCTGGATCATCAGCTCCAGCGCCTCACTGACCGTGAAACGTTCTTTCTGTTTGGTCAGTGTCTTCAAATCGGTTCCCGGCATGTATTCCATAACAATGAAGAGATGCCCCTGGTCGAGACCAAAGTCGTGCACAGTGACGATGTTAGGATGGGAGAGATTGGCTGCTGCCCGAGCTTCCTGGCGGAAGCGTTCACGGAAAGCAGGATCTTTGGAAAAATCTTCACGCAGAACCTTGACCGCCACGTTTCGTTCTAGCATCAGGTCCTTAGCCTTATACACCACGGCCATGCCGCCAGTTCCCAGGGTGTCCTGAAGCTGGTAACGATCATTAAGCAGGCTGGGCATGTCCATGCTGGTTATTATAATTCATGAATCGGGGTAAAAAACTGGCATTCTATCTGGTTATCTCTTCAGGACGCGATCAGGATCCCATAAAACTAAATCCGTACTAAATACAGAAAATTTCCTGGGCGAAGCACCCGAAAGAACTCATCACGCTCCAGAAATCTATCAGTAGAAGCCAAATTTAAAAAACAATGAATTCTCAAAACTGCGTACAAAAAGTCTTGCCATTTTGGGGCAGAAGTCGTATAATGTGGGAAAGATTGTCATAGAGTGTCGCAAAGTGTCACAACAATTGAAAATGGAGCGCCAGAAAAGGCGCTTCGGTGCTTAAAAGAGGGATTAGAACAAATGTTTTACGGCAGGTTTTCACACAACATCGACAAGAAGGGCAGAATGACTGTTCCTTCCAGCTTTCGCGATGAAACCCCCCACGGTGTGGTTTGTGTGACCAAAGGTCTCGACGGAAACCTGATGGCTTACGCCAAAGAAACCTTTGATTTCTATGCCCAATCGATGAACAGCATCTCAATTACAGACCCCAACATGCGCTCCTTCCGGCGCGAAGTTCTGGGTTCTACAGCCGAATTAGCCTATGACACAGCCGGACGCGTCCTCATTCCGCTGCACTTGCGGAAGTTAGCTGGGATTGAGGATGACGTGACCATCATCGGTGTAGGCGACAGCTTTGAAATCTGGGATCCCAAACGGTTGCATGCCTTTGAGAACGCCACCGACCCAGAATTGCAAGCCAAGGCCTGGTCTTCACTGCATATCACGCCAACCAGAGGAAATTGATGTCGGCGGTGCCACCGGCTCCACAGCCCCACCGCTCAGTACTTTACCAAGAAACAATTGAATATCTGGCTCCAAAAAGTTCTGGTCGTTATCTGGATTGTACCGCTGGCGCGGGGGGACATGCTTACGGCATCCTTGAAGCCTCCAGCCCTGATGGGCAGTTGATCGCGATCGATCTCGACCCAACCGCCATTCAGCTCACCTCAGAACGTCTGAGACCATTCGGGCAACGCGCGACCGTGCTGCACGACAGCTATCTGAACTCGGCGAGAATCTTGCAACGAAAAGGCTGGGAGGAAGTTGACGGAATTCTGCTGGATCTGGGAGTTTCTTCAATGCAGCTTGACCAGGTCGAACGCGGGTTTTCTTTTCGCAGTGAGGCTCCCCTGGATATGCGCTTCAACCCAACCGCAGGGGAAACAGCCGCAGATTTGGTGAACAGGCTCACCGAAAAAGAACTGGCTGATGTGATTTGGAAATATGGAGAAGAACGGCATTCCCGCCGAATTGCCCGCCGAATCATCCAGACCCGACCTGTACTGACCACAACACAACTGGCAGAGGCGGTCCGTTCAGCAGTCGGTGGGACCAGAGGCAGAATTGACCCGGCCACCCGCACCTTTCAGGCGATCCGAATCGCCGTCAACGATGAGCTTAGAACGGTTGAAGAAGCCATCCCGGGCCTGATTGAACTTTTAAAACCGAAAGGCAGATTGGTGATCATCAGCTTCCATTCCCTGGAAGATCGATTGGTAAAACTGGCCTTTCGCAGAGAAAGCGTGGACTGTCTTTGCCCGCCAGAACAGGTTATCTGTGCCTGCGGGCACAAAGCCAGTATCAAAATCCTGACACCGCGGCCCGTGGTTGCCGGCCAGGAAGAAATTAACGAAAATTTACGAGCCCGCAGCGCCAAGCTGAGGGCAGTTGAAAAGAAGTAGGATTTTTGCAGGTAGAACGACCATGAGACAAGAACGATCACAAGCCTACAAACAAGCCCCCTGGCGCACCCAAATTCAATGGGTGGGGGGTTTCCTTTTGGCAGTTGTCACAGTGGCAGCAGTCGCGGGACTTTATCTGTCTATCAGCGGGCGCTCTGCCGCCACCGGCCGCAGGATTCAAAACCTTGAAATCCAATTATCAGCACTACAACGAGAGAATAATGACTTGCAAACACTGCTTGGTCAGATTCAGTCTGAACACGCTCTTTCTGAGCGCATCGATTCATTGAACATGCGACCTTTGACGCCGGACGAAGCGCTTTATCTGGAGGTCCCTGGCTACATCCCCGCGGAAGGTCCCTCGTTGGCGCCCCCACCGACAGCCCGGGAAGAACGCACACCCATTTTGCTGCCTGAATTCACCAGCAGCTTCATTGAATGGATTTCTCTGAAATTGCAGGCAGCTCCCACCAATTCAAGCCCAACCGTTGAGGTGCTGCCGTGAGCGAAAATATTAAAACCCGCTTCCTGATAATATGTGTGATCTGCTCAGTTGTCGCGGGCATCACCGGCATACAGATGATCCGCATACAAAACAGCGAGGCTGCCCAGCGTCTCCTGACTGCCAGCGAAACCTATCAGGGCGTCAACAGAATCATCTATCCGGATCGTGGTAATATCTACGATTCGAAAGGGCGCCTTTTGGCCGGTAATGAAACCTCCTACGAAATCGGTCTCGACCTTAACAGTGTCACCAATGCTGAGACCGTCGCCAGTATTGCTGCCAGTGTATTGGGTCTCGACTACGCCCAGGTGTTGGGCTACACAAAGATCAAGCCAGGCAACGGTAATCCTTTCTATATCGTTCTGGATGACTTTGTCACTAAAGATAAAATTGCGGAATTGGAAACCATTAAAGCCGACTACAACAGCCGCGTGGGTAAAGGAAACGTGATCCTTCCCAGTCTTGACGGTTTGATCTGGACTGCGCATTCTCAAAGATCGTACCCCGAAGGAACACTGGCCTCCAATATCCTTGGCTTCTACAGCTATTTAGACCGCACTGACGGCAGAGGATATTACGGTTTGGAAGCGGCTTATGATTCCCAGCTTTCAGGCAGGCCGCAGCAAATTTACATCACCTATGACCCCCAACGACTCAGTACAGTGGAAGAAGTTCCACCCGGAGCCAGTCTTGTGCTCACACTGGACAGGGAAATTCAAGCAATGACGGAAAAAACGCTCGACGAGGCCATTGAGTGGTCAGGTGCTGAGAGCGGCACCATCCTGGTCTATAACCCGGAAGATGGTGGAGTGATCGCCATGGCCACCGCTCCGAGGCTGGACCCAAACAAATACTGGCAATACAGCCAGCTCTTCCCCGACCCTATGCCGTTCAACTCTGCCATCAGCCAAACTTACGAACCGGGCTCGGTCTTCAAGGTCATCACCATGGCAGCCGCGCTCGATTCTGGTTTGGTCGACCCCGAGACACGTTTTCAAGACACAGGTTCGTTTAATATCGGCGGCACAACGGTCTACAACTGGAACATGGGTGCCTGGGGCGATGTGGATATGACTGAGTGTCTGCAGTATTCTCTGAATGTCTGCATGACCTGGCTGGCGACCGGGATGGGCCCGGATACCCTTTATACCTATTTCAAGAATTTTGGTCTCGACCGAAAGACCGGTATCGATCTGGGTGGCGAAAATCATTGGCCTTTGAAACTGCCGGGGGATAATTTATGGTACGAAGTCGACCTGGCCACCAACAGTTTCGGTCAGGGCATCTCCCTCACTCCCATTCAAATGGCCATGTCGATAGGCGCGGTAGCCAATGACGGACGCATGATGGCTCCTCATCTGGTCAAAGCCATGATTATTGATGGCAAGCAATATGATGTCGATCCGGTGGTGGTGAGAAGTCCGATTTCAGCTGAGACCGCACACACCTTGACCGACATGCTGGTGACCTCACTTGAAAGCGAGGCCTCCAATGCGCTGGTAGAAGGCTACACCGTGGCAGGAAAAACCGGTACGGGTGAAATTGCTACCCCTTATGGCTACTCCTCCAGCGAGACCAATGCCTCTTTCGTTGGGTGGGGACCCGCAGAAGATCCGAAATTCCTGGTGTATGTCTGGCTCGAAAAACCCTCGATTTCGATTTGGGGGTCAGAGGTTGCTGCGCCGGTTTTCTCTGAATTGGTCAGCAAACTGGTCGTTTTAATGGATATCCCTCCTGATACCGTCCGACTGGCGGGCAGTAATATTACAGCAGGACAGTGAGGTTTAAAAGAAAGAAATGTTGACGATCGAAAAAGTTCTCACAGCCTTTGGAATGGACGCGAATCCATCCCGCGGTCAGGAAGCAATTATAAACGGTTGCGTTGATTCCCGCATGGCTGTTCATGGAAGTCTCTTTGTCGCACTCCCAGGCGAGAACACAGACGGTCATCTTTATGTTGACCAGGCATTTGCCAATGGCGCGGTTCTGGCATTCGTTGAGCGCGATATCAATAGCGCCTACCCGATTTTCGACCTTGAAAACCCGCCCGCTGGCCCGTGCCCCGCGCCATTTTCAATAAAAGTACCCAATACGCTCAAAGCGCTCCAGCACCTGGCCACTTGGTGGCGCGATCAGTTCCAGATCCCTGTGATCGGGATCACAGGCAGCGTGGGTAAGTCTTCCACCAAAGAGACCATGGCCGCCCTGTTGGGCTACAAGCTGCATGTGCTCAAAAATGAAGGCAACATGAACAACGAGATCGGACTGCCGCTGACCCTGCTTTCACTGAATGAGGATCATCAGGCTGCCGTGCTCGAAATGGGTTTTTATGTTCCCGGGGAAATAAAACTGCTTTGCGAAATTGCCAAACCCAGCATTGGGGTTGTGACCAATATCGGCACGGTTCACGCACAGCGCGCCGGGGATATTGAGACCATTGCCAGAGGTAAGTCTGAACTCGTGCAGGCTCTAAACGGTCAGTCAGACGGGCTTGCAGTGCTCAATTATGATGATAAACGCGTCCTGGCTATGGCTTCTCTGACTAATGCCCGGGTGCTCACTTATGGTTTGTCGCCCGAAGCTGATTTTTGGGCCGACGAGATTCAGACCAAAGGGCTTTCTGGCATCTGCTTCAACGCTCACCATGCTGGTCAGAAATACGATCTCTCTGCTGAACTGTTTGGCAAACATTCGGTTTACAACGCATTAAGCGCCATAGTTGTTGCCGGTGAACTTGGTTTGAGCTGGTCTGAAATCAAAGCCGCGCTGCACAGTCAGGAAATGGTCCAGCGTGTGCGCACGTTCACCAGCAGCAACGGGGCGTTAATTATTGATGACAGTTACAATGCTTCGCCCACCTCCACAATCGCCGCGCTCGACCTGCTTGACCAATTGGAGGGTGAGAAGGTGGCCGTTCTGGGCGATATGCTCGAACTCGGTCAGTACGAAAGGGAGGGGCATGAGCAGGTTGGTCGTAAGGCTGCTGAAATTGCCAACCAAATTGTGCTCATCGGACCTCGCGGCAGGCTCACTCGCCAGGCAATTCTGGACAGCGGTCTCCCCCAACAAAGCGTTCATTGGTTTTCTGACTCCGAAGACGCCGCCCAATACCTGCAAGTGGCTTTAAAGCCTGGACAGACAGTCTTGGTGAAAGGTTCGCATGGAATGAGGATGGATAAAATCATTGCCATGTTGGAGGCAAAAATCTGATGCGTGGATTTTCATTAGCGATTGCGATCAGCAGCATCAGTTTTTTGCTTTCAACCATTTGGGGTGAGCCTTTTATCAAATTGCTCACCATGTTCAATATCGGTAAGCAGATTCGCGACGATCAGCCAGCTACCCACCGGAAAAAAGAAGACACCCCCACAATGGGTGGCTTCATGTTCCTCGTCCCTATCACGCTTTTGACGGTGATCTTAAACGCGGTTTCGCTGTTCGGCTCCCGGTTGCTCGGATCATCCATCCTGGTACCCCTGGCGGCCTTGTGGGCATTTTCCGTCATTGGCGCTATTGATGATTGGGAAGGCATACGCGGCTCTCGCCGCGGGCTGGGGATGAAAGCCAATACCAAATTTATACTCCAGGTGGCTGCGGCCCTTGTGCTTGCCTACACCATGAAAGAAACACTGCAGGTCCCCCATTTATATTGGCCGGCGTCCGATATCGCCCTTGACTTTGGGTGGATCTACCTGCCGATAGCCACCATAATTATCGTTGGCATGGCTAATGCGGTGAATTTTACCGATGGTGTCGATGGTCTGGCGACGATCATCTCCATGACAGCCTTTGGCATCTACGGCATTTCCAGCCTGATGCAGGACCAGGTCTATCTGGGACGCTTTTGCTTTTGCGTGGTGGGAGCATTGGCCGGCTTCTTGTGGTTCAACTGTCATCCCGCCCGTTTGTTTATGGGCGACACTGGTTCACAGGCTCTGGGTGCCTCGCTGGCAGTAGTGGCGTTAATGACCGGCCGCTGGCTGTTTCTGCCGCTGATTGCAATTATTCCGATGGCCGAGCTGCTAAGCGTCATCATCCAGGTGGCATATTTTAAGTTTACTAAGGGTAAGCGTGTTTTCATGCGCGCGCCGATCCATCACCATTTCGAAGAAGTCGGTTGGACCGAGAGTCAGATCGTGATCCGCTTTTGGATCATTGAACTGGTCAGCGCCATGCTTGGACTCAGCCTCACTTTTATAAGGTAATTATGAAAAACTACTCAAATAAAAAGGTCGTCGTCATCGGAGCCGCCCGTCAGGGACAAGCCCTGGCCCGCTTTTTCAGCCAGCGCGGAGCCCAGGTAACCCTGACCGACAACCGCGCTAAAGAACAGCTTACTGAAGAACTTGCCGTCCTGCAGGGTCTGCCCATCAGTTTGGACCTGGGCGGTCACCACAGCGAAGTCCTGGAGGGAGCTGATCTGGTCTGTGTCTCGGGGGGCGTTCCCTTGACCATTCCTTTTATTCAGGAAGCGCTTGTGCGCAATATCCCGCTCAGCAATGACTCCCAGATTTTTCTGGAAGAATGCCCCTGCCCAGTGGTTGGCATTACAGGGTCTGCTGGCAAGAGCACCACTACCGCCCTGGCAGGGCTTATGGCTGTCAAGACCTTTGAAATGAAGGGCGGTCGCCAAAAAGCCTGGGTGGGTGGCAATATCGGCAACCCCTTGATCGATTCAGTCGATCAAATCCAGGAAGACGACCTGTCAATTATAGAACTCTCCAGTTTCCAGTTGGAACTGATGAAGCAGTCACCTCAAATCGCAGCTGTGCTCAACGTCACCCCCAATCACCTGGATCGGCACGGCAGTATGGCAGCCTACATCGATGCCAAGGCGCGCATCCTCTGGTTCCAGCACGCTGATGACATTGCTATCCTCAACCGGGACGACAAGATCTCCTGGGATTTTGCCAACCAAATCAAGGCCGACCTGGTCAGTTTCGGTCTCAATAAACCGGAAGGTCGCTCCAGCGGCACTTATATTGCTCAGGATTCGGTCTGGCTGCAAATCGGGCAGGAAAAATTGAAACTCTTCCCGACAGAATGGATCCAGCTGCGCGGCAAGCACAACCTCTATAACGTGCTGGCTGCTGCTGCCATCGCTGCCGCGGCAACCCTGGCGCTGCCCGCTATCCAAAGCGCCGTCGAAGAATTCGACGGCGTACCCCACCGCCTGGAGACGGTGCGCGAGGTCGATGGCGTCACCTGGATCAATGATTCAATCGCGACCGCTCCGGAACGGACCATTGCCGCCATCGAATCGTTTTCAGAACCGATCGTCCTTCTGTTGGGCGGCAGGGATAAAAACCTCCCCTGGGACAAGCTCGCCAGCCTGGTCAGAAATAGAGTGGAGCGGGTGATCATCTTCGGGGAAGCGGCTCCCATCATTAGTCAGGCTATCGGCCCCCGTAACCCCAGGCAGCACCTCAAATCTGTGGTGAGCGCAAATGACCTCACCGAAGCACTTAAAACAGCCCGCATTCAAGCCCAGGCTGGCGATATAGTGCTGCTCTCGCCTGGAGGCACCAGTTACGACGCGTTCAAAGATTTTGAAGAGCGTGGGCAGTTCTTCAGAGATTGGGTGAACCAGTTATGATCAGTCCAACTACTCCCAAAGTGCAGAAAAAACCTGTTAAAGGCCTGACTATCGACATTCCGTTTATCCTTGCTCTGGTTTGCCTGCTGGTGATGGGCCTGATGATGGTCTATTCAACCGACCTGGATGCCTCCCTGCGCATGGGGCAGGAACCCGGCTACCTGTTCCAGAGACAGGTGTTATGGGTCGCTCTCGGTCTGGCAGTGATGATTTTTCTGGCCTTCTTCGACTATCACAATTTTGTGAAACTGGTTATCCCCATTGCCATGCTTGTGCTGGCTGGTTTGGTCATTGTGCTGGTGCGAAACGAGGTTCAGTTCAATTCCTCCCGCGCTCTCTTCAGCGGCTCTGTCCAGCCGGGTGAACTGGCGAAGATGGCGGTTATCCTTTACCTTTCAGTGTGGCTTTCAAGGCGCGGTAGCGATGAACTGTCGGACCTCAAGCTTGGGCTTTTGCCCTTGCTGATGGTTCTTGTCATGGTCGCGATCCTGATCTTCTTCCAACCCGACATCAGCGCGGCTGTGACCATCCTGGCCCTGGGGATCATGATGTTCTATCTGGGCGGAGGCAGTTGGCGACACATCCTTATGTTGGGTGGAATTGGCCTGTCAGCGGGGCTGCTGGCGGTTCGCTTTTACACGACCGGTCGTGCCAGGGTCGCTGATTATTTGAAGGGTCTGGAAGATCCCACCCTGGGTTCTTATCATATTCGCAGGAGCTTCGAAGCGCTGATCAAAGGACGCTTTTTCGGGGTCGGCCTGGGTAACGCCAACACCAAGTTTACCGGCTTGCCCTTACCCCACACCGACAGCATTTTCGCGGTCATCGCGGAAGAAATCGGTCTGTTTGGTTCCTTTATTGTGATGGGACTTTACATTCTGTTGATCTGGCGTGCATACAAAATTGCTCAAAAAGCACCCGATCAACTGGGTTCTCTGATGGCTTTTGGTCTGACCAGCTGGATCGTGATCGAAGCCCTGCTTAACATCGCTGTCATCGTGGGTCTCTTCCCCTTTGCCGGCAACACGTTACCGTTTATCAGCGCTGGCGGGTCCAGCATGGTCACTAACCTTGCGGCTGTCGGAATCATCATCAATATTGCCCGCCAGGGTGCGGGTTTCAAAATTCAGGAAAGGAGTCAAACCAGTGCGACTGTTGATTTGCGCAGGCGGGACTGGCGGCGGAGTGTATCCGGCGCTGACCGTTACCGAAGAGCTGGATAAGGACAATAACCAGATCCTTTGGATCGGAAGCGAAGGCGGTATGGAGGCTGAGCTTGTCCAAAGGACCGGTTTGAAATTCAAATCCATCCAGGCGGCTGGCGTACATGGTGTTGCAATTGCCAAACTGCCCAGCAACCTGCTGAAACTTTTTCGCGGATTTCAACAAGCCAAAAAGATTCTAAGAGAGTTCCAACCAGATGTGATGCTCTTTACCGGTGGCTATGTAGCCATTCCCATGGCCTATGCGGGGCGAAAATACAAGTCCCTGCTGTTTGTCCCCGACATCGAGCCCGGTTTGGCACTGAAAACCCTGGCAAAGTTTTCAAACCGCATCGCGCTGACAACTTCAGAATCAAAACAGTGGTTTAGTGAGAAAGACAATATGACAGTTACTGGCTATCCTTTACGAGAAGACGTCAAAAAATGGACCAGGGTCGAAGCCCAGGCTTACTTCAAGCTCGACCCCGGCCTGCCCGCAATCCTCTTTATGGGCGGGAGCAGTGGCGCCCGTTCGATCAACCAGGCGGTGATCAGGATTTTGGATAAATTGCTGGAGAAGTGCCAGGTGATCCATCTGACCGGTCTCCTGGATTGGGACGCCGTTCAAGCTGCAACTCAGTTTGCCAACAGTCGCTATCACCCCTACCCTTATCTGCACGAAATCGGGGCGGCACTGGCAGCGGCTGATCTGGCAGTCTCGCGCGCTGGCGCGTCGACACTGGGTGAATACCCGTTCTTCGGCCTGCCGGCTATCCTCGTGCCCTACCCTTATGCCTGGCGCTACCAGAAAGTCAACGCCGATTATCTGGTCAACCGTGAGGCGGCGGTTTTGCTGCCAGACGAGCAGCTCAAAGAGGGCTTGCTGCCCTTGATCGATGAGTTGATGGCACATCCGGCCAGACTTGCTCATATGAGTCGCGCCATGGAATCTTTATCTCAACCCGACGCTGCAGAGCGCATCGCTGCATTGCTGTATGAGATGGCGGAGGCATAGGAGGATCCAGTGGTTAGTCTGAACGTTCTTTTCTACATCTTTCTGACACTTTTCGCTGTCATCGGCCTGATCCGCGGATTTCGCAAAGAAATCGTTGTGACCGTTGCAGGGATTTTAAGTCTGTTCATCATCGAAGCTGTCATCCCCAGGATCTTCGGGTCACTGGAGGGCAGCAAAATCCTGATCATGAACCTGATCGTCCTGGCTGCCTGCGCTTTCTTTGGCTATCAAACTCCCAGTTCCAGACGACTGACTGAGAGTGGTCGTTTTGAGCGCGACAGTCTTCTGGATATGATGCTGGGCGGGCTGACCGGCGCCCTCAATGGTTATATTTTCTTCTCATCCGCCTGGTTTTACCTGGCAAGAGCGGGTTACCCTTTCAACTGGATCTCCGCGCCAGATCCCGGCACTGGGGTCGGACAGGCAGCGATCAACCTGCTTGCCGATGCTTTTCCTGGTGTCTTGACTGGCTCGTGGCTCTATATCGCATTGGCGGTGTCGGTCGCAATAGTATTGGCGGTGATACTCTAATGAACAAAGTGCACTTCATCGGAATTGGTGGAACAGGCATATCGGCCATCGCCCGGCTGCTTCTTGAACGAGGCGTCCAGGTGAGTGGAACTGATCTGCAGGGCTCTCCTTATTTCGATTCTATTACCAATTTGGGCGCCATCACCCGTCTTGGTCACCATCCCGACCTGGCAATTGAGGCTGAATTGGTGGTGCGCTCTTCCGCCGTCAAAGAAGACGACCCGGAAGTTCAGGCAGCCCTCAAAGCGGGCATCCCTGTATTAAAGCGCGCAGAGTTCCTGCCGCAACTTACTGCCGGGTACAAAACCCTGGCGGTCGCCGGCTCTCATGGCAAGACCACCACCACAGCCATGCTGGTGCACCTGCTCCAGTCAGACGGGCTGGACCCCAGCTTCATCCTGGGCGCACAGATCAAGGGGCAGGATACCAACGCCCACGCGGGCGAAGACCAGCTTTTCGTTATCGAAGCAGATGAATACGATTACATGTTCCTCGGGCTCTATCCGACACTTAGCGTGGTCACCAATATTGATTATGATCACCCCGACTTCTTCGCCACGCCGCGCGATTACACCCAGGCATTCGTGGATTTCCTGGAAAACACCCAGGAAAATAGCACGATTCTGCTCTGTGGAGATGACCCCGGAATACATAATATGCTGACGGCCTCCAGTTACCCAGGCAGACAGCTCTTGAAATACGGCTTTGAGCCTGACAATGATATTCATATCAGTGATTATCAGGTCCGGCAGGACAAACAGGAATTCTGCCTCAGGTCCCCTGAAAATGAAAAAGCCGGTCCATTCACCATCCATCAGCCCGGCAAATTTAACGTTCTCAACGCTGCGGCTGCGCTGGCGGCCGCGCACCTGGCTGGAAGAGAGTTGGGAAATTTGACTGGCGCTCTTTCCACCTTTGAGGGCACCAGCCGCCGCTTTGACCTGGTTTGTGAGTACAAAAATATCAAGGTGTTCAATGATTACGGACACCACCCCACCCAAATCCTGCAGACACTCGAAGGAGCCAGACAAAGCTACCCCGCTTACGAGATCTGGGCTGTCTGGGAGCCTCATACCATCAGCCGAACCAGGCAGTTAGGGCACGAATTTGCACAGGCACTCGACCAGGCTGATCAGGCTGTGATCCTAAAACTGTTCGGCGCCCGTGAAGAAGACCCCAGCTTCAGCCCCGCGGTGATAGCCGCAGGTTGCAGCCGAACCCATTGCCTCTACCTGCCTGACAATAGTGAGGCTGTCGGACACATCATCAGAAATCTAACCGGCCGTGATCTGATCATCGTCTTTTCTGCTGGCAAAGGTCCTGAATTTTCTCAAGAGCTCTGTTCGGCAATCAACCCGGAGGGAACCAATGAATAACCTGCCAATGCAAAAACTGCGGGAAGTCTTTGGCGAGCGCCTGCAAGAAGACGTCCGCATGACCTCTTACACCACCACCCGCGTGGGTGGCGCTGTTGCCGGTTTTATTTCAATCAATTCCTCCAGGGAAATGGAACAAGCCCTGACCACGCTCTGGGAACTGGATGTTCCTTATCATATTTTGGGCAGCGGATCAAACCTGTTAGTCAGCGACAGCGGTTACGAAGGCCTTATCCTGCACAACCGCAGTCACAATATCAAGATCAACACAAAAGTTGATCCTCCTTTGGTGCTGGCGGAAAGCGGCGCCGGATTGGGACAACTGGCACAGCTCGCCTCCCGACGCGGTGTTTCGGGCTTTGAATGGGCCAACAGCATCCCGGGTACGGTCGGCGGAGCGGTCTATGGCAACGCCGGCGCACATGGTTCAGACATTGCTGCGATCCTGCAATCCGTCCTGATCATTACCCGTGTAGGCGGTAGTCAGCTTCTGACCAATCAGGACATGGATTTTCAGTATCGGTCCAGCAAATTCAAGCGCGAACACCAACCTGTCGTTATTCTCGAAGCCACTTTCGTCGGCAAAATTGCTGACCCGGAAGATAGCCTGGCGTTACTGCATGAGTTGACCGAAAAACGGCGCAAAACCCAACCTGTAGGACCCTCCTTTGGGTCGACTTTCAAAAACCCACCCGGAAATTTTGCCGGTAAGCTGCTTGCTGAGGCAGGCATGAAGGGCTTCAGCTGCGGAGGGGCCTCTTTCAGTACGGTTCATGCCAACTTCATCGTCAACCACGGCAATGCGACAGCTCAGGATTACTACTGCCTGATCCGTCAGGGACAGAGGCGGGTAATGGAGCAATTTGGCGTCCAGATGGACCTCGAAATTGAGTTATTGGGAGAGTTTCAAGATGTCGGGTAAGCTCAACCTGGTTCTCATCTTTGGGGGCAAATCCGGAGAACATGAAGTCTCACTGATGTCAGCACGCTCGCTATTAAATGCCCTTGACAGGGAAAAATACGAGGTGTTCCAGGTGGGCATCACCAGGGAAGGTCGCTGGACCTACGCTGAAAACGCGCTGGAAGTTTTCGAGCAAAATCGTTCCGGGACTCTCAACCAGGCGTTGATATTGTCCAGGGAAGTAACCCCGCTTCTCTATCAGATCGTCGACATGCACTTAGAAGAGGTTACCCCCATCGACATCGTTTTCCCGATTTTACACGGCACATTTGGAGAAGATGGAACGATCCAGGGTTTGCTTGAGATTCAAAATTGTGCTTACGTGGGTTCAGGAGTTTTGGGCTCTTCCGTGGCGATGGACAAGGTGTTGTGCAAACATGTGGTCGCTCAACAGGGCATCCCCGTCTTGCCATATGATGTATTTAGCCGTCAGGAGATCGAAAACCAACTGCATCAAGTTGTTGAAGCTGCTCAAGCAATCAGCGCCTATCCGTTGTTTATCAAACCCGCCAACCTGGGCTCTTCGGTTGGTATCAGTAAGGTAAAAAACCGCGAAGAACTGCAAAAAGCGCTGCTATTGGCTGCCCGTTACGACCGCAGGATATTGGTCGAACAGGGAATTGAAGCCCGGGAAATCGAAATCAGTGTTCTTGGTAACCAATCGCCCTTGGTCTCCGTCCCCGGCGAAATCGTGCCTGGCGACGAGTTTTACACCTACCAGGATAAATATCTTTCCGGCGATCCGGAAGTCTCCATCCCCGCCCCCTTACCAGAACCGCTCACCTGGCAATTGCGGAGATGGGCTCTGCGCGCCTATCGCGCGATCGATGCCGCCGGGCTGGCAAGGGTCGACTTCCTGCTGGATAAAAACAGCGGTACAGCCTGGTTTAATGAGATCAACACCATGCCTGGATTCACTCAAATAAGTATGTACAGCAAGCTCCTGGCATATGAAGGCTTTGATTACAAACATTTGATCGATCGGCTGATCGAGCTTGGGCTCCAGCGCAAAGCTGAGCAGAAGCGCACAATTCGGAAATTCGAGGTTGATAATGGCTAAGATCCCGAATAATCTCTCGAGAGCAGACCAGGTTCGGGCCCGCCGTAAGATCGAAAAGGTCCAGCGCAAACCAATTCCGCGGCCTTTGGAACGAACCTCGCGCGATGCCCGCAACGCTTCGCGGGTGATATCGCGTCATAACACCTACAGTTCATCCCGCCCTTACACAACCTCGAATCGTCAGCGCAGGCAAATCTACCTACCCACCACTACGCCTGGAAGCGAAGTCCGTTTACCCTCCCTGCCCCGCATCAGTCTTAGCTGGCGCTGGCTCTCCACCGTCCTGTCATTGGCGGCCGTTGTTCTGTTGTACATGATGCTCAATTCGAGCACTTTCATAATTGATACAGTCACTTTAACTGGCGGCGTACGGGTGCCCTCTGAGGAAGTCAAAGCGGTCTTAAACGTGACTGGCGAATCTATCATTCATGTTGAGCCTGCCCAGGTCGAAAGCCAGATCCTGGCCACTTTCCCCGATATCAAGCGGGCACAGGTATCCATCGATCTGCCCGACAGTCTCAATGTGGCCATTGAGGAACGTATTCCGGCCATCCTCTGGCTGGAAAATGAGCAAGAACTCTTCTGGATTGACCAGGATGGCTTTACTTTCACGGTGCGTGGCGAAGCCAACCTGCCGATCCGCGTCTATGCCAATACCGCCCCGCCCTTTGCACTTGGATTTGTTGACTCCAAATCTGTCGAGTCCGCAGAGAATAAAAACGAAGCGGATGCCTCCCAGGTCCTGCCTCCAATTGACCCTGCCTTTGTTCTGGCGGTTCAGAAACTGAATGGCATTAAACCTGCCGACACCGCCATGTTGTACGACCTGGAAAAGGGACTGGGTTGGACTGACCCCCACGGCTGGCAGGTTTTCTTTGGGACAAACACGAACAGTATTGACATGAAACTGATTGAATACGACCATATCGTTAGCGCGATTTTGGAAAGGAACTTGCAACCAGTATTAATCAGCATGGAATTTCTACACGCACCTTATTATCGTTTGGAGCATTAACATGGAAGAAGAAGCAATTGTCGTTGGATTGGATGTCGGCACATCAAAAGTTTGTACGCTGGTCGCCCGCGTGGAGAATGGAACCAACTTGCGCATCCTCGGGGTGGGCATTGAACCCTCTCAGGGAATCCGCAGAGGAACCGTTAATGATATCAACGCCGCCTCAGAGGCGATCGCTCGGTCGATCGAGAAAGCCGAACGCACATCAGGTTTTGAGATCAACAGCGCCATCGTCAACCTGGCTGGCACGCAGGTGTCATCAACTATCAGCAAAGGCGCGGTTGGGATTTCAGGACGCGTCATCGATCAGGAAGATGTCTACCGCGCATTGGACTCTGCGCAGGCAATTGCCGTCCCCCACAATCGCGAGATCGTCCACGTGATTCAGCGCGGCTTCAACATTGACGGTCAGGAAGATATCAGCCAACCGGTGGGGATGCACGGCTACCGCATGGAAGTGGAAGCCCACATCATCACCAGCGCTGCCTCGACAATGGAAAACCTGCGTCAGTGCGTCTCAATGGCCGGCATCGACGTCTCTCAATTCGTGCTCAACCCTCTCGCCTCCAGCGAAGCCATCCTATCTGAGACCGAACGGGAAATGGGCGTGGCGGTGATCGACCTGGGCGCCGGCACAACCGGTGTGGCGATTTATGTCAAAGGAGATGTCTTTCATGCCAACGTATTGACTATCGGCGGCAACCACATTACCTCCGACATCGCCCAGGGGCTGCGCCTACCGCTGGATGTGGCTGAAGAGGTCAAACTCCAGCACGGCTATGCTGTGCTGGCGGACATCGAGGAAGACGATTTCTTCAATATTGTCGCCTTCGGCTCCGAACAAGCCAGTAAAGTAGAGCGCCGCGAGTTGGTGAACATCATCGAGGCCCGCGTCGAAGAAATTTTGATCATGGTGCAACAGGAGATCAAACGCTCCGGTTACGATTCCATGCTCCCGGCCGGCATTATCCTGACTGGCGGTGGCGCCAAATTGCCCGGCATTCAAAAAATGGCCGCCAGCATTCTCAACCTGCCAGTGAGAATCGCCAGACCAGAAAAAATGGTCGGGCTGACCGATCAGATCAGCAGCCCCGCCTACGCCACCAGCGTTGGCTTGCTCAATTGGGGCATTTTATTCAGTGAAACTACCCAGATTGCTCCCGAGCGATCTGGAAATGGTAAAAGGTCTAACCAGAAGCCCAAAGCGGATGGGCTGAAGGATTGGCTGAAGCGCATACTACCCTAATCATCAATGCAATAAATAGAGGAGACAAAAAAATGGAAGCAAAACAGTCTGAATCATTCGCAAGAATCAAAGTTGTTGGCGTAGGCGGTGGAGGCTGCAACGCGGTCAACCGCATGATCGCTGAAGGTTTGCAGGGGATTGAGTTCATCGCCATCAATACCGATGCTCAGGCCCTGCTGAAGTCGCAGGCGCAATATCGTGTTCGCATTGGCGACAAAGCCACCCGTGGTCTTGGCGCCGGAGGTGACCCGAAAATCGGTAAGGCTGCCGCTGAAGAATCAGCCGAAGACCTCTACGAAGTCCTCAAAGGAAGTGATATGGTCTTTGTCACTGCGGGTATGGGCGGTGGCACTGGAACCGGAGCGGCACCTGTCGTGGCTCAGATCGCCAAAGAGATTGGCGCGCTGACTATCGGTGTGGTTACCCGTCCTTTCGGTTTCGAAGGTTCCCACCGCGCCAAATCCGCTGAACAGGGCGCCCTGGCACTCAAAGAACACGCCGACACGCTGATCGTTATCCCCAACGACCGTCTGCTCCAGATCGTCACCAAAAACATCGGTCTCAATGACGCCTTCCGCCTGGCGGATGACGTGCTGCGTCAGGGCATTCAGGGAATTTCAGAACTTATTACTATCCCAGGCTTGATTAACCTCGATTTTGCCGACGTTCGCACGATCATGTCCGAAGGTGGTGCCGCCCTGATGGCTGTTGGACAGGCCTCTGGCGAAGATCGTGCCCGCATCGCCGCTGAACAGGCTATCTCCAGCCAACTTCTGGACGTCACTATCAGTGGAGCGCACGGTATCCTGTTCAACGTGACCGGAGGTCCTAACCTTTCGCTGTTTGAAGTCAACCAGGCAGCCGCCATCATCAAGGAAACCGCCAGTGCGGATGTAAACCTGATCTTTGGTGCCGTGGTTGACGAAAGCATGGGTGACAATATCCGCATCACCGTGATCGCGACTGGTTTTGACGGCAGTTCCTCTTCGAGTGAGGGAGAGCAGAGTTTTTTTCGACCGACTTCGCACCCAAAGCAATTAGAACCCCTCAGCGGTTCTGATCAGTCTCATCGACAGAAGGATCCCACCAAATCAGGCGGATCTGCCACGCAGGAGCGCTACATCTACACCAAAGACGTGGACGTGGATGTACCCGCCTTCATGCGCAGAGACAAAAATTCCCGCTGACCTGTGATGGACTCCTCTCCAGGTTGCATTTAACCTCCTCCCTCGTTTTGAGGGAGGAGCATATTCCTCTGCGCTTACCCCCTGGTAGCCGACTTATCTGTTCTTGGTTAGCAATTCCATCCTCCCTTGCCAACCCACCAGTCTGTATGCTCAAGGTAAATAATCTGTTCCCATTATAGTTTCTGTGTTGGCTCCTACTTGCCTGCAGGATCACAAAACGGCTCGCATTTGTCTACGCGAAGTACTGCGGCAATATCTATCGCATGCCCCTGCAAGGTTTGTTAACAATTTCAGCTGCCCTCTCACCACTATTCACTGGCAGGTCAATTTTCGGTTCTGCCAGTATAGAATTACCGGTCTGTGCGTGTATGTTTTGACATCCAGAGAACCACCGAAAATTTAAGGTGATTCTGCAACGTTTATCCTTGTTCAGTTGCTCTGTCCGTGCTAAAATCTGATACTACATTTAGGGGTTCATTTGCAACGACCCCAATATATAGGGGTAAGAGGAGATTTCTTGATGAAGTGCCCATATTGTCAGCACAGGGATACCAGTGTCGTCGATACCAATAAAGAGGCTCAAGGTGGAATTCGCAGAAGGCGCGAATGCAACAACTGCCATCAACGTTTCAGCACCTTTGAGCGTCCCATCCTCACCACTCCGCTCTTGATTAAACGGGACGGCAAGCGCGAGGAGTTCGATCGCGAGAAATTGCGCGCCGGTCTGCGAATGGCCTGCTCAAAGCGCCCGATCCCTGCCGCCCAAATTGAGCAACTTGTAAACGATATCGAATCGGAATTGCAGAAAAAAGGCCGTTCCGAAATTAATTCCCGCATAGTGGGCGACCTTGCGGTCAAAGGGCTGAAAGAAATTGACCACATTGCCTATATTCGCTATGCCATTGTCTACCTTCGCATGGATGACCTGCATACCATCCGCGATGAAATTAACCATTTGTTGACCGAAGAAGAATAATTACCAGAGGTATAACTATGATCGACCAGACACCCACCAGCATGGGCTTATTCCCAACCCCGCCACGACCACAGGATTTGCCTTCCATCGACCTAACCGAGAATTCCCGTCAAATCCTTGCCAAACGTTATCTGCGCCACGATAAGGATGGCAAACCTGTCGAAACCATCGATGAAATGTTCTGGCGGATTGCCTGGCACGTTTCGGATACCCCCGAAAACCAGGACAACCATGATCAGAGAGCACGAGAGTACTATCACCTGCTGGTGAGCAAATCTTTCTTTCCCAACTCACCCACTTTTACGGGCGCGGGGACACCTCTGGGACAGCTTGCTGCCTGCTTTGTGCTGCCCATATCGGATGATATGGGGCGCGCGGAAGACGGGATCTTCAGCACGCTGCGCAATGCCGCCCTCATTCAACAGACCGGCGGAGGCAATGGCTTCAATTTCTCCCGTCTGCGTCCAGCGGGTTCCATCGTCAAGGCCTCTGCCGGGCAGGCCACCGGTCCGGTTGGCTTCCTGAAAGTTTACGACAACTCTTTCGGTGAAATCGCCCAGGGCGGAACCCGCCGAGGTGCGAATATGGGGGTCTTACGTGTGGACCATCCCGATGTGGAAGATTTTATCGTCTGCAAAACCAGTGAGACCGCGATCACCAACTTTAATATTTCGCTGGCGATAACTGACGACTTCATGAAAGCGGTGGAAGAGGACCTGGAGTGGGAGTTGCGTTTCCCGGATGTCAACTCCCCCGAGTATAAAAAATTTAGCGGCACAATTACCGAAGCAGAAAACGCCGGAATGCCCATCCGAATTTATCAGACTGTCAAAGCCCGTGAGCTATTCAAAAAGTTTGTCAAACAAGCTCACCACAACGGAGAACCAGGAGCGCTCTTCATCGATGCGGCCAATCGGCAAAACCCCGTCCCCCATCTTTACGAACTCGAAGCAACCAATCCCTGCGGGGAACAGTGGCTGGGACCCTACGAAAACTGCTGTCTTGGCTCCATTAACCTGGCGCGACACTTCGGCGAAAATGGCACGGTCGACTGGGTCAAACTGCGCCAGAGCACCAAAACCGCCACGCTCTTCCTGGATAACGTGGTCGACAAGAACGCTTACGTCCCGGCTGTGCCCGAGTTGCGCCAGGCAGCCATGAATTGCCGTCGGATCGGACTGGGCATCATGGGGCTGGCAGATCTGATGTATCATTGCGGCGTCCGTTATGGTTCTGAGGAATCTCTCGAATTTTGCGGTCAGGTGATGGAATATGTCCGTTATTTCGCCATGGAAACCAGCATCGAACTGGCAGAAAAACACGGCGCTTTCCCTGCTATCTCAGGAAGTATCTACGATCCCCAGGATCTTAAATGGGAAGCCCCCAGCCCACTTTCACCCTACACCCGCAACTGGCAGCGCCCATACCTGGACTGGGGTTTGATCAGCCAGGGCATCCAGGCTCATGGCATCCGCAATGCCGCCCAAACCACTATAGCGCCTACCGGCACGATTGGCACGGTTGCCGGGGTTGAGGGCTACGGCTGTGAACCGGTCTTCGCGCTTGCCTACGTCCGCCATGTCAACGACAAAGGCAAGGACCTGGTACTTAACTACGTCAGTCCCCTTTTCCAGGAAGCCCTGGACGCGGTCGACCTGAGCGAGACAGAGAAAAACGATATCATTGAAAAAGTACTCGAAGAAGGCAACTGTCAGCATATCGAACAGCTGCCCCTGCATATTCGTAACATTTTTGTTGTCTCCTCCGAGGTCACAGCTGATGAACACATCCATATCCAGGCCGCCCTGCAGCGCTTCGTTGATAACAGCCTGAGCAAGACCATCAACTTTCCTGCCTACACCAGCGAGGAAGAAGTTTTTGACGCCTTCATGTTGGCCTGGAAGCTGGGCTGCAAGGGAATTACAGTCTACATCACCGGTTCGCGGGATAAGGTTGTCCTGGAAACCAGAGAAACCATGGAAAAGAAGGATGCAGTTATGGATGTATCCAAAATCCCGCTGTATGGCCAGGACGTCGGCGGTCAATTAAATCTCTGGCGGGTAAGCAAAAAGCCCCGCCCCAGAGCTCTGCATGGATACACCTACTCCATTGATACACCGCTGGGTAAAGCTTTTGTGACCATTAATGAGAATGGAGAAGACCAACCATTTGAAGTCTTCGTAAACACCGCCAAGGCCGGATCTGAAACCGCCGCCCATTCCGAGGCGATCGGACGCCTGATCTCCTATAATTTGCGCATCGCCTCTCCGGTCGAACCGCGCGAGCGCCTGCGCATCATTCTCGACCAGTTGGCTGGGATCGGCGGCGGCCGCTCGCTCGGCTTTGGCATCAACCGGGTGCGCTCGCTTCCGGATGGCATCTCAAAAGCCCTGGATGAATACCTCTATAAGGACAGACAGGAGGATTCTGATACCTCAAGCCCTGCCGTAACAAGCACGCCACTGCCCATGGCTCCTCAGCAGACTGCCTTTCACCCCGTCGGCGAACTCTGCCCGGAGTGCGGCGAAGCCACCATGATCAACGAAGAGGGCTGCCGCAAGTGTTACACCTGTGGTCACAGTGAGTGTTAGCATGAGCCGCAGACTGGAACCAAACCAACGCCTGCTTGTGCTGGCAGGAAACATCGGCAGCGGTAAGACTTCGTTAACTCAGCTACTCAGCGCTCACTTCGGGTGGCAGGCGTCCTACGAGTCGGTTGCTGACAACCCCTACCTGGCTGATTTTTATGCTGATATGAAATCGTGGGCCTTTCATCTGCAGATGTATTTCCTCGGAAATCGCGCGCTTGAAATTGAAAACCTCTCCAGGTCGGGTCAGTCTGCCGTTATGGATCGCAGCATTTACGAAGACGCCCACATATTCGTGCGGGCTCTACACGCAATGGGCAATCTGTCTGAGCGGGATTACCAGGCTTACATCAAACTCTATGACCTCGTGCTCAAGACGCTGCCCAAACCTACGCTTCTGATCCGTCTCATTACCCCGGTGGAGACCCTGGTGGAAAGGATTCAACGCCGGGCACGCTCTATTGAAGAAACCATCGATCCCGATTATTTACGCCTGCTCGATTCGTTTTATCAGCAATGGGCTTGCGAATATGAGCACAGCCCGACCCTCACGATTAACAGCCAGCTCTATGACTTTGTCAACAATCCCCGTCATTTACAGGAAGTCATTGTTGGCATTGGTCGCTGCATTGAAACACATTCAGATCTTTTTCTGGAAACACCCGCGCAAGACAGCAGTTTTGAATCAAGGCTATTCCATGCTTAATAGTATTAATCTTGCCAGATTAACTCCCACTCACCGATAAAGACCGTTTCGCCCTCCTCAATACCCGCCTCTTTCAGAGCCTTATCAACCCCGATTCCAGCCATGAATCTCTGGAAGCGGCGCACAGAACCAGGTTGATCGAAGTAGGTCATGGCGGCGGCACGTTCGATGCGTTTGCCTGTGACCACATAGCCTTCATCCGTCTTCTCAATTTCAAAGGCATCTGGGTCTTCGTCTGTGCGGTAGATCGGCAGAGCCGTTTCAACCGGCTCAACCGGAAGTTCCTGCAGTTTGTTCCAGGCTTTCCACATCAGTTCTTTCAGGTTCATATGGGTAACAGCTGATATCGGCATCAGCTCGATGTCTTCAGCAGCGAATTTCTGCTCCAGAGCAGGGAATTTTTCTGCCACCATCGGCAGGTCCATTTTATTCAACACCACAATCTGGGGCAAACTGCCCAGCTTTTCTTCAAACATGTCCAACTCACTGCTGATGGTCACGAAGTCCTCATAGGGGTCCTCACTGAGACCATCCAATACATGGATAAGAATGCGCGTCCGCTGGATATGGCGCAGGAATTCGAAGCCGAGCCCCACGCCTTCTGAAGCGCCCTCAATCAGACCGGGGATATCCGCCATGACCATGGTTGTGTCCAGGTTCAATTGCGCGACGCCCAGGTTTGGTTCAAGCGTGGTGAAAGGATAAGCAGCAATCTTGGGGGTGGCATTGGTTGTGGCGGCTAAAATCGATGATTTACCAGCATTGGGCAGGCCAACCAGCCCCACGTCCGCAATCAGCTTCAATTCAAGCCGAACTGTCATTTCTTCGCCTGGTTCCCCCTTTTCTGCGGTCAGGGGCATTTGGTTGCGGCTGGTGGCAAAATGCTGATTTCCGCGGCCACCCCGCCCGCCCTTAAGCACGGTCAGCGTTTGACCGGGAAGCACAAGATCGCCAATCAGTTCAGCTGTTTCGTCATCGTAGATAATGGTGCCCGGCGGCACCTCAATAACCAGATTTGGGGCAGAACGACCGCTGCGGTTGGAAGGTCCGCCGTTCTTGCCGGGTTTTGCAAAAAATTTTTGGTTGTAATGAAACCGATTGAGGGTATTCATGGTCGGATTGACCTTAAAGATCACATCCCCTCCCTTTCCGCCATCGCCGCCGTCAGGCCCACCCTTGGGGCGGAATTTTTCGCGATGCATATGGACAATACCGTCACCACCTTTTCCAGAGGCAATTTGAAGCACTACAGAATCAATAAACATACTTTTTCTCTTTCCCTGATCTCATGTAGTTTAACACGAAACAAGGCTTCCCATATCCAGATAAGCCCTTAGCCTCTCATGAGAAGAGGCAGCAGAAGTATCTGGAAACCATCCCGGGGAGTCTCACAGCGCCTTAAACTCAAATTGTTAAAGAAAAGTGGTCGGAAGCTGCCGACCACTTTAACGCTGTACTTGAGAGAAAAATGTTACTCTTTACGACCAAGTTTGTTTTCAATCACATCCTGCAGTGTGGGAGAGCCAATTTCCTGCAGTTTATAAGTAACACGCACGGATGGCTTGTTGATTTTCATCACACGGGTCATATCGATTGGGGTACCAATCACGACCAGGTCCACATCTGATCCATCGATCGTGGCTTCCAGATCGCGGATTTGTTTTTCACCATAACCCATACTGGGCAAAACATTTCCAAGGTGGGGGAATTTCTTAAAGGTCTCTTTCAAATCGCCCACAGCGAAAGGTCGCGGGTCAACGATTTCTTTGGCACCGTACCGCTTGGCAGCAAAATAGCCAAAGTCGTAAGGAAGATCACCATGGGTGACGGTCGGGCCTTCATCAATTGCCAAAACACGCTTGCCTTTGATCATTTCTGGATTTTCCACAAAAATCGGTGAAGCGGCTTCCACCACTGTGGCGTCCGGGTTTACCCTGGCAATGCTCTCGCGGACAATGTCGATATCGCTGGGTTTGGCGGTGTCAACTTTATTGATCACGAACACGTCAGCCATGCGCATATTGACTTCAGCAGGATAGTACCGCAATTCATGACCAGCGCGATGGGGGTCCATCACGACGATCAGGAGGTCGGTCTTATAAAACGAAAAATCGTTGTTACCGCCATCCCAAAGAATGACGTCAGCTTCTTTTTCAGCATCCCGCAGGATAGCTTCATAGTCAACGCCCGAATAGATAATCACGCCCGTATCGATATGAGGTTCGTATTCCTCGCGTTCCTCAATGGTGCACTCATGAATATCGAGGTCTTCGTAGGTGGCAAAGCGTTGCACTTTCTGCTTGACCAGATCGCCATAAGGCATGGGGTGACGAATAGCCGCGACTTTGTAGCCGAGGTTTTGCAGCGCTTCGGCAACGCGGCGGCTGGTCTGGCTCTTGCCGGCACCCGTGCGGATAGCAGTCACACCGATAAGAGGCTTGTTCGATTCCACCTGGGTTTCTTTTGTGCCCAGCAGTCGGAAATCCGCCCCAGCAGCATTGACCAGAGCCGACTTGCTCATCACATATTCATAGGGGACATCGCTATAAGCGAAGACAACCTCATCTACATCGAACTTCTTGATCAGTTCTTCCAGCTCACTTTCTGGATAAATCTCGATTCCTTCTGGATACAAATGACCAGCCAGGGCGGAAGGATATTTACGCCCGTCAATGTTGGGAATTTGGGTGGCTGTGAAGGCGACAACCTCATACTTATCGTTATCCCGATAAACAGTATTGAAGTTGTGGAAGTCACGACCTGCTGCTCCCATGATGATTGTACGTATTCGACTCATATAATGCTCCTTTTTTTGTTGTTTTATTATTCTACATCACTTGTGGGGCCTGTATGCCCAACAAGCTGAGTGTCTTTTCCAGGCAGACTTTGGCAGCCCGCACGAGAGCCAGGCGCGAATCCCGAAGGTCTCCCTCCACTTTCAGCACCTGACACTGATTATAAAAGTCGTTGAATGTTTTCGCCAACTCGTAGGCGTAAGCCGCCAGTGAAGAGGGTCTGAACTCTTTAGCAGATTTGCTGACCTCATCGGGGAGCTTGGAAAGCAATTCAATCAGATTGATTTCACTGGGTTCCAGCGCGTGGCCAAACCTCGCGCTTATGCCTTCAGTCTCACCGGCTCGGCGCAGAATGCTGTTAGCACGAACGCTGGCGTACTGGATGTAAGGGGCTGATTGACCGTTGAAGTCAAGAGCGCTGTCCCAGTCAAAGGTCACGATTTTGGTGTTCTCACGCGAGATCATGGGATACTTGATGGCACCCAGGGCCACTTTGAGAGCCACATCCTCCATCGTGGCTTGATCGAGAGCGGGGTTTTTTTCTCTGACCACCTCCAGAGCTCGTTGGGTGGCTTCGCGCACGAGATCGTCCAACAAGACCACTGTGCCATCCCGGGAAGACATGATTACGTTGCCGGGTAGATTTACTATTTCATACGAAAGATGATAAATCCGGTCTGCCCACTCAAAGCCCATCAGCTCAAGGAGCTTTTGCATTTGCTTCATGTGCAGGCTCTGGCGCACATCGATGACATACACCGATTGATCGAGGTCGTATTCCTCAAACTTCATGATCGCCAACGGCAGTTCTTTAGTGGCATAAAGCGAGGTGCCGTCTGAACGCAGCACGACAGCCACACGATATTCCTCTTTAGCGCCCAAAATCGCGTCGATATCGACAATGACCGGATTTTCAGGGCGCCCGTCTGTTGCCAGACCGTCCCTGATCAGCTGCTCTACCAGCTCTTTACCGGTTTCCTCGACATCGCTTTCAAAATAGATTCGGTCAAAATGTTCGCCCAGCAGATCGTAAACCTGGTAGAAGCCTTCCATTGACCATTGGCGGGTCGTTTTCCACAGATCGTGAATATGCTGGTCGCCCGCGTCCCAGCGGCTAAAATATGCCCGCACGATCTCCTCGAAGCCCTCCTGCTCAACAAAACGGCGGTCAGCTTCAGCATAGAGGTCAGCCATCCAGCGCATTTTATCTCTGCCTGGCTCTTCCCCGTTGTGGTACATCTCGTAATTACACATCCATTTAATCACATGCAAACCGATATCCCCAATATAGTTAGCACGGATGACTTTCTTGCCGCTGGCTTCAAGGATATTGCAGACGGTTCCCCCCAAGATCACATTGCGCAGGTGGCCCACGTGCAGGGGTTTGTGCGTGTTGGGGTTGGAGTATTCCACCATAACCGTCTGCCCGGTCGGCGCAAAACTGCCAAAATCCTGGCCTTGCTGGCGGATCTGCTCAACCACACTGGTCGCGTACAGACCGGTGTCAAAATAGAAGTTCAGGTAACCCCTGATTGCTTCCGAGCGGGTAAAACCTTCGGGCAAGCCAATGGCTGCTTTGATCTTTTCTGCTAAATACTGTGCGTGCTGGGGCACAGGTCCGGTTTTGTTTTTGTCAGCGGCAGCCAGCGGAAAAAGAGGGGCGGCCGTGCCCCATTCCCCTGAGAATGGGATACTGCGAAATTCGATCTTGCCAGTCGGCAGCCCATTTTGCAGACAAAATTGATCTATCTGGTCAATAATTCGGTTTTCAACATCTTTAAACATAGTTCTCCTCAGGCTTATCGCATGGATTATAACATCGCAAAAGGTAGTCGCTGGCGTTGCTTATAAGTATCTTGCATTAGCAGCCTGTCAGCCTGATCTCGCGCTGCCCCTGCTGAGCGGGTTATCTTGCGGGGCCAGTCCCTACCCAAAATTCAAAAAAAGAGAATTTAACGACAAAAAGGCGAGGTAACAATTACCTCGCCTGGTAGAAACGACGATTAACGGTTAATTCTTGATCGAATTGTAGCGTGCCATCAAGCGTGATTTGCGGCGGGCAGCGTTATTCTTGTGGATAACGCCCTTGGCGCAAGCCTTGTCCAACGCGCGAATCGCCTTCATCACTTCGGCCTCAGCCAACTCAGCATCTTTGCTGCGAATGGCAGATTGAGCCTTGCGGATATAGGTGCGCGCAGAACCGCGGTAAACACGATTACGAAGGCGTGCTGCCCGGTTTTGTTTATTTCGCTTGATTTGTGACTTAATATTTGCCAACTTCTTCCTCCAAACTTACAACTTCATGATTACAAACAGTTATTTTACACTAATTCTGGCATTTGTCCAGAAGTTCATCGCTCTTCTTTGTGATTGCCTGCCGGACCGCTGCCGCCGAACCTTGCGGGTTTTGCGCCGCAAAGAGCGTATTTCTAATAAATCTTCAACAGCTTAATGGTATCATCAAATTACTCAGGTCAGCCAGGTGCGCGCGCTTAATCAGTGAGGAAAGTCCGTACACCACAGAGCAGGATGCCAGGTAACCCCTGGGA
>Ga0172382_10002689_pt1 | contig 29206 bp, 28 predicted proteins | sample Leawel138RmetaG_FD_122245 | JGI IMG/M metagenome (GOLD analysis project Ga0172382, IMG submission 122245) | Leachate microbial communities from a municipal landfill in Southern Ontario, Canada - Leachate well 138R metaG | ecosystem: Engineered > Solid waste > Landfill > Unclassified | place...
AAAATCAAAGGAAATATAACAAAGAAATACAAAACGGAACTGCAAAATTTCCTGTGATTATTTCTAAAGAGGAATTTAATGATTATACGCCGGAAAAGCAAAGTCGCTTACTAGCTGAACCCGATAAATATATAATTGAGCAATAATGTCAAAATTGATTATTATGAATAAAAATTTACATAAAATTATATTAATGGCAGTTTTGATGTTCTCAACTGCTTTGTTTAATTACAGTATTGCTTGTTCTGGTAGTACTTTAGCAGGAAATTTAACACCTACAGATAATTGGCAAACAAAATCAGGAATTCAAGCTGGAGATAGATATACTTTTAGTATTGGTGCAGGTGAGGTTATTATTTTTTCATTTTGCCAAGGCGGAGGCTCTTATTCTAACGACCCAATGATTGATTTACATAATGTTGATGGTACAGTTACATATCAATCAAATGATGACCATTGTGGTTATGGTTCTGAGCTAGTTTGGGTTTGTCCAACAAGTGGGACATATTCGGTTGGTTTTTATCAGTTTAATTGCCAAACAAATGGAACTGCTTTAGGAACTGTTGCATATAAAAAACTGCCTACTCCAACAGATCAAGATTGTTTGGGTGCTTTACCTTTGTGTTCGACTGTTTCTAATCATCCCGTTTCTTATGTCGGTACAGGACATTATTATGATTTATTCGATTTTAATGCCCAGTACGGAATGGGGGTTAATGTTCATAATTGTCCTAATTGTTTAGTAACCGGTGAGAGAAATAGCGTATGGTACACATTTACTGCTCAAACTAATGGGCTCTTGGCTTTCACAATAGCTCCTTTTAATAGTTCTGATGATTATGATTGGGCTGTTTATAGTTTGAATAACGGAGTAAATTGTTTAGATTTAATTAATTGGGCTACTCATCCTCCAGTAGTTTGTAATTATTGTGGAACTTCCGGTAATACGGGTATGGGAAGCGGTTCTACGAGTTGCGAAGGTCCAAATAGTTGTTCTAACTGGAATTCAGCACTTAGTGTTACAACTGGTCAAACCTATGTCTTACATGTTTCTAATTTTAGTTCTACACAACATGGCTATTCAATTAATTTTGGAGCCAGTACGGCAACAATAGTAGATAATTCGCCACCAGAATTAGAAAGTTTGGTTTATGAACCTTATTGTGGTTCTTCATCTTTAACTATACAGTTTTCTGAATCAGTCTGGTGTTCAAGTGTTCAGCCAGCCGATTTTGTGCTAACCGGTCCTAATGGAACTTATGAAATAGATGATGTTTATAGTATAGTATGTGCTGCGGCTTCTTCTAATACTTATTCAGGTACTTGGTATGATGATGTGTGGACTTTGCAACTAGGTGATTATTTGTCTCAATCTGGAGATTATGTGCTTTCTATTTTGCCTGGAAGCGTTGAGGATAAATGCGAAAATGTAAATCAAGCAACTGATTTGCCTTTTACTATTGTTGGAATTACAGCTGATGTAAATGTTGTATTTCCAACTGGTTGTTCAGGAAATTGTGACGGCGAAATTGAAACTACAAATATTGGTGGTGGAGCTCCTCCATATGCTGTAAGTTGGAGCGGTCCTGATGGTTTTACTGCTAATACTGCCAATATCTCTGGTTTGTGTTATGGAGATTATACTATAACAGTTACAGATTCAGAAGGAATTTGTGAATATATTGAAACTATTTTTATGGGAGGTGCTCCCCCCTTAAATCCTCAGGCTTCAAGCAATAGTCCTGTTTGTCAAGGCGAAACTTTAAATTTAACTTTAACAACCGAAAATCCTGCGAGTTTGTTCATGTGGTCTGGTCCTAATGGTTATACGGCAGATAGTCAAGATCCTAGCCGACCAGCATCAACTCCGTCTATGAGCGGTATGTATTATGTTACTGTTGGAGATGATTATGGTTGTTATGCCTTAGACTCAGTTAATGTTGTAGTGTATCCCGTGCAGACAGTTAATCTTACAAGTGGAAGCCCGTATTGTACAGGACAAAATATTGAATTTAATACTACTACAGTTGATAATGCTACTTATGTGTGGGAGGGACCTAATTCCTTCTCTTCTGTAGAGCAAAATCCTGTTATTACAAACTGTGTATTAGCAAATGCAGGAACTTATACTTTAACTGTAACTAATGAATATGATTGCAAAACAGTTATAAATCATGAAATTGTTGTTAGTCCAGGTATAGATGTTGATGTTACGGCTATTGATCCTCTCTGTCATAATGACTTAAATGGAAAAATAAGTGTTACAGTTACCGGTGGAACGCCTACTTATACTTATTTGTGGAATACCGGCTCAAGTGATAATACAATACAAAATTTGGGTGGTGGTAACCAATATTGTTTAACTATTACTGATGGTGCAGGCTGTAGCTTAGAGGTTTGTAGGACTTTAAATAATCCAGCTCCAATCCAAGCTACAGTTAGTAATGTGCCTACAGAATGTGGAGAATTTGACGGTGAATTAGTATTAAATATTTCCGGTGGAGTTGGAGAATATACCGTAAACTGGACAGAAGGACATACAGGTGCCCATATTACAGGCCTTCATCCTGGAGGGTACACTGCAACTATAACTGATGCTAATTCTTGTTCAAAAGTAATTAATGCTAATGTGGACTTTTTTGGAGGTTCAGAAGCATCAATTATAGAAGTACAAGGTGTAAAATGTCATGGATATACAACCGGAGTTTTACAGGCTCTTATGGAAGATGGTGCTAGTCCATTCTCTTATCAATGGTCAATTTCGGGGCAAACCTCACAAAATCTAAGTAATATCGGAGCAGGTACTTATACTGTAACTGTTACTGATGCGTATGGCTGTTTTGGTGTTGTGTCTTATGATTTGCAACAACCAGATAAAATAACTATATCTTTTGATAAAACAGATATAATGTGTAGAGGCGAAAAATCTGGCCAAGCTACGGTAAATGTTGCTGGTGGTGTGTTCCCATATGTTTACCAATGGGCTCATGGTCCTGTATCCAGCCATATCTCATCTTTAAAAGCAGATACTTATAATGTTCAAGTAACTGATATGAATGGTTGTTCGGCAAGCGATTTTGTAGTTATTAAAGAACCGGAAAACTCTCTAAGTGTTGACCTACAAGTTAGAGATGTTACTTGTTATGGTAGGTATGACGGAACTGCAAGTGCTGAAGGAGTTGGTGGTACAGCTCCATATAATTATTTCTGGAGACAGTTTAACGCTACTATAGGAACAGGAATCATGGTTCAATCATTACATGCAGGGGATTATTCCGTGCAAATTTTTGATGCAAATAATTGTAAAAATGAAGTGCATTTTTCAATTTCAGAACCTAGTGAAATGCACTTGTATCCCGAAGTTGCTCACGTAACTTGTAAAGGTGCTAAAAATGGATTAGTAGGAGTGCAAATCGTAGGTGGAAATTTACCATATAAAATTTTGTGGAATACTAATGATACAACAAGTATTGTTAATAATCTCGGAGCAGGACAGTATAATGTAACAGTTACAGATAATAATACTTGTAGTAAGAGTTTAGGTATTTTGCTCACAGAAAGTTCTAGCTTATGCTTAAGAATCCCTGATGCATTTACACCAAACGGGGATGGTATAAACGATACTTGGCAAATTGATTTTATTGAAATGTATAAAGACGCTATTGTTTATGTGTTTAATAGATGGGGTCAAAAAATGTATCAAGCTAGATCTGGTGAAGAATTTTGGGACGGAAAATATAATGGAAAATTTGTTCCTGCAGGCTCTTATCAATATATAATCGATCTTCATAATGATTTAGAACCAATAACGGGCGTAGTTACCGTTGTGTATTAAAAAAATAAAAGGGCTATCATAATATAGCTCTTTTTTTTGTGTAAGCATAAAATAAGTAAAAATCTATCACATTTTTATATTGTATTTTGATAGATTTTTAATATTTTTACAGCCTAAAATCTTGTTTATGAAAAAACTTAAAAGAAAAAATAAATTTTTGAACTTTCTTAAAAGTAAACTTTTTATTTTTAATGTATTATCTGCTATTGTTCTTGCTTTTATTTTAATGATTATATTATTTTTTTCTTTAAAATCTTATACAAAACATGGTAAATCTGTTACTGTACCTGATTTCGTTGGAACACAAGTTGATCAAGCTTTGCTTAGTGTGGAAGACAATGGTTTTAAATATGTTATTGTAGATACAGTTTTTGATGATAATTTGCCAAAAGGCTCAGTGGTCGAACAAAACCCTAAAGCAGGCTCATTAGTGAAAAGTGGAAGAAAAATTTATTTTAAAATTAATTCTGAAGACACAGAGCAAATATCTATGCCTCAGTTTATCGGAATGTCAATTAAAATGGTAAATTCAATGGCAGAAAATTATGGCTTAAAGGTAGGAAACCTACGGTATGTTCCAGATATAGCTGTAAATGTTGTAATTAGACAGCTATTTAGAGGACAAGATATAGAGCCAGGAACTAAATTAGATAAAGGATCCACAATTGACCTAGTGCTTGGTTTAGGGCTAAGCGATAAAACAACAAATGTTCCTGCTTTAGTTGGACTTACTAGAAAAGAGGCTTCTGATAATTTATTAGATTTATATCTTAATCTTGGGGCTACTGTTTATGATAATACAGTTAGAAATGCTCAAGATTCCGCAAACGCAAAAGTCTATAGACAATCACCTAATGCTAGCACAATAAATCAAGTAAATTTAGGTTATAGTGTTGATATATGGTTAACAAAAGATCAAACTGTGGTTGATGAAGCAAAAGATAAACTGCAATCCAAGTTGGATGATGAAGAAGCTGAAAATGGTGATAAATAATATTAACTATTTATGAAGAAATTAAGTTTATTATATGTTTTAATTCTAATTTCAACAATTTCATTGGCTCAAGAATTTGTTGTAGATTATGGAAATATCTTCCTAAAACAGTATAGTCGTAATTATTTTAATAAAATAATTCAAAAAAATGAATTGAATCTTGATACTTTAAATCTTCCTTTTTTTGATGACTTTTCTGCTTCTTATGTTTACCCTGATTCAACAAAATGGATAGACAAATTTGCTTTTATAAATAATAATTATGCAAAAAATCCTATGACTTATAATGTAGCAAGCCTTGACGCTGTTGATGAGTTCGGAAATGTTTATCCTCATTTGCCTTCTTTAAGTTCTGATATTGCTGATTATTTAACTTCAAAACCAATTAATCTTGCCGTGCATCCTAGTGATTCTGTTTATTTTAGCTTTTTTTATCAAGCAGGCGGAAATGGAAATATGCCGGAAACAAAAGACTCTCTTGTTGTGCAATTTAAAACTCCTGATTTAGCTTGGACAAGTGTTTGGAATGTCGCAGGTGGAAGTGTTATGTCTGAATTTAAAAATGTTTTAATTCCAATTACTGATACTCTGTTTCTTGTTAAAGGCTTTCAATTTAGATTTCTTAATTATGCAAGCATTTCCTCAAATTACGAACCAAGCTGGATTAGCAATTCAGACCACTGGAATATTGATTTTGTAATGCTTGATACTGCAAAAACTTATACAGATACAATTGCAAATGATGTGGCTTTTATTAAAAACTTTAACTCAATGTTAAATGGCTACGAATCTGTGCCTTGGAAACATTATAAAGCAAATAATACAGGATTAGTAAACGACAGCCTAACTTGGACTTATAGAAATACTGGACCTGACGTATTTGCTATTAATAGACAAGTCGAAATTATTGATTTGCTCGGAAATAATATAGGATTTTCTATGAACGACGACAATGAAAATATAGATGCATTTGAAACAATTAATTATAGTAGAAGAATTCCTTATATTTTTAATTCAAATTCAGTAGATTCTGCTAAGTTTTTACTTAAAGGTTATATTACAACAGATGATTCTGAAGAAAGATTTATGTATCGCTGGAATGATACAATTAGATATTATCAGAAATTTGAAAATTATTATGCCTATGATGATGGCTCAGCCGAAAAAGCTTATGGAATTTCTGGACAAAATACAGCATATTCAAGTTTGGCATATCAATTTACACCTTTAGTAAGTGGGAAGCTATTTGGAGTTTATATTTATTTTAATAAAGTTCTTAACGAGGGCAATAAAAAATATTTCTTTTTAAATGTTTGGAAAGATGATAATGGAATACCAGGAGATACTCTATTTCAAAAAATTGGTGTTCTGCCTGAATATAGCGATGATATAAATGGCTTTATTTATTATCCTTTAGATACTGCATTGCTTATTGATACTACTTTTTATATTGGTTGGACTAAAACTACTGACGATATGCTTAATTGTGGTTTCGACATTCACAATGATGCAAGTCAGTTCCTTTTTTATAATGTTAGTGGAACTTGGGAAAACTCATCTATTCCTGGTGCTTTGATGTTAAGACCTGTTTTTGAATATGAACCAATAGAGCAGACTAATATTTTTGAAGAAAACTTTGCTGAATTTCAAATTTATCCAAACCCTGCCAACAATTTTATAAATATTGAATCTTTTTCAAATAATGATATTGTCCAAATTTTTGATTTTACAGGGAAATTATTGTTATCAACTGCATCAAAAAATCAAATTGATATTTCTGATTTAAGTTCAGGAATTTATATAGTGAAATTAATCTCTAATTTTGTTAATTATAAAACTCAAAAATTGTTAATAGCCCGTTAAAATGGACGAAGAATACCGCGAAGTTCAAGATTCAGCTGATGAGGAGTTTACACAATCTGAATTATTTGAACACCACAGACTTATTATTGAGCCAGGACAAAAATTAATGCGTTTGGATAAATATCTTGTGTCCCGTTTAGCATCTACATCAAGAAACCGTATTCAAAATGCTGCTGAAGCCGGAAATATATTGGTAAATGGAAAAGAAATAAAAAACTCTTATAAAGTAAAGCCAGGCGACATAGTTAGTATTCTTCTTGCATATCCAAAAGCAGATAAGGAATTAATAGCACAAGATATTCCCATAGATATAGTTTATGAAGATAATGACTTTGTAATTGTAAACAAAAAACCGGGAATGGTAGTACACCCTAGTTTTGGACATTACGAAGGCACTCTTGTAAACGCATTAGCATATAAATTTCAAGAATTGCCAACAAGTGAAGGAAATGAAATTAGACCTGGACTTCTGCATAGAATAGATAAAGATACCTCAGGATTATTAGTTGTTGCTAAAAATGAGTTGGCTATGAATAAAATTGCAAAACAGTTTTTTGAGCATACAACAAAACGAACATATCAAGCTTTGGTCTGGGGAAATTTAGAAAATGATGAAGGAACTATTACAGGACATGTGGGGAGAAACTTGAAAAATAGAAAAATAATGGACGTATTTCCGGATGGTGAGTATGGAAAAGAAGCAATTACTCATTATAAAGTGCTTGAAAGATTTGATTATGTAAATCTTGTTGAATGTATGCTAGAAACAGGAAGAACACATCAAATAAGAGTGCATTTTAAAAGTATTGGACATCCATTATTTAATGATTGGGAATATGGTGGCGATAAAATTTTAAAAGGAACAACTTTTACAAAATATAAACAATTTGTAGAAAACTGTTTTAAAATTTGCCCACGTCAAGCTTTGCATGCAAAATCTTTAGGATTTATTCATCCCTCAACAGATAAAGATGTATGTTTTGACTCCGATTTGCCAGATGATATTCAAACTTGCGTGGATAAATGGAGAAACTATATCTCGGGAAGAGATATTTAAGTTTGTAAGTATATTTTTTATAAAAATATAGAAATAAGCCAATAAATTAATGGCAAAGTAAATATTGAAAGAACTGAACTAACTAAAATGTTTTCTACTGCTTGTTTTGCATTTAATCCTAAGTCTTCGGCTAAAACAGAAATAATTATCATACAAGGCATAGCAGTTTGAAGTACGGCACAAATTAAAGCCGTATTGGATATATGTAAACCAAAATTTTTAAATAAAATTAAAATAAAGGCTAAAATTAAAGGGGCAAAAATTAATTTATTAAAACTTAAAACATAAGAACGTAAATTTTGAATTAATGGTTTTAACTTTGCTTGAGCTAAAACTGCACCAACGTAAATCATTGATATATAAATAGTTGTATGTCCGATGCCAAGCAAAGGTTTTAATGCTAAACTAGGTATTCTTATTTTAAAAATCATAAAAATTAGACCTATTACAAATGAAAGAGTTATTGGATTTAATAAATGTTTTTTATTTACTTTTTCAGAAGTTTTATTGGCAGCTTTACTCATAATTAATACTCCCCAAGTCCACATAAGAGAATCATGGGCTAATTGAAAAATTGTTGCGTAAATTAAACCCTCACCACCAGGGAAAAGAGCGTCTAAAAGTGGAAATCCAAGAAAAACTGTATTCCCAAACATTGTGTGAGCGTTATGTAGAGCTTTGTTTTCTTTGTCTAATTTTAAAAATTTAGAACTTATATTGCTTAGAAAAAATAATAAACTTACACTAATAATGGCTGAAATAAAAACAATGGGAAAGTTTTGAATAATTTCTTTATCTAAGTTGGTATTTGCAAAAGTTGTAAAAATTAAAATTGGTAGAGTGATTTTTAAAATAACTTTTACTAAGCCGGCATTGTTTTCTTTTGTTATAGCTTTTAGTTTAAAAGCTATTAAACCTATAATTGAAATCAATGCCAAAACCAATATTTGTTCAATAATTATTTGCATTTGGCAAAATTACAAATTAATAAGAATATGAATTGAAATATTTGTTTAATTTTGTATCTTGTAACTTTTTACTTATGAAGTTTGAACAAATATTAGGACAAAAAGAAATTAAAGAACGGCTTATTCAAAGTTTTGTGAATAATAGGCTTAGCCATGCTTATCTGTTTTTTGGAATTGCTGGTTCAGGAAAGCTAGGTTTAGCAATTGCTTTTGCTCAATATTTATCTTGTACTGATAAACAAGAAAAGGATAGTTGTGGTCAATGTCTTTCTTGTAAAAAATATGAAAAATTAATTCATCCAGATTTGCATTTTGTGTTTCCCGTAATTACTGAAAGTGGAAAAAAGAAAATTTCTGATGCTTTTATTTCAGAATGGAGAGAATTAATTCAAAATGACGTATATATTTCATATAACGAGTGGATGCAGCATTTAGGTTCGCAAAATAAACAGGGAATTATCTCTGTTGATGAATCTGCTGAAATAATTAGAAAACTTAGCCTAAAATCTTATGAGTCAGAATATAAAATAATGATAATTTGGCTTCCTGAAAAGATGAATAATTCTTGTGCTAATAAATTATTGAAAATTTTAGAAGAACCGCCTCATAATACTGTGTTTATTTTAGTTAGTGACGAAAGAGAATCTGTATTGCCAACAATCCTATCAAGAACTCAAGCAGTGAAAATTTTAGGAATTGATGACGATATTATGCAAGAATATATAATAAAAAATTTTAATCTAAATACTCAAGAAGCAGCTGATATTGTTAAAATTAGTAATGGAAGTTATGTAGAGGCAAAAAAACAAATTCTAGCTAGTGAAGAAAATAAATTTAATTTACAACAGTTTATTAGGTTTATGAGGTTTACATATTCTCGAAATATTGCAGAAGCCTTACAATGGGCTGATGAAATGGCTAAAATAGGTAGAGAAGCACAAAAAAACTTTTTAAAATATAGCAGTATTTTAATAAGAGAGAATTTTGTATATAATTTTAAAAATAATAATATTTATTACCTAACAAAAGAAGAAGAAGAGTTTGCAGCTAAATTTGCAAAATTTTTAAATAATAATAATGTAAACGAAATTGTAAAAGTTTTAGATGAAGCTTATTTTCATATAGAAAGAAATGGAATGGCAAGAATAATTTTTACAGATATAGCTTTTTTGGTAATGAGAGTAATTAAGAAATAATGAAATGATAGATAGAGAATTTGAAAGAGGTTGTTTGGTAACTAAAGTTGATGAAAATTCAGCTAATGTAAGCAAAAGTTTTTGTTGTAATAAACTAGATGTTTATGATTGGCTAAATGATATTGAAGATCCTTTGGCACAAAATAAATATGTTGAAGTAAGATTTAAAAATACAAGAAAAGTAATATTTGAGAATACTTGTAATTTGCAATTAAATGTTGGAGACATTGTTGCAGTCGAGTCTTCACCTGGTCATGATATAGGGATAGTATCTGCTGTTGGTTATATTGCAGAACAACATATTAATAGGCAAAAATCATTAAAAGATCAAGGTTTTAAAAAAATATATAGAAAAGCACGAACTCACGATATTCAAAAGTGGAGAGAGGCAATTTCTCTTGAAATTCCAACAATGCTGAGAACTCGTGAACTTGCAAACTCGCTTAATTTGAATATGAAAATTGGGGATGTAGAGTTTCAAGGAGATAAAACAAAGGCAATATTTTATTATATTGCCGAAGATAGAGTGGATTTTAGAGAGCTTATTAAAAAAATGGCAGAAGAGTTCAGAATTAGAGTTGAAATGAAACAAATAGGAGCAAGACAAGAAGCCGGTAAAATCGGAGGAATTGGTCCTTGCGGAAGAGAGCTTTGTTGCACTACTTGGATGTATGATTTTGTGTCTGTTTCTACAAATTCGGCTAGGTTGCAAGAACTTTCTCTAAATCCTCAAAAGCTTGCTGGTCAGTGTAGTAAGTTGAAATGTTGCTTAAATTATGAGCTTGAAGTTTATTTAGATGAAAGACGAAATTTTCCGAAAAATATTGTAAACCTTAAATTTGCTAAAAGCGAAGCTATACATGTTAAAAATGATATTTTTAAAAATTTAATGTATTATGAAACAAAAGTAAATGATATTCCGGTTATTCGTGCTTTAGATGTTAATAAAGTCAAAGAAATTATGGATTTGAATGAAAAAGGTATATATCCCGAAAATGTTTTTGAAGAAAATAAAACTAATGGAAAAACTAGTATAAGTTTTAAAGAGGAATTAAATTCTGATAGCTTAACTAGGTTCGACTCTAAAAAACTGAAAAAGAAAAATAAAAAAAGTAAACCTAAACAGTATAAAATCAGAAAACAAAATAATGAAAAAAACAAATAAAAAAGCTTTAAGTTTGCTTGTTCTTATGTTTTTTAATGTATTTTTTATTTCTTGTGATAGAAATAAAGTGTATGAAGAATATCAAAATATTCATGATAAAGATATTCCTATTAGACATAGTTCTGAGTATCAATATAAAAATTTATGGCTTTTTGTTAAATCTTCAGCTCCAAATGATATCTGGGACAACAAAAAAAAACTATTATTTACATTTGAAATAGACGACACTCTTACTATGCATAATGTGTATATTCATATTAGACATAGTTCTGAGTATCAATATAAAAATTTATGGCTTTTTGTTAAATCTTCAGCTCCAAATGGAGTAATTAAAATTGATACTCTTGAATGTAATCTTGCCGATGATTATGGAAAATGGTATGGAAAAGGTTCAGGAAGTATTAGAAATTTGCAGTGGCCTTGGAAAATGAATGTGAGATTTCCTCATAAAGGAAAATATTCGGTTGAATATGAGCAGGCTATGCGAATAGATCAATTGCCGGGGATAATGAAAATGGGATTAAGAATAGAAAAAGTTGATGCTAAATAAATTATAAATGTCTGCAAAAAGAAAATTACAAAAGTTTGCCCAAAATAAAACTTTCCCTCATTTTTTTGAACCAAAATTTGATTTTCAAAATCCACAAGATTATGAGATGAAAGCTAATTGGACAGAAAAGTTTTTTAAAAATAAAAATCCTATAATACTTGAGTTAGGCTGTGGAAAAGGTGAATATACTGTTGAACAAGCGCAAAACTATTCGCAGTGTAACTATATTGGTGTAGATATAAAAGGTGCAAGAATGTGGAGAGGAGCTAGTAATGTTTTAAAATTTGAGTTAAAAAATGTGGCTTTCTTACGAACTAGAGTAGAGTTTACGCCTTTTTGTTTTGATAAAAATGAAGTTGACGAAATTTGGATAACTTTTCCAGACCCACAATTAGGACCAAGAAAAAGAATTAAGAAAAGATTAACTTCATCTGCTTTTTTAACAAAATATCAAACTTTTTTGGTAGATAATGGAATTGTTAATTTAAAAACTGATGACGATACTTTATATAAATATACTAAGTCAGTAATTTCTATTAATAATCTTGAAATACTTGTTGATACTGATAATTTGTATGAGTCAGAACACTATTCTGGTGTATTAACAATAAAAACACATTATGAAAAAATGTGGAATGAAGAAAATAGAAGTATTAAATATTTAAAGTTCAAACTTCCTCAAACTGCAAAATTAATTGAACCTCCTTATGAAGAAGATTAGCAGTTTAGATAATGAAAGCTTTTTCGAAAGGGTATATTCTGTTGTTAGTCAAATTCCATATGGAAAAGTTACTAGTTATGGTGCAATTGCAAAAGCTATTGGCTCAGCCCAAGCAGCAAGAATGGTGGGCTGGGCTTTAAATTCCACAAAAAATATTTTAGATAAGCTACCGGCACACAGAGTTGTTAATAGAAATGGTGTGTTAACTGGTAAATTTCATTTTAAAGAAGAAAATCTAATGCAAAAACTTCTTGAGGCAGAGGGAATTATTGTCGAAAATAATAAAATTATTAACTTTTCTGACGTTTTTTGGAACCCTATGGATTTGAAAATTGATGAGATATAATTTTTTATAATTTCTAAATTTGTGTAACCCGCTGAATAGTAGTTAGTTAAATGTCGCAATTATTTTTTTATATTTTTTAATTTATTTTATTGTGATGTTAATTATTGCATTAACTTTGTCTTTGAATTATTAATTAAAATTTTAGAATGAACATTTTTATTGGAAGCTTGCCCTACTCAGTGAAGGACAGCGATTTACAAGGTTTCTTCGAAGAGTACGGAGAAGTTAGCTCAGCAAGAGTTATTACTGATAAATTTTCAGGTAGAAGTAAAGGCTATGGTTTTGTGGAAATGCAAGACGAAGCTGCAGCTAAAAAAGCTATTGAAGAATTAAATGGTGCAGAATTAGAAGGACGCACTATTGTTGTTAATCAAGCACATGAAAGAACAGAGAATTTTGGAAGAGAAAGAAGAAGTTATAACTCCCAACGTGGTGGAAACGGACAAAGACGCGGAGGCTATAATCAAAATCACGAGAACAGAAGAAATGAAAATACAGAAGAATAAAACAAATTCTTAAGTTTTATTTTTCTAATTTTATAGCTCTTTTTTTAAGCTTAATAACAAGTAAGAGAATTATTTAGACCAAGTAAGTTGAAAAATTTATTTGGTCTTTTTTTTGTTAAGGTTTAATAGATATACTATTTAGATATTTAATTGTGTATGCTAATGCATAAAAAAAAGTTACTCTAATTAGAATAACTTTTTTGTCTTTTTATATTAATAGATTACCAATCTAAATCAATTTTATCAAGCCCTTCTTCACAGTTGAAAAGTTTTCCAAGTGCTTCCATGAATTGCTCTTGTACCTCATCAAGTTCTTTTTTATTCTTTTCATAATATTCTTCTATTTGTTTTTCTGCTTCTTCATTTTTCTCATACTTTTTTTCCATATTTTCAGAATATTCTTTGAATTTCTTCATTGAAGCATTAACTTTTTCTGCTTCTTTATCTGTAATTTTTCCATCTTCTGCAGCTTTGTTAATTTCTGTAGTTAAATTCTTCATTAGTTTCAAAGTTTTTTTTGCGTCATTAACTGGTCCGCCACAAGACACAACTCCTAAAACAAAAGCAACAAGTGTTAACAATAATGCAATTCTTTTCATAATTTTTAATTTAATTAGTTAATAAATAATTTTATGTAAAGTAAATTATAATTTTTATTAAAACCAAATTTTTTTAATATAAATTTACATATATTTTAGAAAATAATTTTAATAGAAATTTATTAAAAATTAATTTTCTCACTTCCCTCACAATCATACACTTTCATAAGGGCTTGAAAGTAATTTTCGTATATTTTTTCTAGTTCAATTTCATTATTTTTGAAATATTCTTGAATTATTTCTTGTAAATTTTGGTCGTTTTTAAATTTATTATCAAAATCAATGTAAGTAATTTGTAGTTCCTTGATAATTTTAGATATTTCAATAGCTTCTTGTTCTGTTATTTTATTGTCCTTATTTGCTTTATTAAGAATTTCTGTATGTGCAATTATTTTATTTGTAATAATTTCAATTTCTTGTTCAGGAGTTTTTTTGGTTTTGCTTGAATTTTTACACGAAAATACTGTAAGTGAAAGAGCAATTGTGCAAATTATAAATAAATTCAGTTTCATAAAAATAAATTTAAGTTTGTAAATTTTAATGTAAAGATATAAAATCTTTATTAAAGGCAATAGTATAATATTAATAAAAAAAAAGCTGCCTTTAAAAGACAGCTTTTAGAGTTTTATGAAAATAAACTATTTTACTATTGATTTGAAAGTATCGTCTTCAAAATATTTAATAAACTCAACGTCATCGTTAGCAAATGCTTTTAGTTTAGAATCTTTTGTGCAAGCAGTTCTTAGGTTATTATACATAAGTTCAGTGTCGCCTTTTCGTGCACCTGCAATTGCTTTTAAATAATAGTTTAAAGCTTCTTCTTTGTCATTACCATTACTTGCAGCTTCAATAGCTCCGTTTGCATCTCCATTAAGAAGTTTTGCTAAACCTGCATTAAAACAATTATTAGAATTGTAAAAATCAACAGCATTTTTGTATTGAGCATTTTTAATTGCTAATATACCTTGTCCTAAACTTGCTTCTGGAACGCCTGTTGCTGATTGGTAATTTTTTTCAGCTTCAACAACATTTCCTTCTGATAGATAAACATTGGCTAAGTTATTGAAAATGGTTGCATTAGCATCTATGGCTTTAGCTTTTTCAATACTAGTTTTTGCTCCTGCATAATCTTTCATTCTGTATTGAACAGCTGCTAAGTTATTGAAACATCTCCAATCCTTATTGTAAACTTCACTTGCTTTTGTGTAAACATCTAATTTTTCTTGATCTGTAGTAACTAAGTTACCTAAATATAAAAACTCTTCAACTGTAAGTTCTTCTGGAGAAGTTTTGAATAATTCTTTAATTTCTTCATCAGTGTTTCCAATAAGCATAATATTTACTTTTACTTCAGAGCGACGTAATAAAGGGTGAACAAGTTTTTCTAATTCTTCAAAAGTAGCAGTCATTTTACGAATTTCTTCTTCACGTTGAACAGGGTCAGAGTTCATATTTACAACTCTTAAAATCATATCTTTATCTGCTAAATTAGATGCTTGAACTGTTGTTTTAAAACCTTCCCAGTCTTCTTCAGTAACTAAATATTTAAAAAAATCATTGTCTTTAAATTCATCGATTTTTTTAAACTCATTTTTCACATATCTATCTATAGTTTTAGATCTATCGTTAGAAACTTTTGTATTAATTTCTAGTGTACCTTCAGGAGAAGCATAAGATAGTAATTCAACATTTACAAATTCTTTACGGTCATCATCTTTAACTTCGTTTACAAAATCTTTTAATTCTTTTACTTCATCTTTTTTTGTTTCTGCGTTTTTAAGTTCTGCTCTATTTTTATCATAATTAATAGTAGCAATTTTCACATCAGGATTATCTTTAATAAATTTATCTTTGGCAACTGAGCTGGCACCTTGCATTTTTACAAGTTCGGGAGTTGCAACAATTCCGTCAGCAATAAACTCAGGGTCAAATTCCGCAGTTTTATTACCTTTACTACCTGAAATACGCAATTCTAAATGAGATCTTCTCATTGCAGGCTCGTAATCAAAACTGTCGTTGTAGGAAAAACTTCCACCAGCTTTGTATTGGATAACTTTTGCATTTCCTTGAATTTTCTCACCTTGAACATAAACAGGAGTTAAAGCTTTTTCGCCACCTTCCCAAACTATAGTTGGAGTGATTGTGGCAGTAACTTTTTTGTTAAAATACTTTTCAGGGAAGTTACCATTAATATTAACAGCAACTTTGCCTGCATGCATTTCTAGAATTTCAGGATTTACTGAGTAATTAATATCATCAGCATTTTGAATCATTTTTTTCAAACCATTACAACTATTTAATGAAAAAATAGTAGCGGCGGCGAAAATAAAAAGTAAGGTCTTTTTCATAATTTAAACTCTTTTATTTATTTAACATCAAATTTTTTAATTTATTTATGCAAAAATAATAAGTTTTTGATAAATAAGCACATAAAAATCATTTTTTTTTAATTTTAAAACACAATTCTATTAACACCCTTTAAATAATTTTGTTCAAAAATGGCTTTAACCATTTGTTTATAGTGCTTTTCGTTATTTACAAAGTCAATATTATTTGTGTCAATTAAAATTATTTTCATGTCATTTTGTTGCTTAAAAAAATTAAAATAACCATTTTCTATGCTTTTTAAATAGTCTGAACTTATATTTTGTTCGTAATCTCTGGCTCTGTGCTTTATGTTTTTCTGCAAATTTTCCACAGATTTATGTAAATAAACGTATAAATCGGGTTTTGGTAAAGAGCTGTAAATTATATCGAAAACTTGGCGGTATAATTTGTATTCGTCTTCTTGTAAAGTTGAAGCCGAAAAAATTAAAGATTTCATGAAAAAATAATCAGCAATAATTAAATCAGAAAATAAATCAAAGTTTTCAATATTTCTTTTTAATTGGTTATATCTGTCAGCTAAAAATGATAATTCTAATGGAAAAGCAAATCTTTCGGGATTTTGATAAAATTTTGGTAAAAATGGATTCTCTGCAAATTGCTCCAATATTAATTTTGCCTTGCGTTCACTTGCAATTTTTTTGCATAATGAAGTCTTGCCAGCACCAATGTTTCCTTCTATAACTAAATATCGAATATCCATTAGCCAAAGGTAAAACTATTATTTTGAAAATAAAAACGAAACTTATTCTTTTTTTTTAAAAACTCTATTTATAGTATAAATTAAATTTTGTAAAAAGGAGGAAATATAATAGTGATAAAATATGTTTAACAGCGTATTAACAGTTTTAACAAAAAACTAAGATAAAAATATGTGAAAACTCTTGACAAAAATCATTTTATATCATATTTTCGTAACTTGTTTTGTATTTTTATAATATTTAAAAATTTAACTATGGAAGCTCAAATTGATATTAAAGAATTAAACGAGAAAATTCAGCGTGAAAGTAGTTTCGTTGATATAATCAATCTTGAAATGAACAAAGTAATTGTTGGGCAAAAACATTTACTTGAAGGTTTGTTAATTGGTTTATTATCTGATGGTCATGTTTTGTTAGAAGGTGTACCTGGTTTGGCAAAAACTCTGGCAATCAATACCTTGGCAGATGCAATTGATGCAAAATTTGCCCGAGTTCAATTTACGCCGGATTTATTGCCTGCCGACTTAATTGGTACTATGATTTATAGTCAGAAAAAAGAAGAGTTTTTGGTTAAAAAAGGTCCTATTTTTGCAAATTTTATTTTAGCTGACGAAATAAACCGTGCCCCAGCAAAAGTTCAGTCGGCTTTGTTAGAAGCTATGCAAGAAAGACAAGTAACTATTGGCGATACAAGTTATCAAATGGAAAAACCTTTTTTGGTTATGGCAACTCAAAACCCAATTGAACAAGAAGGCACTTATCCTCTTCCCGAAGCGCAAGTTGATAGATTTATGCTTAAACTAAAAATTTCTTATCCCGAATTTGAAGAAGAAAGAGCTATTATCAGAGAAAATTTATTAGGAGAAATGCCTAAGGCTTCTAAAGTGCTAAAACCCGAAGATATTGTAAAAGCTCGTTCTGTAGTTAGAGAAGTGTATTTAGACGAAAAAATTGAAAAATATATTCTTGATATAGTTTTTGCAAGTCGCGAACCCGCAAAATATAATTTATCAAAATTATCTGGAATGATTGCTTTTGGTGGCTCACCACGTGCTTCTATAAACTTGGCATTAGCAGCTAAAGCTTTTGCTTTTATAAAACGTAGAGGTTATGTTTTACCCGAAGATGTGCGTGCAGTTTGTTACGATGTGCTTAGACATAGAATAGGTTTGTCGTATGAAGCCGAAGCCGAAAATATTAGTTCAGAAGAAATTATTAGCGAAATATTAAATTCTGTTGAAGTTCCATAATAATTTAATTTAAAATAATTTTAATGTTTAAAACGAATATTTTATGGAAGCTAAAGATTTATTAAAAAAAGTTAGAAAAATTGAAATCCGCTCTCGTGGACTTTCTTCTCAAATTTTTGCAGGAGAATATCATTCCGCTTTTAAAGGAAAAGGAATGGCTTTTTCTGAAGTTAGAGAATATCAATACGGCGACCCTATAAAAGATATCGACTGGCACGTAACCGCTCGTTTTAATCACCCTTATGTGAAAGTTTTTGAAGAAGAACGCGAACTTACTGTAATGTTGTTGATTGACGTTAGTGGTTCAAAAGCATTTGGAACTTCTCAAAAATTTAAACAAGAACTTAGCACCGAATTAGCAGCTGTAATAGCTTTTTCTGCTATTCAAAATAATGATAAAGTTGGAGTAATACTTTTTTCGGATAAAATAGAGAAATTTATTCCACCTAAAAAAGGCAAAAAACATATATTAAGAATTATTCTTGAACTTTTAAATTTTGAACCCGAAAGCACTGGTACAGACCTGACGCAAGTTTTGAAATTCTTTACTAATGCTATTAAGAAAAGAAGTACAGCTTTTATAATTTCTGATTTTGTTTCACCCGACTTTAGTGATGCTCTTAAAATTGCAGGAAATAAACACGACTTGGCCGCTCTTAGGGTTTATGATAATTTTGAAAAAGAATTGCCTAATTTGGGCTTAGCTTACTTTAAAGATTCTGAAACTGGCCAACAAAAATGGGTTGATACTTCTATGAAAAAAATTAGAAAAGAATACAGAAGAAATTGGCAAAACCAATATGATGAAATTACAAAATTGTTTAAAAAATCAAATTTAGATTTTGCTGATATTAGTACCGACCAAGATTATGTTAAACCATTAATTAATTTGTTTAAAAATAGATAATTTTTGAATTTTTATACAATGAAAAATATTATAAAATACAATATACTTCTAATTTTTAGTTTGATTTTTTATTTCCAAACTTTTGGACAAAAAATTGAACCGGAAATTAAACTGCAACACGATACTATTATAATAGGTGTGCCGAACGAACTAATTATTAATTTATCTGTAGATAAAACTATTGATGTGGTTTTTCCAAATTTTAAAGATACTATTTCAAAAAATATTGAAATACTTGGCGAATATAAACCTGAGTTTATAGCTTCTGAAAGTATTAGAAATATTGAAAAAAAATATCTAATCACAAGTTTTGATACAGGACTTAATATTATTCCTGCAATTAGCATAAAGCTTGTTTTAGATAATGACAGTAGTTTTATTTTTACTTCGGAAACTCAATTTTTTGTAAAACCTTATGTGCTTCTTGATACAATTCCTGTTGATACTGTTTATGCTGATAATTCTGGTTTTGTAGTTTTTGGTAAAGATGCTTTTAAAAATGAAATTGAACAATATATTCCGGATTCTATAAAACAATCAGTTTCTATTGATAGTTTAAATCAGATAAAAGCTATAGTTTTTGAGCAGTTCTTAAATATGTTTGCATCTGAATTAACTAAAAATTCAGGCTTTTATGATCAAGAAGAGATACGGAAAATTGCTGAATCTTCTTCCCAAAATTTGTATTTATTTGATAAAAGCGGTGTTTTAAACAAATATATTGTTGCTGGAAGTGTTGATACGGTTTTTGTTCAAGATTTTCAGCAAGTTAAGAAATCTCAAGCCCTTTTTACACTTTATAGAATAAAAGATATTAAAGAAAACATGTTTAACACTCCCTTTAATTTTGCTGAATTTTGGTTTTATTTTAAAAAATATTTGCAAAAATATTGGTGGGCAGTAATTATTTTGCTTCTTCTTGTTATAGCTTTAATTTATTTCTTTAAATATTATAAAAAAGGACTTGCACCAAATTTATTAAGAATAAAACAAGAAGAACCTGCTCATGTGATAGCCCTTAAAAAATTAGAGTTTATACGAAAAGAAAAGATTTGGGCTAAGGGAGAAATCAAGGAATATCATGTTCAAATTACAGATGTTATTAGAGAATATATTGAAAAAAGATTTGGTGTTTTTGCTATTGAGATGACTACAAATGAGATTTTAGAAAGTTTTGATAATATAGATTTAATTTCTGAACAAGATTATTTTAAATTAAAACAAATATTGGAACTTGCTGATAATGTGAAGTTTGCAAAATATAAAGCTCTGCAAAACGAGAATGATTTATCTTTGAAAAATAGTTTTGAATTTGTTGAAAATACAAAAGAAATTATAGAAGAAAACTCCAAAATTACTCAAACTGAGGCTGTAATAGAAATTGAACAAGAAGAAAATTTTGAACAAACAAAAGATAATAGCTATGATGAGTAATATTGAATTTGCAAATAAGGAATATTTTTGGTTGTTTTTGGTTTTTATACCAATGATATTTTGGTATGTGTGGCGTTTGAGAAAATCTGCAGCTACAATGAAAATATCAAATTTATTTAATTTAAAAAAATCTTCACTTCCTTGGCGGTATATATTAAGACATTTTTTGTTTGCTTTAAGAATTTTAGTTTTATCTGCTTTAATAATTGTGTTAGCACGTCCGCAAAGTATAGATAAGTGGGAAGATAGAAAAATGGAAGGAATTGATATTATAATTGCTTTTGATGTTAGTGGTTCTATGCTTGCCGAAGATTTTAAACCTAATAGGATAGAGGCTGCAAAAGAAATTGGGATGGAGTTTGTTTCAAGTCGTCCTAATGATAGAATGGGTTTGGTAGTTTTTGCTGCTGAAAGTTATACCCAATGTCCTTTAACTATTGATCATGCGGTTTTATTGAATTTATTTTCCGAAATTAAAGATGGAATTATTGAGGATGGTACTGCAATAGGAATGGGTTTGGCAAATTCTGTAAATCGTTTAAAAGATTCTGAAGCTATTAGTAAAGTAATTATTTTACTTACTGACGGTGTTAATAATACTGGAAATATTTCGCCTTTGGCTGCTGCCGAAATTGCCAAAGAATTTGGTATTAGAGTTTATACTATAGGCGTTGGTAAAAACGGAATGGCTCCATATCCTTTTCAAACACCTTTTGGGATACAGTATCAAAATATGGAAGTGAAAATTGATGAGGAAGTCTTGCAAAAAATTGCAGAACAAACTGGGGGTAAGTATTTTAGAGCAACAGACAATCAAAAGCTAAGAGATATTTATAAAGAAATTGATAGTTTGGAAAAAACTGAATTAGAAGTTAGATCTTATTCAAAACCAAGGGAAGAATTTTCTTTAATTTTAATTTTTGCAATGCTGATTTTTGTTTTAGAACAATTTTTAGGTTTAACAATTCTTAAAAACACTTTTTAATATGTTTAGATTTCAAAACCCGCAATATTTATGGCTTTTACTTATTTTAGTAATTTTCGTGTTTTTATTTATATTAGGAATTTTTAATCGTAAACGTAAACTAAAAAACGCAGGAGAATTAAAGCTTATTAGTTTATTAATTCCGGATTATAGTTTAGCAAGAAAGATTTGGAAAATAAGTATTGTTTCTTTGGCTTGGATTTTCATGGTATTAGCTCTGGCTCGTCCGCAATTTGGTGCTAAATTAGCTGAAGAAAATACAAAAGGCGTTGAGCTTATTGTTGCTATTGATGTTTCAAACTCAATGTTAGCACAAGACTTAAAGCCTAACAGATTGGAAAATGCCAAAAAGTTTATTGAAAGAATAATTTCAAAACTACAAAATGATAAATTAGGTTTAATAATTTTTGCAGGCGATGCTTTTGTGCAAATGCCTATTACTGATGATGTTAGGACGGCGAGATTGTTTTTGTCTTCAATTAGTACAGACTTAGTTCCGGTTCAAGGAACAGCAATTGGGCAAGCTATTGATTTAGCGTCAAAATCTTTTACAGAAAATAAAGATATTTCAAAAATTATTTTATTATTAAGTGATGGCGAAAATCATGAAGATGATGCCTTTGCTTCTGTAAATACTTTAAAAGAAAAAGGAATTAAAATTTTTACTGTAAGTGTTGGTTCTAAGTCGGGTGCACCAATCCCTTTGAAAAATGGTAGAGGCTTTTTAAAAGACAGAAATGGAAATGTTGTTGTTTCAATTCCGGATGAAAAAACTTTAATAGAATTGGCAAATGCAACAGATGGAGTTTATGTGAAATTGGATAATACTGCAAATGCTTCTGATAAAATTATTGAAGAGATTGTGAAACTTCAAAAAGGTGAAATTCAAAAACAAATTTATTCTGAATATAATGACTATTTTACTAAGTTAGCTGCTTTGGCATTTTTGTTATTAATAATAGAAACAATTATTTCTGAACGAAAAAATGATATTTTTAGAAAAATAAATTTGTTTAAAGATAAGTCAAATCAAAAACAGACTATTTAAAATGAAAACTTTAATAAATATAAGAACTTTAATTTTATTTGTTTTTTTAAGCCTTATAACAGCAAATATTTACTCTCAAGAAGAGAGAAAAATTATTAGGGAAGGCAATAAGTCGTATAAAAATAAGGATTTTGATAATTCAGAATTAAATTTTAAAAAAGCTATGGAAATAAATCCTGAGCTTAGCAAATTGCATGGAAATATTTCTGCTTCACAATATAGAAACGGAAAGTTTAATGATGCAAGAACTTCTTATGAAAATGTGTTAAAACTTTCAGGAAATAATAAAGAAAAAGCCGATGCTTTTTATAATATCGGAAATTCCTATTTGCAAGCAGCAGAATATGATAAAAGTATTCAGGCTTATAAAAACGCAATTAGATTAAATCCTGAACACGATCAAAGCCGTTATAATATGGCTGTGGCTACAAAAATTCAAGAACAACAACAATCTGGAGATAATCAAAATCAAGATCAAAATCAAGATAATCAGGAAAATCAAGATAAGGATCAAAATCAAGACAATAAAAACCAAGACAATCAAGATAAACAAAATCAAGACCAAGACCAAAAGCAAGAAGATACTAAGCAAGAACAATCACGAGACAATCAAATGTCTCGTGAAGAAATGGAGCGTTATTTAGAAGCCTTGCAACAACAAGAAAAAGATGTGCAAGACAAAGTAAATAAAGAAAAGTTTAAATCTCAAAAAAGAGTAATAGAAAAGAATTGGTAAATAAAATTATTTTTTAATTTTTTCTATTTGTTGTTCTTTATCATCTAATTTGAAATTAATTGGAATAATATACTCTACTGCTACATTTTTACCATCAAGTTGTGCAGGTGTCCAATCTTTCATACTGTTAATAATGCGTAAAGCTTCATCACTTAGAAGTGGATCTGTGTCTTTAGAGACTATTTCTGCATTGCTAACTTTACCTTTTTCATCAATTACAAATTTCACAAACACTTTTCCTTGACTTTTGTTTTCTTTTGCTTTAGCAGGATATTTTGTATTTTCTACAATAAATTCCATTAAAGCAACATCGCCACCTGGGTAAACCGGTTTAACTTCAGCTTCTGCAATACTAATAGGTTTAACAGTTTTTGCAACTTTGGTTTCTACGGTTTTTTGAACTTGAGCAAATGCAACTACCGAAAAGCAAATAAGACTTAGAATAATAACAATTTTTCTCATAATAATAAGTTTTAGTTAATAATTTTGTAAATATAATAAAAATTTCTTTATAATTTTAAAAAACAACTCATATTTTAATTATACGTAATTTTTTTAATAAAGTTTCGTTTTTTGTCTTCAAATCGGTTCGAGTTTTAAAAGTTGGACTTTTTAATTAAAAAATTTGTTGAAATATAGAAGTTAAAAGTTGAAAGTCGAAAGGGGCTTCTTCGCATTTCGCTTCGCTCAATGCTCGAAGATGACAACCACGAATTACACGAATTTTCACTAATTTTGGCTTCGAGTTTTTCGCATGGCTCAAAACTCGAAGTGAAAAGTTTTTATTGGCGTTGCTGTGTGCAGGGGGGAGATTTCTCGCGAAGCAGAGCTTCGCTCGAAATGACCGATAATTATCGGTCGGGAGGTAGGGTTAAAGTTTTCCGCCTGTTTTGTCATGATTTTTGCAATAAATGGCAAAAATCCCGCCAAAACCCCACTTTCTTACAAAACCAACAACTCTCTGTGTGTTTGCATTATTTTTCTTAAAAAACATTTGTATATTTCCTAAAAAAGATTTAATTTTGTAATAATAAGTTTTAAAAAAAATGCCATGCAAATTGCAAATCCTATATACGACACAGTTTTCAAGTTCATGATGAGTGATACTAAGATTGCCAAAACTTTTTTATCAGCAATAATTGGTGAGAAAATAGTAGAATTAGATTTTGCTTCAACAGAACGTACTCTCAAAGCCGGAGTTGATAAAAGCCAATTAGACAGAACATTAGAGCAAATAGTTATTTGTCGTTTTGATTTTGCAGCAAAAATAAAAACAGAAAGTGGAGAATTTAAAACTGTGAGCATAGAGCTTCAAAAAGCCAAACTTGCTACTGATATAATGCGTTTCAGAAAATATCTTGGAGCTATGTATCAAGACCCAGGTAATAGTTCCGATACGCTCAGAACAAAAGCTAGACAGATTTATTGCATTTATTTGTTAAACTATGATATTGGTTTGTCTGATAGTCCTGTACTTGTGGTAGATAGAACTGTAAAAGATCAAGCAACGGGTGAGAAATTTGACAGTAAGAATGAGTTTATTCAGAGTTTAAATCATAAATCTTGGATAGTACAAATAAAGCAATTAAAAGAAAAACGCAGGAATGATTTAGAAAATTTGCTTAGTATTTTCGATCAAGATAATATCACCAAAGATCAGCATATTTTAAATATTAATTCTGAAAGTTTTTCTAAAGAGCATAAACAAATAATTCGCAAACTGCAAGAAGCTTACGCCTCAAGCCAAGTTCGAGACGAAATGCAAATGGAAGATGATTATTTAACCGAATTACTTGTAAAAGACGATTTAATTCAAGAGAAAGACGATATTATTGCTAAAAAAGATGAAGCTCTTGCAGAAAAAGATGAAGCTCTTGCAGAAAATCAAAAAACAATTTCAGAAAAAGATAAAGAAATTGCTGAATTAAAACGGCTTTTAAACTTAAAAAAGGATTAAAATATAAAATTGTTTATTTATTTTACACAATATTAAAAATCAATTACATTAAAATATAATTTATGAACAAAATTACTTTTTACGTTTTTTGCTTAAGTTTTTTAATATTACTAGGTTCTTGCGGTGGTCCAAAGACTGATGCGAAAAAATTAGAGAAGCTTCTTATATCTCATACTCAAGTATTTGAAAATATAGCAAGCGATAAAAACATTAACGAACAAGAAGCAAAAGAAGTTGCTAGGTTAATGGAAGATATGAAAAATTTTAACTTAGAAATTGAAAAGAAGTATTCGCCTGATCCAAAAGGTAAAGAAATGTTTGAGACATATCTCAATAAAAACGAAGAAAGATTTAGCTTGCTTTACACAAATTATTATAATTCACTTTTAAATTTATTTGATTGCGAGGGTTCAGAAAACTTGGATTTATAAATTTTTTAATTATTTTCTGTAAATTTCACTTCAAATTGTCCATCAGAAATGGCAATATTTTCTTGATTTTCGTTTATATAATTAAAGAAAAAACTCCCTCTAATTTTCTTAGTTGTTGAATTATTTTCTACAATAGTTATAGAGCCATTTTTAGCATTAAAGGTATAAAATCCTTTTTGAAATTTCGCATAAACAGGTCCTTCTTCTGTTATATAATGTACACCTGCACTAATTGTTGGTGGCATCCAAATTGTAATACTTTGCCAAGCCTCATTTCTATCACAATCAGCAAAAATTATTAATGCAGTATCATTTTTTTGAGCTGTAATATCTTTAGCATTCCACTGCCTTTCGCCGTCATTATAAACAAAAATATTTTGGAAAACTGTGCTATCTGAAAGGCTATAAAACTGATAGGGGATATTAGAAAACACGCCTTCACTAATAGTTTTAAACGAATTATCGGTATTTCTATATGCTTTAAAACTAAAGCTACCACTCATAGTTTTAGCTTCTTCATTTATTGACGAGACTTTAATGTTTCCATAAGCATTTTCATTATCTGAGGTAGAATATTTAGAAGAAGAAGAGCTGGTATTAGGGATAAACTCTGCATAAGTGCCTGTTAGTTCATTTGTAGAATATTCACCTACTTTATCAGAGCCAACATTTAATATTATTGTTTGTCCATTTGCTGAAGTTCCATAAATTTTTATAGAATTTTCTGATAAAACTGCTTTTGGTTCTGGTGAACGCCAATTTATTGAATTTACGAGGCAAAACATAGAAGGTTTTGTTGTAGTGTCGCCTCCATTAGTTTTACAGGAATATGTAAAAATCAAAATTATTAAAATAAACGACAATAAAAGTATTCGTTTCATAGAGTATTTTTTTGACAAATATAAAATTAAATTATGAATTAATCTTAAAAAAAACTGAATTATAATTAAGAGAGTTTATTCTTTGGCTAAATTGATTATTTTTGCAAAATTAAACTTTATATTTTTAAAAATGGCTTTACATTGTGGAATTATTGGTATTGCAAACTGCGGAAAAACTACAGTATTTAATTGTATGTCAAATTCAAAGGCAGAGACGAGCAACTTTGCTTTTACTAGTAACAAATCGAATATTGGCGTTATTAATGTTCCTGATGCAAGATTAAAAGAACTTGAAAAATTTCAAAAAACAGAAAAAATTATTGCAGCTACAGTTGATATTGTTGATATCCCAGGCTTAACAAAAGGGTCGAGTTCTGGCGAAGGCGTTGGAAATCAATTCCTTGCCGATATTAGAAATGCTGATGCTATAATTCATGTTTTGAGATGCTTTGAAAATGAAAACTTACCACATATTGAAGGAAGCGTAAATCCTGTGCGTGATATTGAAACAATAGATTTGGAACTTCAAGTAAAAGATTTAGAGTCAATTACTAAAAAAATTGCCAGATTAGAAAAACTTGTAAAAATTGGCGATAAAGAAGCTAAGGCAAGCATTGAAGTTTTAAAAATTTATCAAGATCATCTTGAAAATATGCAAAATGCAAGAACTGCGCCTGTAAATGATGAAGACAGAAAACATGTTGCAGATTTATCTTTACTTAGCGAAAAACCTGTAATGTTTGTTTGTAATATTGATGAAGCTTCAATAAGTAAGGGTAATAAACATGTTGAAAATGTTAAAGCATATTTAAAAGATCAAGATGTCAAAATTTTGACTGTAGCAGCAGAATTGGAATCCGAAATTTCTGAATTAGAAACAGATGAAGAGAGAGCTGAATTTTTAGCTGATTATGGATTAAGTGAACCAAGTGTAAATAAAATTATTCGTGAGGCTTACGATTTATTAAATTTACAATCATTTTTTACTGTTGGTCAAAAAGAAATTAGAGCTTGGACAATAAAAAAAGGTATGACTGCTCCTGAAGCTGCAGGCGTAATTCATTCGGATTTACAAAGAGGGTTTATTAGAGCCGAGGTTATGAAGTATGAAGATTTTACAAGTTTAGGTTCTGAACAGGCTGTTAAAAATGCTGGCAAATTTCATGTTGAAGGGAAAAACTATATAGTGGAAGACGGAGACATTTTACATATTAGATTTAACGTATAATAATTATGGCACAACAAATATCAATACCAAAAGGAACCAGAGATTTTGGCACATTAGAAATGATGCGCCGCAATTACATTTTTGAAACAATAAAAACAATTTTTAAAAAATACGGCTATTCTCCTATAGAAACACCAGCTATGGAAAACCTTAGCACTTTACTTGGAAAATATGGAGATGAAGGCGATAAATTATTATTTAAAATTTTAAATTCAGGAAATTATTCAAAAAATGTAAGTGAGGAAGATTTAGGCGAAGAAAATATCAATAAATTAAGCGCTAAAATTACAGAAAAAGGATTAAGATATGATCTTACAGTTCCTTTTGCTCGTTTTGTAGTTCAACACAGACACGAGATTCAATTTCCTTTTAAAAGATACCAAATTCAAGCAGTTTGGCGTGCAGATAGGCCTCAAAAAGGACGTTATCGCGAATTTTATCAATGTGATGTTGATGTAATAGGCTCAAATTCAATGCTTAATGAGTTTGAATTAATGCAAATTGTAGATGAAGTTTTTACTAAACTTGATATTTCTGTTGTTTTAAAAATTAATAATAGAAAAATTTTAGAAGGAATAGCTGAAATAGTTGGAGCAGCCGATAAATTTTTGGAAATTACCATAGCTATTGATAAAATTGATAAAATTGGATTAGAAAATGTTTGTAAAGAGCTTGAAGCAAATAATTTAAGTAAAGATGCTATTAATAAGCTTATCCCAATTTTAGAAAATAAAAGAAATAGTTTTGAAACAATAGAGTTTCTTGAAAAGCTTTTAAAGGATAGTGAAATAGGTTTGAAAGGTATAGAAGAAATAAAATCTATATTTAATTATCTTGAAATTTCACCTTTGAATACTGATGTTGAGCTAGATTTAAGTTTAGCAAGAGGATTAAATTATTATACCGGTGCTATTTTTGAAGTTAAGGCAAAAGATATTGAGATTGGCAGTATTTCGGGTGGTGGACGCTATGATAATTTAACAGAAATTTTTGGTTTAAAAGATGTTTCAGGAGTTGGAATTTCATTTGGTGCAGATAGAATTTATGATGTTTTAGCAAGTTTAGAAAAATTTCCAGAAACAATTAATTCGCCAGTTGAAGTTTTATTTGTAAATTTTGGAAAAGAAGAAGAAAAACTTGCAATAAAATTAGCTCAAAACTTAAGACAAAACGGAATAAGTTGTGAAATTTATCCAGACAAAGCAAAATTGGACAAGCAATTCAAATATGCAAATAATAAAAACATAAATTTTGTGATTATTATTGGTGAAAATGAATTAAAAAACGGAATAGTTTCAATTAAAAACATGATAAGCGGAGAACAAGAAAATGTTGATATCGAAGAGATTGAGTCGAAAGTCTGTAAAGTCGAAAGTCTGTAAAGTCTGTAAAGTCGAAAGTCTGTAAAGTCTGTAAAGTTGAAAGGCTAACCAATTTAGTTTTATTGGTATGGTTTTGATGAA
>Ga0172382_10002690_pt1 | contig 29193 bp, 30 predicted proteins | sample Leawel138RmetaG_FD_122245 | JGI IMG/M metagenome (GOLD analysis project Ga0172382, IMG submission 122245) | Leachate microbial communities from a municipal landfill in Southern Ontario, Canada - Leachate well 138R metaG | ecosystem: Engineered > Solid waste > Landfill > Unclassified | place...
ACCCTCAGGGCGCGGTCCAACGTGGCGCGCAGGATTCCCGGCGGGATGACGGCGTCGACGACGCCGTGGCGGTGCAGGTTCTCGGCGGTCTGGATACCCGCGGGAAAGGGCTCGCCGTAGAGGTGCTCGTACACCCGCGGCCCGAGGAACCCGATCAGCGCGCCGGGCTCGGCGGCGGTCACGTGCCCGAGCGAACCCCAGGACGCGAACACCCCGCCGGTGGTGGGGTGGCGCAGGTACACCAGGTAGGGCAGGTGCGCCTTCTTGTGCAGCTCGACGGCGGCGGCGATCTTGACCATCTGCAGGAACGCGACGGTGCCCTCCTGCATGCGGGTACCGCCCGAACTCGGTGAGGCCAGCAGCGGCAGCCTCTCGGCGGTCGCCTTCTGTACCGCCGCGATGATGCGTTCGGCGGCCGCCACCCCGATCGACCCGGCCAGGAAGTCGAACTCGCACGCGATCAGCGCCACGCGCCGGCCGAACACCCGGCCCTCGCCGGTCAGCACCGATTCGTCGAGGCCGGTCGCGGCCTCGGCCTCGGCCAGTTCCCTGCGGTATTCGGCGGACGTCGGGACGGCCAGCGGCGGCCCGTCCCAGCTGACGAACGACCCTTCGTCCAGCAATGCGTCACGAAGTGCCAGGGCGCGGATCCGGCTCACAGGGAAAGGTTAACTAGGCTGTGCTGATGATCGGAGTGACCCGCGACGGCAATGTGATGACGCTGGAGCTACAACGACCCGAACGGCGCAACGCGCTGAACGCAGAGCTGGTGGACGGTCTGCGTGAGGCGATCGAGAAGGCAGCCGCCGAGGAGGTCCGCGCGATGGTCCTCACCGGGGCGGGCCACGTGTTCAGCTCCGGGGCGGACCTGTCCGGCGGCCAGGGTGTCGCCGACGAGCTGCCCGACAAGGCCAGGGCGCTCAACCTGGCGATCGACAGGGCTCCGTTCCCCGTCATCGGCGCGGTCAACGGCCCGGCGATCGGCGCGGGCGTCATCCTGTCGATGATCTGCGACCTGCGGGTGGTGGCACCGGAAGCCTACTTCCAGTTCCCCGTCGCGAAATACGGAATCGCCCTGGACAATTGGAGCATCCGCCGGTTGACGTCGCTGGTGGGCGCGGGCCGGGCCAGAGGCATGTTGCTGGCCGCGGAGCGGCTCACCGCGGACATGGCGTTGCACACCGGGATGGCCAACAGGATCGGCACGCTGGCCGACGCGCAGGCCTGGGCGCAGGAGATCGCCGGGTTCGCTCCGCTCGCACTGCAGCACGCCAAGCGGGTCCTCAACGACGACGGCGCCTACGAGGAGCCGTGGCCCGCGCATCAGGAACTCTTCGACCGCGCCTGGTCCAGCCAGGACATCATCGAGGCGCAGGTGGCGCGCATCGAGAAGCGGCCCCCGAGGTTTCAGGGCGCCTGATGGAGGTGCGGACGGCGCTGAGATTCGGGTTCGGGACGGCCTCGCTGTTCGCCGGCGGGTGGGTGCTGCGGGCGCTGCAGGGGACTCCCGCCGCACTCGGCGCCACCCCGCCGGAGATCGCGCCGGTCGCGCGCCGCTCGCCGCACTACCAGGACGGGAAGTTCGTCAACCTCGAGCCGCCGTCCGGCATCACGATGGACCGCGACCTGCAGCGCATGCTGCTGCGTGACCTCGCCAACTTCGCGTCGCAGGGCACGCCGCCGGGCCCCATCCCGCTGGCCGACCCGCCGGTGGTCGATCCGACGCCTGCGCCCGCCGCAGCCAGCTGGTACGGCCACTCCAGCACATTGATCGAGGTCGACGGCTACCGCGTGCTCGCCGACCCGGTGTGGAGCAACCGGTGCTCCCCGTCGCGCGCGGTCGGCCCGCAGCGGATGCACGATGTGCCTGTCCTGATCGAGGCGCTGCCCGCGGTCGACGCCGTCATCATCAGCCACGACCACTACGACCATCTCGACATCGACACCATCGTCGCGCTCGCGCACACCCAGCGCGCCCCGTTCGTGGTACCGCTGGGCATCGGCGCTCACCTGCGCAAATGGGGCATCCCCGAGAGCCGCATCGTCGAGCTGGACTGGAACGAGGCCCACCGCATCGGGGACCTGACCCTGATCTGCACACCGGCGCGGCACTTCTCCGGACGGCTGTTCGCCCGCGACTCCACGCTGTGGTCGTCGTGGGTGGTCACCGGGCCGACGCACAAGGCGTTCTTCGGCGGCGACACCGGCTACACGAAGAGCTTCGCCGAGATCGGCGCCGAGCACGGTCCGTTCGATCTCACGCTGCTGCCGATCGGTGCCTACCACCCGGCGTTCGCCGACATCCACATGAACCCCGAGGAAGCGGTGCGGGCCCACCTCGACCTGGCCGACGTCGACAACAGCCTGATGGTGCCGATCCACTGGGCGACGTTCCGGCTGGCGCCGCATCCGTGGGCCGAGCCGGCCGAGCGCCTGCTGACCGCCGCCGACGCCGAGCGGGTGCGTGTCGCGGTGCCGATGCCGGGCCAGCGGGTGGTCCCGGAGTCGACATTCGACCCGTGGTGGCGGTTCTAGGGCGCCTCGACGCGTTACGGTGCTGACCATGAAACCCCGGGCCCGGGTGGCCGCGCTCGCGCTGACGGCCGCACTGCTGGCCGGGTGCGGCACCGAAGGCGCCGAACCCGCCGCGTCGAGCACGCCGGCGCCCAGCCCGGCATCCGACGTGCCGCCCCCGCTGGTGCCTGCGATGCCGCTGCCGGAGAACGCGGTCGCCGATGCCGTTGCGAAACTCGACGGCCTCGCCGAGGACCTGATGTCCAAATCAGGCATTCCAGGGATGGCGGTGGCGGTGGTACACGGAGGAAAAGCTGTGTACGCCAAGGGTTTCGGCGTCAGAAACAACACGATGTCCGACGAGCCTCACAATGAGGTCGATGCCGACACCGTGTTCCAGCTGGCCTCGCTGTCCAAACCGCTGAGCGCGACGGTGGTGGCGGCGCTGGTCGGGCAGAACCAGGTCAGCTGGGACACCCCGATCGTGTCACGGTTGCCCTGGTTCGCCCTTTCCGATCCGGCCGTCACGCAGATGGTCACGGTCGGTGACATGTTCTCGCACCGCTCCGGACTGCCCGACCACGCCGGAGATCAGCTCGAAGACCTCGGCTACGACCGTCGCCAGGTGCTGGAGCGGCTGCGCCAGCTCCCACTCGACCAGTTCCGGACGTCGTACGCCTACACCAACTTCGGATTGACCGCCGGTGCCGAAGCGGTGGCGACGGGTGCCGGGAAGAGCTGGGAGGATCTCGCCGCCGACACCCTGTTGCGCCCGTTGGGAATGGGTGCGACGGGCTACCGGTTCAGCGACTACGAGTCCCGGCGGGACAGGGCGGTGGGGCACATCCGCATTGACGGCGGATACCAACCGCGGTTCGTCCGTGACGCGCAGGCCCAGTCGCCCGCCGGCGGAGCGAGTTCGTCGGTCAATGACATGACGCGGTGGATGGCGATGGTGCTGGCCGACGGGCGGCACGATGGCAACCAGCTCATCGATCCGACGGCGCTGCTGCCCGCGATCACCCCACAGGTGACCTCGTCCCGCGGCAGCGAACCGGCGATGCGGTCCGGCTTCTACGGATACGGCTTCAACGTGGGCACCACGTCGGCCGCGCGCACCCAGCTCAGCCATTCCGGGGCCTTCGAACTCGGCGCCGCGACCAACGTCCTCTTCCTGCCGTCGGCAGACGTCGCGATCGTCGCGCTGACCAACGCCACCCCGACCGGCATTCCCGAGACGCTGACCGCCCAGTTCGCCGATCTCGTCCAGTTCGGCGAGATCCGCCAGGACTGGTATGCGCTGTACGCCAAGGCTTTCGAGGACATGGACAAGCCGGTGGGATCGCTGGTCGGACAGCAGCGTCCCGCAAACGCGCGGACGCACGGGCCGCTGGCGGCCTACACCGGCGTGTACCGCAACGATTACTGGGGCCCCGCCACGGTCACCGAACGCGACGGGCACCTTGAGCTGGCACTCGGCCCGCGCGGTGTGTTCAAACTGCAGCCCTGGGACGGAAACGTCTTCACTTTCCCGGTCTCGTCCGAGAACGCCCCTCCCGGAACGGTTTCGGCGGCGACGTTCGATGCAGGCTCCCTGACGCTGGAGTATTTCGACGACGAGGGCAAGGGAGTCTTCACCCGATGACGGTTTCTGTGGTCACCGGCCTGTCCGAGGCCGAGGTGGCGCAGCGCGTCGCCGAGGGTAAGACCAACGACGTCCCCACCCGCGCGGCACGCAGCGTCTCGGAGATCGTCCGCGGCAACGTGTTCACCCGCATCAACGCGATCCTAGGTGTGCTGCTGATCATCGTGCTGGCCACCGGTTCGGTGATCAACGGCGCGTTCGGTCTGCTCATCATCGCCAACAGCGCGATCGGCATCATCCAGGAGCTGCGTGCCAAGCAGACCTTGGACAAGCTCGCCATCGTGGGACAGGCGAAACCGTTGGTGCGCAGGAAATCCGGCACCGGATCCGTCTCGTTGCCGCTGGCACCCAGCGAGGTCGTGCTCGACGACGTCATCGAGCTCGGTCCAGGAGACCAGATCGTGGTGGACGGCGTGATCCTGGAGGAGTCCAACCTCGAGATCGACGAATCCCTGCTGACCGGTGAGGCCGACGCCATCGCGAAAGGCATCGACGATCACGTGATGTCGGGAAGCTTCGTCGTCGCGGGCAGCGGCGCCTACCGCGCCACCAAGGTCGGCCGTGAGGCCTACGCGGCGAAGTTGGCGGAAGAGGCCAGCAAGTTCACCCTGGTGAAATCCGAACTGCGCAATGGGATCAACAAGATTCTGCAGTTCATCACCTACCTGCTGGTGCCTGCGGGCGCGCTGACCATCTACACACAGTTGTTCACCACCGACGCCGGGTGGCGGCGCGCGGTGCTCGCGATGGTCGGGGCGCTGGTGCCGATGGTTCCCGAGGGGCTGGTGCTGATGACCTCGATCGCGTTCGCGGTCGGGGTGATCCGGCTGGGCCGCAGGCAGTGCCTGGTCAACGAGCTGCCGGCGATCGAGGGCCTCGCCCGCGTCGACGTGGTGTGCGCGGACAAGACGGGGACGCTGACCGAGAACGGGATGCGGGTCAGCGAGGTGAAGAGGATCGATGCGCGGCCCACAGGGGAGGAGCGAAGCGACCGGGGGATGGGCACGGTGGCCGACGTGCTGGCGCAGCTGGCCGCCGACGACCCCCGGCCCAACGCCAGCATGGCCGCCATCGCGGAGGCCTACAAGATGCCGCCCGGCTGGACCGCGACAGCCACCGCCCCGTTCAAGTCCGCGACCAAATGGAGTGGTACCTCCTATGGAGATCACGGCAACTGGGTGATCGGGGCACCCGATGTGTTGCTGGACCCGACCTCGACGGCCGCCGAGGAGGCCGAGCGGATCGGCGCGCGGGGCCTGCGCGTGCTGTTGCTCGGATCAAGCGACCGCTCCGTCGACGCGCCGGACGCGCCGGGCACCGTGACCCCGTCAGCGCTGGTCGTGCTCGAGCAGAGGATCCGCCCCGACGCCCGCGACACCCTCGATTACTTTGCGTCGCAGAAAGTTTCGGTGAAGGTCATCTCCGGTGACAACGCCGTGTCGGTGGGCGCGGTGGCCGGCTCGCTCGGTCTCGGGGGTGAGACGATGGACGCGCGCAGGCTGCCGGATCAGCCCGACGCCCTCGCCGACACGCTGGAGCAGTGCACCACGTTCGGCCGGGTGCGGCCCGATCAGAAGCGCGCGATGGTGCACGCGCTGCAGTCCCGTGGCCACACCGTCGCGATGACGGGCGACGGTGTCAACGACGTTCTCGCCCTCAAGGACGCCGACATCGGCGTCGCGATGGGCTCGGGGAGCTCGGCGTCGCGCGCGGTGGCCCAGATCGTGTTGTTGGACAACAAGTTCGCCACGCTGCCGTACGTGGTAGGCGAGGGCCGGAGGGTGATCGGCAACATCGAACGCGTCTCCAACCTGTTCCTCACCAAGACCGTCTACTCGGTGCTGCTGGCGGTGCTCGTCGGCCTGGGCGGGTTGTCGGCGAAGCTGTTCGGCTCCGACCCGCTGCTGTTCCCGTTCCAGCCCATCCACGTCACCATCGCGGCCTGGTTCACCATCGGCATCCCGGCCTTCGTCCTTTCGCTGGCCCCCAACAACGAACGCGCCCATCCCGGCTTCGTGCGCCGGGTGATGACCTCGGCGCTTCCCTCGGGGATTGTCGTCGGCGCGGCGACGTTCACGTCGTACCTGCTGGCATACCAGGGCCGGGCCGCGACGGAGGCCGAGCAGACGCAGGCGTCCACCGCGGCGCTGATCACGCTGCTGGTAGCCGGGGTGTGGGTGCTCTCGGTGGTGGCGCGGCCCTACGAATGGTGGCGGGTGGCGCTGGTCGCGGTGTCCGGTCTGGCCTATGTCGTCATCTTCAGCATCCCGCTGGCCCGCGAGCTGTTCATCCTCGACCCGTCGAACACGGCGCTCACGTCGATGGCGCTGGGAATCGGGCTGGCCGCCGCAGTCGCCATCGAGGTGATCTGGTGGGTGCAGGGCCGTGTGCTGGGAGAACACCGCAGATTGTGGCGTGTCCGCGAGCGGTAAAGTTGCCTCCATGGGATTTCTCGACAAGGCCAAGGATCTTCTCTCGAAGAATGCCGACAAGGTCGACACCGTGATCGACAAGGCCGGTGACCTCGTCGACAAGAAGACACAGGGCAAGTACGCCTCGACCGTCGACAAGGTGCAGGAGGCGGCCAAGAAGGCCGTCGCCGACAACGCCGGGCCGGTGCCGCCGGGCCAGCAGTCGGGGCACGTTCCGCCGCCCCAGCCGCCGCCCACCACCCCTCCGCAGCAGCAGCCGCCGACGGCCCCGCCCACCTCGTAGGTCGGTCGGAGCATGGCCAAGCTTTCGGTGTCCGTCGACGTGCCGCTGCCGCCCGAGAAGGCGTGGGAGAGTGCGTCGGACCTGTCCCGTTACCGGGAGTGGCTGTCCATCCACCGGGTGTGGCGGTCCAAGCTGCCCGATGTCATCGAGAAGGGCACTCAGCTCGATTCGATCGTCGAAGTCAAGGGCATGCCCAACCGGATCAGTTGGACGGTGGTGCACTACCGCCCGCCGGAGGCGATGACGCTGAACGGCCACGGCGTCGGCGGGGTCAAGGTGAAACTGATGGGCAAGATCAGGCCCAGCGAGCAAGAACCGACGGCGTCGACGGTGACGTTCGACATCCACCTCGGTGGGCCCGCGCTGTTCGGCCCGATCGGCATGGTGGTCGCCGGCGCGCTGCGAGGCGACATCCAGGAGTCGTTGGACCGCTTCCGGGCGGTTTTCGCGCCGTCCTGACCGCTCAACGCGGGGCCGCGCCTACGTCAGGGCGGCCACCGCGTCCGCGACCGCGGCGTCGCCGGAGATGACCTCGAACGTCCGGCCCGCAGTGTCCGGTGTGTCGAGCACCGCGACCAACACGGCGGCGACGTCGGCGCGTGGGATGCTGCCGCGGCCGGTGTGCTCGGCGATCCGAACCCGTCCGGTCGGTTCGTCGTCGGTGAGCAACCCTGGTCGCACGATGGTGGCGAGAAGGCTTGTGCGCGCCCGGATCACGTCGTCGGCAGCACCCTTTGCGCGCAGGTAGGCGACGAACACGTCGTCCCCCGCGTCGTCGGGTGCGGCGGCGTCGGCACCCATCGACGAGACCATCACGTAGCGCGGTACGCCCGCGGCTTCGGCGGCGTCGGCCAGCAGGATCGCGGCGTCGCGGTCGACGGTCTCTTTTCGGGCGGCGCCGCTGCCCGGTCCGGCGCCGGCGGCGAAGATCACGGCGTCGGCGCCCCGCAGGTGCGTGGAGACCACCCCGTTGGTGGTGTTCTCCAGGTCGACCACGACAGGCTCCGCACCGGCGACGCGGAGATCGTCGGCGTGGTCGGGATTGCGGATCAACCCCGCCACGGAGTCACCGCGCACGGACAACAGCCGTGCGGTGATCAGCGCGATCTTGCCGTGACCACCGGCGATGACGACCCGCATGCGGCCTACCTCCTCCGGCGCCGCACCAGCTTCGCGAACTCCACTGTCGAACGGCGCACCGATTCGAACTCGAGCGACACCAACAATGTATCCACCATCGCGAACGGAAGCGTGGTGGCGACGGCGCCGCGGCCGTATTCGAGGTGCCAGGACCCGGGGTGGATGGTCAAGCCGCGGGCGTGGCCGCGGTCCAGGCAGGTGTGCCCGCCGGGCAGCAGCGGGGGCAGTGCGGTGGTGTCGTCGGATTCGAGGTCGTAGGAGTCGATCCGGCCCGCCAGCAGGAACTTGTGGATGTCGACGTGTTTGTAGCGTCCGGAAAAGCCCTGTGTACCAGTGGGAGATCCGAAGATCACCAGGTACTCGCGCGGGCTGAAGTACAGGAAGCGGACCTTGCCGAGCACGCCACCGGCCTTACTGCCCACCCAGCGCCCGGGTCCGTCGTCGATCAGGCCGGGATATGCGTCGGCCAACAGTTCCACGGTGCGGGTGATGAGTTCGCCACCGTCGAGCGGCAGACCGGCCACCTGCTCGGCCACCGAGTGCAGCACGTCCGGATCAACCCTGAACTTCACGGGCCGAACTCCAACGGCAGGCTGGTCGGGCCGCTGAGTCCGAGCAGGGGCTTCCACGGCACCGGTCCTGTCCGGCGTGCGTAGCGGAATCGGTGGGACAGGATCTTGAGGGCTTCGGCGAGTTCCAGCCGCGCCAGGTTGGCGCCGAGGCAGTGGTGCACGCCGCCGCCGAAGGTGAGGATGGGCGGCGGGTCCTCGCGGGTGATGTCGAAGCGGGTCGGATCGTCGTACACGGTGTGGTCCCGGTTGGCTGCGTAGGTGTTCACGAGGATGAATGTCCCTGCAGGGAAGGTGTATTCGCCGACCTCGACGTCAGCGGTGACGCTGCGGACGGTGCTGCACATCGACGGCGAGTGCCGCATGGTCTCCTCGACGGTGCGCATCGCCAGGTCGGAATCGGCACGCAGCAGCGCCCACTGGTCGGGATGCTCGCACAGCACCTGCACAGACGCCGCCAATTGACTGCGCGTGGTGTCGGTTCCGGCGACCAGGACGGAGAACGCGAGCATCCGCAGTTCTGTGGCGTCGAGGCGGTCGCCACCGTCCTCGATGCGGATCAGGTCGGACAGCAGGTCATCGCTCAGGTGCCGGCGCCGGTCGGCGATCATGCCGTCGATGTAGTCGTCGAACTCAGCCCACGCCTTCAGTACGACCGGCTCTTCCTGGGCGAGATCGCAGTCGAAGCTGACGATCTTGAAGATGTCCTCCGCCAAACGCGAGAACAACTGCCAGTCTTCGCGGGGTGCGCCGAGCAGGGCACAGATGATCGGGATCGGGTACGGGCGGGCCACCTCGGCGACGAACTCGCATTTCCCGGCGTCACCGATGGCGTCGAGGAGTTCGTTCACCACCAGGTGGATGGCGTCGTGCATGCGCGCGGTGGCGCGCGGCGTGAAGGCCCGCGAAACCAGACTGCGCAGCCGACGGTGTTCGTCACCCTCCATGTTGAGGATGCTGCGTGTCACTTTGTCCCACAACGGTCCCGACGTGATGCCGTGCGCCGACAGGTGGATGCCGGGCGGGATGACGAACCGCGGATCGCGCAGCACGGTGCGGGCCATCTCGTAGGACAGCACCTCGGGGCCGATCGGTCCCAGCGCGATCGGTGCGATGCGCTGGGCTTCCCGGAACTGCGGATAGATCTGCTGCGGGGTGTCGGTGACGTCGTAGCTCAGGGTCGGAAGGCCGGCGTCGAAGACGCTCGGTTTGGTGGCGGCCGCGGTCACGGCGTCTTACTCGTCAGGATCAGCGGAAGCGTGGGCAGTGTGCACGTCGCCGACGGCCAGGTGATCTCCGGGACGTAGCCGGGGGCGAGTTCGAAGTCGGGGATGCGGGAGAGCCATTCGGTGACGACGAGGCGCAATTCCATCCGGGCGAGATGCGAGCCGAGGCAACGGTGCGGGCCGCCGCCGAAACCCCAGTGTTTGTGCAGCTTTCCGTCCAGCACGAAGTCGTCACCCGAATGCTCGTCGGCACCGTCGCGGTTGATCGCGCCGAGGCACAGCCGCACTTCGGCCCCTTTGGGCAGCGTCACGCCGGCGACCGTCACCTCCCGGGTGGTGACGCGTCCGACGACGGGTGCCGCCGGCTCCAGCCGGATCATCTCCTCGACGAAACCCGCGATACCGTCTGGGTCCCCGAGCAGCGCCGCGCGCAGTTCGGGGCGGCGGGCCAGCTCGAGGATGGTGGCGCCGATGGTGGAGGTGACGGTGTCCAGCCCGGCCAGGACGAACACCAGCGACAGTCCGACCGCCTCGTTGTCGGTCAGCTGCTCGTCACCGTGCAGCAGATGCGACAGGATGCCTTCGCGTGGTTTTTCGCGTTGCCGGGCAACAGCTTCGGTGAGGTAGCCATACAGCTCGACCGCCGGGGTGAGGTCGACGCTGGTGGGGTCGTTGGTCAGGCTGAACGCGATGATCGCGTCCTTCCACGCGATCAGGCGTTCCCGGTCCTGCAGCGGAAGCCCGAAAAGGGTCAGGAACACCTGTGACGGATACGGGGTGGCCAGCTCGGCCATCACCTCGCACGCGTCGCGCTGCGCGATCGTCTCGACGATATCGGCGGCCTGTGCCTGCAGTGACGGTAGCAGCACCCCAAGTGCCTGGGGGCTGAAGAAGGGGTGCAGAATCCGGCGGTACCGGGTGTGCTCGGGTGGGTCGAAACCCAGCGGCACCAGCGGCACCGGGCTGATCATGTCGTCATAGGCGATCCGTGACGAGAACACCTCCGGATTGCGCAGGGCAGCAAGGACATCGTCGCGTCGGGTGAGGTAGTACCAGCCGTCCCCGTAGGCCACCGGACCGAACTCGCGCAGCGTCGCCCAGCCTGCGCCCCGGTCGGCGGCCATAGGCAGGTCGCTGTAGAGGACGTGCGGCAGCGCGCTCATGACACGTTGGTGGAGAGCAGGGTCAGCGGCAGGCCGAGCACCGACAGGTCGATCTCGTCGAGGTAGGAGTCCCCGCCGGAGAAGCTCTGCCGGAACCGGGTGGCCGACCCGAACCGTTCGGCCACCGTCTCCGACGCCGCGGCGTCCGGAACACGGATCACCACGGTGTAGACGCCGTCGCCGTGACGGTCGAGGAACTCGGTGACCGAGGCTGCCACCGACCCGTCAGACCCCGGAATGGGACTGATCAGTTCGATGCCGCGGTCCCAGTCCAGGTGGACGTGAATGCCGAGTTCGGCGAGTTCGGCGGTGTTGAAGGCGAATCCGAGGTCGGTGAACATCTGTACGGCTGCTGCCCGGCGGTCGGGTGCGACGGCGAAGACAACGTGGTGCAGCTTCGGATCGGCGGTCATGGGCGGACCAGACCGCGGGGGCGGATGAGGCCGAGGTCGAGGTGATTGAGCCAGCCCGGTGGGGCGTCGCAGACCGCGGGAATCGCGTTGATCGCGGCCATGGCCGTCCACTCGTAGCCGGGGTGCGACAGGGCGCCGTCGGGCTGCCGTACTCCTTTGAGGGTCAGCTCGGTCGGGGGGGCGCCGTCGATCACGATCTCGTAGCGGGTGTCACCCCAGTCCCACGGCGGGTCCAGGAGATCGGGCCCCGCCGACACGTAGATCGCGTGGAAGACGATGAGCGGCCTGCCGTCCACCCACGCGGTCCACTCGTGCCGCTGCGCGGCGACGGTGCCCTTCGGAATCGCGCCTTCGGCGTGGGGGATGGCCTCGACGGCGGTGGCGGCCTCGATGTCGGCGGCGGTCACCTCGTCGATCGTCACGCCGAGACCGTCGGCGATCATGTACATGGACTGGGCGAAGAACGGCAGGCCAAGACCCAGAATTGTCGGCTCGGCCAGGAATGCGTCCTTGTCCTTGCCGAAGCCCATCCAGTCGATGTGATCGACCGGCGCATCCTTGACGACGTCCACCACCTCGTAGACGTGGATGCTGTCGATCCGGCTCATCACGCGGGCCAGGGTCAGGGGCAGGAGGTCGCCGGCGTAACCGGGGTGGATGCCGCCGCCGTGGAACGACGCGCCACCGTCGCCGCACGCAGCCCGGATCTGTTCGCCGGCTTCGCGGAAGTCCCTGCTGGGATGGAAGAAACCGGCCGTCGTCACCACATTCTTGCCCGTGCGCAGCAGCCGGCATACGGTGTCGACATCCATGATGATTGGCGTGTAGAACACGCAGTCGGCGTCGAGGGCCATGACCGCGTCGACGTCGTCGGTGGCGGCGACGCCGATCGGGCCGGTGCCGGCGATCTCGCCGGCGTCCCTGCCGACCTTGTCCTTGCTGTGCACCAGCACACCGACCAGGTCGAAGACCGGGTTCTCGGCGAAGTGCCGCACACCGACCCGCCCGACATCGCCCGTCATCCATTGGATCACTCGATAGGTCCTCTGCGACATGGGATCACCCTTCAGCGTGGTGCGAGTACTCCGCGGGGAAGTAGCAGCGGCAGGTCGGTGTAGGTGGCGATACCCGCGGGCGCGGCGACCACGGCGGGTATCGCGGTGATCGCGGGCATCGCGGTGATGGTGAGCCCGAGCATGACGAAATCGTCGAGGGTCTCGGCGACGAAGTCCGGGGGAGGCTCGAAGCTCAGCGTGCTCTTGATGGACGGCCGGCCTTCGACAGTGACGGTGTAGCCGAACGCTGTTGACCAGACCGGTTCCAGCACCTGGCCTTTCGTCCAGATTCCGCGGATGTCGACGACGTCACGGCCGTCGATGCTGCCGATCCACCGGACGTCGATGCCCGCGACGCAGCCCGGGCCGATGGTCCAGTCGCCGGGCAGGTGCAGGGTGTCGGTGGTCTGGGCGTACTCGGTCTCGCACCGGATGTCGTCGAGTTCGGCGCCGAGCGCGTCGGCGACCAGCTGTACCGCCTCGCCGAAGATGCCGGACCCGGCCTCGGTGATCGCCGGAAGATCGGGGTGGTCGATGGGATAGCCGAAGCCCATGGGGATTTCGGTGGCGGGCGAATTGTAGATCGTGGTGTCGAAGGACTCGACGATGGAGATCCGGTCCACGCGATCGGAGATCCCTGCGGTGACGACGGCGAACAGCTGGATGAAGCCCGGGTTGATGCCGCTGCCGAACAGGGTGGCGTTGCCCCGCAGGCAGGCGTCGACGATCCGGTCCCGGTCGGCGCCCAGACGGTGACCGTTGATGAACTCGGAGGTGGTGACGACGTTGACGCCTGCGCCGAGGATGCGGATCAGTTCGTCCACGTCGGCGAACATCGGGTTGTAGACGACGCAGTCCGGACGCAGCGCGAGCAGCGCGTCGACGTCGTCGGTGGCGGTGATCCCGATCGGGCCGACACCGCAGAGTTCGCCGGCGTCCCTGCCGACCTTGTCGGGTGACCACGCATAGCAGCCGACCAGTTCCAGACCGGTGTTGGCGATGACGGCATGCACCGACTTCCGGCCGACGTTGCCGGTTGTCCATTGCACGACGCGGTAGGTCACGCAGTCACCCGCTTCCCGGGTGTGAAAACTACTGGTACCGAGCGGAACCCGCGCGTCACCGAGTTGCCGTGGAATTCGGCCTTCGAGGTTGGCGAGAGGGCGAAGTCGGGCATCCGGGTCAACACCCGCTCGAGGCCGACCTGAAATTCCAGACGGGCGAGATTGGACCCCAGACAACGGTGCACGCCGGCGCCGAATCCGAGGTGCCGGTTGTCGCGACGGTCGAGGATGCAGCGGTGCGCGTCGGGGAATTCCTGCTCGTCGCGGTTGGCGGCGGCGTAGTTGACGATCACCGATTCGCCGGGGGAGAAGGTGCAGCCGCTCAGCTCGACCTCTCTCGCGACGGTGCGTGGGATGCCGTGAATCGATCCGGCGAAGCGGATGAACTCCTCGACCGCGCGGGTGAGGAGGTCGGGGTCGTCGATGAGTCGGTCCCGCTCGGCGGGGTTGGTGGCCAGATAGTGGTAGGCGAATGACATCGCGCTGGCGGTCGTCTCGAGGCCGGCCTGCACCAGCAGCATCGCGTTGGACACGACGTCGGCGAACGCCAGCTTCTCTCCGTCGATCTCGGCGGACAGCAGCACGTCGATCATGTCGTCGCGCGGTGGTTGACCCCGCCGTGCGGTCACGGCATCGTGCAGGTGCTGGTACAACCCGCCCCAGGCCGCCATGCGGTCCTGTTCGGTGGCCCCGTTGAGCGCGGTGTCGGTGAGCTCGACGCACAGCGGAACGTCGTCGACAGGCATGCCCAGCAGGTACTTGAAGAACACGATGCCGGGTTGGCGCCACGCGACGGCGGCGAGGTCACCAGAACCCGTCTCGATGAAATCGTCGATGAGGCGGTCGGTTTCGACGCCGATCTCGGGCCGCAGGGCTTTCATCCGGGCCGGCGAGAAGTACGGGTTGAGCACTTTGCGGAACTTCTGCTGTCGCGGCGGATCGAGGGTGATCACCAGATCACCGGCGAGCTGCTCGGCACCCTCCGGGGTCGGGTTGCTGGAGAAGTGCTCCCAATCCTGGAGGATCTGTACGCATTCGGCGTAGCGCACCGCCACCCACGCTCCCGCCGGCGTCGCGCTCAGGAACGGGTTGTCGGTCCGGGCGAACGGCGACTTGGCGCGCATCACCGCGTACACGTCATACAGGAAATCGTTGTCGTTGAAGTCCGGATGCCGCAGATCCCAGTTCTCGGCATGCCGTTCCGGTGTCCGGGTCACGGCGACTCCTGTTGCGCGGCCTCCCGTGCCACGCGCGCTTCACGTTCCTGATGGATTTGCACCAGTTCGCGGAACCCGATCCGGTTGTACTTCGGGACGGGCTGGATACCCCATTCGTCCTGGGCGGTGTCTTTGCCCTCGGCACCTTCCGGTGGTCCGAGAATCGGATAGGGCACCTGGCATTCGAGCGTGTCGTCGGAGTAGCGCACCTTCAGCAGTTCGCTACAGATCTCGGTGAGGCTCAGCGTCGGGTACCCGTAGTAGACCGCCATGAACGGCAGGGTGAACGCGCCCTCGATGACGAGCGCGACCAGGCACACGAGCACGGCGCGCTTGATCCACTTGTGCATTCGCGCGTAGTACGGCGTGGTGCCCGGGGGCAGATCCTCGGTCTTCTCTTCGGTGTTGCCCACAGAAGTCGTCACAGTTGAACTCCTTTAGTCCGAGAAGATTTCGCGGTTGACCGTGTGCAGGTAGGGAATCGCGAGAAACGGTGTGATGTAGAAGATGTCGTAGAGCCACCAGCCGATGACCGGGAACACGACCCCCGCGTAGCGCACGTCGGCGTACATCGTCATGTTGAACACGTACAGGCACCAGATGAGCACACCCATCCAGCAGGTGATGATCATCCACTGGTGTCCCCAGCGCTTCATCTGCAGGAACCCGATCGCCGCGGCGCAGCGCATCGCGAAGACGGTGAGGATCATGCCGAACACCATCGACTTCTCACCGGGCGCGGCCGCGCCGCCGATCCACGCCTCGTTGTAGTGCCAGAAGTAGCCCGCGTCGAACATCGCGCCCCAGCCGACCATCAGCACCCGGTTGATCAGGGTGTGGTTGGCGACCAGGTCGAGTGCCCAGCCGAGGCTGTTGAGCATGCCGTCGATCAGCACCAGATAGCCGATCAGCGTGACGATCATCGGGCGCACCGACAGCCCTGCCCGTAATGCCTGCCGCTGCAACCACACCCCGCGCATGAAGATGGGCAGGCCGATCAGGCCGGGCGCCCACATTCCCATCAGCGCGGCGCCGACGATCATCCACTTGTCGGCGCGGCGCTGGGCAAGTCGTGATTCGTCGTGGTGCTCCTCCAGGTTCACCGAGCCGGTCAGCGGCACGGACGCGGTGACCGTCGGGGCCGGCTTGCGGTTCAGGAGTGGGATGTTCACAGCTCCCACCAGCCCCGGGCGAACGACATGTAGAGCTGGATGAGAAACATGGCCAGCAGGTATCCGTAGACCACGACCTGCAGGATGATGAGGGCCTTCTTGCGGTTCTTTTCCTTCTGGTCAACCATGTGTCGGTTCCTTCCTAGCGGTTCGGGTTCGGGCTGTCGGCGTCGGCGAGGCTGGCCGCGGCCACCTCACGCAGGCCTTCGGACACGCCGCCGTCGCTGGACAGCGGTGCGAGTACGCACGCCTCGGCGGCTTCCAACTCCGATGCGCCTGCGGCGATCAGGTGTGCCGCGGTGACGAGGACGCGGGTCGAGGGCGGCTCGAAGTGAAACGCTTCGTCGGCGGTGCGGATCGCGGTGGCGCACCGGACCAGGCGCTGGGCGGTCGGAAGTCCGATGCCGGCCTCCGCGACGATCACCTCGGCTTCCCGGTCGGGTGGCAGGTAACACATCGGCAGCGTGACGAACCGTTGCCGGAACGACGGTTTGAGTTCCTTGAGAGAACTGCGATAGGCCGGGTTGTAGGAGCAGACCAGCATGAACTCCTCCGGCGCCCGCACGACTTCACCGGCCCGGTCGAGGTACAGCGTGCGCCGGTGATCGGTCAGTGAGTGCAGCACGGCCAGCGAGTCGTGCCGGGCCTCGACGACTTCGTCCAGGTAGCAGATGGCGCCGGCCTTGACCGCCCGGGTCAGCGGTCCGTCCGTCCACACCACGTCGCCGCCGGTGACGATGAACCGTCCGACGAGGTCTGAGCTCGTCAGGTCGTCGTGGCAGCTGATGGTCACCACGGGACGGCCCAGCAGCAGACCCATGTGCTCGACCAGGCGCGTCTTTCCGCATCCGGTGGGCCCGGTCAGCATCACCGGCAGACGCTGCCGACAGGCCTGCTCGAAAAGCCGAACCTCGTTGCCGTTGGCGAGGTATGTCTGCTCGGTCATGCTGCCACCAGCTCCTTGTGGACGTGGGCGAGGACGCGCGGAAGGTCTTCGACGCGCCGGATTCGTTGAGACCGGTTGGGGCCGAACACTTCCGGCAGCGGGTCGACCCGCACCGGGCCGATCCCGACGTAGTACATCGAGACCCCGGCGTCGCGGGCCTCCTCGACGGCGTGGGCGGCGTCGGCCCAGGCATAGCGACCCTCGTAGCCTTCGTCGGAGATCAACCCGTCGCCGATCACGATCAGCAGACGCCGCTCCGAGGGTTGCGCGAGCAGCCTGCTCGTCATGTGGCGCAGCGGCGCGCCGAGACGGGTGTAGCCGCCGGTCGCCAGGCCCAGGCCGCCGGGCGGGACGAACCGGCGATCGGCGAAGTCCTTGAGGCAGGTCACTTCGACGCGGTGGCGGGTGTTGCCGGTGAAGACGAAGATGCCGTGGCGCTCACGCGCGGCCGTCATCGCCCGCGACAGCGCGTCGGCACAGGCGAGTTCCAGCTTGAAGGCCGTGCCGCCGTGCACCCCGAGCGAGGAACTGCCGTCGAGCAGCACGGCCGTCGAGACGTCCCGGCTGGCGGGCAGCAGTTCGCGGAAGATCCGCGGCTCGACCGCTTCTCCTGTGGTCACGTCGATGTAGTGGCACACGTACTGGTCGACGTCGAGGTCGGAGCCGTCCTCGAGGCGGTTCTTCATCGCGCGGTGGGTGTTCTTCTCGAACCACTTGCGCACGTCGACCGCGACGGCTCCGGGTTCGCCGGACCGTCCGTCGTGCGCCCGCTCCAGCACGGCGACGTGGTCGGACATGAAGCTCTCGGTCCACGCGTTCCATTCCGGATACGGGATGCCCGGGCGGTGCTCGGGAGTGACGTCGAGGTCGTTGTCCTGCGGGCGGCTCGGCGGAGGCAGGTTGGGGTTGCGGACCCCGCCGTCGCCGCCGGCGGGCACGGAATGGGGTTGTGGCACCCGCTTCTGGTTGGTGGTCCACGGCAGTCGCCCGAACGAGCGCCGCAGCTTGTCGGACAGCCCCTGAGGCAGCGTGTACGCCCGCGGCAGGCGCCCGATGAGCGGATCGACAGTCAGCGGTTGACCGGTGCGCGCCAGTGCGATCGCCCGGTTGAGCATCTCTTCGGCGTCCATGTCGGTATCGGCGGGGGCGAGTTCGGGAAGGACCCGCCGGAACTCGGGGACCAGGCCCGGCCACGTCGCGGCCACCCAGCCCAGTGCGACGCCGGCCTCGACGAGATGCAGCGCGCTCAGTTCGCGCGCGGACAGCTCGTTGAGACGGTAGTCGGTGATCCGGTCCTTCGACGGCGAGCACTGCAGGGCGATGCCGCAGGTGAGCGTGCGGCGGGTCCAGTCCGGCGTCCGAACGGGGTAGGGGACGTGCACGACGTCGAGCATCGAGCTCATGCCGAAGCCACGATGCCTGCCGCTCACGAGGTATGCGCCCGTGCGGCGCTGCCCGCTCAGCGCGACCGCGGTCAGCGCGCAGCTGCGTTCGACCGCCATGGCGTGGGCATCGGTGAGTTCGGACATCTGTTCAGAAGGTGCCGATGTTGGAGAACATCCAGTACCAGAACCAGATGATCAGTCCGGTGCCGCCCCAGGCGGCGACGTAACGCAAGATCTCCCAGATCCATCCGGTCATGTCAGTTCCCCTCGCTGAGTGGATTTTTCGGGGTGGTCATCGGGTCTCCAGTCCTCGTCGTGCGGTGGTGATCAGGTTGGCCAGCATCGCGTCGCGAATGTCGCCGCGGGCGACGGTGGTCAGCACGCCGTAGATGCCGAGCAGGAAGAACGCCGCGCTGTAGAACGCGTCGACTTCGGGGTGGATCTCCCCGTCGCCGCGGGCCCGCTCGATCGCGCCGACGAGCGACACGATCACGGGGTGGTCGGACCATTCGTCGGTGCTCGGCCGTGTCGGCGAGAAGTGCAGCGCCAGTAGTTCTTTGAACAGCAGCGGGCCGAAGCGTCGCTCCAGCGCGGAGATCAGCTCGACCACTTTTGCGAGCGCCGAGGCCAGGTCGTGCTTCTTGTCCAGGTATCGCGCGAACTCCGTTGCCATACGCGACTCTTCACGCCTCTCCAGCTCCAGCAGGACATGCTCTTTGCTCGGGAAATGGAAGAAGAACGTGCCGTGCGCGACGCCGGCCGCCGAGACGATCGCGCCGATGTCGGCGCCCGCCATCCCCGAGGCCTGGAATTCGGCGATCGCGGCGCCGAGGATCCGTTCGCGCGTCTGCAGCCTGCGCAACTCCCGTGCCGTCTGCCTGACCTGGGGCGCCATCATCTGCTCGTATGGCCGAGTCGCTGAGTGTGGTCGATGAGTCTGGACATGAGCTCAATCCGAGAAGATTTCGCGGTTGACCGAGTGCAGATACGGGATCGCCAGGAACGGGGTGATGTAGAAGATGTCGTAGAGCCACCAGCCGACCACGGGCAGGACGACACCGGCATAGCGCACGTCGGCGTACATCGTCATGTTGAACACGTAGAGGCACCAGATCAAGATGCCCATCCAGCAGGTGATGATCATCCACTGGTGTCCCCACCGCTTCATCTGCAGGAAACCGATTGCCGCGGCGATGCGCATCGTGAAGACGGTCAGGATCATGCCGACCTCCATGGCCTTCTCGCCCGGCCCCGCCGCGCCGCCGAGCCAGAGCTCGTTGTAGTGCCAGAAGTAGCCGGCGTCGAACATCGCGCCCCAGCCGTTCAACAGGATTCGAGCCAGGATGGTGTGGTTGGCGACGAGGTCGAGCGCCCAGCCGACGGTGTTGATCGCAGCGTCGATGATGACCAGGTAGCCGATGAGTGTGACCAGCATGGGGCGCACGGACAGCCCCTCGCGCTGCGCCTTGCGCAGCAGCCAGACGCCCCGAAGGAAAAGCGGAAGCCCGAAGATCCCCAGCGCGGCGGTACCGATGAGCAGGCTGCCGGAGATGAGCCACTTGTCGGCCTGCCGCTGCGCCCGCTGCGAGGCCTCCATGTGCTCGTCGAGCCCACCGGCGGACGCCTGTGAGGCGGTGCCGCGGCGACCCGTGCTCGGCATCGGCCGGTCCATAGTTGCTGACTATAGTCAGCAACTGACGAGAGTCAATCGGCAATATCTGCCGAGTCGGCGCGCGGCCTCGCGAATTGACTTGCACTGCGCCACTTTGCGCCCAGCCGCCGCGACACCGGCTCCAGAATCGAAGCGTCGACACCCGATCATTGGTTGACTGAAGTCAGACAAGCACGTTAGATGGGATCGACCTCGACGAGGAGGACCCCGAATGGCACTGGAACAGTTCAACCTTGACGGACAGGTCGCTGTCGTGACCGGCGCAGGCAAGGGGGTCGGGCAGGGAATCGCGCGTGTCCTGGCAGAGGCGGGAGCGACGGTCGTCGGGACGGCGCGCACGGAATCCGACATCGTCGCAACGATCGCGGCGATCGAGAGAGCCGGCGGAAAGGGACTGGCGCTGGTCGCCGACGCGATGAGCCGGGCCGACGGTGAGCGTGTGGTGGCCACCGCGGTGGAGCGGTTCGGCCGGATCGACATCCTCGTCAACAACGTCGGCGGCTCGACCTACGCCCGGTTCCTCGACATCACCGACGACGACTTCAGGCATACGTTCGACTGGTGTGTCACCTCGGCGTTCATCATGAGCCAGCTGGCGGCGCCGCACATGCTGGAGGCGGGCCGGGGGTCGATCATCAACATCTCGTCGGGTTCGGCCCGTTTCGGGATCCGTGCGCTGACGGCCTACTGCGTGGCCAAGGGCGGGCTGGAGGCGCTGACCCGCGCGATGGCCCAGGAGCTGGCGCCGAAGATCCGGGTGAATGCCATCGCGCTCGGATCGTTCGCGACCGAAGGTTTACAAGGCAGCCTTGACTTGTTACCTGGGTCGCTGGAGAAGATGAAGGAGGCGACGCCCCTGCATCGCCTCGGCGACGTGGAGGACCTCGGGAGGTTGTGCGTGTACCTTGCCACCCGCGACTGCTACGCCACGAACTCGATCTTCCATGTGGATGGCGGTATCGATTCGAACAACTCACCGCTGCCGATCCCCGATTACTGAGCAGAAACGGAATCTGTGATGCGCCGAGTAGTGCAGTTCTCCACCGGCAACGTCGGCAGGCATTCGCTGGCGGCGCTCATCGGACGTCCGGATCTGGAGTTGGTCGGGGTTCATGCCGCCAGTGCGGACAAGATCGGCCGTGATGCCGCCGAACTGTGCGGGTTGTCCGACCCGACGGGGGTGCTCGCGACCGACGACCTCGATGCATTGATCGCGCTGAAGCCGGACTGCGTGGTCTACACGGCACTGGGTGAGACGCGCCCGATGGAGGCCATCGAGCAGATGTCCCGGTTGCTCGCCGCGGGGATCAACGTCGTCGGCACGTCGATGGTGTGGCTGGTGACGCCGCGTCACGCCGACGGGTGGCTGCGGGAGCCGCTGGAGCAGGCGTGCGCGACCGGCAATTCGTCGCTCTACGTCAACGGCATCGATCCGGGCTACTCGGGGGACACCGCGGTGCACGCGGCGCTGAGCCTGGTCACCCGCGCGTCCTCGGTCACGGTCCAGGAGATCTTCGACTACGGAAACTACGACGACTACGAGTACACGGGCACCGCAATGGGATTCGGCAACAGCCCACAGGACGAACTGCCGATGGCATTCCAACCGGGCGTGGTCGCGTCGCTGTTCGGTGGCTTGGTGCGCAGTCTCGCCGCCCACCTCGACGTGGAGCTCGACGAGGTGCGTGAGCGGTGCGAGCCGTGGTACACGGATCAGCGGATCGAGTGCACGATGACGACGGTCGAGCCGGGGCGGATGGCCGCGGTGCGGTTCGCCGCGGAGGGAATGCGCGGCGGCGAGCCGGTCATCACCGTCGAGCACATCAACAGGCTGACATCTGCCGCGGCGCCGCAGTGGGAGTTCCCGCCCGAGGGGCACCTCGGTGTGCACAAGGTGATCGTGGAGGGCGAGCCGCGGGTGGAGGTGAGCACCCACCTGTCCCACCCCGTGCTCGACGTGACGGACGCCGGATGCGTCTCCACCGCCGCGCGGGCCGTCAACGCCATCGACTGGGTCTGCCGGGCGCCTGCGGGATTGGTTGCACTGGAAAATATTCCGCCGACGGAGATGATACGCGGGTTGATGTGGTGAGGCTTCCGCACAGCGGGCGGCCGGCCCGGAAAATTGGTGTCTGAGGTGCACCCGAGCGGACTTAGTCTTGACGCATGGATCGCCCCTACGACGTGTGGAAGCTGTCGGAGTCGTGGCGTATCCGATTCGCGTACTTCGAAACGTACGGACCCGTGCCGTGGACCCTGGAGGCCAGGCAGGGTTATCGCGCGCTGAGTTTCTGGGACCGGGTCCGGTTGTCGTCGAACGTGTCGGCCTTCCTGTTCGGGCCGATGTACTTCTTCGCCAAAGGGATGTGGCGCAAGGGCCTGACGCTCCTCGGGGTGGTGGGTGCGGTGGTGGCCGCGGTCCTACTCGCCGACGTCGGCGGCGTCATCGAACGGATGGCGGCGCTGACCGTCCCCGTGGTGGCGGCCACGACCGCCAACTACGCCTATTACCTGCACGTAGCGGAGGGCAGTCGGTCGTGGAATCCGCTGGAGGGCGTCTTCGGCAGGCGCTGAGACGCCTAGCCGAGCCGGGCGCGCAATTCCCGCTTGAGCACCTTGCCGTAGCTGTTCTTCGGTAGCTCGTCGACGAACTCGTACCGCTTCGGCCGCTTGAACCTCGCGATGCGTTCCAGCAGGTGCGCGTCCAGATCGGCGGCCGATGCCGCGCCGACGATGAAGGCGACCACCACCTCGCCCCATTCCTCGTCGGGCGCCCCGACCACACCGGCCTCGACGACGCCCGGATGTTCCAGCAGCACCTCTTCGACCTCGCGGGGGTAGATGTTGCTGCCGCCGCTGATCACCACGTCCTTGGACCGGTCCCGCAGGGTCAGGAAGCCGTGGGCGTCGAACGAGCCCATGTCCCCGGTGCGCAGCCACCCGTGCTGCAACGCCGCCTCCGTCGCCTCCGGGTTCTGCCAGTACCCCGACATCACCACATCGCCGCGACAGACGATCTCGCCGATCTCGCCGACCGCCACGGGGGCCCCGTCGGGACCCAGCACTGCGACGTCGACGCCCGAGCGCGCGTACCCGACCGACCCCAGTACCGCGTCGGGCGCGTCGAGGTGATCCCGGCGTCGCAGCCCGGTGATCGTCATCGGCGCCTCGCCCTGCCCGTAGAGCTGCACGAAGACCGGGCCGAACGCCGCCATCGCCTTCTTCAGGCTGTCGACGTACATCGGGCCCCCGCCGTAGACGATCGTCCTCAGATTGGCCGGGCAGGCCCGGCCCGTCTGCACGAGCCTCGCCACCATCGTCGGCGCCAGGAACGCGCTGCAGCCGGGATGGCTCTCGCACAGGTCGAGGAACTCGTCCGGGTCGAACGTGCCCGACGCCGGCACCACCTGCCGCGCGCCACGCGAAACATACGGTGGCACATACAGTCCCGATCCGTGCGACATCGGGGCGCCGTGGATCAGGCTGGAGTTCTCGTCGGGGCAGTCGAAGTCGGCCAGGTGCGACACCGTCATCGCCATCAGGTTGCGATGTGACAGCATCGCGCCCTTCGACCTACCGGTGGTGCCGCTGGTGTAGAACAGCCAGGCCGGCGACGCCGGGTCGGTGTCCCGCGGGGCCGGCGAAGGCATGGCGGCGCAACGGCTCTCGTACTCCGCGGCGCCGATGATCTCGATCCCGGTCGACGCCACCGGTGCCAGCTCCGCGCCGATCTTCGGCGACGTGAACACCCGCGCCGCGCCGGCATCGGACAGGATCTGCTCCATCTCCCGGACATGCAGTTTGTAGTTCAGCGGAACGAACACGCACTCGGCCGCCCAGATCGCGAACATCAACTCGACGATCTCGGGCCTGTTCTCACTGGCCACCGCGATCCGCGCGCCCGGCCCGAACTCCCGCAACGACGACGCGAGCCGCAGCGCCCGCTCGCGCAGCGACGACCACGTATGGACCAGTCGCTCACCGTGATACACCGCGCCGCGGTCACCGTGGCGCGCCGCGGTCTGGTCGAGGAGGGCGAACAGGTTCACCGTTCCACCCAGTGAGCGTTGAGCGCGAAGTCGGACAGGTACTTCGTGGTGCTCCACCCGCCGTCGACGACGATCGTCTGCCCGTTGATGAAACTGCCCCCCTCCGAGCACAGAAACGCCACCGTCGACGCGACGTCCTCGACGCGGCCGAGTCGCTGATGCGGTGTCATCTCGGTGTTGATCTTGCGGAAGCGCTCGTCCTCCAACCGGGAGGCCACCATCGGCGTCAGCGTGACGCCGGGCGCCACCGCGTTGCACCGGATGCCCTGTGCCCCGTACTGGCAAGCGATGTGGGTGGTCAGCGCGGTGAGCCCGCCCTTTGCCGCCGAGTACGCACCTCCGCGCAGCCCGCCGACAACCGCGAACGTCGAGGTGATGTTGATGATCGCCGAACCCGGCTGCATGTGTACGATCACATCGCGCGCCAGCCGGAACGGTGCCCGCAGCATGATGTCCAGGAACCGGTCCAATGTCTCGTCGTCGGTCTCGTGCAACGGTTTCGGGCTGCCGATCCCGGCGTTGTTGACCAGGAAGTCGATGCGCCCCCACCGCTCCAGGGCCGCAGACACGATGCGCTGTGGTGCGTCGTCGTCGGTGAGATCGACCGCCAGCGTCGCGATCCGGTCCGAGGACTTCTCCAGCGCGGCCAGCCGGCCGGGGTCCCGGCCGGTGCCCAGCACCGCCATACCCTGCTCGGCCAGCGTTGTCGCACAGCCGAAACCGATGCCGCTGCTGGCGCCGGTGACGATCGCTACCTGCATGTCATGGTTCTCCTTCGCGCGGCTTTTCCAGAAGCACAGCTCGGATGGCGTGCTTGAGCACCTTGCCCGCATCGTTCTTCGGCAGCGCGTCGACGACCACCACCCGCTCAGGTGCCTTGAACTTCGCGACGCCGCGCGCGACCAGGAAGTCCCTGATCTCGGCCACGTCAGGAGCGGCCGAATCGGCGGCGACGATCACCGCGCAGGCCCGCTCCCCGGTGCGGAGGTCGGGGATACCGACGATCGCGATCTCCGCGATCTGTGGATGCGTGACGAGTATGTCCTCGACCTCTTTGGGGGAGATGTTCTCGCCGTTGCGGATGATGAGGTCCTTGGCGCGGCCGGTCACCACGAGATAGCCGTCGTCGGTGAGGTGGCCCAGGTCTCCGGTGCGGAAAAACCCCTCCGCGTCGAAGGATTCGCTGTTGTCCTCCGGATGCAGGTATCCGGTGAGCATCTGCGGTCCGCGGGCGCGGATCTCCCCGTCGACCCGCGTGACGTCGGCGATGCCCGGCCGGCCGTCGGTGTCGGCGGCCCGGTCGACGTCGTCCAGCGATCCGACCGTGGTCACCGGCACCTCGGTCGACCCGTAGACGCGGCTCACCGCCGCCTTGTCGAAATAGTCGGCGGCGCGGCGGATCAGCGACGGCGGGACCGACGCCCCGCCGCAGATGAACACCTTCAGGTCGGGCAGCCGGGTGCCCGCCCGCTCTGCCGCCGCCAGCAGCCCGTCGAGAAACGGTGTCGCCCCCGCCATGTGCGTGCACCGGTGCCGCAGCATCAGCGCCACCGCGGCGTCGGGATCCCAGCGCTGCATCAGCACCGCCTGTGTGCCCAGCAGCAGCGGGCACTCGAACGCGTAGATCGACCCGCCGATGTGGGCGATCGGGGACGGGACCAGGAACGTGTCGCCCGGATCGATGCGCCAGTAGCGGCCCAGCTGTGCGATCGACGCGCCCAGCGACTTGTGGCTGTGCAGTACGCCCTTGGGCCGTCCGGTGGTGCCCGAGGTGTACAGGATCATCCGGGTGGCTGCCGGGTCCAGGTCAGGCAGAGTGCCGTCGCGCGGCTCCGAGACCAGATCGGTCAGCGCCGGGCGGCGGGGCTCGCCGCGGACGACCACGACCTCGGGCGGCGACGGCAGGCCGGCGACCACCCGGTCCAGCATCGCCGCGTAGTCGTGACCGCCGAACGTCTGCGGGATGAAGATGGCGCGGCTGCCGGCATCGGCGAGGATGAACGACAGCTCGCGCTCACGCAGGGACGGCAGGATCGGGTTGACGACCATGCCTGCCAGCGTCGCGCCCAGGTAGATGACCGCCGCCTCGTGCCAGTTGGGAACCGCGAAGGACACCACACTGCCCACCGGCATTCGCCGCACCAGGGCATGGGCCAGATTCGTTGCCGCAGAGAGCAACTCCGCGCTGCTCAGCGACGCCTCATCGTCGCGCAGCAGGATCCGGTCCGGGGTGTCCCGGGCGGCGTCCCGCAGTGCGTCGGCCAGCGTGGTCACGCAGTGTCCCTGACCCTGCGCATCGTCATGGAATGGCGGAACCTCGACGACGGGTGGGTGTTGACGGTCACCTGGGCGATCTCGCCGTCGGAGGTGGTGTAGGTGCGCTGCATCTGCAGTGCCGCGGCGCCGACCTCGGCCTGCAGGTGTGCGGCGAGGTCGGCGTCGAGCACCACCGCCGAGATCTCCTGATGCACCTCGACGATGCTGACCCCGAACAGGTCCTCGATCAGCGGGAAGATCGGGCCGGTGTGGCGCTGCAGCAGTCGGCCCACCGCGGCGAAGCTGCGGTTGATGAAATACTCGGTCCGGCAGATCGGCGCCGTGTCGTCATCGGCGCGCCGGTATCCGCTCACCGCAAACCATTCCGAGCCCGGGGCCAGCCCGGTCCGCTCGGCGAGCGCATCGTCGACCGTGACCATCCCGTTGGTCTCGATCGAGAACTGCGCACCCTGGGCGAACGCCAGCAGATCGTCGATCGACACGACATCCTGGGCATATGAGTTCGTGCTGGGCCGGGGGACCACCAGAGTGCCTGCCCGGGGCCGGGATTCGACGAGGTTGTCGTCGCGCAGCCGGCGCAGCGCCTCGCGGATGGTGTAGCGGCTGACGGCGAACCGCTCGCACAGTTCGTGCTCGGTGGGCAACTGCGAGCCCACCGGATAGATGCCGTCGACGATTTCCTTGCGCAGTGCGCGCGCCACCTGCAGGTAGCGGTGATCACCGGCCGTGGCGGTCATATCCGGGCAACCGCCAGGACGCTGCCGTCGCCGTCGGCCGACACATACAGCGTGCCGTCGGGCCCGGACGTCACACCGGCGAACGGCCCCTGTGGACCGGAGAACGGCGGCATCCCTTTCAGTGGTTTGGGTTCGACCCCGGGCGGCGGACCGACCGGAAGGCCGGCGGCGATGGTGGTGCGGGCCCGCGAAGGTTCTGTGGCCAGGTCGAACTCGACGAGTTCCCCGGCCCCTGCGTCCACGATGTAGAGCCGCTCGCCGCGCACATGCAGGCCCTGTGGACGCTGCAGGCCGTCGACCACGGTGTCCACCCCGCCGGGGCCGACGCGGACCACCCGGCCCGCACCCGACTCGGCCACCAGCGGCGCCCCGTCGGCATCGATCGCGACGCCGACCGGCTCCCGCAGTCCGGATGCCAGCGTCTCGACGGCGCCCGAACGCAGCGCGAGCAGCCGCCCCGTGCCGAGTTCGGCGAACACGATCGTGCCGTCGCCGTCCACGTCGACACCGTAGAGCTGGTCGAAATCGGTGGCCAGGAAGTCGGTTTCACCGTCTGCCGGGCGGTATCGGGCCACCTGTCCGCCGGAGGTGGTGACGACGAACTCGGCGGCACCGACGGCCGTCACCCCCCGCAGGAAGCCCGGATACCCGGGCGAGAACAACATCCCGACCGTCTGCAGCACACCGTCCGGCCCGACCTCGTAGAAGTAGGTGCCGTCCGCGACGTACAGGCGCCCGTCGGCGACGGTCAGATCCAGCGGCCAGTTCAGCCCGCCGGGCAGCAGCGTCGACGTCTGCCCGCCGGCCAGGATCTCGGTGATCTCACCGGTGAAGTTGGACGCGAACAGCCGGTCGCCGACGAACGTCAGGTTGTCCAACCCCGGGTTCAGTTGCGCCAGACCGGTTTTCTCGCCGCTGCGCGGATCGATGCGGAGCACCTGGCCGCTGGCCACCTGGGTGGACACGATGAAACCGTCGGGATCGAACTTGACCGCATCGGGGACCCCGAGGTCTGCGGCCACCCGCTGCGGTTCGCCCCCGTCGGGGTCCACCCGCCAGATCTCGTTGGCCGTCATCAGCGGGTAGTAGAGCAGCCCGTCCGGTCCGACCTCCATCGCGTTCGGCGACGGCAGGTTCTCCAGCAGGATTCGCGGCGCACCGCCGTCGAGCGGCAGTTCCATCAGTCGACCGCCGTCGCGGCACTCGCCGACGAACAACCTGCCGCGGTGCACCGTGATGCCGTTCGCGCACGGCAGGTCGTCGCGCAGCACCCTGGTGCGTCCCGCCGTGTCGCGGGCGCTGACCCGGCCGTCCATCACCTCGGTCGCGAACAGCGTGCCGTCGTCACCGAAGGCGACGTCGTCGGGGGCGATGATGTCGCCGCCCTTGGCGCTGACCGTCTCCAGTTCTCCCGAGGCGAGATCCAGCGCGCTGATCTGGCTGCCGGTCACCTGGGCCACGTAGACGCGCCCGTCGGGGCCGGTGCGCAGCCCGTTGGCCCCGAACAGGCGGCTCGGCGCGGTCAGCCTGCGGAGCTGCCATCCGTCGGCGGCGGACGGGTCGGGCGCGGCGTACCGGGCAGTCATGACTTCGGACGTTAGCAAGCGTCACTAGTCCAGACAATAGGGTCATACCGGCGGCGCAAGCACCCTTGACGATGGGATAAATGCTGGGGAATAGTGTTCTGCAATATGCAGAGCATCATTATTTGTCCGGACAATTAGCGTGTCTGGGACCGGGATCTCCATCCGTCTCGACCGTCGCATCGTCGTCGTCTCCGGCGCGGGCGGCGGCGGCATCGGCACGACGGTCACCCGACTGGCCGCCGAGGCCGGCGCGACCGTCGTCGCGGTCAGCCGCTCGAAGGACAACCTCGACGAGCACGTCGTCCCACTGGCACGGAAGGGGCTGTCCGTCGTACCCGTGGCCGCCGACGCGTCGACCGACGACGGCATCGCGACGGTGCTGGACCACGTGCGTCGCACCGACGGTGACCTCTACGGTCTGGTCAACATCGCCGGCGGTGCCGCACCCGCGACCTGGATGCCGTCCACCCGTGTCACCCGCGAGGACTGGCGCGCGCTGTTCGCGGCCAACCTGGAGACCTCGTTCTTCATGAGCCAGGCCGTCGGTAGCGAGTTACGCACCCGAGGCCTCAGGGGTTCGATCGTCTCGGTGTCCTCGATCAGCGGGATGAACACCGCGCCGTTCCACATCGCCTACGGGACCGCCAA
>Ga0172382_10002691_pt1 | contig 29190 bp, 19 predicted proteins | sample Leawel138RmetaG_FD_122245 | JGI IMG/M metagenome (GOLD analysis project Ga0172382, IMG submission 122245) | Leachate microbial communities from a municipal landfill in Southern Ontario, Canada - Leachate well 138R metaG | ecosystem: Engineered > Solid waste > Landfill > Unclassified | place...
CGTGAAACAGGACCGCGCCGATGATAGTGCAGATTACCTGTGCGAAAGTAGGTCATCGTCAGACTAACCCAAAAAAACGCCGCTCCATTCATATATGAATCGAGCGGCGTTTCGCCGTGTACAAAACATCCTCTTTCGGATTGAATCAATGAACTGCGCAGAGCATACCCGCAAGCTGCTTGACATGGTTTATCGAACGGGGGCACCGCGCTTCTCCGATCTTGACCCCCTTCAGGCGCGCCGTTCATTTGAAAAGCTGCATCATGCATTCGGCTTTGAGCGAATGCCGGTCGCGTCGGTTGTGGATGTTCCGATTCGCCGGACCGATGGCACGGTCCTGATCTGCAGGGCTTACAGGCCACTTGCTTCGGGCGATGAGGTGTTGCCACTGACCATTTACTACCATGGCGGTGGTTGGTGCCTTGGCAATGTCGACACCCATGACGGTCTGTGCCGTCATCTTGCCAACCGGGCTCATCACGTAGTGCTTTCGGTCGATTATCGACTCGCTCCCGAGCACCCATTTCCGGCGGCCGTTGAGGATGCCCGGCTGGCCTATCGCTGGGCGCTGGATGAGGCCGCTGTGCTGGGGGCGGACATGGATCGAATATTTCTGGCGGGTGATAGTGCAGGGGCCACGCTGTCCATCGTGACTGCACTGCTGGCGGCAGATGCGGGATGGCCCAAGCCCAAAGCTTTGCGACTGATTTATCCTTGTGTGAGCCTCGAAAGTGAGCGACCGTCACGCAAGCGCTTCCGTGAAGGCTTCTTTCTTGACGAATCCTCCCTCCAGTGGTTTTTTGAGCGCTATCTGAGTGGTGCGCAGGATGCTGCAGATTGGCGTGCGTCACCGCTACTGCGTGCTGACCTGTCTTCTCTGCCACCGGTGGCGTTGTTGCTGGCAGGGATGGATCCCTTGACCGATGATTGCCTGGCTTTTGCAGAACAGCTTCAAAAACAGCAGGTTGCTGTTCGGACTTATATTGTCCCAGGGGTGATTCATGGCTTCTTTTCTTTGGGAAAATGGTTTCCGGAATCGGCCGAGGGGGTCGCGTGGCTGTGTGACGAGGCAGCGCGCTGAGGGCAACTTTCCGTTTTCTGCATGTCTCGACGATGTCATAAATCTGCGCTTGCTGGAGCAGGCTTTCCATGCTGACGTTTAGGGGGCGATCCCGAATCTGGAGGGTCTGAAGTCCGCTTTCCTATGAAGACCCTGAATGTATCGGTAGAATCCCGTCTGTATCTTCTGCATATTCCCATGCGGTGGAGGGATTGCATGCGGCATTGATCGCATGTTCTCCGGCTGCCCATACCGACCAGACAGGCGAGCGGACCGTAAACATGCTCAAGGTGTTCAGCCATTATTTTCCTGCTCATACGCTGCAGCAGGTCCTCCTCGATTTGCTGCTACTGTTTGTGGCGGTGCTCGCTACGGTGGGCCTGGTGGCCGATCACGCGGGGGACTGGGTGGGCTTGAGTGCCGTGGCGCTGGTGTTTGCGCTGGTGATGGTGTTGCTCAACAGCGTCACCGGTCTGTATCGACCGGTCACCACCCTGCAATCCGTGAGTGCGGTATGGGTCAAGCTGGTGTTCTCCGTCGTCATCAGCGTTCCCGTTGCCTTTGTGCTTTTTCATCTGATGGCATGGGAAACGCTGACCGGACCTGCTGCACGGTGGTGGGTGCTGGCCTTGCTGGTTGCGTTCCTCACCCTGCGCTGTTTCTTCAACCGGAATTTCTCATCCGCTTTCTTTTCTCCCCGCATCCTGATCATTGGTACGGGTGCAGACGCACGTGCAGTGGAGTATGCCTTGACCCACCCGGTGCGTCGCGGGGTGGATATCGTTGGGTTCTATACGCCCGGCCTGGACGAGAAGGTAGAGGTTGAACCGGAGCGCATTTTGCGGGCAGAGGGGCGCTTGCTGCAGTTGGTCAAGGAGCAGAAGGTTTCCCAGATCATTGTGGCGGTCAGGGAGCGGCGTGGTGGGGTGCTGCCGATTCGGGAGTTGCTCGATTGCAAGCTGGCGGGCGTGAGGGTACTCGATCTGTCTTCGTTTTTTGAGCACACGCAGGGGCAGGTGAGGCTGGATTCACTGCGTGCGAGTTGGCTGATTTATGGTGATGGTTTCCGGCAGGGCATGGTGCGTTCCTTCGTGAAGCGCAGTTTCGACCTGCTGGCGGCCTGTGTGCTGCTGATTCTGGCATTGCCGGTGATGCTCGTGACCGCCTTGCTGATTCTGATCGAGGATGGCGCGCCCGTGTTCTATCGTCAGGAGCGTGTCGGCCTTGGCGGGCGCCTGTTCAGTGTGATCAAATTCCGCAGCATGCGCCGCGATGCGGAGCGCGATGGAAAGCCGCGCTGGGCGCAGTCCAACGATGACCGGGTTACCCGGGTCGGGCGGGTCATCAGGAAGTTGCGTATCGATGAGCTTCCGCAGTTGCTGAACGTCTTGAGCGGTGACATGAGCCTGGTGGGTCCCAGGCCCGAGCGCCCCTTCTTTGTGGATCGCCTGGCCGACGAGATTCCGTTTTATGCCGTCAGGCACTGCGTGAAGCCGGGGGTCACGGGGTGGGCTCAGGTGCGTTATCAGTATGGGTCTTCGGTGGACGATGCCATCCAGAAGCTCCAGTACGACCTCTACTATGTAAAGAATCACACGCTCATGCTCGACATTCTGGTCCTGTTTGAAACCGTTCGGGTTGTGATGACCGGTGAGGGCGCACAGTAGTGTCTTCGGGCTGGCTGCTCGATGGCGGCACGCTGACATGAGTGCTCGGATGGACAGGGGGGCGTTTGTCTGACATTGCAGTCTGGACTTTCGGGGCCGCGCTGATTGCGCATGGACTGTTTGGCCTCTATCTGGGGCTGGGCTGGCGTCAGGGTCGCCAGGGGGCAGCGTTGCTCGTGGCCATTGCCGTCAGTGCGCTGTGGGCCTTCTCGGGCCTGTGGCTGGCGCTCGAGATGGACTCCCGCAGTCTATGGATGACCACGCTCGCCGACTGGTTGCGCCTGCTGTCCTGGGCGGTGTTTCTGCTTATCCTCATGCAGCCATTGCAGCGCAGGTTGCACGGCCTGTTGGTGGGCGCGGTCGGCATTCTGCTTGTACCACCCGGGGTGCTGCTCTGGATGGCACTGCAGCCCGAGGTCGGGCGGCTGTCCTGGCTGGCCGGGGGCTTCCTGGCATGCAGCATCCTGGGTCTGGTGCTGGTCGAGCAGGTCTATCGTTCCGTGCCGAAAGATTCCCGCTGGGGGTTCAAGCCCCTGTGCGTCGGTCTGGCCGCACTGCATATCTTCGATCTGTATTTCTTCTCCAATGCGGTCCTGTTCGGACGCCTTGACCAGGATGTCTGGGTGGTGCGCGCAGTGGTCAGTGCGATGGTTCTGCCGCTCATCGGGTTGTCTGCCGCCAGGGTGTCTTCGTGGAGCATGCGCATTCAGGTGTCCCGGGAAGTGGTCTTTCATTCCACCGCGCTGGCCCTGTCCGGCCTGTATCTGCTGCTGATTGCGGGTGCGGGGTATTACGTGCGCTATTTCGGCGGGGAGTGGGGGCGAGTGCTCCAGACCGCGCTGGTGTCCGGTGGCATGCTGTTGCTGGGCGTACTGTTCGTATCCGGTTCGGTGCGGGCCCGTTTGCGGGTCCTGATCTCCAAGAACCTGTTTTCTTATCGCTATGACTATCGTTCGGAGTGGCTGCGTTTCACCCAGGCCTTGTCCAGCGCCGATGACTCGCTGACTCTTGGCCAGACCGTGATCAAGGCTTTCTGCGATCAGGTCGAAAGTGCTGGCGGGGTGCTGTGGCTGAAGGATGAGCAGGAGGTGTTCCGTCCCCATGCCCGCTATAACCATGGACCTGTCGAGGTTGATGAGTATGCCGACAGTGCCTTGTGCCGCTTTCTGGATGAGCGTGAATGGGTGTTGAATCTGGAGGAGTGGCGAAGCAGTCCGGGGTGCTACGATGGCCTGGGCGTGCCGGGGTGGCTCTCGGAGATGGACGAGGCCTGGTTGATCATTCCGCTCAAGAGCGGAGGGGGGTTGATTGGTTTTGTGATGCTTGATCGGGCACGTACCCGTTTCGAGGTGAACTGGGAAGTGCTCGACCTGCTGAAGACTTCGCAGCGACAGGCGGCCAGTTATCTCGCGCGCATGATGGCCACCGAGGCCCTGATCGAGGCACGCAAGTTCGATGCCTTCAACCGGATGTCGGCTTTCGTGGTGCATGATCTGAAAAATCTGGTCGCGCAGTTGTCGTTGATGCTGAAGAATGCGCAACGCCACAAGGACAACCCCGAGTTTCAGGCAGACATGCTCGAAACGGTGGCACATGTGGAAGCCCGCATGCGGCAGTTGATGAAGCAACTCCAGGAGAAAACCTCGATCGAGCCGTTGCGCCCGGTGGATCTCGATGCGCTGCTTGAAGAGATTGTGGCTACCCACCGGCACAACCTGCCGTGTGTGCGGCATGAGCGGGGGGACGCGGGGGCGCTGGAAGAGGGGGGGCGCTGCCTGGTTGCGGCTCACCCCGATCGCCTGAAACGGGTCATCGGGCATGTGGTTCAGAATGCATTCGATGCCACCGAGGAGAGTGGTAAGGTATGCGTTCGGATGGAGGCGATTCCGGATGATCCTGCACGTGTGGCGGTTGTGGTGGAGGACAATGGCCGGGGCATGAGTGAGCGCTTCATGCGGGAGGGGCTGTTTCGCCCGTTCCAGAGCAGCAAAGAAGGTGGAATGGGCATAGGGGTGTTCGAGGTTCAGCAATATCTGCGTGAAATCGGTGGCGTCATCCGCTATACCAGCGTTGTCGGGCAGGGGACGACGGCCCGCATGGTCCTGCGCCGGATGCATGCACGCGGTACTGCGACCCCGTCGGGACGGGCTGAAGTTGACGAATGTCTGGAGCGGCTGACATGAGTGAAAAACGGCAAACGCTACTGATTGTCGAGGATGACCCCGCACTGCAAAAGCAGATGCGCTGGTCCTTCGATGACTACGAGTGTGTCCTCGCGGACGATTTTGACAGCGCCATCGTCCAATTGCGGCGTCACGAACCTGCGGTGGTCACCATGGACCTCGGCTTGCCCCCGGCTCCGGACGATGTCGGCGAAGGTTTTCGTCTGTTGCGGGAGATGCTGGCCCTGTTGCCGATGACCAAGGTGATCGTGCTGACCGGGCAACACGACCGTGACAACGCGGTGAAGGCCGTTGCGCTGGGGGCCTATGACTTCTTTGGCAAGCCCTTCGAACCCGACCTGCTCAAGCTCACCCTCGATCGAGCCTTCCGCCTGCATGAACTGCAGATGGAGAACCTGCGCCTGCGCCAGATGGAACGCGGTCCGCTGGCCGATTTCCTGACCCATGATGCTGCGATGATGAAGCTCTGCCGCATGGTGGAGCGGGTGGCCTCGACCAATGCCACGGTTGCCTTGATTGGTGAAAGCGGTACGGGCAAGGAGATTCTGGCCAGAGGCGTGCATTCGCTCTCGACACGCTCGAAAGGGCGCTTCGTAGCCATCAACTGCGCCGCGATTCCGGAGAACTTACTCGAAAGCGAGCTGTTCGGCTATGAAAAGGGCGCCTTCACCGGGGCGGTGCGCCAGACACTGGGCAAGATCGAGACAGCCCACAAGGGCACACTGTTCCTGGATGAAATCGGCGACCTGCCCATGTCCCTGCAGGCCAAGCTGCTGCGCTTTTTGCAGGAGCGGGTCATTGAGCGTATTGGCGGACGGGAAGAAATTCCGGTGGATGTACGCATCGTGTGCGCCACGCATCGCGATCTGAAGGCCCTGATTCGCGAGGGGCGTTTTCGGGAAGATTTGTACTATCGTCTGGCCGAAATCGTGCTGGACATTCCACCGTTGCGTGACCGCACCGGAGATGCCGTGTTGCTGGCACATGCCTTCGTGCAGCGCTTCTCCCGGGAGAACGGCCGGGGTGGCCTGCATCTGTCCGATGCGGCCGTATCGGCCATTGAATCCCATCCCTGGCCGGGCAACGTGAGAGAGCTGGAAAACTGCCTGAAGCGTGCGGTGATCATGGCCGATGGCAGTCAGATCACGCCTGAAGACCTTGGTCTGGACGAGAACGACGCCGCTCTGGAGCACCTGAATCTGCGCCATGTCCGCGACGAGGCAGAGCGCAGGGCGGTGGTCAGGGTGCTGGCGCGAACCAATTACAACATTGCACGAGCGGCCGAGATTCTCGGTGTGAGCCGTCCCTCGTTGTACGACCTGATGAACAGATTCGGATTGAAAAAGGAGAATTAGGATGCAGCCAGAAGGCAATCGCGACAGGGGTGTGTTCCGGCCCAAGGCCTTGCTGACAGCGCTGCTGTGTGCAGGGCTGCTTGTGGCCTGCGGACAGAGTGCCGACGACATGCTGCTTTCAGCCAAGGATTACCTGAACAAGAACGATCCCAGTGCCGCCAGCATTCAACTCAGGAATGCATTGCAGAAGGATCCGGACATTGCCGAGGCGCGTTTCCTGCTGGGGAGCCTGCAACTGCAGCAGGGAGATGTTGCGTCGGCGGTGAAGGAGCTCGAACGCGCCCGCAAGCTGGGTTACGACAGCGAACAGCTTTCCGCACGCCTGGCGCGTGCCTGGGTACAGGCCGGGCAGGGTGCAACCGCTCTGGAAACCTATGGAGCACAAACACTGACGGATCCGGCGCAGATGCTGCAACTTCAGGCTGCGCTTGGCGATGCGCACCTGCTGCGCAATGAGCCCGAGGCGGCCCGTGAGCGTTATCGGGCAGCACTCGCGATCGATGGACAGGACCGCATTGCGCGCATGGGCATTGCACGGCTGCAGGCCCAGGCAGGAGAGACCGTGCAGGCGCTGGCCAGCGTGGAGCAGGTGCTCGCAGTGCACCCGACCGCTGCCGATGCACATGCCCTGCGGGCAGAGCTGCTTGCCCGTGAGGGGCGCTTGGCGGAAGTGTTTTCCGCGCTGGAGGCCGCCGTCGAGCATGCGCCGCGCAATACCGGTTACCACTTTGCGCTGGTTTCCAGGCTGCTGCAGGACGACCGTATCGATGAGGCAGTGCAACGACTCGATGCAATGCGCAAGATTGCCCCCAAGGACGCGGCCGCCCAGTACCTGACGGCCTTCATCGCCTTGCGCCAGGGGCGCGATGCGGAGGCTCGCACTGAGATCGAGAATGCCCTGCGACAGGTCCCGGACAACCCCCTGGTGCAGCTGCTGGCGGGCAATATCTACCTCAGGCAGGGGGAGCATGTGCTGGCGCGCCAGCAGCTCGAGAAAGTCGTCGCGGTGGCCCCGGAACACCCGCTGGCCCGCCAGGCGCTGGCGGCCACCCTGCTGGCCGGGGGGCGTGCCGCCGATGCGCGCGGTGTGCTCGATCCGTTGCTGGCCGATGGCATGGGCAATCCGGTGGCGATGACGCTGGCGGGTCAGGCATCCATGCTTGCAGGGGACTTCGATGGCGCCTCGCGCTTCTTCTCCCGCGTGGTCGATGCCGCGCCGTCCGACCCGGCTGCGCGGACCCGTCTGGCCGTTGCCCGGCTGTCCTCCGGCGATCAGGAAAATGCCCTGGCCGATCTTGAAGCCGCCATCCGGCTCGACGATGCCTCCGGCCAGCCCGAGTATGCGCTGATCCTCACGCACATGCGTGACCGCAATTTCGAGCAGGCCTTGAAGGTGCATGCCCAACTGGAGCGCAAGCAGCCGGACAATCCGCAGACCTACAACCTGAAGGGCGGCATCTTCATGGCCATGGAGGATTTGCCGGCCGCCCGGGCCGCGTTTGAAAAGGCCTTGCAGGTACAGCCCGGCTTCCTTTCTGCAGCGGTCAATCTTGCCCGCCTCGATCTGGCCGAAAACCAGCCTGAGCGGGCCAGCGAACGGCTGGAGGCCGTGATCGGGGTGAATCCGCGCGCCCCCGAAGCCTATCTGTTGCTCGCCGAGCTGAAACTGCGCACCGGCGCTTCGGCCGATGAGGCGCTGGCCATTCTTGAGCGCGGTGCGCAGGCGAGCCCCGATCAGGCTGCCGCCCGTGCCGCCATCGTGCGACTGCATCTGGGAAGACGCGATTTCGGGCGTGCCCTCACGGTGGCGCAGGAACTGGCCGCCGCGCTACCGAATGATCCGGTGGCCATTACCGTGCTTGCGCAGGCGCAGTTTGCGTCCGGCGATCGTGAGCAGGCGCTCGCATCGTTCAACCGTGTGGTCCGCATGCAGCCCGATGCGCCCGCTCCGCTGGTGAGTCTGGCCGATGCTCAGCGGGCCACCGGAGACCGTGCGACGGCGCGTCAATCCCTGCAGCGGGCACTCAACCTGCAGCCCGATCTGCTCGATGCCCAACGTCGTCTGATTGGCATTGCGGTTGAGGAGCAGCGCTTTGACGATGCACTGTCCATCGTGTCGCAGGTGCAGAAGCAACGGCCGGGTATCGATATAGGGTACCTGATGGAGGGCGACGTGCACCTGGCCGCCCAGGCCTGGCCGAAGGCGGTCGCGGCGTTCGAGCGGGCCATGCAGCTCGCACCCCAGGCGGGCACGCTCATCAAGTTGCATGGTGCGCTGATCCGCGCAGGGCGCGAAACCGAGGCGGTACAGCAGGCCGACGAGTGGCTCGCACAACAGCCCGAAGATGCGCTGGTGCGCAGGTATCTGGCGGAGCGGGCGATCGGTGCGGGACAACTGCAACAGGCCGAGTCACTGTACCGGCGCCTTGTGGAGCTGAATGCACAGGATGTGGTGGCGCTCAACAACCTGGCCTGGGTGGCGGGTGAGCTGGACCGGGCCGATGCCCTGGCGCTGGCCAGGCGTGCGCTGTCGGTTGCGCCCGACAACGCGTCCGTACTCGACACCTTGGGCATGTTGCTGCTCAAGTCCGGCGCCACGGAAGAGGCCCTGCAGCACCTGCAGCGTGCCGTCAATCTTGCGCCACAGACCGGGTTGTTGAGGCTGAATCTGGCTCGCGGATACGTTGCAGCCGGACGAAAGGACGATGCCGCGCGCGAACTGGAGTTGCTGATCGGCGAACTCCCCGCCGGCAGCCCGCTGCATGAGCAGGCGTCAGCCTTGAAGAAGTCGCTGTAAGGCAGTTGAGGACGTCCGGCGACACCCTGTCGCCGTGACATCGTGCAATCAAACAGGTTTTCTATTTCATGACGACAATTGCAGTCATTGGACTGGGCTATGTGGGCCTGCCGCTCGCAGTGGCCTTTGGCAAACGTTATCGCACGCTGGGTTTCGACCTGTCGGAGGAAAAGGTTGCGGCCTATCGTGAGCATTGCGACCCGACGGGTGAGGTCGAGCCGGCCGAGCTGAAGGCTGCCGCACAGCTGTCCTGCCATACCGACCCGGCGGTCATCGCCGAGGCCGACTTCATCGTGGTGGCCGTTCCCACGCCGGTCGATCAGGCGCATCAACCGGATTTCACACCCCTGATCCGCTCGTCGGAAACCGTGGGGCGGCACATTCGTCCGGGGGCCACGGTGGTGTTCGAATCAACCGTGTATCCGGGGGCCACCGAAGAGGTTTGCATCCCGATCATCGAGCGCACATCGGGCCTGCAGTGGAAAAAGGATTTCTTCGTGGGCTATTCGCCCGAGCGCATCAACCCGGGCGACAAGGAGCGCACCCTGACGCGTATCGTCAAGGTCGTCTCCGGGGACGGGCCGGAGACGCTGGACAGGGTGGCCGATGTGTACGCCTCGGTGATCGAGGCCGGTGTCTATCGGGCCAGCTCGATCAAGGTGGCCGAAGCGGCGAAGGTCATCGAGAACACTCAGCGGGATCTCAACATCGCGCTGATGAACGAGTTGTCGCTGATCTTTCACCGGATCGGTATCGACACCCTGGAGGTGTTGCAGGCGGCAGGCACGAAGTGGAATTTCCTGCCTTTCCGTCCCGGCCTGGTTGGCGGACACTGCATTGGTGTGGACCCCTATTACCTTACCCACAAGGCCGAAATGCTCGGTTATCACCCTGAGGTGATTCTCGCAGGCCGGCGCATCAACGATGGCATGAGCAAGTTTGTTGCCGAGCAGACGGTGAAGGAGCTGATCCAGGCCGGGTGCTCGATCAAGGGGTGCGATGTGATCGTGCTCGGGCTGACCTTCAAGGAAAACTGCCCCGATCTGCGCAACAGCAAGGTCATCGACGTGGTCCGCGAACTGGAGAGCTTTGGATGCGTGGTGCATGTGCATGACCCGGTTGCCGATCCGGACGATGCCATGCACGAGTATCGGGTGTCCCTGAAGGACTGGGACGCCTTGCCGCGTGCCTGCGCGATGGTGGCCGCCGTTTCGCACCAGGCCTGCGTGTCCCGACCGGTACCGGAGTTGCTCGACAAGCTGATGCCGGGAGGCGTGTTTGTCGATGTCAAGGCCGCTTATCCGCGCGAAACCTTGCAGGCGCAGGGTCTTCGCGTATGGCGCCTGTGAGTCTGCTCTGCTAGAACGGACTCAGGGTGTTCGGTTTGCAGGAGGAGGCGTACGCATGAACAGGCATCGCTACACTTCTGGTGCGTTGCGGACTGCGGTATCGAGTTTTCTGGTCTGCATGGCAGGCTTGCCGCTTGCCCGGGCGGAGCTGCCGCCTTTTCTGTCCGAAGCCGCTGCGTTGCGTCAGGAAGCGCTCGCACTTGAGCATGGCGAGGGCGTGGCGCGTGATGCACAGGCCGCCGCGCAGTTGTATTGCGAGGCCGCACGCCTTGGCGACGTGGACGCCGCTCATGCGCTGGGCTGGATGTATGCGAATGGCCGTGGCGTGCCGCGTGATGACGGGCTGGCTGCCGCGCTGTTCCAGCGGGCTGCCGAGCGGGGTAATGAGCACGCACAGCGCATGTTGCGCTTCACGGGGCCGCCGTCCGGTCTGCCGGATTGTTTGCATGCGCCTGCAGAGCGCTTTGCGCTGAGCCCGTGGAATCACCCCTTGCAGCACCGCAAGCTGAACGAAGCGCAGCGCGAAGTCGCCAGCCTGATCACCGAGTTGGCGCCGCAGTATGGCATTCAACCGTCCCTTGCGCTGGCGATTGCATTGACCGAGTCGGCGCTCAATCCGCGCGCGGTTTCTCCGAAGAACGCAATGGGCGTGATGCAGTTGATTCCCGGCACGGCCGAACGCTTTCAGGTGCGCGACGCTTTTGATGCGCGGCAGAACATCCAGGGAGGCTTGCGCTATCTGCGCTGGCTGCTGGCGTACTTTGAGGGGGATGTTGCCCTGGCGGCCGCAGCATACAATGCGGGTGAAGGTGCGGTGGAGCGTTATCGTGGCGTACCACCGTTTCGCGAAACCCGTGCTTACGTTGAGAAAATTCTTTCCATGGTGCCCCCCACCCATCCTTTCGATGAACGGATCGTCGCCCCCAGTCCGATGCTGGCGGCCCTTGAAGTGTCCCAGGCTTCCGGCAAGGAGGTACGCCCTTGACCCTGTCCGACGCAGGTCAGCAACGCCGGCGCTGGCTGCTGGCGGCCGGCCCGGCGATGACCGGTCTGGCTTTCTTTCCACGGCTCCTTGCCGCAAGCCTGCCTGACACGATCGACCGGGTGCGCCCTTCCATCGTGGCTGTCGGCACTTACCAGCGCACTCGTAACCCCTCGTTCCGTTTTTCCGGCACGGGCTTTGTGGTGGGCAACGGCTTGCGTATTGCCACCAATGCGCATGTGGTTCCGGAGCAGATCGCCACGGACAAGCTGGAGACGCTGGCCATCGCAGTCCCCGAGGGGGATTCCGGCAAACTCTCGGTCCGTCCCGCCACTTTGCTGGCCATGCAGAAGGAGCGGGATCTGGCCGTGCTCGGCATTCAGGGCGCAACCCTGCCACCGCTGCCGCTTGGGCTCGAAGCCCGGGTGCCGGTCAGGGAAGGGCAGGACATTGCGTTTACCGGCTTTCCCATCGGCAATGCCCTGGGTTTTTTCCCAGTGACCCATCGCGGCATCATTGCCTCCATCACCCCCATCGGCATTCCGCAAGGTCAGGCGCGCCAACTCGACCCGGCCCTCATCCGCCGGCTCGCCGACGACCCCTTCAGGGTGTATCAACTCGATGCCACCGCTTATCCGGGCAATAGCGGCAGCCCGGTCTACGATCCGGACAGCGGTCTGGTGATCGGTGTGATCAACATGGTGTTCGTGAAATCGACCAAGGAAAACGTACTGAGCGACCCTTCGGGCATCAGCTATGCCATTCCGGTCAGATACCTGGCGCAGATGCTGGAAGGCCTCAAGTAATGGCCCCGGCTCTTTACGCCATCCACATGTCCCCGAGCGCCTTGGCCTGTTGCAGCACCAACTCCACCGCCCCTTCCTGCTGGTCTGGCGGGTATTTGTATTTACGCAGGATGCGCTTGACCATCAGGCGCAGCTTGGCCCGAACGCTTTCACGTTCAGACCAGTCCACTGAGAGATTCTTGCGCAGGTTTTCGGTCAGTTCGTGAGCGATTTTCTTCAGGGTTTCGTCGGATAGCTCACGCACGGCCGATTCGTTCTCGGCCAGGGCATCGTAAAAACGCACCTCGTCATCGGTGAGTCCAAGTGCTTCACCACGGCTTGCAGCTGCGTGGAACTTCCTGGCCATCTCGATCAGTTCCTCGATGACCTGAGCTGTTTCGATGGCGCGGTTCTGGTAGCGCTTGACGACGTTGGCCAGCATCTCGGAAAACTTCTTTTCCTGCACCAGATGACCGGAAAAGCGGGACTTGATCTCCCCCTCCAATAGACGTTCCAGCAGTTCGACCGCCAGATTACGTTCCGGCAGGCTCCTTACCTCGGCCAAAAAGGCTTCGTCCATGATGCCGATGTTGGGCTTGTCCAGCCCCACCGCATCGAACACATCCACCACGTCTTCCGACACCACCGCCGAGCCGATGATCTGGCGGATGGCCAGTTCGCGCTCCTCGTCGGTTTTCTTCTTCTGGCTGATGTCCCGCTTGGTCAGGATCACCTTCACCGCCTGCAGGAAGGCCACTTCTTCGCGCACCGCCTTGGCCTCATCCAGGGTGCAGCACAGGGTGAAGGCCTTGCTCATGGCCAGGGCGGTATCGGCAAAGCGTTGCTTGCCGTCCTTCTGGCCCAGCACGTGGTTGGCGGCCCCGGCCAGGCGCTTGTGGCTGGCGGTGAGAAAGTCGCTGTAGTCGTAGCCATGCAGCAGGGCGCGCAGGACATCGAGTTTTTCTTCCAGCACGGCATACGCTTCGGCGGCATCCACCGTCGGACGGCCACGGCCCTTGCTGGCGGTGTATTCCTTCAGTGCCGATTTCAGCTCATTGGCAATGCCGATGTAGTCCACCACCAGCCCGCCCTGTTTGTCCTTGAACACCCGATTGACCCGGGCAATGGCCTGCATCAGGTTGTGGCCCTTCATGGGCTTGTCCACATACAGGGTATGGACGCAGGGGGCGTCGAAGCCGGTCAGCCACATGTCGCGCACGATCACCAGGCGGAGCGGATCGGCGGGGTCCTTGAAGCGCTTTTCCAGCCGCTTCTTCGTTTGGCTGCTGTAGATGTGCGGGCGTAGCAGCGCCTTGTCGCTGGCGGAGCCAGTCATCACGATCTTGATGGCGCCGTGCTCCGGGTCCGGGTCGTGCCAGTCAGGGCGCAGTTTGATGATCTCGTTGTAGAGATGCACGCAGATGTCCCGGCTCATCGCCACCACCATGGCCTTGCCAGTCTGGGCCTTGTTGCGTTCTTCAAAATGCGCCACCAGATCGGCGGCGACGCTGGCGATGCGCGGCTCAGTACCTACCACCTTTTCCAGCGCCGCCCACTTGCTCTTCAGGCGGGCCTGCTGGCTTTCTTCCTCATCCTCGGCCAGTTCATCCACCTCGTCGTCGATGGCGGGCAGGTCCTCCTGCTTGAGCGACAGCTTCGCCAGGCGCGATTCAAAGTAGATGGCCACCGTGGCGCCATCTTCCTTGGCCTGCTGCATGTCGTAGACGTGGATGTAGTCGCCGAACACGGCACGGGTATCCCGGTCCTCGCTGGAAACCGGGGTGCCGGTGAAGGCGACAAAGGTGGCGTTGGGCAGCGCATCGCGCAGATGCTGGGCGTAGCCGACCTGGTAACGGGAAACCGGTTCGGCCGCCTGCACGGCCTGGGCGTCATTGGCGGCGGCATGGGTGGCGGAATGGGTGATGGCCCGGGGCTTCAGGGTCTTGAGCTTGGCTTCAAAGCCGTACTGGGTGCGGTGCGCCTCGTCGGCGATGACGACGATGTTGTGCCGCTCCGACAGCAGCGGAAAAACGTCCTCATCCTCGCCCGGCATGAACTTCTGGATGGTGGCAAAGACAATGCCGCCGGAAGGGCGGTTGCCCAGCAGTTGCCGCAGCTCATGGCGGGTGCTGGCCTGCACCGGCTGTTCGCGCAGCAGGTCCTGGGCCAGGCTGAAGACCCCGAACAGCTGGCCGTCCAGATCGTTACGATCGGTAATGACCACGATGGTGGGGTTTTCCATGGCGGTTTCGCGCATCACCCGGGCGGCAAAGCAGGTCATGGTGATGCTCTTGCCGCTGCCCTGGGTATGCCAGACCACGCCGCCCTTGCCTTTGCCCGGTGACGGTCCATCCGGGCGGGAAGCGCTCACCACCTGCTGGATGGCGGCCCGCACGGCATGAAACTGGTGATAGCCCGCCACCTTCTTGACCAGGGTGCCGTCGTCCTCAAAGAGCACGAAGTAGCGCAGGTAGTCGAGCAGCATGGCCGGTGCCAGCAGGCCGCGCACCAGGGTTTCCAGCTCGTTGAACTGGCCCAGCGGATCAAGGGTGACGCCGTCGATGGTGCGCCATTGCATGAAACGCTCGGCGTTGGCAGAAAGGGAGCCCAGCCGTGCCTCCGAGCCGTCCGAAATCACCAGCAGCTCGTTGTACTGGAAGACGTCGGTAATCTGTTCCTTGTAGGTCTGGATCTGGTCAAAGGCCTTCCAGATGTCGGCATTCTCATCGGCCGGGTTCTTCAGTTCGATCAGCACCAGGGGCAGGCCGTTGATGAACAGGATGATGTCCGGCCGGCGGGTGTGCGAATTTGGCCCCACCTGTCCCTTGATGGAAAACTGGTTGATGGCCAGCCATTCGTTCTTCCTGGGGTTGGCCCAGTCGATCAGGCGCACGAAGTCGCCCCGGGTTTCGCCCTCCCGCTGGTACTGCACCGGCACCCCATTGACCAGGAACGTGTGGAACTGCCGGTTGGCCGCCAGCAGCGACGGCACGCCCAGTTCCATGACCTGCTTGAGGGCGTCCTCCCTGGCGGTGGTGGGAATCTCCGGGTTCAGGCGGTGCATGGCTTCGCGCAGGCGAAAAGGCAGCAGTACTTGCTGGTAGGTGGCGCGTTCCGGGGTTTCCCCATCCGGGGCCAGGTCCGGGCCATAGCGGTGGGTGTAGCCGACTTCCGCCAGCCAGCCCAGGGCTTCCTGTTCGAGTTGATCTTCGGTCATGTCTGCGAATCCTCGTCGGCCCTATCCGTCCCCAGTTCCGCCTCGATCTCGGCGATGCTGGGCAGCACCTTGCCCAAGCTCTCCGGCAGGTCGCGCAGCAACTGGTATTCACCCAGTCCGAGGAAGTCGAACAGGTAAGGGTCTTTCAGGGTTTCCTGTGCCAGCCCGGAATCCAGTGCTGGGAGGCGTGACTCGAAATTCGTTACCGCCGCGCCTTGGCGCTGACGCAGGCGATTCTTGATGTTCAATTCCAGCGTGGTGCGCGACCAGCCCTGTTGCACGGCCTGCACGGCATACCATTCCCGTTCGCTGGCATCGTCCAGCTTGGTCAGCAGGGTCACGATATGGAACCACGGCAATTGGTCAGCAGGCTGCTGACCAATTTGCCCCTGTGGGCAGTGCTGAGCAAAAAAGCGCATGTATTTGAGGTTGCTGGCCGACCAGCCGCGCATGTCCGGGAAGGCGTCCTTCAAATCCCGGGCCAGCCGGTCGATCACCTTGGCACCCCAGCCCTGTGCCTCCTGCCGCGCCAGAATCTCCTGCCCGATGCGCCCGTAAAGCTGCACCAATTCCGCATTGACCGCCATCGCCGCCCGTTGCCGGGCATGGGCGATGTCCTGCTTCAGGTGCTGAAGCCAGTCGGCGTAGCCCTCGGGCAGGGCAGACGGGGGCATGGAGGGCTTCATGCGGTGGATTCCTCGATCAGGGCTTCGGCCTCGGGCAAGCGCAACTGACCGGAAATCAGGCGGGGCAGCAGGGTGTCGCGGAGGGCGGCGAGGGTTCGGGCTTGCTTGAGATTTTCCCGGATTCGTCCCATGACGGGCGCCAACAAACCTTCGAAAGCAGAAATGACCGATTTTTCGGGGTGGACCGTAACAACGCCGGACAGCGTATCTCGTGTAATGGTGTCGAACACAGAACCATGCGTCCGTTGCTTCAGTGTTTCAACAAGCCGACAGGTGCAGAAATAGGTGAAGTAGGCATCACCAGCTTTGCCGCGAAGGCCATAGCACGATTGGTTCATTGCCATCTCGCGGCCAGTTAGTGCTAAACGTCCAACGGTTCCTCGCGCTGAAATGATGGTCGTCCCGGCGGGGAGCAGTTTCGTTGATGAGCCGTTCAGCCCAGCTTCTGTAATGTGTTTCTCGGTGTCGATAACGAAAACATCTGATGGAGCAGGTGCATCGACGACTGAAAACCACGGAATATCGCCATTCCAGAATGCCTCAACCGACGTTTTGGGTGTTCCGCCCCCGATGACATCCAATGTTTCGGTGAAAGTCCCAACCCGCCACCCCTTCGGCACCAAGCCCTGTTCCGATTCCTCGAAGCTGTCGGGAAAGAGGGCGGCGGTGGCGTCACTCATGCCTTCCGGGGCGCGGCCTGCCTGCTTGGCGCGGACGGGGTCGAAATCGACAAACCACGACTTGAACAGCGCCTGCGCGATGGCTTCGAGCGTGGCATTGGTTTCGCGCAGGAGGGTGATGCGGTCGTCGAGGGCTTTGAGGGCCGCTGCTGTACTCACTTGCACACTCATCGGCGGCAGATTCAACATCACCTTGCGAAGTTCGCTCTGCTTGATACCAAGCACAGTCGTGCCAGTTGCCCTTGCCTTCAGTTGCTCCTGCATTTCCTCTGTTTGGAGAAGATACAGAAGATACGAATTGTCCAAAAGACCAGTCTTGCCTCGAAGGGTGACCACTCTTTGTGCAAGCGCTATTTTTTCAGGGCCGAGTTGAGCAACCTCACCAAGCGGGGCTTCAACCGTAAGCACCACATCACCTGCCTTGGGGATGCCACGCCGCATCCATGAATCGTAGTTATCCGTAGCGATGAACTCTGTCGGTGTTTCAATCCGGCCACCCTTGATGATTTTTGCTGTTATGAGCGGGATGCCAGAGTTTGTCTTTTCCGGCGTTTTTCCCCGGTAATCGATTAGTGCATCGAGGCAGCTTTCGAGGGGCAAAAGCGTAGATTCAGAACTCATACCCCAGCCCTCCCAGCTTCGCCCACATGCCACATCGGGTTATTCAGAAACGGGTTGAGCCCCGCTTTCCGCACCGCATGAAATCGATCCAGCGCCGCTGTCATGTGCTGCAAAGGCGGGCTGATCCAGCCGATGATTTGAACAATCAGGTCATGCTGTGCTTTCAAGTCTGTCCAATGCACGATGCGCTCATGGTGAAACACGCGGTTGCGTAAAGTTTCCACCCGCTCCAGATCGCCTTTTCGTTCCTTGCGTTTGTGCAAGCTCTTCGGCAAGTGTGGGAATACAGCTTTGATGCCACGCGGCAGAAATGCGGTTTTTTGTTCGTAATGGGCTTCAAACAGGCTGGTCCAGAACCCAAATTGCAGTTCAGCCACCACGCGGCCAGCGGTTACGACTTTCCCCGATTTTGCAATTTTGTCTTTGGCCTTGCGCACTTCGAGTTGCGCCCACGGTGTCAACTGAAAGCTTGGAGCGTCAAACCAGTCTTCACGCCTCAAGGTTGTCGTCAAATAGGTATGAATCGCGTTTCGGGGCGCGATCTCGCAGGTTTGCAGGGCTGGGTAAAGACTTTCGCACAAGGCCATGTTCAATAGGTAGCGTGACAACACCAGTTTGGGCGTGGTTTCGATTTCTTCAGGTGACGCAGCGTAAGCGCTCAATCGCTCAGTGGACATGTGCGCCTCAAGTTGGCGGCAGAAATCTGAGCAATCCATTGTGTTCATTTGCGGTAAAATGGTCCCGTAAGCCTCGGAACTCCCTCTCCCGCTCTTTGCGGCGGTGATTGGAGCCGAGGTTTCTTCTTTTGGGCTTTCAGAACTCATAGCCTAGTCCCCTCGTCTTTGTCTGCATCGCCCCCCATTCCCGCTCAAACCGGCGAGGTTGTGGCCCCAGGGAATGGCGAAAATTTGCGAAACAGGCTGCTGCCCCATTCGGCCAACAGGCTGTTGGCCAATTGCATTGGCTGCCCAGAACAGATGCCACTGACGAATGTATTTGAGATTGCTGGCTGAAAATCCCTTCATCTCGGGAAACTCGGACATCAGGTCGGCGCTGAGTTGCTTGAGGAAACCGGAGCCCCAATTCCACTGCGTCTGCCGGGTGACCATATCGGCGCCCAGGTCCCAGTAAAACTGCAGCAAGGCGGTGTTCACCGCAACCGCCGCCTTGAGCTGGACCTGGCGGAAACGGGCTTTCAGCTCCCCCAGCCAGGCGCGATAGTCGGCCGAGGCTTGCGTCAATTCAGAACTCATACCCTAACCCTCCCAGCTTCTGCCGGATCAGTGCATCCAGCTCCGCCCCCTTGGCCATCTGCTCACCCAGTTTTTCGGTGAGCTTCTGCATCTTGTCGGCGAAGGCTTCGTCATCCTCTTCCACCGCTTCGGCGCCGACATAGCGGCCGGGGGTGAGCACATGACCGTGCTCGGCGATCTCAGAAAGTTTGACGCTGCGGCAGTAGCCGGGGATGTCTTGGTAATGTATTTGTCCTTCGACAGGCTCAGGGCGAACGGTTGAGGGTTCCGTTTGTGCTGAGCTTGTCGAAGCACGCCAGGCGGCGACAGTGGCGGCGATGCGCTCGATCACCTCATCAGCCAGTTCGGCCTGCACCCGGCTGATCATGCGGCCCAGTTTGCGGGCGTCAATGAACAGCACTTCGCCTTGCCGGGTTTGCTTCTGCTTGGTCAGGAACCACAGGCAGGCGGGAATCTGGGTGTTGAAGAAGAGCTGGCCGGGTAGGGCGATCATTACTTCCACCACGTCCGCTTCGACCATGGCGCGGCGGATGTCCCCCTCAGAGTTCTGGCTGGAGCTCATGCTGCCATTGGCGAGCACGATGCCGGCGCGGCCCTGCGGCCCCAGGTGGTGCAGCATGTGTTGCAGCCAGGCGTAGTTGGCGTTGCCGGCAGGCGGGGTGCCATACACCCAGCGCGGGTCGCCTTCCAGGCTGCCGTGCCACCAGTCGCTGATGTTGAAGGGAGGGTTGGCCAGGATGTAGTCGGCCCGCAGGTCCGGGTGCTGGTTGCGGGTGAAGGTGTCGGAAGGTTCCTTGCCCAGGTTGAAGTCGATGCCGCGAATGGCCAGGTTCATGGCGGCCAGTCGCCAGGTGGTGGGGTTGGATTCCTGTCCGTAAATGGAGACATCGCCCAGCTTGCCGCCGTGGGCCTCGATGAACTTTTCCGATTGGACGAACATGCCGCCCGAACCGCAGCAGGGGTCGTACACTTTGCCGTGGTGCGGGGCGAGCACCGCCACCAGGGTTTTGACGATGGAGGCGGGCGTGTAGAACTGGCCGCCCTTCTTGCCTTCGGCGCTGGCGAACTGGCCCAGGAAGTATTCATAGACCTGACCCAGCACGTCGCGGGCGATGCTGGGATTGTTGGCAAATGCGTCCCCAAAGCCGATGGTGGAGATCAGATCCACCAGTTCCCCCAGCTTGCCGTCGGGCAACTGGGCGCGGGCGTAGCGCTTGTCCAGGATGCCTTTCAGGCGGGGGTTTTCCTGTTCGATGACGGTGAGTGCCTCATCAATCCGCTTGCCGATGTCCGGCTGCTTGGCCGCGGCGCGGATGGCTTCCCAGCGGGCCGCCTCGGGTACCCAGAAGACGTTGACCTCCTTGTAGTAATCCCGGTCTTCCAGCTCTTCCGCCAGTAGTGCTTCGTCGCAGTCGTGCAGGAAATAGTCGTCGGCCTCATCGGCAAAGCGCCGGGTGAGTTCCGCGCGGCGGGCGGCAAAGGTGTCGGAGATGTACTTGAGGAAGATCAGGCCAAGGACCAGATGCTTGTATTCCGCCGCGTCCATGTTGGCGCGCAGCTTGTCGGCGGTGGCCCAGAGGGTTTTCTTGATGTCGTCGAGCATGGGGTCTTTGCAACAAGCAAGGGCAGGCGGTCAGCGGTCATGCCATTTGCTTTGATTGGAAAGTGGCTAGCTTACACCGGCAAAGTGGCTATTGGCTCGGTTTTGAAGTGACGGTGAGCGGCACGGATACCCCCAAACATACCCCCGTCAGTGGGGGTATGGGGTGCTACGGGGTGACACTGCCTGACACAAGAAAAAACCCGCGAAGCCTTGAGGCATGCGGGTTTCTGGTCTTTGGTGACACGGGGTGGAACTGTGTTTTGGTCCCCCCGGCAGGAATCGAACCTGCATCTGCCGCTTAGGAGGCGGCCGTTCTATCCATTGAACTACAGGGAGTGGACAGTCCGCCATTCTAGCCTTTTGGTGCGGTGCTTCCAAGTGTGTTGTCCGGGGCCGGGGCCGGCGCGCCAGGTTTGCGTTCGGAATCTGCGGGTTTGTTGCCGTTGCCTCCCTGTGGGGCGGGCAGCAGGGCTTGGCCTGGCTCCTTGGGGGGCGGCAGGAAGAACTCGAACGGGTTGCGGACAAAGCGCAGGACAATCAGGCGCAGCAGATCCTGCCCCTGGGCAAAGGTGATCTTGCGGGCGCGCATGGCCACCGACAGGGTCAGCGCAAAGCTCACCGACAAGTTGGTGATGCCGATCAGCAGCACGCCAAGTGCGGACATCAGCGCAAGTTGGGTGGGCAGGTTGAATTCCAGTCCAACCGTGGCATAGCCGACATAAGCGGATGAGAAAGCAATGTGCCGGATGTCCAGCGGAAGTCCGAACAGCACGCCCAGCGTGGTCACACCGCCCAGCAGAAAACCGAACAGAAAATTTCCTGCCAGTGCCCCCAGGTTGTTTTCCACATAATCCGACACGCGCTGCATGCGCGCCTCACCGAATACCCGACGTGGCCATCTGAGCTGATACAGGCGCTGCGGAATCCGCCCATACGCGCAGAGGTTGTCGTAATAGCCGGCAATCAGCCCGGACAGAAAGAGGCAGACACCGGCGATGGCGGCAAACAGCACGGTGCCGCCCAGCGGATCGACCTCGCCCAGCATGTAATGGGCCTGCTCGGGCAAAATGAACTGTTCGCCGGACATCGCCAGCACCACAGCGCCGATGAGCATGGCCATGGGGACGGCGATGCCCACGTTTCCGGCAATTGCGGCTACTTGACTGCGCACGGTGCGCACGATCAGTTCCACCAGATTGTCGAGGTTGCGCGTCTTGCCTTTGGCCTCGCTGATCGAGGCGGCAATCGCATTGGCCGTCATGGCGGGCTGCTTGGTTGCGACGGTGCCGCCCAGAATGTGGATCAGGGCGAAGCCGATGCCATAGTTCAGGCAGATGCCGAGCGCACTGTTGAGCGGCGCAAAGCCCTGCCATCCGAGCACGATCTTCAGTGCGGCCATCAGCGAGATGATCAGGCCGCCCAGTGCGGCGGAACGCAGGATACCGAAGTACTCCGAGCGGTTGGAGGCGATGTAGTGCTCGCCTGTGCGGCTGGCGCTTTCGGTCATGCGCAGCGAGAGCAGTTCGACGTTTTTGCCCCAGTAGTCGGACAGCTTGTTCTTGCGGCATTCCGCGCGGATCAACTCCTTCATCAACACCACGATGTTGGGGGCGATGCAACTGAGGTCGCGTTGCTCACGCAACTGAAACAACACCTGCAGCAGACTGTTGATGCGGTTCAGGTGCTGCTGCAGGCGTTCGAGCTTGAAGGTCAGCGAGAGGCTGGTGCCGATCTTGGCGGCCTTGCGACGAATTCGCTGGACCACGCCGTTACACTGGTCGAGCATCACGCCCAGGTGCTTTTCGTCGGCTACCCGGGTGTCGGGATCGTTCCACCACTCCTTGTAGTCGGCCAGATAGGCTACCAACTCGGCGTTCTGCGCCAGAAAGGGGGATTCATGCTCTTCCAGCGTGGGGTCGATGCGCACCAGTTCGGGGTCCAGGCCGATGGACGACACATGGTAGGACAGCACCCGCAATGCTTCGACCAGTTCGACGATCGGGCCGGGCAAATCGCCCCTGGCCGGGCTTTCCGGTTGCTCGTCCGGGGCAAACACCAGTTCGATGAAGGTAATCCACTCCGCATCGGGGATTGCATTCACCCAGACCTCGTCATCGACGCGCGGAAAGACCACGCCGATGACCCCTTTCATGTAGCTGGTGTCGATGACTTCAGGCAATACGCGGCCCGAAATCCGGCGTGCGGTCTCGGAGAAGAAGCCGGTGGACGGCAGCAGGCCCGAGGACACGTACAGGGACACCACCTTGCAGGTTTCAAACAGATCGATCAGGGAGTCGCGCAGCCGGATGCGTACGTCTTCCCTCCGGCACAGGGTGGCACACAGACTGGCCAGATGCTGCCGCGCCTGCTCGGTGTCGCCGGCCTGGCGGGGCCGGATGCGGTCGATCAGCTGCACCCACAGCTCGATGTCGTCTTGTCCTTCCAGGCCGAACTTGTCGAGAATGGCTTCCATGAAAGCGCTCGTAGTTGTTGATCTTGTCTGCTTTTTTGTGCACTGCGAAATGCGTTTTCGCCCGTAATGTTAGCAGCCCGGTAGAATTCGCACTTCACAACGTAACAAGCGATGTCCTGCCATGCCCCTGCTCAGTGTCGAAAACGCCTGTCTCGCCTTTGGTCACGTTGATCTGCTCGATCATGCCGCCTTCCTGCTCGATGCGGGAGAGCGCGTGGCCTTGATCGGCCGCAATGGATCGGGCAAGTCCAGCCTGTTGCGGGCACTGGCCGGGCAGTCCGTGCTTGATGACGGAACCATATGGTATCAGCAGGGTTTGCGGATTGCCTATGTTCCGCAGGAGGCCGATTTTCCGATGGAACGGGACATCTTCTCGACCGTTGCCGATGGTCTGGGCGAAGCCGCGCGGTTGCTCGTGGACTACCATGCGGCGATGATGGGATTGGGCACCCAGCCCGATGCCGATGCACTGGCGCGTGTGGCACAGTTGCAGCATGAGGTGGAGGCGGCCGACGCCTGGCGCCTCAATCAGCGGGTGGAGGAGGTGTTGCTCAGGCTGGGGCTGGACGGCGAGGCGAAGCTCACCACCCTGTCGGGCGGGGGCATCAAGCGGGTTGCGCTGGCGCGTGCGCTGGTGTGCGAGCCGGAACTGCTGCTGCTCGATGAGCCGACAAACCATCTCGACATTGACGGCATCCTGTGGCTGGAGTCGCTGATTCGTGGTTTTCCCGGCGCAGTCGTGGTGATCACCCACGACCGGGTGTTTCTCGATAATGTGGCGACCCGCATCGTGGAACTCGACCGGGGGCGGCTGTCGAGTTACCCGGGGTCTTTCGATGCGTACCAGCGGCGCAAGGCCGAAGAGCTGGAGGCCGAGAGCAAGGCGGCGGCGCGTTTCGACAAATTCCTGGCACAGGAAGAGGTGTGGATTCGCAAGGGGGTCGAAGCGCGGCGCACCCGTAATGAAGGTCGGGTGCGCCGCCTCGAAGCGCTGCGTGTGGCCCGGGCGGCGCGTCGTGAGCGGCTGGGGGAGGTGCGCCTGGCCGTCGATCGCGGGGAACAAAGCGGCCAGATGGTGGCCGAGTTGCACAATGTGACCAAGCGTTTCGGCGACCGGGTGGTGGTGCGCGATTTTTCCACCCGCATCATGCGTGGGGACCGGGTGGGGCTGGTGGGGCCGAACGGTGCGGGCAAGACGACCCTGCTCAAGCTGTTGCTGGGCGAACTGGCGCCGGATGAGGGGCAGGTGCGCCGGGGAACCCGTCAGTCCGTGGCGTACTTCGATCAGCTGCGCGCGCAGCTCGACCCCGAGTTGCCACTGACGGAAGTCATCAGCCCGGGGTCCGACTATGTCGAGATTGCCGGAGAGCGCAAGCATGTCATCGGCTATCTGGAAGACTTCCTGTTTGCGCCACAGCGGGCGCGTTCGCCGGTGAAGTCGCTGTCCGGCGGTGAGCGCAACCGCCTGCTGCTGGCCAGGCTGTTTGCCCGTCCGGCGAATGTGATGGTGCTCGATGAGCCGACCAATGACCTCGACATCGAAACCCTGGACCTGCTCGAAGCCTTGCTCGACAGTTATGATGGCACGCTGTTTCTGGTCAGCCATGACCGGGCCTTTCTCGACAATGTGGTGACCCAGGTGATTGCCGCCGAGGGGGATGGCCGCTGGGGCGAGTACGCCGGCGGCTATGCGGAATGGAGCCGGGTGCGTGCCGAGACGGTGGCCCGGGCGCAGCAGCAGTCCAGGGCCGCCGCCCCGCCGGCAGCGCAGGCGCGCAGCCATGCCCGGAGCGCGGAGCGCCCTGCCGACAAGCGCCCGCAAAAGCTGTCCTTCAATGAAAAGCGCGAGCTGGAGACCTTGCCTGACCGGATTGCCGCACTGGAGGCCGAGCAGGCCGGGGTGCATGCACGGCTGGCCGACCCGGCGCTGTATCAGCGTGCGGCAGAGGAGGTGGCCGGTTTGCGCAAGCGGCTCGACGAACTGGAAGTCGACATCGATGAGGCGATGACGCGCTGGGCTGCGCTGGAGGAGCGTGCCGGCAGCAGTTGAGCGTGGGGTCGGGGCCGCTGTGTCAGTGCGGAGGCGTGCGCTCCGTTTCGTCGGGAGAGGCCTCGGCGCCAAGCCGTTGCACGACATCCTCCGGTGCGCCCAGGCGATGCAGCAGGTTTTCGCGGCTCACGCGCAGCAGTTGTGAAATGTCGGCCAGATCGTCGGGCAGGGCGGGGTCGTGCCAGCCGTGGGCCAGATGGCGGGCGAAGTTGCTGGCAATCAGCACGTTGCGCACGCGTGGATTGCTTGCGTTGGATTCATCGAGCAGGGTGATGAGCAGTTCGGGCAGGCACCAGGCCTTGACCAGTCCGCTCAGGATGTCGTTTTCCCGCACGCCGAAGACCGCCTGCTGCGCAGCGGCGCTGCGCAGGGCCGGGTCACGCGCCTGCAGCGCGTCCACCCGCTGGGCGAGTGCCGGAGCGAAGAGCCAGCACACGATCTCGGTGATCTCGCGCAACAGACCGGCTACGGTGATCTCGTTGATGTCAATGTCGTGACGAATGATGGCCCAGTCGCGCGCCAGTTGCGAGGTGCGACGGGCGCGATTGATCACCTTCAGCGCCCCCAGCAGCGCACGCGGGTGGGGGGCGAGATGGTCTTCCAGGGTGTGGCCCTGCACGAAGGTATGCAGGAACGGCCCCACACCCATCATCATGATGACCCGGTCGACCGTGGTGATATCGTGGTTCTGGGACTGTCTGCGGTGGCGTTGCTGATGGCTCAGCACGCGCACCGTCATCAGCGGATCATTGAGCACCACGCCGGCAATCTGGCGGGCATTGACCTTGTCTTCCTGGGCGCGCATCGCCTCCAGCGCACGCAGGGTGTGACGCAGCACGGGCATGTCCTGTGCCGAAAAGTGGGCCACATAGGCCTCGACCGTATCGAGCGGGCTGTCGAGCATGATGCAGGCTTCCGGAGGGGCGGGTACCGGCTGCATTGTGCCATGCAGCCCGGCTAAGGTGGGTGCGTGCTGCATGGCGGTGCGGCTATCCGGAATTGCGTATGCAACGGGCAGGGCGTGGGGCGCCGATTTGGCTATAATGCCGTCTCCGGTGCACGCGCACCGGGTTCATCCGTTGTCATTTTCCCTGAGCCGGGCAAGCGGGCCGGCATGAATCAATGCATCGCACGATGCAGCACAGGAGCGCGCAAGGTGGTGGATTCCTTCAAGGCATTTCTGATCGACAAGGGGGCCGACGGCCAGGTCGTTTCCGCCCTGGGTGAAATGCAGGCGGCACAACTCGATGCTGGCGAGGTGCTGATCGAGGTCCATTACTCCAGCATCAATTACAAGGATGCACTGGCGGCGACCGGGGCGGGCAGGATCATCCGCCGCTTTCCCTGTGTGGGCGGCATCGACATGGCGGGCAAGGTGCTTGAGAGCGGCGATGCGCGCTTCAGGGCCGGTGACAGCGTGATTGCCACCAGCTTCGACATCGGCGTGTCGCATCACGGCGGCTACGCCGAACTGGCCCGGGTACCTGCCGACTGGGTGGTGCCCCTGCCGCCCGGTCTCGACCTGTTCGAGGCGATGGCGCTGGGGACTGCAGGCTTCACCGCTGCGCTGGGGATCGTACGCATGGAAGACAACGGCCTCGCACCCGGCAACGGGCCGGTGGTGGTCACCGGTGCAACCGGCGGCGTGGGGGCTTTGGCCATCGACATGCTGTCGCAACTGGGCTATCACGTGGCGGCACTCACCGGCAAGGCCTCGGAGTCGGATTATCTCGGCATGCTCGGTGCGGCCGAAATCCTGTTGCGCCAGGACATCGACTTCGACAAGGTGCGCCCGCTTGAAGCCGGTCGCTGGGCCGGGGCGGTGGACAATGTCGGCGGGCAGGTGCTGCACTGGCTGCTGGCCACCATGAAACAGGCCGGTACGGTGGCGAGCATCGGCAATGCGGCAAGCTTCAACATCAGCACCACGGTGTTCCCCTTCATCCTGCGCGGGGTCAGCCTGCTGGGGGTCGATTCCGGCTACATGGGTTTTCCGCTGCGCCAGAAGGTCTGGGAGCGGTTGGCGGGCGACCTCAAGCCGCGTCACCTGCACGCGATCACCCGCACCCTGGACTTCGCCGAGTTGCCCACGGCCTTCGACGCCTACATCCGTGGCGAGGCCAAGGGGCGTACCGTGGTGCGCATCGGCGCACGTTGAACCCATCACATAATCCGGACCAGAGAAGCGACCAAGCATGAGCGAACAGGACACTCCGCCCGGCACCAAGATTCTCATCGTCGATGATTCACGCATGGTGCGGGCATCGATCATCAAGCACATCCGTGGGCGCTTCGAGTTCAGGGAGGAAGCCGACGGCGAGGCCGGCTGGCAGGCGCTGGTGGTCGACCCCTCCATCGAACTCGTCCTGACCGACATCAGCATGCCCAAGCTCGATGGCTACGGGCTGCTGGAACGGATTCGCGAGTCCAAGCTCAGTCGTCTGCAGCACCTGCCGGTGGTGGTCATCTCGGGGGACGAGGACGACGCGGCCCGCGAGCGCGCCAGGGCACTGGGGGCGGACGACTTCATCACCAAGGGCATCAGCGCCACCGAACTGCTGGCGCGTCTGGATTCCCTGTCGCGGCTGGCCAGAACCCGCCGTGAGCTGGAAGAGAGCCGTGCCGCACTGGCCCGGCAGCAGCACACCGATACCGTCACCGGCTTCATGAGCGAATCCATGCTCAACTGGCATGGCGGACAGGATTTGCCCAATGCGCGCGAGATGCCCGGCGGCATCAGCGCCATGGTGATCGAGATCGACAGTTTCCTGAACATCGCCGAACGCCACGGGCAGAAAGTATCCGAGCTCGTTGCACGCAAGCTGTCCCGCATCCTCACCGCCAAGGTGCGTCAGGAAGATACGGTCGCCCAGCTCGGGCCGGGGCAGTTCGCAGTGCTCTCGCCGCACAGCGACACGCTGAGCTGCTGCGCCTTTGCGCTGCGCCTGCAAAAGGCGATCCGCAAGCTGGTGATGACTTACCGCGAGGAGCGCATCCGCATTTCGGTCACCGCAGGCGTGGCCTCGTCGGCGGCCGACGGCATGACCAGCGTGAGCCATCTGGTGGGTATTGCGGTCAAGCGTGTGGAGGAGGGCAAGCGGCGCGGGGGCAGCTGCGTGGTGTCCGAGCACGGGCAGGTCGACGACGAATGGGTGGAGAACAAGCTCAAGCAGATGGTCAGCATCGACCAGATGCTGGCGCGCTTGCGCATGGGCGACACCACCGAGACGCGGGAGCGCCTGTCCGATGTGATCGCCACTCTGCTGCCCTTGCTCGAATTGATAGAATCCGAACTTCACTGTGGCATGCCGATCGACGCACTGGCGGTTTATCGCAGCGACGAGCGCGCAGCGCAATGAATGCAGAGGTGGTCCAAACCACCCGGTGATGCCGTCGGGCGAGATTCTGCCCGATGGCTTTGATGGTTCTGGACGTGCACGCCGCGTACCGGGCCGATCTTTAGTGAAAATCGAAGGGAGAGGTTGTTTTATGAGCAGTTACAAGGAATTTCACCGTCGCTCGATCGACGACCGCGACGCGTTCTGGGAGGAGCAGGCAGCGCTGGTGCACTGGAACAAGGCACCCGAGCAGATTTGCGACTTTTCCAATCCTCCGTTCGTGAAATGGTTCAAGGGCGGCGAGACCAACCTGTGCTACAACGCGGTCGACCGTCATGCGGCCGAGCGCCCGAATGACCGCGCACTGGTCTACATCTCCACCGAGACCAACGAGGAGCGGGTGTATACCTTCGCCGAGCTGCAGCGCGAAGTGGAACGCATGGCTGCAATTTATCAGGAGCTGGGGCTGCGCAAGGGCGACCGTGTGCTGATCTACATGCCGATGATTGCCGAAGCGGCCTTTGCCATGCTGGCCTGCGCGCGCATCGGCGCGATCCACTCGGTGGTGTTCGGCGGCTTTGCGGCCGGCTCGCTCGCCACCCGCATCGACGACGCCAAGCCCACGCTGATGGTGTCGGCCGATGCCGGCATGCGCAATGGCAAGCCGGTGCCCTACAAGCATCTCGTGGATGAGGCCTGCAAGCTGGCCGAGTTCCCGCCGCAGAAAGTCCTGATCATCGACCGTGGCCTGGACAAGGGCTTCCCGCGCGTCGAAGGGCGTGATGTCGATTACGCCGAACTGCGCGAGAAGCACCTGGATGCTCAGGTGCCGGTCACCTGGGTGGAGTCCACCGAGCCCAGCTACATCCTCTACACCTCCGGCACCACCGGCAAGCCCAAGGGCGTGCAGCGCGACACCGGCGGTTACTGCGTGGCGCTCGCCGCGTCGATGAAGCACATCTACACTGGCGGGGCCGGCGAGACGATGTTCACCACCTCGGACATCGGCTGGGTGGTGGGCCACAGCTACATCATCTATGGCCCGCTGATCGCCGGCATGGCCACGGTGATGTACGAAGGCACGCCACTGC
>Ga0172382_10002692_pt1 | contig 29183 bp, 24 predicted proteins | sample Leawel138RmetaG_FD_122245 | JGI IMG/M metagenome (GOLD analysis project Ga0172382, IMG submission 122245) | Leachate microbial communities from a municipal landfill in Southern Ontario, Canada - Leachate well 138R metaG | ecosystem: Engineered > Solid waste > Landfill > Unclassified | place...
GCCGGGCCGCCGCCGTGATCGAGGCCGTGGGCGGGCATTACGTCGATCTGGCCGTCATGGCCCCGGTCGCCGTCCGGGGCCACCGCACGCCCTGCCTGCTGGCCGGGCCGCAGGCCGTGGCGGCAGCCGAGGCGCTGGCGCCGCTCGGCATGGATCTGCGCGTGGTCGGATCGCGGGTCGGGGATGCGTCGGCGATCAAGATGCTGCGCTCGGTCATGATCAAGGGATTCGAGGCGCTGACCGCCGAATGCCTGCTGGCCGCCCGCCGCGCCGGGGTCGAGGGCGAGGTGCTGGCCTCGTTGCAGGCTTCGGACCCCGGCTGGAACTGGCAGGCGCGCGGCGCCTACAATCTGGAGCGCATGCTGGCCCACGGCACCCGCCGCGCCGCCGAGATGCGCGAGGTGGTGCGCACCCTGGCCGATCTCGGCCTGCCCGCGCGCATGTCCGCCGCCGCCGCCGAATGGCAGGACCAGCTCGCGGCGCTGCATGTTGCCCCCGGCCCTGACGACCTGGCCTCACGCGCCGACCGCATCCTTGCCGCTCTGCCCGCTGGCGATGCCGAAGGCAGCGCATCGGCCGCGCAGTGAACGCGAACCTCCGGCATCTGCGGGTGTTCCTCGCGGTCCTCGAGACCGGCAGCATGACCCGCGCCGCCGATCTGTGCCGGGTCTCGCAGCCCGCCGTCACGCAGGCCATGGCCAAGCTCGAGGCCGAGGCCGGGCAGCCGCTGGTCCTGCGCCGCCCCGGCAGCATCTTCGCAACTCCGGCGGGCAGCATCCTGAAGCTGCGCGTCACCCGCGCCTTCGACCTGCTCGACCCGGCGCTGGCCGAGGTGGCGCCCCGGCTGGCGCTGACCGCCACCGCCCCGCAACTGAAGGCGCTGATCGCGCTGAGCAAGGCCGAGAGCTTCACTCTGGCCGCATTCCGGCTGGGCCTGTCGCAGCCGACGGTGCACCGCGCGATCTCGACGCTGGAGCAGGAGGTCGGGCAGCCGCTGTTCGACCGCACGCCGCATGGCGTCCGGCCGTTGCGGCGAACGCTGGCGCTGGCGCGCGCGGCGCAGCTTGCCTTCAGCGAGCTGGAACAGGCGCGCGCCGATCTGGGCGAGCTGGAGGGCCGCGAGATCGGCTCGATCGTCATCGGTGCCATGCCGCTGTCGCGCGCCGGGCTGCTGCCGCGCGCCATCGCCCGCTTTCGACAGCGCTGGTCGCGGCTGACGCTGCGGATTCTCGACGGGCCTTATACCGGGATGATGGAGGGGCTGCGGCGCGGCGAGATCGACTTTCTGGTCGGTGCGCTGCGCGATCCGCTGCCGGTGGCGGATGTGGTGCAGGAAAAGCTGTTCGACGACCGGCTGGGGATGCTGGTGCGGCGCGGCCATCCGCTTGCCGCGCGCGCCTCGGTCACGCTGGCCGAGGTGCTCGCCTGTCCGATGGTCGCCGGTGCCGAGGGGCTGCCGTCGCGGCGCGCGCTCGAGCAGCTTATCGCCCCCGTCGGCCGTCCGGCGAGCCTGGTCGAATCGGGATCGCTCGCGCTGTTGCGCGACCTGCTGCGCCATTCGGACCATGTCGGCTGCATCTCGCAGACCCAGGCCATGGCGGAACTCGAGGATGGCACGTTGCAGCTTCTTCCCGTGGACATGAGCGCGACCGCCCGCGCCATCGGCATCACCACCCGCCACGGCTGGCTGCCGACGCGGGCGCAGCGGGACATCCTCGAGGACCTGCGCGCCGTCACCGCCACCATGGCCTGACTCCCGCATCGCCACGGACCATGCGATAGCCTTTCCTTATGCACGCGGTTTGACTTCTAATTGAGGATTCCGCGTCCCCTGTGCCATGAACGGAGCTGCCGGACAGCGCCCGGCACACCTGTGGCGCAGCCCGGCAAGGGAGGACAGGCGGATGGTCACGCTGATATTCGACGGGCTTGCCTACGGCATGTTGCTGTTCGTCCTGTCCTGCGGGCTTGCCGTCACGCTCGGCCTCATGAACTTCATCAACCTTGCGCATGGCGCCTTCGCGATGGCGGGCGGCTATGCCACCGTGATCCTGACGAACCAGATGGGCATGCCGTTCCTGTGGACCCTGCCGCTGGCCTTCATCGTCGCCGCGGTCGCGGGATTCGTGCTCGAACGGACGCTCTATGTGCGCATGTATGCACGCAGCGACCTCGACCAGGTGCTGTTCACTATCGGCCTCGTGTTCATGGCGGTTTCGGGCATGGACTGGCTCATGGGATCGCAGCAGCAGATCCTGCACCTGCCGTCGTTCCTTCTGGGCCGGGTCGAGGTCCTGGGCGTGAATATCGGCATCTACCGCGCCTTTCTTATCGCGGTCTGCGGGGTGCTGGCGGTCGTGCTCCAGCTTCTCATCACCCGCACCCGGTTCGGCAGCCGCCTGCGCGCCGCCGTCGACGACCAGCGCGTGGCGCACGGGGTCGGCATTCCGGTCAAGACCGTGTTCGCGGTCACCTTCGCGGTCGGCTCCGGCCTCGCCGGGCTGGGCGGGGCGCTTGGCGCCGAAATCCTCGGGCTGACGCCGAACTTCCCGCTCGAATTCCTGATCTACTTCCTGATCGTGGTCTCGGCCGGCGGCACCTCGTCGATGCTCGGGCCGCTCTATGCCTCGATCCTGCTCGGCCTCGCCGATGTGCTCGGCAAATACTACATCCCGACATTGGGGAGCTTCATGATCTACGCGGTGCTCGTCATCGTGCTGGTGGTGCGCCCGCAGGGCCTGTTCGCGAGGGCGGCATGACCGCGCGCCCCGATCCCGCCGCCAGCGCCGCAACCGACACGGCCGCGGCCGATACCGGCCGCCGCGTGGTGCGCACCATGCGCCGCGCCCTGCGCTGGTCGCTGCCCGAGATCCTGTTCTGGCTGGTCGCCTTCGCCTCGATCTTCCTGCTGCCGGGCCAGCATCTGATCCTGACCGAGATCGCCATCCTCGCGGTCTTCGCGCTCTCGATCGACCTGATCCTGGGCTATGCGGGCATCGTCTCGCTGGGCCATGCGGCGATGTATGGCGCCGGCGCCTATGCGGCCGGCCTCTATGCGATCCATGTGACCGGAGAGCCGCTGACCGGCCTGGTCGTAGGCGCGGCGGCGGGCGCGGTGATCGCCTTTGCCACCAGCTTCCTGCTGCTGCGTGGCGGCGATCTTACCCGGCTCATGGTGACTCTGGGCGTGGCGGCGGTGCTGTTCGAGATCGCCAACAAGGCCTACCGGATCACCGGCGGCGCGGACGGGTTGCAGGGCATCTGGATGGACCCGATCCTCGGCCGCTTCGACTTCGACCTTGCCGGGCATACGGGCTATGTCTACTGCCTGATCGTCCTGTTCCTGCTGTTCCTGCTGGCGCGGCTGGTGGTGAATTCGCCCTTCGGCATCTCGCTCAAGGCGATCCGCGAGAACCCGCTGCGCGCCTCGGCGGTCGGCATCCCGGTGAACCCGCGCCTCGTTGCCATCTACACGCTGGCCGGGGCCTATGCCGGGGTCGCGGGCGCGCTGTTCACCCATACGCAGCAGTTCATCTCGCTCGATGCGCTGGCATTCCAGAAATCGGCGGACGGGCTGCTCGTCCTGATCATCGGCGGCACCGGCTACCTTTACGGCGGCATGATCGGCGCGCTGGCCTACAAGGTGATCCAGGACGTGATCGCCAATATCACCCCGCAATACTGGCTGTTCTGGATCGGCCTGCTCATGGTGGTCTTTGTCCTGTGGGGCCGGGACAAGCCGCAGCGCATCTTCGCGACACTGGCCGCGCGCCTGCGACACCGGCGGGAGGGACGGGAATGACCGTCGTTCTCGAGACCCGCAACCTGTGCAGGAACTTCAACGCGCTGAAGGCGACGCAGGACGTGTCGTTCCAGCTCCACGAAGGCGCGCGCCATGCGCTGATCGGGCCGAACGGCGCCGGCAAGACCACCTTCATCAACCTGCTGACCGGCGTGCTCGCCCCCACCAGCGGCGAGGTGCTGCTCATGGGGCAGCCGATCACGCGGCTGTCGCGCCACGGCCGGGTGCGCCGCGGGCTGGCCCGGACCTTCCAGATCAACCAGTTGTTCCCCGAACTGAGCGTGGTCGAAAGCCTCGGCCTCGTCATCAGCGAGCGGCGCGGCAACGGCGCCGACTGGTGGCGCTATGCCGGCCGCCTGCCCGGCCTCGGCGAGGAGGTGGCGCAGATCGCCTGCGACTTCGGCCTTGACGAGGTGCTCGACCAGCGCGTGGCCGACCTGCCCTATGGCAAGCAGCGCCTGCTCGAGATCGCGCTGGCCATCGCGCTGAAGCCGCGCGTGCTGCTGCTGGACGAACCCGCCGCCGGCGTGCCCGAGGCCGATCGCCACGAAGTCCTCGCGCGTCTCGCGGTGCTGCCGGGCGACGTGTCGATCCTGCTCATCGAACACGACATGAGCCTTGTCTTCACCTTCGCCAGCCGCATCTCGGTGCTGGTCGAGGGCGCGCTCTATGCCGAGGGCACGGCGGAAGAGATCGCCGCCGACGAACGCGTGAAGGCCGTCTATCTCGGAGAGGGCGACGATGAGTGAGCTGCTTGCCGTCGAGGACCTGCGCGCCGGCTACGGCCAGGGCGAGACGCTGCACGGCATCTCGCTGACCCTGCGCGAGGGCGAATCGCTGGCGCTGCTGGGCCGCAACGGTGTCGGCAAGACCACGACCCTGAACTCGATCATGGGGCTGACGCGGCATCTTGGCGGGCGCATCATTCTGGCCGGGCAGGACATCACCCGGCGCACGCCCGAGGCGCGCGCCTGGGCGGGCCTCGGCTGGGTGCCGCAGGAACGCGGGGTGTTCCGTTCGCTCACGGTCGAGGAGAACATCACCGCCGTGGCCCAGCCCGGGCGCTGGACGCTCGAGACGCTCTACGACCTGTTCCCGCGCCTGCGCGAGCGGCGCGGGAATTACGGCAACCAGCTTTCGGGCGGCGAGCAGCAGATGCTGGCCGTCGCCCGGGCGCTGGCGCTGAATCCGCGGGTCCTGCTGCTGGACGAGCCGACCGAGGGCCTTGCCCCGATCATCGTGCAGGAGCTGCTGGCGGTGATCCGCCGCATCGTCCGCGACGAGGGCGTTTCGGCGATCATCGTCGAGCAGCACGCGCGCAAGATCCTCGGGCTGACCGACCGCGCCGTGGTGCTCGATCGCGGCGCCGTGGTCTGGAGCGGCGAGAGCGACACGCTGGCGGGCGATGCGGAGGCGCTCGGCCGCCATCTCGGGGTGCATTGAGTTCGAATCCACGGGGGCCGGATGCACGCCCCGCAGTTTCATGGGAGGATGAGATGAAGGTAACACGCAGAACGGTGCTGGGGACGCTGGCGGCAACATCGCTGGTTCCCGCCGCGGCGCTGGCGCAGGACAATGTCCTGAAGGTCGGTGTGGTGCTGCCGATGACCGGCGGCTTCCAGTCGAACGGGCGGCAGATGCAGGCGGCGATCAACGCCTTCGTCGCCACCCGTGGCGACACCGCCGCCGGCCGCAGGATCGAACTGATCATCAAGGACGACGCGAGCGTGGGCGACAACGCGCTGCGCATCTCGCAGGAGCTGGTGACGCGCGACGGCGCCGAAATCCTCACGGGTTACGGCTACACGCCCGCCGCGCTGGCCGGGGCGCAGATCTCGGCCCGCGGCCGCATTCCGCAGATCGTGACCGTGGCGGCGACCTCGTCGATCATCGACGCCTCGCCCTATGTGCTGCGCACCAGCCAGACCACGCCGCAGATCGCGACCCCGATCGGCGAATGGGCCCCGGCAAACGGCGCAAGGCGCTTCATGAGCATCGTCTCCGACTACGGCCCCGGCGTCGATGCCGAGACCTGGTTCGAGAAATCGCTGCTCGAACATGGTGGCGAGGTGCTGGAAAAGCTGCGGGTGCCGCTGGCCAACCCCGATTTCGCCCCGTTCCTGCAACGCGCCATCGACCAGTCGCCCGACGCCCTGTTCGTGTTCGTCCCCACCGGGGCCGGTGCGGCCTTCATGAAGCAGTTCGTCGAGCGCGGCCTTGACCAGTCGGGCATCCGCGTCATCGCCATGTCGGACATGATGGACGACGACCTGCTCAACAGCATGGGCGATCCGGCCCTGGGCGTCATCACCGGCGGTCCCTATTCGGCCGCCCACGACTCGCCCGAGAACCACGCCTTCGTCGAGGCGTTCAAGGCCGCCAACGACGGGATGCGCCCGAATGTGGTGGCGGTGGGCGTGTGGGACGCATTGCAGCTTATCCACGACACGCTGGAAAAGACCGGCGGCGATGCCTCGGGCGAAGCCTTCGTCGAGGCCGCCAGGGGCACCGAGATGATGAGCGCCCGCGGCCCGATCCGCATCGACCCGGAAACGCGCGAGATCGTCCAGAACATCTACATGCGCCGCGTCGAACGCGGCGAGGACGGCGAGCTCTACAACGTCGAGTTCGAGACCTTCGAGGCGGTGGCCGACCCCACCCACTGAGAGCAGCACCCCGGCGGGGTGTCTGCTCTGCCGGGGATTGCGGGCTGGGTCTTCGGGCGGCGGGTGCCGCCCGAATGCACCTGCAGGTCGGCCCGCAGGCGCTCGGCCGGGCCCCGGGGTATGGCGCCGGCCCGGGAGTTGATCAACCGGCGGGGCGCGCCCCGGCAAGGCAAAGCCGCCCCTCACGATAGACCAGGAGACGGTCGTCGGGCAGGGCGAAAGTCGCGTCATCGCCGATGCGGAACATCCCCGAAGGCACCCGCGCACGGAATGTCGCGTCGTTGCGCGCGATCTCGGCCACCTCCTCGAGGCCTTCGAACCAGATGCGCGTCACCCGCCCGCCGATGCGCTGGCCGGGGCCGTCGGGCGCGAGATGTTCGGGCCGGAAGCCGAGCGTCAGATCACCACCGGCAAGGCCCTCGGGCGCGGCCCGGGCGAGGCCGAGGGCCGGGGCACGGACCATGCCGCCCTCGAGCCGCGCCTCGACGAAATTCATGGCCGGGCTGCCGATGAAATAGCCGACATGGGTCGTTGCCGGGTGTTCGAACAGATCCTGCGGCGTGCCCGCCTGCACCACCTCGCCGTGGTTCATCACGACAACGGTGCGGGCGAAGGTCATCGCCTCGTTCTGGTCGTGGGTGACCAGAACCATGGTGATGCCGAATTCCTCGTTGATCTGCTTGAGTATCTTGCGCAGCTCGAACTTCATCTGCGGGTCGATGACGGTCAGCGGCTCATCAAGAAGAATCGCGCTCACATCCTCGCGCACCAGCCCGCGACCGAGCGACACGAGCTGCTTCTGGTCGGCCGTCAGCCCGACCGCGCGGCGCTGCAGATGAGGCGCGAGACCGAGCCGCTCGGCGATGTCCCCCACCCGGCGCCGGATGATGGCCGGGGCCACCTTGCGGCAGACCAGCGGAAAGGCCAGATTCTGCGCCACGGTCATCGAGGTATAGATCACCGGCACCTGAAAGACCTGCGCGATGTTGCGCCGCCCGGTGTCGAGCGCGGTCACGTCCCGGCCGTCGAACAGCACCCGCCCCTGGCTGGGCCGCAACAGGCCCGAGATGATGTTGAGCATGGTGCTCTTGCCACAGCCCGATGGGCCGAGCAGGGCGTAGGTTCCGCCATCCTCCCAGACCATGTCGATGGGCCGCAGCGCCCATGCCGGGTCCGGCGCGTCCGGCGCATAGGAATGGGCGAGGTGGTCGAGTTCAATCCTGGCCATGCGGGGCCTCGCGTCGAAGAAGCGTGCCGTCGGCACCGTAGATGAAGCCGCGCGCCAGATTCGCATCCACGGCGATCTCGGCACCGGGGGGATGCGTCACCACGCTTTTCTCGTGCATGACCAGCGGAAAACCGGCCAGATCGAGATGGGTCACGGTCTCGGACCCCGACACCTCCGAGAGCACCACCCGCGCGACATGCCGCCCGCCGGGGCGCAGGTCTGCCGCCCGCAGGCCGAGACGGTATTCGCCCGGCGCGAGATCCCGGGTCAGATCGCCCGCATCCTGCGCGCCGAACGGACCGGCGGCGACATGCTCTCCCACCGTCAGCGGCAGGATGTTGATCGGGGGGTCGCTGATGACCCGGGCGGCCTCGATCGTGGCGGGCGCGCCAAAGACCTGCTGCGGCTCTCCGTCATCGAGCAGCCGCCCCTCGGCCATGAGCAGGATGCGGTCGCCCAGGCTCAGCGCCTCGCGCGGTTCGGTGCTGGCATAGAGGACGATCAGGCCGGACTCGTTGCGCAGCATGTCGACGAGTTCCTCGCGCAGGTCCTCGCGCAGCTTGTAGTCGAGGTTCACGAAAGGCTCGTCGAGCAGCAGCACCGGCGCCTGCTTGACCAGCGCCCGCGCGATGGCGACGCGCTGCTGCTGCCCGCCCGAGAGTTCGGACGGCCGGCGTCCGACCATGGCGGAAAGGCCGACCCGGTCCAGCATCGCGCGCGCGGATTCGCGGGCGGCGGCCCGGCGCGCGCCCTTGCGGACCAGCGGAAACGCCACGTTGTCGAGCGTGCTCAGATGCGGATAGTTGATGAATTGCTGAGTCACCATCGCTGTCGGGCGCTTCCAGGGCGGCAGGCGGCTCCAGCTTTTCCCGTCGAGCGACACCTCGCCGCTGTCGGGCACGAGAAGCCCGGCAATGGTGCGCAGCAGGCTCGTCTTGCCGGCGCCCGTGCGGCCGAGGATCGTCGTCAGGGTTCCCGGTGCCAGCCGGGCCGAGACATGGTCCAGATGGGTGACGCCGTCCTCGGCATGGGTCAGATCACGGATTTCAAGCATCAGCGCACCGCACCGGCAAGGCCGCCCTTGCTCAGGAACCGCTCCACCACGAAGGCCAGCAGCACCAGCGGCGCGATCGAGACGAGCGCCGAGGCCGACAGCGCCCACCACGGCGTCACCGACGAATTGAGGGCGACGATCGAGACCGGCAGAAGCTGCGTCTGGGTGAAGGTCAGCGTGAAGGCGAAGAAGAAGTCGTTCCAGCCGAAGATGACGCAGAACATGCCCGCCACGACCAGACCCGGCACCGCGTTGGGAAGGATCACGCGGAAGAAGGTCGTGACCGGGTCGCAGCCGTCCATCCAGGCCATCTCGTCAAGGCCGCGCGGGATCGAGTTGAAGAAATCCACCATCACCCAGACCGCGATCGGCATGAGCAGCGCGACATAGACCAGGATCAGCCCGGCAAGCGAATCGAGCAGCCCGAGCGCGCGCAGCATGAGGAAGAACGGTATCGCCAGCACGATCGGCGGCATGATGCGCTGCGAGATGAAGAAGAAGGTGATGTCGGCGTTGCGGAAGAACAGGAACCGGAAGGTGAAGCGCGACAATCCGTAGGCCGCCAGCGTGCCCAGCGTGATCGAGACGGCCGAGGCGCCGAGCGTGACCCAGATCGAGTTGAGATAGGGTCTCACGATATTGGTGCCGCCCGGCCCGCCAAAAAGCGAGGCCCAGCCCTGGGTCGAGGGCTGGTATTGCAGCCACGGCAGCCAGGTCGCCCCGTTGGTGACGCCGTTGGCATCCTTGAACGACGTGGTGAGCGCCCAGAGGAACGGAAACACCACGAAGGCCGACCAGAACAGGATGAAGCCGTATTTCAGGGCCAGCTTCAGCGTCCGGCTGACGGGTGCACGCGGTTCGGGATCGAGTGGCTGATGCGTCATCGAGGCAGTCTCCGGCGAATGCTTATGGCGCTGGGCGGACAAGGAAACGGACGAGCAGCTTGGCGATGACCGTCAGCGCCACGATCATGATGACCAGGTAGACTATGGACAATGCCGCCGAATAGCCGATCTGGAAGTCGCGCAACCCGCGGATGTAGATGTAGTAACTTGCCGTCTCGGTCGACTCGCCGGGGCCGCCCGAGGTCATGACGTAGACGGTATCCAGAATCTTCGACGCCTCGATGAGCCGGATCACGATGGCGCCGACCGATATCGCCGCCAGCCCCGGAAAGGTGACCGAGAAGAACGTGCGCACCGGCCCCGCACCGTCGATCCTTGCCGCGAGATATGGTTCGGAAGGCAGCGACAGCAGCCCGGCGAGCAGCAGCAGGAACATGAACGGCGTCCACTGCCAGATCTCGACCAGCATGACCGCGACGAAGGCCCAGACCGGATCGGAGAGCCAGGGAACGCCGGGAAGGCCGAGGCCGCGGATGATCGGGTTCAGCGGCCCGAGCGATTCATGAAAGATCGTGCGCCAGATCACCGACATGATGACCGGGGTGGTCATCATCGGCACCAGGAACAGCACCCGGAAGAAGCGGCGCGCGATCACGTCGCGCCAGACCAGCAGCGCCAGCGCGAAGCCCAGCACATACTGGATCAGCACGGTGCCGACCGCCATGACCGACAACCGGCCGAGCGCCGCCCAGTAGCGGCTGTCGGCCAGCAGCCGCGAGAAGTTCTGCCCGCCCTTCCAGTTCAGTCCGGGATTGTAGACATCCCAGCCCGAGAAGCTCACCCGGATGGTGAAGAGCAGCGGGAACAGGATAATCGCGACGAGGGCGATGAGGCCCGGCGTGAGGAAGAGATACTTCTGACGATACATTCAGGGTGACCCCGCAACCCGAGGGAGGCGGGAAGGGCGGACCCTTCCCGCCGGCCAGTCAGCGCGCGTCCTCGAGCGCCACGACGTTGGCGTATGCGGCACGGATCGTGTCGGCACCGATCCGGTCCACGATGGCCCGCCACTCGTCGGCCACATCGTCGAGCGCCTGCTGCGGCGTCGCCGTCCCGGCCTGGGCGCGCGCGACACCCGCGGCCAGCGACGACATGAACTCGCCCACACCCGGAACACGCAGGTCGAAAACCCGGTTCGGGTTCTCGTCGATACCTCTCAGGGTTTCGACATAGGCCTGCGACACCTCGGGAGTCCAGCCGAGTTCGTCCTCGTAGAAGGCGGCCTCGAAATGCGACTCGCGGTAGGGGTTCACGCCGTAGCGCCCGACCTGCATGTCCGATTCCGTGTTCGCCTCGTTGGCGAAGAAGCACAGGAAATCGAAGGCCATGTCCTGGTTCTGGCTCGACCCGGCAACCGCCGAGGTCCAGCCCCAGGTGACATAGCCGGGGCGGTTGGGCTCGGCGAAGGTCTCCCACTCGCCGGTGTTGCGGTTCCAGACCTCGGTCGATCCGGGCAGGGCCGTCGGCACGACGGTGTTGCGGATCGGGCTGTCTTCCTGCTGGGCCTGGATGAAGGCGTCGTCCCACGAATAGCTCATCAGCGTCTGGCCGCCCCCGAACGAGAAGATCTCGTCCCCGAGGCCGAAGTTAGTCCCGCCCGGCGGCATCGAGGCCTGTGCGGCGACGAACATCTCGAGGCCCCGGACCCAGCCCGGCGTGTTGACCAGCGGCTCCATCGTCTCGAGGTCGAAGAAGAAGCCTCCGGTCACGTCGGGGTTCTTGGCATAGCCCGCCACGCGGCTGATGAAGGCCGAGAACATCAGGTCGTCGCGCTGCGTCACCTCGGCGGTGCCGAAGTTCGGCTGGCCGTCGCCGTCCCAGTCCCAGCCCGAGAATACCGCCGCGATCTCGTTGTATTCCTCCCAGGTCGCGGGCGGCGTCAGTGCGCGGCCGGTCTCCTCCTGGAAGCGCGCCTGCATTTCGGGATTGGCGAAGATGTCGGCCCGATACTTCATGTAATGGCGGTCGCCATCCATGGTATAAAGCAGCATCTCGTTGTTCCAGGTCGCAACGTCGCGATAGGTCGCGGTCAGGTCCTGCATGCCCTGCGTTTCCAGATAGGCCCCGGGCACCGGGGCCAGATAGGGATTGAAATCCCCGAGCCAGAGCGAGGGGAAGAACAGCGCGTCATAGGCGGCCTGCCCGGTCTGGAACGGGATCATGATGCGCTGGAACAGGTCGCCGAAGGGCACATGGACCACGTTCACGGTGGCGCCGGTCAGCTCGCCGAACTGCGCGGCATGCAGCGCCGTCGGCTCGCCGATCACCGGGATCGCATGGGTGATGATGTTGAGGGTGCGGCCGGAATAGTCCTTGGCGTCGATCGCCTCGAACGAGCAGACGCCGGGCACGTCGGCCGAAATTGGATACATCGCCGCGTAATCGGGGGTTTCTGCCCAGGCCGAGGGCGCCGCGACGGGCAGCGCCGCCAGCGACAGGACCGTCGTGGCCAGCAGCGAATTGCGGATTCTGGATGTCATCGATTCCTCCCTTGGTGATGGTATTGCCGGAAAGCGTCATGCCCTCCGGGTCGCAGGCAGCGGGCCGGGCATCATGCTCCCGGCCCGCCGGTAACCGGCACACACGGATTTACGGCACGAGCACCGCGCGGCCGCTGACCCGTCCCTCGTGCAGGTCCCGAAGCGCCTTGTTGGCATCGTCGAGGCCGTAATAGCGGGTATGGAGTTCCACGAGACCGCGATCCGCAAGGGACATCAGTTCGACCAGCTCGGCCCATGTGCCGACCAGATTGCCGATGATGTTCTTTTCCGAAATGATGAGATCGACCGTGGGAACCTTGAGATCCTCGCCGTAGCCGACGACATAGTAGCTGCCCATCGGCCGCGTCATGGCAAGGCCCCGGTGGGTGGTGCCCTTCTCGCCGACGAAGTCGATCACCGCCTCGGCGCCCTTGCCGCCGGTAAGGGACAGGACGGCCTCGACCTCGCCGCCATCGGCCTTGACCAGATGGTCGGCACCGCCCTTGCCCGCGAGTTCGAGCGCCGCATCCGAGAGATCGATCACGATGATGCGCGCCGCACACATGGCACGCAGCACCTGCACGCCGATATGCCCCAGCCCGCCCGCGCCGATCACGACGACCGACTGGTCGGGGAGCAGTTGCTGGGCGGCCTTCTTGCAGGCGCGATAGGCGGTGAGGCCCGCGTCGGAATAGGGCGCGACATCCTTTGGCGCGAGGGTGCGCGGCAGCGCCACCAGGTTGCGCGACGAGGTGCCGAGGAATTCGGCATAGCCGCCGTTGCTGTCGAGGCCGGGGAACTTGCCATCCGCATGCATGTCGTGGCCGCGACGGCAGGCCAGGCAGGTGCCGCTGGAAATCTTGGGATGCACGATCACCGGATCGCCGACCTTGAAGCCCTCGACCTCGGGGCCGACGTCCTCGACCCAGCCCGCGTTCTCATGGCCCATGATGAAGGGCAGCAGGCCATGGCCGCTCGGATCCATATGCGGCTTCCAGATGCCTTCGATGATGTGCAGGTCGGTGCGGCACACGCCGGCGCCGCCGATGCGGACGATCACATCGGTCGACTTCTCGATCACCGGGTCCGGCACGTCCTCGAGCTTCACCCAGGACGGCGCGGTGAGTGAGGGATCATATTCATGCAGCACCTGAGCCTTCATAGTCTTCTCCTGACTGACGGTGAGATCCCCGTGACGAGGGGCGGTTGGTCGAAGACTGTGCGAAGCTGCATGCGCCGGCAACGGCGCGCGATTCCGGTCGAAAAGCGTTCGACGAGTGAACAGCCCGCATGATCCGCTGTCCATTTTCCTGACACCGGGACGGCGGTGCAGCCCGACGGGGCCGCGGCCGGCAGCGGTGTCCAGCTTGTGGACAGCTTCCCCGCCGGCGCGGCGAATCACCTGCCGGCACGGCCGCCACGGGCAGCGGTCGTCACGCGATCCCGGCTGGCCCGCCCGGTTGCACCTGCAGCGGGCGGTTTCGTTGACAGGTTGCCGGATCGCCCCTAGACACGGGCGCAACTCCGCCGACGATGCAGGAGTCATGCCGTGGACGTCAGGAAACCGGCGCTGGTCCGGGCGCGTCATCAGCTTGAGGAGCGGGGAACCTTTCCGGGGGGCGCCCTCCCGGCCGATATTGCCGAAAGCTGGACCCGCTCCCTGGCCTACGGCCTCGACCCGCGCGACGAGGGCGAAAGCCTTGTCCTGACCGCCAGCCAGATCGAGCAGGAGCGCACCCGCTACAGCGAGCTGATCCGTTTCGCGCGCCCGGAACTGGAACTGCTTTACGACCAGATCGCGGGTTCGAACTTTCTCATCGCGCTGGGCAGCCCCGAGGGCCTGATTCTCGAGACGCTGTCCGATACCGATCCCGGCTCGGAAGGGGCGATCGACGGCGTGATCGTCGGTTCGGTCTGGACCGAGGCCCTGCGTGGAACCAATGCGCTGGGGCTGACCCTCGAGACCAGGCGCGCGGCGCAGGTCTACGGGGGCGAGCATTTCCTGCGCATGGATTCCAACATCGCCTGCCTCAGCGCCCCGATCTTCGACGGGCGCGGCGGGCTTGCCGGATTGCTCGACGCCTCGTCGCGCACGACCGTTCGCCAGCAGCATACGGCGGCGCTGGTGCGGATGTCGGCCTCGAACATCGAGAACAGCCTGATCCGGCAGGCCCATGACGATCATCTGGTGCTGCAGTTTCACCCCCGGCCGGAATATCTCGGCACCCTGTCGGTGGGGATGCTGGTTCTTGACAGAGATTTCGCGATTCATGCCGTCAACCGGCGCGGCACCCTGTTCCTGAGCAGTATTCCCGGCCTGATCGGGCGCAGTTTCACCGAGGTTTTCGACGGCCGGTTCGAGGATCTGGCCGCGCGCCTTGTCCGTGGCGAGACCCTGCGTATCCGCGACCGCTTCGGCTCGGCGGTCTCGGTGCGCTGCGTCGCCAATCGCGCCAGCTTTGCACTGGCCAGCCGGCATCAGGGCTGGACGGCGCCGGATGACCCGCGGCTCGGGCCGAACCGCGGGCTGTTCAAGGGGCTGGTGGTCGAGGACCAGGCGCTCTGGGCGCAACTGGTCAGGCTGCCCGATGCCGCCAGACGGGGCCTGCCCGTCGTCATCGAGGGGCAGAGCGGCACCGGCAAGGATGTCGTGGCGCGGCTGGCGCATGCGGCGGTCGGCCGGGAGCGGCCCTTCATTACCTACGACGGGCGGCTTGCAACCGAGGATGATTTCACCCGGGCGATGTTCGGCGAGGGCGACGGGAAGCCGGGTCTCCTCGAACAGGTGCAGGACGGGACGCTCTATCTCGACGAGGTCACGCATCTTCCGCCGCGCGCGCAGGCGGTGCTCGCGCGGCTCATGGATACCGGGGAATATCGCCGCGAGGGGTCGTCGGACATCCAGCGCGCCCGGTCGCGGATCATCGCCAGCACGACGCAACCGCTTGATGAGGCCGCGCGCAGCGGGATGCTGAGCCCGGAGCTCCGGTTCCGGTTGTCCGGCTACACGATCACGTTGCCGCCCCTGAGCGGCCGGTCCGACATAGCAGCCCTGGCGCGGCAGTTCCTCGGTGCGGCCGATCCCGACCTGATACTGGATGAGGGCGCGGTCAGGCTCGTCACCGCATACCCGTGGCCCGGCAACCTGCACGAGTTGCGCGCGCGCATGATGCTCGCCGCCCTGCAGGCCGAGGGGCGCGTCGTGCGCCATGCCGATCTCGCCGATCTCGCGCTGCCCGAAGATCGGCCCGCCGATGGTGTCGATGTATGTCCGGACTGCGCCGGCACGCCCTGGAAGGAGCAGCGCTGCCGCCTGATCCGGACCGAAGTCGCCGGCGCAGACGGCAACATCGCCGAGGCGGCCCGCCGGATCGGGGTCTCGCGGACCACGATCTACAAACACCTGACGTGAAGCGTCGATCAGGGATGCGAGCCGGCATGCATGGGCGGCATCGTCATTTATGTGCGCCATACCATGGCGCAGGCGCGTGACGCAAAACCCCTGAACGAGGCGACGGTTTTTTCGCATCGCGGTGCGATGGCAAGCGCGACGCTGCCCCCTTCCGCCGCGCTTGACCTCACCGGCTCATTCTCCGCGCATGGTCGCGCCGGAGAGACGGCTCTGGAAGCAGCCAGCAGGATGGAGGTCGATTCGGACGGCCCTGCCGCGGGTGAGATTTCCCGGCTCGGGGTGCCTGAGGGGCCGCGGCCTCCCCGAAGCGTGCCCCGTGCCGGACGTGGTCCGGAACGTCTTGGGTGCCGTCGAAGGCCCGATCCAGGCAGCCGGAGGACCAGTCGGGCCAGCCGGTGATGTCCAACCTGCCCTTCCGTTTTTCCTCCGGCATCGCATGGTATTCTCCCCGCTCGCGCAGGATCTGACCTCTTGGACTGACCGGCAAGACCCGCCACGGGTGCGGCGCCACATGGATCAAGCCCTTGCAGTGTCTCCGGCGATAACGAGCCCCGCCGGGCAAAACCCGGACAGCCGTCCTCAGCCCGCCGGCGAGCCGACACTCGTAGAAAGCCCCCGTTCCCGGCCCGCCCGGGAATTACCCCGCCGCCGGCACCAGCTCTCCCGCCTGCTCCCACCCGCGGCCAACGGCGATCTGCAGGCGCATCCAGGCGAGGGCGGCGTCGCGGGCGGCGCCGGCGGCGGCGCTGCGGGTCGAGGTGGTCGACAACTGGGCCGTAATCAGCGTGGACAGGGCCTCGCCGCCGTTCTCCCAGGCTTCGCGGGTCAGCGTCTCGGCGCGGGCCTGGCTCTCGGCCGCCGCCTCGCGGTTCGCGAGGATGCGGCGGTTGTGGACATAGCCCGACTGCGCGGCCTGCACCTCGTCGACCGCTGCGTTGACGGAGGATTGCCAGGCAAGCCCGGCCGTCACCGCCCGAGCCGCGGCCGCATCACGATTTGCCGCCAGCGCCCCCTGGTTGAAAACCGGCAGGATGAGCGACGGCCCGAGGCTCCAGCCGGTCGCCCCGCTCGCGGTGATGGTGCCGCCGAGCGAGAGCGCGGGCCGCATCGCCGCCTCGGACACGCCGACAGCGGCGAGTGCGGCGACATAGGCCGCGCGCGCCGAGGCCACATCCGGGCGGTTCAGCAGCAGATCGGCCGGGACGCCGGCCGATGCCGGGCCCGAGGCCCTCGGCTGGGACGCGCCGCGCTGCATGTCGGCAAGAACCCGTGCCGTGGGCTCGGCCAGAAGCGTGGCGATGGCATAGGCGCTGGCCTCGAATCCCATGTCGTAGGCCGGGATGTCCGCCCGCGCGGTATCGAGCGCCGCCTGCGCCTGTGCCAGTTCGAGTTCGGTCGCAAGGCCCTGCGCGTGGCGGCCCCGGACCAGCGCAAGCGTCTGTTCGCGGGCGGTCAGGCCCGACCGCGCCAGAGCGCCCGCATTCTGATAATATCGGGCGTTGATGTAGTTGGTGACGATCGCCGAGAGATAGGCCAGCCGTGCCGTCCCCGCATCCAGTTCGGCCGCGCGCAGGCTGGCCAGCGCGGCTTCGCGCTGCCGGTAATCCCCGCCGAACAGGTCGATGGCCAGTGTGCCGGTGAGAGTGACCGAGTCGCTGCGCGTGGTCGCCTGTCCGTCACCGCCGCGCGCAGTGCTTTCGGCCGCAAGCGATCCGCCGGCGGCACCGATGGCGCGGGCGGCGGCCTCGGCCTCGACGATCCGGCTGCGGGCCTGCGCGATATCCAGGCTTGATTGCAGCCCGCGCTCGACCATGGAGGTCAGCAGCGCATCGTTCAGGTCACGCCACCACGGGTCCATCGTGACCGCACCCAGCGGCGCGGAGTCGCCGCTGACGAAGGTGGCCGGCAGCAGCGGTGTGCCCGGATCGGTCGAGGGGCCGACCGGCGCGCAGGCTGCAAGCACCGCACCGCCGATTGCAAGACAGGCGAGTCGCGTCATGAGGATGCCCCGGTATCGGCGGTGGGGGTGGAGACTTTCGGTTGCGGCCGGATCGGGCCGGCCAAGCGGCGCACCACGACATAGAACGACGGCACCATGAAAATGCCGATGAATGTCGCGGCAAGCATCCCGCCCATCACGCCGATGCCGATGGCGTTCTGCGCGGCGGCACCGGCGCCCGACGCCCGTGCAAGCGGCAGCACCCCGAGGACGAAGGCCAGCGAGGTCATCAGGATCGGCCGCAGCCGCAGCCGGGCGGCTTCGCAGGCGGCCTCGACCGCGTTGCGGCCGCGGGCCTCGAGGTCGCGCGCGAATTCGACGATCAGGATCGCGTTCTTGGCGGCAAGGCCGATGGTGGTCAGGATTCCGACCTTGAAATAGACATCGTTCGCCTGCCCGAACAGCCATGCGGCCAGCAGCGCACCAAGAACGCCCACCGGCACCGCCAGCATGACCGAGAACGGGATCGCCCAGCTTTCATAAAGCGCGGCAAGGCTGAGGAAGACGACAAGAACCGAAAGCGCATAGAGCCAGGGCGCCTGGCTGCCCGACTGCCGTTCCTGATATGACAGATCGGTCCAGGCGACCCCCCAGCCGCCGTCCAGCCCGGCAACGAGTTCCTCCATCGCATCCATCGCCTGACCCGAGGAATAGCCCTCTGCCTCGGCACCCGAGATCGAGACCGCGGCGAGGCCGTCGATCCGCGACAGGCTGGGGGCGGCGGGTGTCCAGCTGGTGGTGACGAAGGCCGAGAACGGCACCATTTCGCCTGCAGAGTTGCGGGCATACCAGCCCTCGATATCCTCGGGCTGCATCCGCGCGCTCGCTTCGGCCTCGACGATCACCGGGCGGGCCGAGGAGCCGAGCTGAAAATCGTTCACCTCGCGCCCCGAGAACAGGATCGACAGCATGCTGTTCACATCCGACACCGATACACCGAAGGCCGCCGCCTTCTGCTGGTCGATCTCCAGCCGCAGGACGGCCTCGTCCTCGGGCGCGCCCGAGCGGACGGTGCTGAGCCGCGCATCGGCAGAGGCAAGGGCGACCAGACGGTCGGCAGCCGCGAACAGCGCGTCGTTTCCGGCCGAACTCTGGTCGACCAGATACATCGTGAACCCGGCGCTGTTGCCGAGGCCGGGAATTGCCGGCGGCTGCATGAAGAATATCCGCCCGGCGCGATGGCCGGAAAAGGCCATGTTCGCCCGCTGGGCCACGGCTGCTGCCGCAAGGTCGGGTGTCGTGCGCAGGTCGAAACCCCGCAGCTTGACGAACAGCATGGCGCTGTTCTGGCCCGAGCCGCCGAACCCGAACCCCATGGCAACGAAGACCGCCTCGACCGCATCGGATTCCTCGGCCAGCAGCCAGGTCTCGATCTCCTCGACCACGGCCAGCGTCTGCGCCGAGGTCGCGCCCTCGGAAAGCGAGACCTGGCTCATCAGGACGCCCTGGTCCTCGGCCGGCAGGAACGAGCTTTCGATATCCTGGAACAGATACCACGCCGCGCCGCCGATGAGGCCGAGGACAAGGATCATGGCGAAGGGCGCGCGCAGCAGTTGCCGCAGGGCCGCGGCATAGGCTGCGCGCAGGCCCGCGAACCCGCGGTTGAACGCGCGCCCCGGCGCGGCAAGCGCACCCCCCTTTCCGGCGCGGTGGCGCAGCATGGTGGCGCAGAGCGCCGGCGTCAGGATCAGCGCCACCGCTGCCGAAAGCACCATTGCCGAGATGATGGTGACCGAAAACTGGCGGTAGATGACGCCGGTCGATCCGCCCATGAATGCCATCGGCAGGAAGACCGCCGACAGGACCACGGCGATGCCGATCAGGGCGCCGGTGATCTGGCCCATGCTGCGCTCGGTCGCCGCGACCGGATCGAGCCCCTCGTCCTCCATCACGCGCTCGACATTCTCGACCACGACGATCGCGTCATCGACCAGCAGGCCGATGGCCAGGACCATGGCGAACATCGTCAGCGTGTTGATGGAATAGCCCAGGGCGAACAGCAGCGCGAAGGTCCCCAGCAGCACCACCGGCACCGCGATGATCGGGATCACGGTCGCGCGCCAGTTCTGCAGGAAGATCAGGATGACGAGGAAGACCAGCGCGATCGCCTCGACCAATGTGTGCCAGACCTTTTCGATCGACAGTTCCACGAATGGCGAGGTGTCGTAGGCATAGGCGATCTCGACACCGTCGGGCAATGCCGACTCCAGCCCGGCCATGGTGGCGCGCACCGCGCTGGCGGTATCGACCGCATTCGCCCCGCTGGCGAGGTTCACGCCGAAACCCGACGCATTGCGGCCGTTGAACCGCGAATCGCCGCCATAGCTTTCCTGGCCGATCTCGACCCGCGCGACATCCCCGAGGAACACGGTGCGCCCCTCGGCGGTGGTCGAGAGGCGGATCTGCTCGAATTCCTCGACCGATGAAAGCTGGCTCTGGGCGGTGATCGTTGCGGTGAACTGCTGGCCGGGCACCACCGGCTGGGTGCCCAGGGCGCCGACCGAAACCGCGGTGTTCTGCGCCTGCACCGCCGAGACCACATCAAGCGGGGTGAGCGCGAATTCGACCAGCTTCACCGGATCAAGCCAGATCCGCATCGCATAGCCCGAGCCGAAACTGCTGATGCCGCCGACACCCTGAGTGCGCTGCACCGCACCGACCACCGTCGTCGACAGGATGTCCCCCAGCTCGATGGTGCTGTAGCGGCCATCGGTAGAAATCAGCGCGCCGACCATGAGGATCGACGAAGACGACCGCGACACGGTGACGCCCGAACTCTGGACCTGCGACGGCAGCCGCGACGTGACCTGCTGGACCTTGCTCTGGACCTCGTTCTGGGCATCGACCGGATCGACGCTGTCGTCAAAGGTCAGGGTGAGGCTGGAGCGCCCCTGCGACGACGAGGATACCGTATAAAGCAGGCCGTCGATCCCGGTCAGGGCTTCCTCGATGACCGTGGTCACGGAGGTCTCGACCACCTCGGCGGTTGCACCGGCATAGCTGGCGCCGATCCGCAGCGTGGTCGGTGCGATATCGGGATATTGCGATACCTGCAGCTGCAGGATGCCCCAGCCGCCCGCCAGCATGGTGACGATGGCGAGGACCCAGGCAAAAACCGGGCGGTGGATGAAGAACTGCGCCATCAGTCGTTCCCGGCCGGATTGTCGGCAGGCATTGCGCCGCCCGCCGCAGGCAGGCCCGCAGCGGGGCCGGGTTCGCCACCGGCGCTGCCGGGGGCGGCAAGGTCGCGCACGACGCCGCTTGCGTCGATCTCGACCGGCACGGTCCTGATCTCGGCGCCGTCGACCAGGTTGCCCAGCCCGTCCACGGCCAGTTCCGCCCCCGGCTCCACACCGCCGGTCACGATCCACGAATTCGCGTGGCTGCCGGCGGTGGTCAGCGTCACGCGGCGGGCGGTGCCGTCACGCACGACCCAGGCGACTAGGCTGCCGTCCGCGCTGCGGCTGGTCGCCCGCTGCGGCACGAGGATCGCCCGCGTCGTCCCCAGCGTGACGTTCACGCGCAGGAACTGGCCCGGCATGATGATGTGATCGGGGTTGGCAAAACTTACGCGCATGTCGATGGTGCCGGTCGAGGACGAGACTTCGGTCGCCTGCGCGACCAGCGCGCCCTCGCGGGCATAGGGCTCTCCGGTCTCGAGGATCAGCTCGAGCCCGATACGGTCGCCCGGCGACAACTCACCGCTTTCGAGCCGCTGGCGGTTGCGCAGCATCCCGGCGCTCGAATCGGAGATGTCGACATAGATCGGGTCCAGCCGCGTGACGCTCGTCAGGCTGTCCGACTGGTTTGCCGTCACCAGCGCACCGACCGAAACCTGCGGGACGGCAACGATCCCCGAGATCGGGCTGCGGATGGTGGTGCGGTCCAGATCGAGCTGCGCCAGCTCCAGCGCAACCCGCGCATTGGCGAGCGTCGCCTCGGCCGCGGCCGCCGTCGCCTCGGCTGACTGGAGGTCGGCCATGGTCGCGGCCGAGCCCTGCAGCGAGCGATAGCGTTCGACATTCGCGCGGGCGAGCGCCAGCCCCGCCTCGGCCGAGGCAAGCTGCGCGCTGGCCGAGGCAACCTCGGCGCGGTAGGGTGCGTCGTCGATGCGGAACAGCGGATCGCCGACCCCGATCGGGCGGCCGGGGGTGAACAGGATCTCCTCGATCGTGCCGCTGACCCGCGGGCGGATCTCCGTGCGCTCATAGGCCACCGCCCGGCCCGGCAGGCTGCGCGTGACCGGGATATCGGTTTCCACAAGGGTGATGGTGCCGACCTCGGCCGGGCCGCCCATCATGCCGGGCATCATCCCGCCCGGCGGCGGCCCCCCCGGCGGCGGGCCGCCCTGCGCGAGCGCGGCTCCTGCCATCAGCACCAGCACAGCGGCCAGCGGCCACCTGCCCCGGGCTCTCGCCCGGTCGGGGCTCCGTAATCCGGTCATGCTGTTCCTCTTCTTCCCGGTTCGGGTCTCCCCGGCCACGACAGCAGGAGCGACGGACGCCCCCGCTGCCGTGAAGGCGTCCGTCCATCCTGCGGGATGACCTGCCGCGCGCCGACTGCTCGAACGGTGCGCAGCCGATGCCTAGGGGTCTTGTGTTTACGCAATGCGTCCGAAGATTGCCGGAATGTTTCCGCTGCCGGATATCCGGCCCCGCCTGACGCCGGACCTCATCGCAGCAGGTTGCCCAGCAGGCCGATCACGGTGACGACCGCCAGCGTGTTCCGGTCGACCAGAACCACATGGCTGTCCATGACCCGGTATTCCTGCCCGCGCGGCGGTGGCGGCAGGCGGCTGTCCGCTCCGCGCACGAACCGCCGCGCCTCATGCGCCCGGTCACCGACGCGCGGCCCGGCCGGCCGGTGATTCACCTGTGCCGGAGGGGGCGCGGCACGATGTCCCGGCGCGGCGACAGTCGCCCGCGGCCCGTGGCCCGCCACCGGCCCGCCAGCCGCCGGAGCCCCGCCCGGAACCGGCACCGCGCAGGCCGCCCGGCCGGGGATGCAGGGTGCATCGGGGCGCGGCTGGGCGGCGGCAGGCCATGCAAACGCGACTGCGACCGTGGCCGCACAGGCAAGCGCCGCCAACTGGTGCCGGGGCCGCCGCGCGGCGGAGGGATTGCCTGTCATGAAGTCCCGTCTCATCGGATGTCCTTTCCGTGACTGCCGTGACCCCATCCTGCGCCCTGTCCGTGTCGGGCATCCTTCCCGTCTGTGCCGAAAGGTTTCCCGGTGCGGAAAGTTGTGTCCGAACGTTTCCACGGGACGGACAGCAACATACGGCCATGAACCCCGGCACATGACCTGCTATGGAGCGGCATGGTTTGGCAGCACCGGAGCAGCATCCCATGCCGGCTGGCCCCGCGATTCTGATCGTCGATGACGACGCCGAGATCCGCAGGCTCCTCGCGCGCTATCTTGGCGGGCAGTCCTTTCAGGTGCAGACCGCCGCGACCCGCCGCGAATGCGAGATGCGCATCACGCAGCAGGAGCCCGATCTGGTGGTCCTCGACGTGATGCTGCCGGATGGCTCGGGGCTCGAGATCTGCCGCGAGCTGCGTCTGCGCTACCCCCGGCTGCGCATCATCATGCTCACGGCATTGAAGGAAGACGTCGACCGTATCGTCGGGCTCGAGATCGGGGCCGACGACTATCTGGGCAAGCCGTTCAACCCGCGCGAACTGGTGGCGCGCATCCGTGCCGTCCTGCGCCGCACGGAGCCCGAGACATCCGGGGACGGCGCCGCCCCCGACCAGCAATTCGTGCTGTCCGGCATCGAGATCGACATCGCGACCCGGGCGGTTCGTGCCGCCGACGGCAGCCGGGTCGATCTGACCGGCGCGGAATTCGACCTGCTGCGGGTATTCCTCGAGCGGCCCGGCCGGCTGCTGTCGCGCGACCGGCTGCTTGACCTGACGCAACGGCGCGAGCGCGATCCGTTCGACCGCTCGATCGACGTGCTCATGAGCCGGATACGCCGCAAGCTGGAGCCGTTCAGCACCGAGCCGCTGTTCAAGACGATACGCAACGGCGGCTATCAGTTGGTGGCCCCGGTCATCAGGGACCGGAACGGCGCATGACATCACTGAGCGCGCGCATCGCCATTCTGCTCTGCCTCGCGATCCTCGCGGTTGTCGGTCTTGCGACCCTCGCGGCCAGCCGCGCGCTCGAGGCGCCCTCGCCCGAAGCCACGATCGAGCCCGTCGCAAGCCAGATCCACCTCCTTGCCCGCCTGGCGGAAACCGACCGCGAGGCGCTGCTGGCCGCTGGCGGGCGGGTCGATGCCGAGCCCGCCGAGGGCGAGATCCTCGAGCGGATGAGCCGTTTCCTGACACATGCTTTGGCCCGCACCGGCCCGCAACGCATGGTGCTGGTCAGCCGGCCGGTATCCGGTGCGCCCGATGCGGCCGGGGAAGGCGTGGCGCTGCTGGCCTCGGTCGATCTCGGTGCGGCGGGCTGGCTGATCACGCCGGTGCCCGACCCCGCACCGCCCGAAGGCCGCTGGCGCATTCTGGCGATCTGGCTCGGGGTGATCGTCACCGGCTCGGGACTGGTCTCCGTCTATGCGGCGCGGCGCCTGATGCAGCCGCTGGTCCTGCTCGAGGAGTCCGCCAGCCGTATCGGCGCCGATGCGCGCCTGTCGCCGGTGCCGGAAACCGGCCCGGCCGAAGTGCGGGCAACGGCGCGCGCGCTCAATGGTCTGGCAGAACGCCTGTCGCAGGCGATGGAGAGCCGGATGCGCCTTGTCGCCGCCGCCGGCCACGACCTGCGCACACCGATGACGCGGATGCGCCTGCGGGCGGAATTCGTCGAGGACGACACCGAACGCACAAGGTGGCTCGCGGATCTGGACGAGCTCGACCAGATCGCCGACAGCGCCATCCGCCTCGTGCGCGAGGAGGTCAGCCCCGGCCCGGTCGAACCGCTGCGGGCCGATCTGCTGGTGCAGGAGGTGGCGGAGGAGCTGGGCGCCCTCGGGCTGCCGGTCACGCTCGGGCCGCTGGTCGAGGCCCGGGTCCGCGCCCGCCCGCTGGCCCTGCGGCGCGCATTGCGCAACCTGATCATCAACGCCGCAACTCATGGCGGCGGTGCCGAGGTCTCGATGGCCGCGGCCGACGGGCCAGGGGGCCCCGGCGTGCTGCTGCGGATCGTGATCGCCGATCGCGGCCCGGGCATCCCCGACGAGCTGCTCTCGCAGGCGCTCGAGCCGTTCTTCCGCGTCGATCCCGCCCGCCGCAAGACCATGCCCGGCGCCGGCCTCGGCCTCGCCATCGCCCGCGAGATCATCGAGAATGCCGGCGGCACCCTGTCCATCCGCAACCGCCACCCGTCCGGCCTGCTGCAGGAGGTCGTCCTGCGGCGGGGGTGAGGGGGGGGGTGGACGATGTGCAGAAGTGATCCGCCTGGTGATTTGCCGGCCGGAGGTCGGGGGCCTGCGTGGTGGGTTACTGATCCATGATCCGTCTCAATCTTCCGGCCGGCGCGCGCTGGATCGACCTTGCGCCGTGCCTGGGCGTGGAGCCTGTGCTCGAGGATCGGTGGCGGCAGGTGCCGGCCGAGGCCGCGCGCATCGAGCACAAGCACCTCCTGACGCTCGAGTCGGGCATATCGCGAACCACCAGGCCGACCAGATGGCACGACACCAGCCGCAGCTTGTAGTGCCGCAGGGTCTCCACACCACCTTCACGCCCGCACAGGGCGCGTGGCTCATGAGCTTCCGGGGTTTCATCGATCTGGTATCGGCGCGGGCGGCTGCATCACACGCTCGCGGATGATCTCGCGCAGCCGGTTCTGATCGCGGGTTTCGCATTCCCAGATCGTGACGGCGGTCCAGCCCGCCTCGGACAGTTCCCCCAGCTTGCGCGCATCGCGGACCATGTTCGCGTAAAACCTCGCCCGCCAGAACTCAATCCGCGGTTTCGGCGTGTAGGCGAGCCGGCATCCAGGGTGCCGATTCCCGAAGCATCCATGGGCGAACAGCGCGATCCGTCGCCCCGGAATCACGGGGTCTGACGTTCCAGGCAGGTCTCGCCGGCGGAGGCGGAAGCGCAGCCCGGGCGCGCGAGCCGCGCGGCGAACCGGCAGTTCCCGCCCGGCATCCTTCCCCCTGATCTTCGCCATGTTCAGCGACCGGGATTCCGGCATGAGGCTGTCCATCATTCCCCATACCTTTCCCCCAATAGGATCGAGGCCGAACCGGTGATGTCGCGACGCCTCGATGCTGTTCGAGCAAAATGACGAATGGGACACTTCGAGCCGCTATATGATGGCCAAGACTTTCTCCGGATCAACAAGAAGGAGAGCGCCCTATCCTCAGCGCTGCCACGAAAGCCGCCTGACCGTGACCTCCGCCCATCGCGGAAATTACACCTCCTGGACGGACACTACCTCGCCGAGCGCGGCGGCCGCGATGTGGTTGGTCTGCACCTCGTAGCAGTCTGAACGATTAATCGCGCTATTCTGTAGCCGCGCAGTGGTGATGTTGCGGTTGCCAAAGGCTGACATGAGCGTGAACAGGAACCTGGCGGCGTCATGCGGGGCGGCGGCGAAGTCGGTAACAGCACCCTCAGTCCCGACTTCGTTCGTGCAATGGCCGTGGCGGGCATTAGCGATCCACGATTAAGGCTGAGAGTGAAGGAGTTTTAGTTTAGTGGGTGCCGCGTAGAGGCTGTTGATTGCCCTTCCTTTCTGCATAGGCTTGCTGCAGAGCATCAGAGAATGAGGCTGCGGTGAAGATTTTTCCTTCATCGTTATTTTTGTGGGAAATAGCGCGAAGAATTTCACAATCTCTTTGATCAAGCCGGCGTGGAATATTATTTACTCCTGCGGGAATAATGTCCTGAGCAGGCTTCCTAGTGTAGAAATGCCCATGTTTAATATCTTTAATTATGACATCATGGGTTACAATCTCATGCCCTCCCCGCGGGCCAAGATAGAACTCCACAAACTTGCTCATTAAACTCTCAAGGTCGCCCCAATTAGTGAATGCTCGATCTTCCTCCTTATTTAATTTTCTATTATTTCGCATCTCGGGCATTGCGTTTAGGGTTTGCCTTGCGGCCGCTTCCCGTTCATCTGCAGTGGTCCTGCGCGTTGTTATAACGAACCCAATCCCTTTGCTCGCATACCAATCAGACGCAGACGCAATCTGCTCAATAAATGTTAACTCTGTGAGTCCTCGATCAATTGCTTTGACAGGTGCGCGATACCTACAGCGCGCCTCTCGAATCGCATTCTGGTCGACAACCTTGGCCCCTTCAAACTTTCCCGCGAACCAATCTGACGCAGACTCCCATATGTCACTGCTGTTTTCGTGAAAGGTTCCGGCCTCGACCAGAGTCACGGGCCCGCCGTCAAATCCCAATGCTCGAGCGGACGCATTGGCCGAGCCAATCACTACCCCGCGGTCAGAGATATATACCTTGGAATGCAGGCCGCTGATATGCTTCAGGTTAACATTATTAGGGGCTCCGAGCTTCCCCAACGCCTCGGGCGACGTAGCCCCCTTGCTCAGATCGCATATTATCTTCCACTTGCTATGATCTCCGGAGGTATCAATAAAATCATTATTGCCCCAGAATGCGACAGCGCATTTTACATCACTCCCTCCTACGACGCACCTGATCCTTTCGGCCAGTTCTTCACCGTCAAGAAACTCGCTCATATCGACCTCACGTTGTTGCTGTTGGATCAGGAGATGGCTTCCTCACGTCCACCCTATCCCCCCATCTCACCAGATACCAAGCCATTTCCTGCCTCCCCCCGGCCCGGAAACGCACCACCAGCGAGCCGTCTGCCAGCCGTTCAGTCGTCTGGTGCGGGTGGAAAACGTAGGTCGCGGCTTCGTCCGCCACTTCTGGCAGAAAGCGCCATTCTATATCTTGCGGCTCCTCGCGCCAGATGCCGAAACTTTCCGCAAGCCAGTCCTGCAGGTCGAACCCGTCGGGGCGCTCGAATATCTCTTCCTCAAGAGCAACCCTTTCAAACCCGGCCAGTGCGAACAGGCGCAGGTCGTCCTGGTATTCGCTCCAGGCCAGCAGATATTGTCGCCCATCGCCGAACAGCATCGCAATCGGTCCAAGGCGGGTATTGCGCGACAGTTTCCCCGAGGCGCGGGCGCGATGGTCGGCCGAGATCATTACTCCGGCCATGATCGCTTCGCGCAAACGGCCCAGGATTTCAGGGGCGATGCGTTCGCGCGGGCCGGGGCGGAAGGCGACGCCGTCGGCCAGAAGCTGCGCCTCGAGATCGGCCGCGATACGGCGGCGGCGGTCGGGGCGGAACATGGCCTGCACCTTGGCAAGCAGGGAGTCCAGCATTACCGCCGCATCAAGATCACCTTCGCGCCGGGCGATGCTGGCGGCGCGGTGTCCGGCGGTCAGTTCGTCGATGGTCGGCTCGACCATCCTGCCAAGGGTGCCGGGCGGAAAGCGCCAGTGTTTCTGGCCGTTCAGGCCGGGGCGCTCCTCAAGCTGCGGAAAGGCGCGCAGCACGGCATCGCGCATCCGTTCTGCCGTGCGGCGCGAGACGCCGAATGCCTGTTCGATGTCGGCAATGCTCAAGCCATCGGCCGATCCCTGCATCATTACTGCCAGGCGCAGCAGGTCTTCGTGTCGCGAATAACGCATGGGTCGCTCCGGGCTTTGTGCCCGAGTTTCGTCTCCACCGGCACTATCGGTCAACGACCGAAGCCGATGGGGCGGGCGGCTCCCTCCTTCGCCTCGGACTCGCGGCGCAGTTCGGACAGGATTGCGGGCGTGTCGTCCTGACCAAGCGCACGCAATCTGCGGGCGACGTTGGCGAAATCGCCTGCGGCCAGATGTTCCAGCACAGTCACATCGGCGGGCACCGGTGCGGCAAAATGCGCGCGCCAGGCAAGGCGCAACTGATCTGGGCGCAGCCAATTGAAGCGAATGCGAAAGGTGAAGCGACGCTGGGTGGCCGGGTCGAGGCTCTCCGCGAGGTTGGTGGTGCAGACGAAGGGCAGCGGGTGGCTTTCCATCCAGGTCAGCATCTCGTTGACCTGGCCCACCTCCCATTGCCGCGCGGCGTTGCGCCGGTCGGCCAGCAGGCTGTCGGCCTCGTCAAAGATCAGCAGCGCACCCTCGGCCCTCGCATCGGCAAAGGCACGGGCAATGGCCTGTTCGGTGTCACCGACCCATTTCGACAGCAGGTCCGAGGCCCGCTTCTCGGCCACCGGCAGGCCGAGTTGCCGGGCAAGATGCCGGGCCCATGCGCTCTTGCCGGTTCCGGCGGGACCGTCAAGGCAGAAGGACAGGCGCGGCGGCTGGTCGCTGGCGCGAAGCCGTTCCTCCAGCCTGGGCAGGTCGATATCGGTATTGGCCAGCGCCGGGTTCCACGGCACTTCGGCGTGATGGCGGGGCGGCGGGGCAATGCCCCCGTTTACAAGTTTCGCTGACGCCCCGAGGACATGCTCGAACGTGCCAACCCCGCCCCCGCAGACCCGCGCAAGCCGAACAGCAGAACCAGCGTCGCCAGCAGCGCGATGAGGGAGGCCGGGCCGAGCCTTGCAAGCAGGCGGTCGAGCGCCGCCCGCCCGCCGCTCGCCAGCATCCGGCGACGGATGATCTGCGCGATGATGACCGGGATGACGATGTAGAGCACGACCGACAGGAC
>Ga0172382_10002700_pt1 | contig 29121 bp, 23 predicted proteins | sample Leawel138RmetaG_FD_122245 | JGI IMG/M metagenome (GOLD analysis project Ga0172382, IMG submission 122245) | Leachate microbial communities from a municipal landfill in Southern Ontario, Canada - Leachate well 138R metaG | ecosystem: Engineered > Solid waste > Landfill > Unclassified | place...
GAGATTAACCTGGATGTACCTCGTGACCGCTATTCAACTTTTGAACCCAAGGTAGTAAAAAAGAGGCAGCGAGACATTTCAGGCATAGAAGCTAAGGTAATCTCGATGTATGCAAAGGGGATGTTTATGATATTTATGGCTATGAAATATCTCCTGAGACCATAAGCACCATCATAGATACCGTTATGGAGCACGCCCGGGAATGGCAAATCCGTCCGTTGCAGCCGGTATATGCTGTCGTTTTCATGGACGCTATGATGGTCAAAATGCGCTATGAACCGAAACTCACCATTGCGCTCAGCCCAGTGTTGTCTTATGCGCCTGCAACCGCATCGACCATCTCGTTTGTATTTTCGTGGCTCAATCACTTCGGCTTTCGCTTTCGGCCCGCTAGTTTGCCGCCCTACGCTTAAACCAGTCAGTCACCTGCCTGGCTCCAAGGGCTAGCTACAAGTTGGTTGGTTAGACCTTGTCTTGACCGGACTCTCACCGGCTAGAACACATGCCATTTCCCGGCCGCACCGTACCCAGTTTCAGCATGGCAACAAAACATTAGCATGTGGACTATCCGTATTTGGAGCCTTTGCCTGAAAGAGTGATGTACGTGTCACTTCGTTTGTTATTTTTTAGCTCAAAACCGATGATCCATAGTAGGATACAAATAGTACAAGTTAAACATGGACAGGTCCTCCCAAAAACCATAGACTGTATTCGGGAGGATCAAAAGAATGTCCCGACAATTTTCAAACACAGTTTAAAGAAGATGCTTTAGCCTATGTCCACGATCATTCCGATCTCAGCATCAATGCTTGTGCTCGTAATCTGGGGATTAATACCGACACTCTGCATGGCTGGATAAAAAAGGCGAAAGAACGTGCTGAGGTCCACCGAGGCTCGGGTAGCTATGAGTCTGATGAGGCCAAGGAAAATGCCCGTCTCAGAAAAGAGCTTAGTGATACGAAGGATGCACTTGAAATCTTAACAAAAGCAATCAGCCTCCTAGACAACTGACTAGGGTTATCTTCTCGCAAACAGCAATATTGGAAGAGGAACTGAAACGGGAAAGGCTACGGCGCCTTAATGCCAGCGGGGTGCTGCGGATTCTAGGCGTCTCTCGAAGCGATTGTGTTAGCTTCAAGAAAAGGGAATCCAGCCAAAGCACAAAACCATTATGTAAAGAAAATACTTTCAGCTAAAAAGCAAGCAAAGATGCAGTGGAAAGAAAGGAAATGGACGACACTTATGGAGATGAACCGAACTGAATACTATTGAACATCGTCGCAATTTCCGGAAGGAAGTTCGAAGTAAGTGGTGAATATGATCTTTTAAGATTGAAATTCAGCGGGGAACCACCCGCAATTGGAGCTGGTTAAGGTGATATGGAACCCGACCTATGAAATGATGTCGCGGGAAGAGATTACTAAACTACAGGAAGAACGTTTGCGAGCACTAGTCTACAAGCTCTACAATAAAGTGCCTTTCTATCAGAAGAAACTAGACGATGCTGGTGTTAAACCGGAAGATATAAAGTCCCTCGCAGATATAACTAAGCTTCCCTTTACAACCAAGGATGATCTTAGAAATCATTATCCCTATGGTCTTTTTATCTCTCCTTTAAAAGATATTGTCCGCATCCATGCCTCTTCAGGCACGACAGGACACCCAACGGCTGTAGGATACACCCGAAAAGACTTAGATACCTGGTCGGAACTGGTAGCTAGGGTAGTCAGCCAAGCAGGGGTCACCGATGAGGATATTGTCCAGATCAGCTTTGGGTACGGTCTGTTTACCGGAGGGTTCGGTCTACACTATGGGCTGGAGAAGGTGGGAGCAGCGGTGGTCCCCGCTTCAAGCGGAAATACCCGCCGGCAGATTCAGTTAATGCAGGACTTCCACACTACTGCCTTGGTTAGCACTCCATCCTATGCCCTGTACCTGGCAGAAGTGGCTATGGCTATGGGAATCGACCCCAATACCCTCAAAGTCCGGTTGGGGCTGTTTGGGGGAGAACCCTGGAGTGAGGGCATGCGGGTTGAGTTGGAGAAGCTATGGCCCAACATGAAAGCTACAGATAACTACGGACTGAGTGAAGTAATGGGACCAGGGGTATCCGGGGAGTGCACTAGGGGTAGGGGAATGCATGTCGCCGAGGATCACTTCATCCCTGAGGTCATTGATCCCGATACAGGGGAAGTTCTCCCTCCTGGAGAGCAAGGGGAATTGGTGCTCACTCCCCTGACAAAGGAAGGTTTTGCTGTTCTGCGCTACCGGACCAGGGACATCACCAGTCTAAACTATGAGCCTTGTCCCTGTGGGCGCACTCATGTTAGAATGGAAAAAGTAACTGGCCGAACCGATGATATGCTGATCATCAGGGGCGTTAATGTATATCCTTCCCAGATTGAGACAGTTCTTACCCATATCCCAGGGGTGGGACCACACTATCTTTTAGTTGTATCACGCACCGGTCGGTTAGATACGCTGGAAGTGCAAGTCGAACTAAGCAAGGATTGCTTTGCCGGCACCTACAAGCAATTGGAGGAACTGCGCCGCACGGTGGAAGAACAGTTGCGGAGTACTTTGGGTATCAGTCCTGTGGTAAAGCTTGTGGAGTATAAGAGCCTAGAAAGGACAGCTGGCAAATCCCAAAGGGTAATCGACAAGAGGAAAATTGGAGAGTAGATCTATGAAACAATTGATGTCAGGAAACGAGGCTATTGCACAGGGGGCCTATGAGGCCAATGTCAAAGTGGCGGTAGGCTATCCAGGTACCCCAAGCAGCGAGATTCTCGAATGCATTTGCCAATATGATGGCATTAAGGCCCAATGGGCCCCCAATGAAAAGGTGGCCCTCGAGGTTGCCGCGGGAGCTTCCTTGGGTGGTGCTCGGACCCTAGTAACCATGAAGCATGTGGGGCTCAATGTCGCAGCCGATCCCCTTCTCACCCTTAGCTATACCGGGGTGCGTGGTGGACTTGTTATTCTATGCGCCGATGATCCAGGCATGCACAGCTCTCAAAATGAACAGGATACTAGAATGTATGCCCTCTTTGCCCAGGTTCCCCTGCTTGAGCCAGGGGACAGTGAAGAAGCGAGACGATTTATCAAGTTAGCCTTTGAAATCAGTGAAGAGTATGATACGCCGGTTATCTTACGTTCCACCACAAGGATCTCTCACTCAAAGAGCTTGGTGAATCCCGAAGCTAGGAAAGCTGTTGCCAAAAAAGAGTATCAAAAGAATATGTCCAAGTTCGTCATGCTGCCCGTTAACGCCAAGAAGCAGCACACTGAAGTCCTAGGACGGATGAGCAAACTTACCGATTATGCTAGTGAGAGCACCCTAAATACGGTGGAATGGGGCAGCTTGGATGTAGGCATCATCACAAACGGAATAGCCTACCAATATGTGAAGGAAGCTGCACCGGATCTTTCTGTACTGAAACTAGGGATGGTTCACCCGATTCCACAGAAGCTCACCGAGGAGTTTGCCTCCCGGGTTAAACAGCTGGTTATTGTCGAAGAACTAGAACCATTCATCGAAAACCAAGTAAAGATACTAGGTATTCCCTGTGTTGGAAAGGATATCTTTCCCCGAGAGGGAGAGCTTTCCACAGCCTTAGTAAAGCAGGGCCTAAGTAAACTGGGAATCATAGAATACGAAGTACTCGCAGAGCCGCTACAGGAACTGCCCAAGCGACCCCCTGCCCTGTGTCCGAGTTGTCCTCATCGGGGCATCTTCTATACTCTAAGTCGCATGAAAATAAGAGTGACTGGGGATATTGGATGTTACACTCTAGGAGCGCTACCTCCCCTATCTTCCATGGACAGCTGCCTGTGTATGGGAGCATCGGTGGGCATGGCTCACGGGTGGGAGTTAGCCAATGAAGAGTCGGCCACAAACACGGTAGGAGTAATTGGTGATTCCACGTTTCTCCATTCCGGCGTCACAGGCTTAATGAATACGGTCTATAACAAAGGTACTAGTACGATCATTATCCTGGACAACTCCACTACCGCCATGACCGGTATGCAAGAACATCCCGGTACAGGTAAAACCTTAGGTGGAGAGGAAACCCACGCCGTTGATTTACACAAGTTGGTAGAATCCTTGGGTGTAAAACGGATTGTCACTGTTGATCCTTATGATCTTGAGGCCGTGGAAAAAGTGGTAAAGGAAGAGCTGTCGGTAAGAGAGCCCTCGGTGATTATTACAACCCGTCCCTGTGCCTTGAAGGCTAAGTTCCGACAACCTGCCCTGAAGGTAGATGCGGCTAAGTGTATGGGCTGCCAGGCCTGTTTACGATTAGGCTGCCCTGCCTTAAGTTTTAGTGATAACCTGGCAAAAGTAGATCCTGTTTTGTGTACCGGATGTGGTCTGTGTGCCCAAGTCTGCAAGTTCGACGCCATTGGACAATAGTGGCAACAGTTGTTGTTTTGTATGGGAGGTGGAGGCGCACTTTCCGATAGAACAGTGCGCCGCTTTTAAATGGAGAAGGTAAGAGATGTCATAATTGTAGGTGTGGGCGGACAAGGGATTATCCTTGCCAGCCAAATCCTAGCCCAAGCGGCGGTCCTTTCCGGATTTGATGTAAAGGTAGCCGAAACCCATGGCATGGCCCAACGGGGCGGTAGTGTGATCACCCATGTTCGCTTAGGTCAGCAGGTGTTTTCCCCTACGGTTCAAGAGGGTTCCTGTCAATGTTTGCTAGGCTTCGAAATGCTAGAGACCGCGCGTAGTCTTTCTTTGCTTGCGCCCGATGGAATCATCATCACTAGCACACAGAAATTGCATCCCCTAAGCGTTGCATCGGGACAGGCAACTTATCCGGACAACTTAGAAGAGGTCTTAGGGAAGCGGAATGCTTTACTCATCCCCGCGCTAGATTCCTGTAAAGAACTTGGTAATCCCCGGGTGGTAAACCTGGTTATGCTTGGTGCCCTCTCCGTCTTTATGGAGATAGAACCGGAAGCATGGCAGAAGTGTATCTGTAATTGTGTCCCGGAACGTTTCCTTGAGGTTAATCAAAAGGCCTTTACCATTGGTCAGCGTTATGCCCTAGAAAGGAGATCATGATGAACCAGTACAATCAAACATGTGAATCCATGAACAGGGCGGAGCTGGAAGCACTTCAGTTATCTCGACTAAAGGATACCGTAAGAAGGGTGTACGAAAACGTACCTTTCTACCGGGAACGCTTTGATGAACAAGGGATCAAACCCGAGGATGTAGAAAGTCTAAGTGATCTTGAAAGACTGCCCTTTATGACCAAAGAAGCACTCCGGGATAATTATCCCTTTGGTCTCTTTGCAGTACCCATTGAAGAGGTTGTACGTGTCCATGCTTCCTCTGGCACAACCGGCAAGCCCACCGTGGTGGGATATACCGCCGGGGACATTGATGTTTGGGCTGAGATTATGGCCCGCACCCTTGTCTGCGCCGGGGCCACAAAGGATGATATGATTCAGATCGCCTATGGTTATGGTCTGTTCACCGGTGGACTAGGAGTTCACTATGGGGCAGAGCGTCTTGGGGCAACAGTAATTCCCATCTCAGGGGGCAATACCAAGCGCCAGATCATGCTCATGCAGGATTTCGGTAGTACGGTGCTAGCATGCACCCCTTCATACGCCCTATACCTAGCGGAGACCATGCAGGAGATGGGCATTGACCCATCCACCCTAAAGCTACGAATCGGTGTCTTTGGTGCTGAACCATGGTCCGATGGTCTGCGCAAAGAGATTGAGCATAAACTAGGCGTTACCGCTATAGATATCTATGGCCTTAGTGAGGTTATTGGACCAGGGGTAGCCTCCGAATGTCTGCACCAACAAGGTCTTCATGTCTTTGAAGATCACTTTATTCCTGAAATCATTGACCCGGTGACGGGAAAGCGTCTGCCCCCAGGTAGTCAAGGTGAATTGGTTTTTACGTCTTTGACGAAGGAAGCCTTCCCGATTATTCGCTACCGTACCCGGGATATCTCAAAACTAGATTACACCCAATGCACCTGCGGACGTACCATGGTCCGCATGCATAAGGTAATGGGACGTACCGATGATATGCTGATCATCCGCGGTGTGAACGTCTTCCCGTCCCAGATCGAGTCAGTCTTGATTGGCATTGGTCAGATCGAGCCCCACTACTTGCTGGTAGTAGATCGATCACAAAGGGTGTTAGATGAACTTGAAATATGGGTAGAAGTCTCTGCCGACATCGTCGATGAGGTTAAGAAGCTTGAGCAATTAGGCACCCGCATTCGACGGGAGATCCAAAGCACATTGGGAATTCAGGTCCGAGTTAAGTTGGTTGAGCCCAAGACCATCGAGCGTACCGAGGGTAAATCAAAACGAGTCGTGGACCGACGAGAACTCTAAAAAGGGGGAAGGTCTGTGATGAAAGTAACTCAGATTTCCGTGTTCTTAGAGAACAAATCCGGCCGGTTGGCCAAACTCGCCAGTATCCTGGCAGAGGAAAAGGTGAATATCAGAGCCCTATCAATTGCAGACACATCGGATTTTGGCATCCTGCGACTTATCCTTGATGATCCTGAAAAGGGATTCTCCGTACTCAAAAGTGCTGGATTCGCGGTGAATCGCACTTCGGTAATCTGTATTAAGGTCCCGGATCATCCCGGAGGACTAGCGGGCATACTGAAGGTGGTTGAGGCCGAGCATTTTAATATCGAGTATATGTATGCCTTCGTGGAAAAAAGCGAAGACAATGCCTTAGTTATTGTGAGCCTAGATCGGATCGATGAAGCCATCGAAGTACTACAGAAGAATGGGATCATCGTCATGCCCGCAAAACAGGTTTATAAAATCTAACAAGCAGCGGCTAAAAGCCGCTGCTTTTCTCTATAGCCCAGTTGAGTCTGGCTAAAATCCGTTCCTTACCCAATAGACTAAGCACTTGGTATAGTTCTGGGCCGGACACCCTTCCGGTAACCGCGGCCCGCAAAGGCCGAAACACTCGGCCCTTCTTAAGACCTAGGCTTGTGGGAAGGGCATTTACTAATTCCAAAGCCTCATCAGGAGAGAACTCACTAGGCCAGGTGGCCACTTCCTCCTGCACCTTTTCCACGACCTTGGTAACCTCTTCCCTTTGCAGAAGTTCTAAAGCTTTCTCCTCTAAGTCTTCTGGCACATCTCCAAACAGGAATTCTACATGCTTCGGCAGTTCAGCCAAATAGTGGATCTGTTCTTGTACTAGTTCTAGTACTCTAAAGAGCCACTGTTCATTAGGCGCGATAAGGCCCGCCCGCTCTAGGTAGGGACGACTGATCGCAGCCAAATCTGGTAACTCCATCGCCCGGAGGTACTGACTGTTGACCCACTGCAGCCTTTCTATGTCAAATACCGCAGGACTCTTGGAGACCCGTTCTAGCTGAAATTGCTTGAAAAGCTCATCCACAGACAGAATCTCCTGTTCCCCTTGGGGCGACCAGCCCAGCAATGCCAGATAGTTGACCAATGCTTCCGGCAGATAACCCGCCTCCCGAAACTCGGAGACAGAAGCGGCACCGTGGCGCTTACTTAGCTTCGTTCGGTCAGGACCAAGGAGCATCGATACATGGGCAAAGGTGGGTATGTCCGCATTAAGGGCATCGTATAGTAGCATCTGCCGGGGTGTATTAGAAATATGCTCATCGGCCCGGATAACATGGGTTATCTTCATCAGTAAATCGTCAATGGTGACGCAGAAATTATAGGTGGGAAAACCATTGGGGCGCATAATAACAAAATCGCCAATATGATCTGTGTTAAAAACCACATCTTTCCGGATCATATCCCTAAGGACAATCTCTCTGCCTTCGGGCACCCGAAACCGTAGAGAGGGGACAACTCCCTGCTCTTCGTACTCTTTCCTCTGCTGTGCACTAAGCTCCCGGCATCTTCCACTATACCGCGGCATTTGACGCTTGGCCTCGTACTCGGCTCGTTCTGCCATCAGCTGCTCCGGCGTGCAATAGCAAGGATATACGAAGCCTGCTTCTTCTAGATTTCTCGCATACTCGCGGTAAATATCAAGCCGTTCTGACTGGCGGTAGGGACCAAAGTCTCCCCCTACATCAACACCTTCGTCCCAATCCAATCCCAACCAATGCAGTTCCTGTAGAAGTGCCCTTTCAAAGTGCTCAGAAGAGCGCTCTCGGTCGGTATCCTCAATACGTAAAATCATCCTGCCCCCGTTGGCCCTAGCAAACAACCAGTTGAATAAGGCTGTATGAACATTACCAATGTGTAGGTATCCTGTGGGACTAGGGGCGAATCGAACACGAATCACTACTTTTCCCCTCTTTTCAAGCATTCTTGCTGCAGTTCTAAGATCAAATCCTGTAACTTAGTTTCCTCCGCTAAGGAATTATATGAAAACAGGATAACACCTGTAGGCTCAGTGTCTAAGGCTGCCTTAACCAACTGCTTCAACAACCCCGGGTCATCGCCTAATTCGTAGGCACGAACCCCTGCGTATATCTTACCCGTTCCACATGCAACTATGGCATCCTTAAGTTTATAGTATACATCATCGGGTTGCAGATAGTAAGCCATAGGGACCACAAAATCCACAATGCCTTGTTCTACCCACTCATGCCAATCCTGAAACTGTATTTCCGACGCCACAGCATAATTTGCCGTTACCGCTGCAGAAACTTGCAGTTGTGGGTTAATCCCTTTAGTCTCGCGGTATACCCGGTGAACGATGGTTGAGAGCTGCTCTGTTCTAAAACTATCCCAAAGAATCAGTTGACGATCCGCCGGGTAATGGGGGTCAAAGCGCCGTTTTTCAATAACCACCGGATCCACCCCAAACCGTTCTTCATAAAGCTGCCGAACCCGGGGATTAAACCCATATTTATGCCCTGGATAGCGTATATAATCTAGATGCAACCCATCCACAGTATAGTTTTCCACTATTTCCGTGCACACAGTCACTAGGAAGTCCTGAACCTCCGGTAAGGCCGGATCGAGCATGATCGCCGAAAGCTCCTCGGCAATATCCAAGACTTCGTAGGTTAGAAGCGATCGGCCAGACACATCGTAGGTAATCCATTCTGGGTGTTTGTTTATCACATGCTCGGGATCCTTTGAACGACTAAGGAAGGAGCTTGCAGTTAGCATGTTGACCCATGCATGCACAGCAATATCATGTTTCTCCCCTAAGGATACCGCATAGGCTAAGGGGTCAAAGTCCAACACTGCCCGGGGAAGAATGTTAGAGTTATAGTAGGCTTCGCCTCTACCATTTACCTGCAGCATTAGATCCCGCAGGCCCAACTCTTTGGCTAGGGCGAAAACTTGGTCGATCTGTTCCTTAGAGGTCATCGCATCCCGGACCACCCACATCCCGCAAATCGGATAGTCCCTGGAGTCCTCCTGTTTCCCAGTGGAATAACTAGCAATACCAAGTAAGATTCCTAGGAATAACATGACTAGGATATATATGCAAGTACGCCAAGGCCATTTCGGTCGCTGCACCTGGACTGTCGGAGCAATATCGTTCATCTAATCTCTCCTTCTAACGGCAACAACAGCATGGGCTACGATACACTGTCCTTCACCAGCCGGCCCCATACCCTCAGTGGTTGTGGCCTTGATATTCACAAGACCCAGTTCAAGCCCGAGGGTCTTTGCGATTTGCTGTTGCATTTTGGGAATATGGGGGGAAAGACGAGGCTGTTCGGCCACAACTGTGGCATCGATATTGCAGAGAACGAAATTCCGTGCCTCAAGTAAGGCGCCTACCCGTTCCAACAATACAAGACTACTGATCCCAGCGTAGGCCTCATCGCTATCTGGAAAATGGCGTCCAATATCCCCGGCACCCACCGCACCCAACATGGCATCCATAATCGCATGGAGTAGGCAATCGGCATCGGAATGACCCAAAAGCCCTTTGCTATAGGGGATACCCACACCACCTAGGACTAATTTACGGCCAGGGACTAACCTGTGGACATCATACCCACATCCTACACGAAACATCGGCCTAGAATCAGCTAAGTACCCTTCAGCCATTGTCACATCCTCCGGCGTAGTAATCTTAATATTCCTTCTGTTACCCTCGATGAGTTTAACCTTAACGCCAAGGGCTTCCACCAGTGCACAATCGTCGGTGGCATCGGAACGATCCACAGCATAGGCCTGCTTAATTAAGCCAAGGGAAAACACCTGGGGAGTCTGGACTAATCGTACCCGGGACCGGGGTAGGGTATCAGTTACGTATCCCTGGTGATCCACAAGCTTCACCGTATCTTGAACACCGCTACTTAGGGCCGCTGCTTGGAAGTCTTTCGCTGCTTCAATGACTCTCCTTAGATCCTCCAAGGTCAGCAAAGGCCGTGCCCCATCATGAATCACGACTAAATCCGCCGGATCACCCTTAAGCTGATCAAGGGCCAACCGCACTGTCTCGGTACGTGTAGCACCCCCGGGGATAACCGCTGCCACCCGGTCAATCCCGTATTTCTCAATAATCTCCTCTTCGCACAAGAGCAGATCACTAGGACGTACAGCCACAATAATCCGGTCGACCAGTCCGCTGGTACTTAGTGTCATTAGGGTTCGGGCTAGTACTGGAATTCCTCGAAGTTCAATGTATTGCTTGGTAGGATAACTAATTGGGCCCATCCTACTACCGCAGCCGGCTGCAGGAACAATACAGAATGTGTTTGACATCTAAAACCCTCCAAGAGGCAATCAAAAAAGGACTTCGCCACAAAAAGACGAAATCCTTTGCAGGCTGAATGGTAGCGGTTCGCTAGAGTGCCCGCTCCATTGCCTTTGGTTTGGCAAAAATCATGCGACCTGCAGCAGTCTGCAGGACACTAGTAACCATAACCTCGATCTCCTCACCAATATGCTTTCGTCCGCTATCAACCACAATCATAGTACCGTCGTCTAAGTAAGCAACACCCTGTCCTTGCTCTTTACCATCCTTGATCACTTGCACAAGCATCTCTTCCCCTGGTAAAACCACAGGTTTCACCGCGTTAGCCAGTTCATTTATGTTCAGCACCGCAACGCCCTGCAGTTCGGCCACCTTGTTGAGATTGTAATCATTCGTCAACACTGTTCCGCCGTAGTCCTTCGCCAGCCTTACTAGTTTGGAATCCACATCCTGTCCATCGGGATAGTCCTTATCCACAATTTCAATGGGAATGACTGACTCCTTTTGAATCCTGTTTAGGATGTCAAGACCTCTCCGACCCCGGTTCCGTTTGAGCGAATCAGGAGAGTCTGCAATATGCTGTAGTTCCTCTAAGACAAAATGAGGGATGATCAGGGTCCCTTCAATAAAACCAGTCTTAGAAATATCGGCGATCCTGCCGTCGATGATAACACTAGTGTCCAGAAATTTATAACTAGTTGATAGTTCGGAAACAGCTCCCGGATTGCTGACTTCGGCCTTGGCCTCCTCTAGACGAAGCAGACTGAACAGCTCATCCTTTTTCTTAACCGCCGTATGAGCCCCCACATAACCACCAAACAACACGGCAAATAGGCGGATATAGCTGACCACCAAGCCTGCGGGAAAGGGCATGGTGGCTAGAATTACAATCAAAAGCCCCAAGACCAATCCGATCACTCCAGCAAACATCTCGGTAATCGGCGTATTCTGAAGAGCATTGGTAATATTAACAACGGTTCTTTGCAGTACCCGAAAGGCAAAGGGCGCGATCAAAATACCCAGGGATAAACCTAAGATCATCCCAAGAACACCAACCCAGTTATCCAAGACCCCGAGGGAATCAGACGATGTTAGAAGTCTCTGTAGGCTGGGGGAGATACTGTTATGACCGATAATAACACCCACGATCCCGCACGTTAATCGAAAAAGCTTCTCTTTCACTACATATTCACCTCCCATATATAGATTAAAGTGACAGGATCAGTATGCACACTTTCAGGTAGTTATATCCAGGATCAGTGCAGAAAGTAATAACACTAAACATAGATCTTAGCTATAGATGAAAAGAAAGGTATGAAATGGATAATAGCATCAAGGATGAATTCTACTGGTCAAGTTGCTCAACACCAAGGGTTTGGTCTAGGAGTGTTTTGACTCTTTCCTCTGTATACCCTGTGGCCAGTATTAACTCACTTCCCAAGATTTTCCGTGCTTGATCTAAACACTTTTGTTCTCTACCGGAAAGGCCCTCGTTTTGTTCTCGCGCTGATAGATCACGCACGACTTCTGCCACTTTATACGGACTGCCGCTTTTGAGTTTTTCCATATTAAGCCTGAACCGAGTATTCCAGTTCTTCACAATCTTGCTCCGATCACCCTCCAGAATAGTCAGCACCCTTTGTACCCCTGCAGGATCGACAACATCCCTTAGCCTTGTGTCCTCGGCACGCTCAACTGGGATCATCATCCTCAGATCGCCAAACGGCAGATGTATCACATAGTACATTTCGGTTTCACCCAAAACCTCATGTTCCTCAATTGCTTCAATAATCCCCGCCCCGTACATAGGATACACTACCTTATCGCCAACTTGAAACATTATTCGGTTTTCCCACCTTTCACGTCCGCCAATCCTATGAACATTCTATGCAATTGATGGCGGTACGGTCCTTCAATTTACAGCTGCCGGTCGATTAAGACTTGGTCCTTCATCTTTCTTAAGCCTTCTTTAATCGCCTTCGCCCTCACCTCACCAATACCCTCAACATCATCAAGTTCAGTAATGTCAGCTTCCATAACCTTAGGTAAGTAACCAAAATGCTGGATAAGGTTCTCGATAACTGGCATAGGTAAACGGGGTATCTTGCTCAGTGTACGATAGCCCCGGGGAGTGACTTGTTTGTCTAAAATATCCATTGCGGAAGAGTAACCCAAGGCCCGGGCAAGGGTACTTGCTTCTAGTAAGTCTTCGGAATCCCAAGTCATTAACTCTTCCCAGATCTTCTCCGCTTCTTCCTTAGCCTGACTGTAATCCTTGGCCACCAGCAGTCCTTGCCCATCGATACCTACCATTAGTTCCTCCTGCTGCATAGCCACCAGACGTCCTTCTATCCCCAATTCATATATATGCAGCTCGATCTCTTCCATGATGCGACAGACCATTTGGGCTCGCTGCAAAACTGTAACTACATCAAATAACGTGACCCGATCCTCAAACTCCAAAGCGCTAAGGTTGATCAGTGCCTGTTGAAGAACACTCTTATACTTCTCTAAAGTCTCAAGGGCTTGGTTTGCTTTGGTCAAAACAACACCAATATCTCGGACCACATACTTAAGGCTCCCCTGGTAAATGGTAATCACGTTCCGCCGCTGGGAGATACAGATCACGATACGACCAGTCTGCCTTGCCACCCTTTCCGCGGTCCGATGTCTTGCTCCAGTCTCCAAGGTTGGTATAAGGGGATCCGGAGTCAGTTGGGTATTTGCTAGCAAGATCCTGCTAGTATCCTCGCTGAGCACAATGGCGCCATCCATCTTGGCTAGCTCATATAACGCCGATGGATGCATATCCGCATTAATCTGGAATCCGCCGTTGGTTAGGCCCATGACCTCTTCTGAATCACCCACTACAATTAGGCCACCAGTCCTGGCACGCAGGATATTTTCCAAGGCCTCATACAACGGAGTGCCCGGTGACATTAGTCTTAGAATATCCTTCAGCCTTTCCTTGCTGGTTGTCTCCTCTGCCATAAGTCCATGCCTCCCCATCTATTCACTAAAGGCGGCCTTCAGAGCTTCTTTTAACGTACTAGCTGGGCGCATCTCAATATCCCAGCGTCCCGGATTTAGCTCCTTGTGATTCGCTGCGGGGAGGACACAGCGTCTAAAACCCAGATCCGTTGATTCCTGTAGACGACGCTCAATATGACCTACGGGCCGCACCTCACCTGTAAGACCTACCTCACCTATGATCACTATATCGGGATTTACCGGAATATCATTCAGGCTTGAAGTCACCGCCACTGCAATTGCCAAATCCATCGCGGGCTCCTCCACCCGCAACCCACCGGCGACATTCAAATACACATCATAGTTAGCAAGCTTGAAGCCTTGGCGTTTTTCTAACACCGCAAGGACGATAGAGGCTCTATTATAGTTCAACCCAGTAGCAAGGCGACGGGGCGTACCACCGTACAATGAAGGAGCAACAAGGGCCTGCAACTCAACAAGGAGACTACGGCTTCCTTCCATGCTTGGAGCAACAACTGAACCTGCAACCCCCAAAGGACGTTCAGCCAGAAAAATGCAGGAAGGATTCAATACTGTCTTTAGACCTTCCTGCTTCATTTCGAATACACCCACCTCATTGGTCGAGCCAAATCGGTTCTTTACCGCACGGAGGATACGGAAATTCGTATGAGCCTCTCCGTCAAAATATAACACGCAATCAACAGCGTGTTCTAAAACCTTCGGGCCGGCCAAGGAACCACTCTTAGTAATATGGCCTACGATGATCAGCGGTACATTGGCTGTCTTTGCCCATGCAATTAGCGCATTGGCTGTCTTTTGTACTTGACCAACACTACCGGGATAACCACTTGCTTCAGCGTGATGCATAGTCTGAATCGAATCAATAATGACCAGCAAGGGATCACTATCTCCCAGCTCCTCGATGATGCCTAATACATCAGTTGCGGTAAGCACCAGAAGATTGTCAACTCTAGCATTTAGCCGTACAGCCCGATGGTAAATTTGTTCCGCCGACTCCTCACCGGATACATAAACCACTGGGCCCCCTTTGGCCACAGATGCCGCTGCTTGTAATAACAAGGTTGATTTGCCAATCCCCGGTTGTCCCCCCACAAGCACCACCGCACCGGGCAGGAGACCACCACCGACTACCCGATCAAGCTCATCGATCCCTAAGGATAGCTTTTGGCGCTGATCCTTCGCAACACGGGTAATCGGCACTGTCTGACAGACTATTCTACTTTTTTGTGGATGCTCTTCCTTCTGCTGAACCAGAGAATCCCACTGTCCACAACTGCTACAGCGACCCATCCATCCTAGTGATTCGTAACCGCAGGCCTGACAAACATACCTGACACCCTTGCTCTTGCCCATGCTAACGCCTCTAACTATCGATATTCATGCCAACCTCCACTAATAATTATAGCATTAGCCATAGCCCAGCACAAGCAAGTCAAAGGACCCATAAAAACCATCAAGCCCCTCATTTAGCGAAAGCAGCTAGGACTTCAGTCTTTTTCCTTACTGAATTGTATACGTAATTAACAACTCTTGTTCGTAGCGGTAAGGGGGCAAACAACTCACCCCCTTACTTGACAACTACTTTATCTCTGCCGGTGCAGGCTCTTCCATCCGGCTAAAAACAATCTTGTTATCCACAGCATCTACTTGAATGATGTCACCATCTTTGAACCGACCCTCCAGGATCTGATCCGCCAAGGGGTTCTCCAAGAGACGTTGAATTGCCCGGCGTAGCGGACGGGCCCCGAACTTACGATCAAATCCTTCGTTGATAAGGATTTCCTTGGCCTCATCGGTGACGACGATTTGGACGTTCTGCTCCTTCAATTGCTCTGCGGTTTCCTTGAGCATGATATCGGCAATCTGCTTGATATGCTCTCGGCTTAGGGCATGGAAAACTATGATTTCGTCAATCCGGTTGAGGAATTCCGGTCTAAAGGTCCGGCGCAGGGAGTCGATCACTTTCTTGCGCATCTTCTCATAGCTTTCCTTCTCATCCACGGTAACCCGGAAACCAATTGCAGATTCCTGTTCGATCTCGCTAGCCCCAACATTTGAGGTCATGATTAGGACAGTGTTGCGAAAACTAACCGTACGCCCTTGGGCATCTGTCAGACGTCCGTCCTCTAGAACCTGCAGTAAGATGTTAAATACCTCAGGATGAGCCTTCTCGATTTCATCTAGAAGGACTACTGAGTAAGGTCGTTTTCTTACCTTTTCCGTCAGCTGTCCCCCTTCTTCGTAACCGACGTATCCAGGGGGCGCTCCCACCAATCGCGCCACAGTGTGCCGCTCCATGTACTCACTCATATCCAAGCGAATCATGGCGTCCTCATCACCAAATAGGGCTTCGGCTAAAGCCCGGGCCAGTTCTGTCTTACCCACACCGGTGGGTCCTAGGAAAATAAAGGAGCCAACAGGCCGCTTTGGGTCTTTTAGCCCCGCATAGGCACGTCGAACGGCCTTCGCCACGGCACTGACGCCTTCACTCTGTCCAATGACCCGTTTATGCAGTTCCTGCTCAAGATTCAGCAACCGCTCAGCTTCTTCTTGGGTCAACTGTTTCACAGGAATGCCCGTCCAGCTACTTACTACTTCGGCAATATCCTCTTCGGTCACTGTACCCTCAGAACGATTATTGGTACTCTTCCACTCGCTACGGCTGGTTTCCAACTCTGCTCGTAGTTTCTGCTCCTTATCCCGTAATTTGGCCGCCTTTTCAAACTCCTCATTCCTGATCGCGGCATCCTTTTCCAGGCAGGCCTCTTCGATCTCTTTTTCTAACTGTTTTAGTTCAGGCGGAGCGACTAGTCCCTTTAGGCGTACCTTCGATGCAGCTTCATCCACCAAGTCGATGGCCTTATCCGGTAAGAACCGATCGGTAACAAAGCGACTAGATAGTTGAGCTGCAGCGTTTAGCGCTTCATCGGTGATTTTGACACGGTGATGGGCTTCGTACCGATCCCGTAGTCCGGCTAGGATCTGAATGGTCTCCTCCACCGTTGGCTCATCTACTAGGATAGGTTGAAATCTGCGCTCTAATGCCGCATCTTTTTCTACATACTTACGGTACTCATCAATTGTTGTCGCCCCAATAGTCTGGAGTTCACCCCGGGCGAGGGCAGGCTTTAAAATATTGGAAGCATCAATTGCTCCTTCGGCCGCACCTGCTCCCACGATGGTATGCATCTCATCTATGAAAAGGATCACATTGCCCGCACCGCGAATCTCATCAATAACTTTCTTCAGACGCTCTTCAAACTCACCCCGGAACTTGGATCCGGCAACCATCGCCCCTAAATCCAAGGTGACCACTCTCTTATTCAGAAGCAATTCCGGTACGTCACCATCGACAATACGCTGGGCTAACCCTTCGGCAATGGCGGTCTTCCCAACACCCGGTTCTCCGATAAGACAAGGATTATTCTTGGTCCGACGGCTTAGAATCTGCATAACCCGTTCAATCTCTTTTTCCCGACCGATCACTGGATCAAGTTTTCCTTCCTCAGCCTGTTCGGTTAAATCCCGTCCAAACTGGTCAAGGGTCGGTGTTTTGGCATCCTTCTTACTTTGCCGCATCCCCTTCTTGGTGCTGGCTGCCCCGCCGTTAAGCAGTTCCACCACCTGATAGCGAATCTTATCCCCATCGGCACCTAGGTTCTTTAGAACTTGGGCGGCCACTCCTTCCCCTTCCCGAATCAGGCCCAATAGGATATGCTCGGTTCCTACGTAGGTGTGGCCAAGCCGTCGTGCCTCCTCAAAGGACAACTCCAGTACCCGCTTAGCCCTAGGGGTAAAGCCAACTACCTGTCCCATGAGTTTGGCATCGCCCCGTCCAATAATGCTCTCAACCTCTTGTTGCACCCGCTCTAGGCTAATGCCCACCCCTTGTAGAGCCTTGGCTGCAATACCATCACCTTCTGCAATCAGACCCAACAGAATATGCTCAGTACCCACCACATTATGACCAAGCCTTCTGGCCTCTTCTTGAGAGAGTACGATTACTTTCTGTGCTCTTTCGGTAAATCTGCTGAACATATGCCTGTCACCTTCCTCCTTCAATTATTGTTCTGCTTACCGCTACTTCTTATTCTCTCTCGCACTAGAGCCGCCCGGTAAGCATCCCGCTCATGGGCATCCATATCCCGCCCCATGATCTCCTGCAAATGCGCAGGCCTAATACTGACCAGTAGTTCCTGTAACATAGCTGGCTCCAGTTGTTCAACTAGCTTTAGATCAATCCCTAACCGTACATCACTTAAAAGCTCCAGGGCCTCTGTAGTATTAATCAAGCGAGCGTTAGCCAGGATACCCAGGGAACGGTATACCCGATCCTCAAGCTGTAGCTTCGCATCCTTCAGCAACTGCTCCCTGGCACTACGCTCCTGCTCAATCACCTGTTTAGTGATGTTTTCAAGATGCTGTATAATCTCCTCTTCCGTAACACCTAGAGTAACTCGGTTGGATATTTGGTAGATGTTCCCCGATGATTGGGTCCCTTCCCCATACAACCCTCTTACCGCCACCCCAAACTGAGAGATGGCCGATAACACTCCTTGAGACTGGTTACTGATCCCAAGGGCAGGTAGATGAAGCATAACCGATGCCCTCATGCCCGTTCCCACGTTGGTTGGGCAGCAAGTCAAATAACCAACTCGATCGGAAAAGGCATACTCCAACCGCGATTCATAGTAGTCGTCGATATCATCACACAGTTCCCATGCGGCCCTTAGCTGCAGGCCGGGAAAAATCACTTGCAGTCGTAGGTGATCCTCTTCGTTAACCATAATACTGACAGCTTCATCTTCCCGCAAACAGACCGCCTTGTGTTTGACGTTCTCCGCATGATTGGGGCTGATCAAATGGCGTTCCACAAGCAATTGACGCTGCAGCGGCGAGATCTCCGACAGGGCCACGAATCGGTACTGACCTAATCTTTCACCGTCTTCGGCAACGGGTTTTACCAACTGCCCCACACGCTTTAACTCATCATCCGAGGCAACCATAGGAAAGGGGATACCATCTATATTTCGGGCCAAGCGAATCCTACTAGCCAACACAATATCATTGGCTGGTCCCTTACCCCGCATCCAATAACTCATGTTACTGCGTAGCAAATCTTCCAAACCCATGGTCCTAACCTCCCAGTCCGGTATGATCTTCTAGTGCGCGCAACTGATCACGGATAACTGCAGCTTTCTCATATTCCTCCCGGGCAATAGCTTCTTGCAGCTGAGCCCTTAGCTGTTCTATCCTTCGCTTTTCCTTAATCGCCTCTCCGGCTCGGTTAGGTACCTTCCCCGTATGCTCCGTGCTCTTTTGCACTCTGTGTAGAATCGGCAATAGCTGATTATCGAAAGTACGGTAGCACTGACTACAACCTAACCTTCCAGCATTTCGAAAGTCTGTGATACTCATTCCGCAAAGGGGACAGCGATTGGTTTCTGCCACAGCTAAGTTGTGCTGACTGGTTTCAAAAAGTCCACTAATCAAGTTCTGAAAGCCAAAGGTAGGTTGAATTGTAAACTCCAGTTCACCCGACTCCTTGGCGCATTCCTGGCATAGGTGCATCTCACTTTTCTTGTTGTTGACAATCTTAGTTAGGTGTACCGTCGCCATCCGCTTATTACATTTTTCGCAGATCATCTTCGGATACTCCCTTCGGTGCTCACCCCTGGAAATTGCTCTGCAATTCCATCAGCAACGTTATTTTCAGAAGTGATGCCCTTACATAGTTTGCGATTTCTGGATTATAGTCATTACATTCATACTTGATCAAAGCTTTTAGCAGCACAGCGGTTCTCTCATCCAGAACGTCTAGCTCAACGAGCTGCTCCAGGATCTCTTCAACTTCCCTTTGAACTAAGGGACGATCAATGCTCAAAATGACATCTTTGATAATCTCTCCACGACTCGGCGCCATCATCCGCACAATGCGGATGTAGCCTCCGCCCCCCCGCCGGCTTTCTACAACATATCCTTTCTCGGGAGTAAAACGAGTCTGCAGCACATAGTTGATCTGCGATGGCACGCAGTCGAACATCTGAGCCAGTTCCTGCCGTCTGATGATTACCATATCTGTGGCCGTACTTACTAGCAGATTCTTAATATGCTGCTCGATCAAGTCGGCTATAGTCATCACATGCCATCACTTCCTCTCATTCAGCTCATTCAGCCTCCTAAGGGGTCAAACCTTGAGACCTGAATAGTTGATGAACCTTAACGTCAATGAAGGTCAAACCGAAAACCGCCTCTTGTCCGTAAACCCTTATAGTAAGGCGTATACGGTCGTCTGACCTTCTTTGACCTTCAACATTATTATATCATATCGCGCCGGAACCAATGCAAGGTCCGGTATTTGCCATTTTAGGCCGTAATCTGGTAATAGAAGTACTTTATGGCGTGTTTGTGCGCTCTACGTCCTGATACCACGGCCTAGATTATATTATCTTACTTTGGGTGCAACATTATGAAGGTAAATACATAGGATGATCCCGGATTGAGAAAGGCGGGCGTGGTCAAAGTATGGCATCCGGTCCCACCGGAGGTTAGAGGTGCAAGTCCTCTCGCCCGCTCCACCGGCCAGAGAAACCTGCTGATGATCCCTTAGCCCTTCCGCGTTTTGCGGAAGGGAGTTGTAAACCCTATTATTTTCGTGTAGGACCCTCATTTCTAATGGGTAGCTGATCTGTGAGCACCATGTCAGCAATGTTCGTGGTATGGTCACCGATTCTTTCAAGGTTACTAACCATTTCCACATAGATAATGCCGGCTCGGGGTATGCAGACTCCCTCATACATCCGTTTCATGTGTCCCCGTCGCATATTCTGTTCCATTTCGTCCACATGGTTTTCCAACACCCAAATCTGCCTAGCGGCACTCTTATCATGCTGATTAAGCCCCACGATACTTAACCGCATCATTTCCTGCACCAAATCAAACATCTTCGCAATTTGCTCCCAGGCTTCCTCGGAGAACTGAAGCTTCTCCTCCATCATTATCTCAGCAAACTCGGTGATGTTATTGGCGTGGTCTGCCATCCGTTCGATGTCATTTACCACCATCATCATTCCTGTAATCCGCACCGACTCAACCTCTGATAGGTTCACGTTTCCAGCAAGCAACGCAGACATATACTCAATGGTCTCCTCTTGCAGCATGTCTACCGTGTCCTCATTTTGGCGAACCTTCTCGATGGCGCCAAGATCAGACTCCAAAAAGGCCTTGCGAGCATCTGCTAACATCTGTTCTGCGATGCCGGCCATACGATTGACCTCCTTGGCTGCTAACTCCGCAGAAACACGGGGATACTTAAGGGCACTTTTATCCAGGTACTTCACCTTTCTCTCAACCACTTCTTCCTCCCCAGGAACCAGCCATACCAAAAGCTTTACAAAGCGCCCCACAAATGGCAGGAAGATCAGTGTATTAATCATATTAAAGAGAGTATGCGCATTTGCCAGCTGCCTTGATACAGAAGTGGCGGTATGGCTCACTACGTATGTAAAGGGCCCCAAAATAAGCAGGAACAAAAGCACCCCAAAGGTGTTAAACAGGATATGAGCTAATGCTACACGTTTTGCGGTTAGGCCGCCGCCAATAGAGGCAAGCAATGCGGTAAAACAAGTACCAATATTGCTTCCCAAAACTAAGGCAATACCCGACTCGAGGGAGATTAGATCCTGCATCGCCAAAGCGACAATTACCGCGGTAGCAGCACTACTGCTTTGAATCACCGCGGTGAAAACAGCACCTATGGCAATACCGAGTAAGGGATGCCGGGCAAATTGGGCGATGGTCTCTGTGAAATAGGCACTTTCCTTTAGCGGTCCAAGGCTTGAGGACATAACACCCATCCCGTAAAACAGAAGACCGAATCCGAGGATACTCTCCCCGGCCAATTTCCATTTCTTTGATTTGGACAACAGGTGAATCAGAAAGCCAATGGCAATCGCAGGTAAAGCCAGATTTGTCAGTTTGAAAGAAATCATCTGGGCGGTAACCGTTGTACCAATATTTGCCCCGAGAATCGGGCCAATGGTCTGTTCTAAAGATAGCAACCCCGCCTTGACAAACCCGACAAGCATGACTGTGGTGGTACTACTACTTTGCACTAGCACCGTTAGGACTAAGCCTGAGAGTACTCCTACAAAGGTGTTGGATGTTAAGAAGTTGAGAATATTTGTTAGCTTTCGACCAGCCATCCGCTGTAAACCGTCAGCCATTTTTTGCAGGCCATAAAGAAACATCGCCAGCCCACCGGCAACGCCGATAACAATACCCATTGCATGACCTTCCTTTTAGTATTTTTTCTCAGCTGTAAGCTTTTCCACCTTGTACAATACCATAAAACCCATCTCATTTACAGTTCTTTTGGGAAATTGCCATGTCCTTTGTCGGAGGATACTCTAGGATGCCATAACCAAGAAAACAAAGTCCCTACTGCACTGTAGGGACTTTGTTTTCTTGACTGGACTAGACGACCAGTTCTCTTTAGTTTCTCACTGTTCTTACCCGGGAAGTGTATTCAATTTTACCTAAGGCAACCTCTCCGTGGGAAATAACCCTCCCATCAACGATAATACGTAGGTAACTCGTCCCTGTACTTTCAAATTCCTGGCCCTTGAGGATAATCTTGCACCAGTCGAGCCCTGTCCCATAGACCTGCTCCGTAAAGTGTAGAGGGATCCAATGGATCATATCTGCCGATACCTCAACTGCAATACCCTCAGGCTGCGGTCTTTTCGTGTATAGAGTAATCGCAAAGTCACGTACATCCACAGCTTCATAGACTACATACTCTACATCCACACCGGTGCAGAGCAATCGATCATCATCATCAAAGAACTCCGCCCTATTTCCGGTATCGTGCCTCCAACCTGAAGAGCATTCTAAATAGTTCGAACGCTTGATAGTACCAAACCATGGTGACTCTTGAGGGGCCCGGAGATGATCCTCGGTTCGCTGCCAGTTATCTAAGAAGACTTCTACCGAATGACTCTTTTTGAGTACACCGTCGGTAAAGAGCTCAACCGTCAACACATACTCACCGTCATCAAACATGGTCGTATCTAGTACAATCGGCTCCTTTGCCGGGATACCCTCGTAAACCTGGTAATCTCCTAGAGAAACCTCAATCACATCTGCGGTTTGACTGGGTACTTGGACAACAATAGAAACCTTTCCCCGCAGGTACTCACCATCTCTAGGTGAAATAATATCAAGGTAGTTGCCACCCCGTAACCGATCATAGATCACCTTCTGATCTATGGACAAAATGGCGCCAACAACGATGGCGATATCCTCCAAAGTCAGGGGGCTACTGGCTTCTCCTTTGGAGATCAACTGTCTAGCTAAAGTGAAGAAGTCTCTGGTAAAGCCTGGGCCGTAGATTTCCTCCGCCTCTTCAACTAAATGCATGGTCTTTCCCATATGACCGGACCAGTGAACTCCCTTGGTCTCATGACCCGTACCCAAGTCCAGATGCTCAAGTTCTCTTTTGGTTTGGCTATATGCATTGGCAAAGCTAGTCCTTTGCCTTTCCGCATATTCTGTAAAACCCAGCTGTTCACTAAGCCGAGCACCTGCTAAGGAACACCACCCTTCTTCAATTGAAGGAGGCATCTTGGCAGGCCACACCCACTCATGGGTCAATTCATGACCTAGAACATCAATGACATTTGCTACCTCTCCCAGCACCCCTACACCAATCTCACCGTGAGCCGAGTAACCACTTCCCCAACAGGCAAGAAGAACGACCCGGAGACCCTCCGGCAGATTATGGCCGTGTAAACCACCGATGAAATCAAAGACTTCATCCGCGTGCTCGATAATCAGGTCAACGTAGTCCTTGAGAACATCGGAGTAATAGAGGGTAATATCACCGTGTTGCAGAGTATGCTCCGGTAACAGACGCTCTTCTACTATACCTGTGTCTCCACCCGTTCTATTTACCACCAGGCGGTCCACCAATTTGAAGGCCTCAGAAGAAAGTTGGGAAAAGTCGTTGGTCAGTAATATGCCTTCATCGCCAGCTACAGCCAATTGCCCCTTACCGACGGTACCTTCAACCAACACCGGCCGATCATTACCGTCGGTCACCTTTGCCACAAAACCCGGTCCTAGGATATTCATTGTTTTCCCCGTAACAGTAATCCCCAAAGGTTGTCCTTCTTGGTCCACAAGCTCACCGATGCCGGCTATACCGCTACTTCGAACAGGCACCTGTAAATAGGTTAGCAAACTAGTTACCGACTCACTTAATCCTCTTCCCGAATCAAGCAGTAACACCCCTCCGCCTGCGTTCAAGAATTTCTTGATACAGAACATCTCTTCAGACGTATAGCCCACTATTCTTGATGTTGGCAGGATAATCACGTCATATTGGGCCAGCCGCTCAGATGTCAATACCCGCTCACCCACGGTCACAAGATAACGATCCCGCAGCATGCGAGCCAAGTCCCATGACATACGAAAGAGAAACTCCCTACTTTGATCTAAATAGACTGCCGGTCTTGTATAGGCTCCAGCGACAGTGGAGAGAACCGAAATAGACACAACCACTAATATTAATGCACTGACTAGCGTCCGCACACTTACAACCCCCATTTCACTAAACCAAGCCGACTATCTTTCGCCTACTGGCCCGATGACAATCTTTGATAAACAAGATCAGGTTCCACACAGAGAATATCCCCAACAACAACAGCTATGTCCTTCAAGGTCAAAGGACTATTGGCACTACCTTCCTTAATCCGCTTTATCGCTAATGTAAAGAACTCCTTCGAAAAATCCTCTCCATACATTTCCTCGGCTGTTTGCACTAAATGCAACGTTTTTCCAATATAACCAAACCAGTGCTGTCCTGTCTCCTCTTTAGCTAAGCGCAGATCCATATCCAAGAGCTGTTCCTTAGCCGTATTGTAGGCCGCCTCCAGCCTAGCTGTTTCGCTAGCCCAGTGCTCCTCAAATCCAGCTATTCTGGCTACACGCAGTCCCATGATAATCGCCCAGGCTTCATTCATCGTGGATGGAAGAATCGCCGGCCGCACCCATTCATGGGTTAGTTCGTGACCCATAACTTCGATCACATTAGTCTTATCTCCTAATACGCCTACACCGATCTCTCCACCGGCGGCATACCCACTACCCGCGCAAGCCAATAAGACAACTCGCATTTCAGAAAGACTATGTCCGTGACACTCCTCAATGAACTCCAAGATCTCATCGGCATGCTCGACAATAAGGTCTACATGTTCTTTCAGCACATCGGAGTAATACACCGTGATATTTCCATGCTGCAACGTAGCCTCCGGGTACAGTCGTTCTTCTACAGCGCCTTGGGCCTTTCCGATTCGGTTCCCACCCAACCAGTCCAAAAGTTCTCTTGCTCCCGGGGAGAACTTACGGCCGTTATTAGTGAATAAGACTGCTTCTTCACTGACCATGGCAATTCTACCATTACTTATTGTACCCTGAATGAGCACTGGACGATGATTACTGTCAAACGCTCCAACGGTAAATCCGTCTTCAAATACGTTGGATAGTATGTTAATAGTATTTCCCACAGCTTGGACACCTAGAGAGTTACCCGCTGCATCAATCAACTCTCCCTCAGCTCGATTGATACTAAAGCGGAGAGTGGGAATGCCCAAACTCATAAGCAACTTAGTGGCCGGGGTACTTGGCATAGACCCTGGATTACAGAGAAGAACTCCTCCTCCCTCGTTGAGGTAGTCTTTGATTGCCACGATTTCTTCAGGTAGGTACTCTACTGTCCCGGAGGATGCTGGTAGGATAACCACATCGTAATCGACGAGCAGTTCAGATACTAGGGTTCGCTCACCCACAGTCACGCGGTAATCGTTGCGCAAGACCCGGGGCCAATCCCACGATACTCGAAACAAAAACTCCCTACTTTGGTCCAAGTAAATTGACGGCATTACCTCAGCGGTTTCCGACGCCATTGCACCACCTGATATCATTAATATGAACAGAATCAACCATCTCACAACCGATCTTTTCATATTGTACCTCCTAAAACCAGCGGAATGAAGTCCAAGCCCCTCCCCAAACCTGCTTAATAATAGAATTCTTGGGTCCTTATTGCGCTAATCTCTGATCAACCAAACGTTGTACTCAACTAATACATTAGTCGAGGGGACCTTTGCAGGTATAGGGTCCTTAACCAGTGCACGACAAACCACGCTAAGAGTCTATGTCCGTACTCATACCGAACCAGAGAACCATTGCGCCATTGCGCTTCTTTCTGGGTACTCAGCCATAGATCACTTTGATGAAAACCTAAGTGCGGGGACTGAAAGGTACCAGTAATCTCATGGTGGAGATCGGGGGTCCCTTCGCCAGCCATAAATTCGATGAATTGCGCGGATAGATCTGCCTTCTTGCTTGAAGCTGGAATGGAATACATATTTCCATAGACAAGAATCGCCAAAAGGATCCTTGGGAACAGGATAGAGGCGGACGCCAGGAACATGTCCAGAGCAGGCTGTTTTTGCTACCTAATCATTCAGACAAAGCAAAGCACCAGCACCATATGAATCCCTGGCCCAAGCAACGAAGAAAGAGGTCACGTCAAGTGCGGTGTCCGTTACAGTACTGCTGTAGAGTTTCTCCATATATTCGTCGTCAAAACCGACACTGGCTTAACCCTCAAGAATCTCTCTTTAGCCCGTTCAAACCATCGTCTGGTGTCTTTGTTCTATTCGGCTTCCAATCCTGAACCCGAAGAACCGTCTTCGCCGTACCAACTACAGGCAAGAGGATAATTGGACCTCTTGTAGCCTTAATGCCAGCAACCGCCTAACCATTAATCAAGTTTCCGTTCGGCCTATCCTAGCTGGATTCGCATCTATCTAGTTTCGACTGCGTTCTGGTGTTACCGACGCTTCGGCGGTACTCACCTAACCATCCCCGTGACCTTTTCTCAGTACCATAGTTTCTGACTACAGCACCCGTCGGCGGTTTGAAATCTGCACCTGAATCCCGCTTCCGAAGAGCCTCCATTCTCTCCCATGGGCACGAAACCCCGGTCTACTTTCAGTTTAGTGTTTCTCCAAGGCACACACGGACTGTCACCGCTAAATTACTATTCATGCCGGGCGCACTACCTACAGGCCAAATGGCAAGCATAGCTTGCCATTTGGCTAAACCACCCTGGTTCCCAATCCTTTATTTAGCTTCAGATACCAACCTGATATCGGCAACTTCGATAAATGCTGACTTAACGTCACTCGACGCCTTAACGTGGAAATCTAAAAACATCATGGTCAGCTCAGGTACCGGAAATACCAGTGTATGCCATTCCCCATCAGCGACAAGTTCATACAGATAACCAATCATTGGTGAAAATTCTGCCCCATATATGAACACAAACCAATCATCTCCATCAACCCCGGTCTTCTCGGTATTGATACCACTGGCCCGGTATGCTAGGGACAAATAAGGAGTATTCTTGGTATTAAGGGAAATAGGAGTACTCCACTTCATAGCAGTGTTCGCTTCATTGACCTGGAAACGCCATGCTACACCAAACTCAGAGACTTCTTGGGGAGCTGAAACTAGGTCTACGCTATAGTCAGTAGCTGAGGTATCATTAACCGAAATCCAATGCGGCAACGCCTCCCAATCACCTGTCATTAGGTCAAACAGGTCTACTTCCTTGGCAAAACTACATACAGTTAAACCCACAATAGTCAACACAACTAAAGTAGGCACTATGAGCTTTCGCATGTTCTTCCCTCCGAATCTAGTACTTTCTTGCATTCGTTTTACCTCCATTACCCCCTGGGGATACATCTTGCGATACGACGGCTATGAAGCCGCACTGAAATAATCCATCGCCCCCACTGTTCATGGACATATACTCCATAGCCATAGGGAGACCATCTATCACCCATTACTGTTACACACAACTCATTCTATATATAGCGATATAGATCCCAGCGAGTATTGATGGCTGCAATACCTTCTAGAAAAGCTGTTATTGTACTATTGTAGGCATCCTCCAATGCAAGCCAATAGAACAGCCCACAAAGCCCATCTACGACACTCCAAATGAATTCCAATATCTCGTCAACATGGTCACCAAGTCTTTAAGCCCATATCTTCGCAATTCGTTTTACGGAAGTAATCGTTCTTGTAGCGTCCTTAAGCGTTCGCAATTTGCCACTCTCCGACAGTTTTACGGCTCTTGGCGTCGATTACCACAATGGCCCAAGAACCTACTCGTCCACGACCGAGACAAACCTGGCGTGATCTGAGCAAGCAGCGGACAACGAACGACAGCAGCAGCTCTCCCGCCAAATCTTAGGTTTTAATGGTTCCCCAGGATTTAGATAGATACTCTCTAGATCTGGCGGGGGCCCAACGTCAATGCTACATTACAATTCCTACCACAACGCGTATGTGGAGGTAATGGGATAGTCTCCGAGACTATCCCATCCAAATCATCATCTATGGCTAATTATTTCTCTAGGGCCAGATTAACTAGACGCTGGACCTCAGAAAGCGCATTACTGCTTAGGGGAGCTTTGCCGGATACAGGATCAGAGACTAAGCCTCCCCAAGCGGAGCCCAGGGCGTCCAGTCCGATGAATGGATAGACGCCAGTACACATCCCGATCTCCGGGACCATGCGCATCCATTGCTCATCCCGCTGGGCATTGACCCACAGATCACTACGATAAAAGTCTAATCGTGCAGATTGAACGGTACCGGTAATCTCATAGTGGAGTTCATAAGCCTCAAGGCTGACCATGAATTCAATGAATTTCCAGGCCAGATCCGGGTTCTTGCTTGAAGTTGGGATTGAGTACATATTCCCGTAGACAACAGCACCACGTTTATCGCCGGACGGGCCCTTAGGAATAGTAGTAAACCCAAGGCGAATGCCAGGAACATAATGGGGAGCCCAGTAGGAATGATAGATGCCACCCATACCCATCGCTGCAGTATTTGCCAGGAAGCTGCAGCTTGCAGTTAGACTATCAGAAGCAAACCCGTACTCCAACCGTATATCATGGAACAGTTGGAGAACTTCCTTCCCTTGGGGGGTATCGATATTCAATCCCGTGAAATCTGCATTGTAAAAGCTACCACCGTTTGAGTCTAGAAAAGCACTAAACGCACTGGTTCCTGGGAGAAAGTCAAACCCATAACGGGTAATGGCACCATCAGCATTATAACGCATTACTTTCCGCCCGTAGTCGATGAAGTCGTCCCAGGTTTCCATCGCATAGGGATCTGTGCTTAGTCCCGCCTCATCAAAGTGATTCATGTTATAGACGAAGAAGTCTGGGCCACGTCTTGTCAAGTGGTGTAAATTGATATGTCCAACGATGTAGTTGTGTTATGCCGATTGTTCACCTTCTAACGGCTTCGATGTGCCTAGTTCGCTCTTTTTGATATATCGAGCCAGC
>Ga0172382_10002702_pt1 | contig 29104 bp, 41 predicted proteins | sample Leawel138RmetaG_FD_122245 | JGI IMG/M metagenome (GOLD analysis project Ga0172382, IMG submission 122245) | Leachate microbial communities from a municipal landfill in Southern Ontario, Canada - Leachate well 138R metaG | ecosystem: Engineered > Solid waste > Landfill > Unclassified | place...
CTGATCTGCGCCAGACGCTCCGGGTCGGCCTCATCAAGCGAGATGCCAAGCTGCCGCACGGCCTCCTGCGTGACTTGCACCGACGTGGCCACGCGCACGAGCGTCTCTCCGAGGCCTTCGCCGACGCGCTGGAACTGGGCAACGAAGGGGACCACGTGCCCGGCCAAGTCATCGAAGATCGCGCTGAACACGGCCTCCAACTCGGCCTGTGCCTCCTCGGCCGAGAGGTCCATGGTGCTGATGCGGATTTCTTCGATTTCGAACGCGGCGATCGCGGCGTTGATGGCCTGCATGTCCAGCCCGAGGGCTTCCGCGCCGGCGCGGACCGCGTCAGCGATGCTGTTCAGTACGAGTTGGAACTGCACGGCTACGTCATCGCCCAGGTCCTGGACCTGCTCGCTGGTGCGCGTGCTGCCGAACCACCAGCTGCGCGACTGGCTCTCTTGATAGGCGCCCACGGTGATGCCCTGCAACAGCTCGGACAGCAGGCCGCCGCCGATCAGGATGCCCGTGTCGGTGATCCTGTTGCGGGCGCCGAGAATCGTGGTGCTGACGCTCTCAATCAGGCTGCCGAACAGGCCGCCGGTGATGATGTTGGTGAGGCCGATGCCGATCCGGTTGAGCAGGTTGTGCTGCACCGGGCCGATATCGCCAAACTCCGCACCACCGGCACCGCGCGTCAGCAACGTGGACGCCCCGGACAGGCCGGCCGCCATGTTCTGCAGCGCATGCAACATGCCCCGGTTGATGCCGACGAGCTGCTGCGTTGCCGATGCAGTGATCTCCACAGCGCGCGCGATCGACTCGCTCTTTGCGCTGGCGTCACCCAGCACTGTGCCGGTGCCCTGCGTAGCCTGGCGCTGAGCCGCGCTGCCGCCGATGCCGTTCACATGGCCGCCCACGCGCAGGCCGATGCTGGCCATCGTCCCGATCATCGCGGCGATGCGCGCGAACGCGGTATACGGGTCGCCGCCGCCCTGGTTGGCGATCGCCGCCACCGCCGCTTTGTAGGCGAGGATGTCTTGGGCGATGCCCAGCGCGGTGTACGCAGCGGTGCCTTCCTTGGCCATCGCCTGCAAGCTCGACACGCCCTGCTGCATCAGCTCGATGTTGCGGGCTTCCAGATCCTGATTGAGACCCGCCAGCGCTGCCTTCATTCGGGCGATTTGCTCGTCGGAGAAGGCGTTGCCGGCGGCATCTGCGCCGCGCTCGAGTGCTTCTTCCACGAGCCGGATATCGCGGACCAGGCCGCTCATGCCGATGTCGTCGAAGCGCGAGAGGATGGATTCCAGCTCGCGGGCGGATTCGGTTTGCGCGTCCAGGTCGAAGGTCTGTTCGAGCTGCTCGCCCAGCTTCTTCAAACGCGCTTCATGCTCCGCTTGCTGCTCGGCGGTGAGCGGCCCCAGCTCCTGTGCTTGCGCGATCAGCGCGTTCTGTGCGCGCAGGGCGGCGTTGTATTCGATCTGCGCCGCAGACAGGCCCGCCAGCGCGTCACGGCCGCGCGCAAGCTGATCATCAAGATCAGCGTGGCCACCGGCCAGATTGTCGACTGCGGCGTAAGCCGGGCGCAGGGCGGCGGCCAGCCGCTGGTGCCCTGCAATCAGGTCCATCAGGGTGTTTGCCTCGGCCCGCTGTGCGTCGCTCAACGCGAGCCCAGCGGCGGTGGCGCGGCGCTTGGCCTCGTCACTCAGACCGTATGCGGCGGCTTCCTCGCGCAGTTTGACGAGGAAGTCGGCGGCGGCCTTGGCATCGGCTTCGGATGCTTTCTGGCGGTTGCGGTGGCTGGTTGTCAGCGTGTCCAGCGCCTGGGCGTTGGCGATCAGCGGCGCGAAGGCGGCGTTCACGCCGTCGATATAGCGCTGGCGCGCGGTGTCGTCGGCGATGGTTGCGGCCTTCGCAAGTTCGATGCCGCGTGCATATTCGACCGCAGCCGTACGGCCCTTGCCGTAGGTTGCGATCTGTTCCTTCATCTGGCCGTCTTGCTGGGCCAGTGAGCCAGTGAGCTTTTTCAGCGCGGCATCGACGCTGGCGGTGGATACAACACCGGTGCGGCCAAACTCTTCGATCGCGTCGGCTTGCGCCTCGCTGGCCGCGCGGCCGGCCTCAGCGGTGCGGGCGGCGTCAAGCATGAAAGCCGCAAAGTCCTTCAGCTCCATGCCGGCGGTCTTGATGACACCGCTGAGCCGTTCCCATGCCGATGACGTTGGCCGGACGCGCGCTTCTACCTCGCGAAGCTGCTCGGCGAGGTCGCCCACGCCCAGGGCGCGCAGCGACGGCACCCGGGCCATGCGTTCGTAGGTGTTGGCCAGCGCGCCGGTGAAGTTCGCCAGCTGCTCGCGCAGGAAGTTGAAGACGCCCACCCACGCCGCGCGGACCACCTCGGCGCCCACCTTCGACCCGGCACTGAGCGTTTCATAAGCCACCATGGCGGCGGCAACAAACCAGTCAGCGGCCACGCGCACCGCCTCAAAGCCGCGTGCCCAGCTGCCGATTTCCCAGCCGATCGCGGCGGCGGTGATGACGCCGATCAGGGTGGATACCTTGCTGGTCGTATTCACAACCGCAGCGCCGGCGGCATCGGACGCGGCGGCGGCCTGGGCGGATGCGACCGCTTCTGCGCGCTTGGCCGCTGTCAGCTGCGCCGAGGCTGCCGCCGCGCCGCCGGTCAGCATGGCTTGCGCGTGCTTTGCCTCGGCATCGGCGACGGACGCGCGGGCGGCGGCCAGGCTGGCTTGTGCCTCCCTTACGGCGGCGGCTGTCTTTTCCTTCAGCGCGATGGATGCCTTGTGCGTGGCGAGCTGCTGCTGCGCGAGGCCCACGGCCCAGCTCGCGCCCTGGGATATCAACACGCCCAGCACCGCTGTCGCGCCGATGATCGTGGCCATCATCACGTGCTCAATGTTGGAGCTGGCGGCATCGATCGCGGTTACAAGGATGTTCGTTGCGCCGGTGGCGTCGTTGGCGGAGCCCGCCCACTTCTGGAATGCATCCGACCACGTCGTTGCGGCGTCTTCCACCGTGTTGGGCATGTCCTCGACTTCGGCCCGCAGCAGGCCCAGCTGGCCGCCCACCTCGGCCATCTGCATCGCCGTGAGCTCACCGGCGCTGGCCATTTCGTACAGCTCCGCGCGGGTCTTGCCCAGCGCTACCTCGAGTGCTTCCACAAAGCGTGGGGCGCTGGTCAGGATGCTCTCGAACTGCTCGGTGCGCGCGATGCCGGTCTGCATCACCTTGGACAGTGCATCGATCGCGGTCGCGCGGCGGTCGGCCGCCGTCGCAGAGACCACCATCGACAGCGACAGCGCCTCGGTCATGTCCAACGCATCGGCGGTGCTGCCGCCCAGCTGCCGCAGCGGATCGATGCTGCGCACGTAGATCTCGACAAGATCACTGACGGAGACGCGGGCGCTGAGGGCGATCTGCTCCAGCCGCGTCATCACGGCAGCCTGCTCATCCGCGCTTTCACTCACGCGGCGCATGCGCGCCTCGAGCTGCCCTTGGGCATCGGCCATGGTGATGAAGTTCACCGCGAGGCCCTTGACGGCGGCAAGGCCGCCCACCGCCGCAGCCAGTTCGACAGCAGTGTGGCGGGCTTCCGTCATCTCCGCCTTCAGGTTCGCGCTGCCGCGAGCGGCCACTTCGAAACCTTCGCGCGCCTGCGCCCCGGCGCTTTCCACCGCTGTGCCGAGTTCGGTGACTGCCTGCTTACCCTGGTCGGCGGTGGTGACCAGCACCCGGCCATCGGCGGAGAAGGTAATCTTGACGTCTATATCGGCCATACTCGGGTCTCAGGAGGGTCAGCGATGGACATGCAGCGCGTGGTGTTTCTCGGGTTCGTAGTGGCGTTCGGCGGCTCCGCCTTGTTCATCGCCGCCCAGCTGTTCCGCTATCTGCTGGTGAGGCTGGCCACACCGGTGTCACTTCGACGCTGACTTGCTTCTTTCCTCCGCCGCCTCCTTTTCCACTTCGCGGGTCACCCGCTCCATCACACGCACGCCGGCGATCACCACATCGCGCCGGCCCATCGGTACCCGCTCCAGTGCCAGCGCCGCACGTAGTTCGACAGCGGATATCCCCAGCCAGGCGGATGCCCCGAAGCCAGCCAGGATCGTTGGCTGGCATTGACGAAATACCCGTACCGTCTCTGCGTTCCACGGCAGCACCACGATCCAGACCACGCCCGCGTTTTCGGGTCGTTCCGGTAAACCCTCCCCCCGCAAAAACTCAGCGGTCGTCGATACGGTGGGCGTTCCATCGATGCCGGCCTCCTCGTCTGATGTCTGGCCGTCCGGGCCTGCATCCGGCGGCGTGTAACGCCAGATGCAGTCCCTGGGCGGGCGCTTACCGGCTAGCGCCCGCGCGACCGCGACGAGTTTCCCCGGCTGGTGGCGCTCTTCATGGCCTCGGTGGAGTTGAGGTCGCGGCCGTTCTGGCTCGTGCGCAGCTTGTAGATGGTGAACGCGGCATCGCTGGTGAACTGGTTGTGGATCACCACATCGACCGGGCTCAGCTCTTCGCCGTCCTTGGTCGTGGCGCCGGGGATGCCGTCAACGCTCAGCAGCACGCGCCGCAGAAAATCGCGGGTGGTGATACCGACGGGCAGGTCTTCCTGCTCGGTCTCGCTCATCACGCGGAACTTCGCGCTGAACTCGATGTTGCGCCAGACGTCCACGCCGTCACCGGGGATCTTCACCGGCACCTTGGTGGTGAAGGTCGGGTCTTCAATCAGGCTGATGGCAAAGCCGTTGCTCTCGCTCATGTGTTTGTTCTCCTGCTCGATGCTCGAAAGTTGCGGGGCTGCGCGTCGAGCGCACGCAGCCCCGCCCGGCCCTGAGGGAAGCGGGCCGAAACCGTTACGGTGCAATCACAAGGTCAAAATCGCGGCGCGCGACGTTGGGCGTCGGCGTGGCCGAGTCAGTAGCCACGATGGTCAGCACGTGCGTTCCGGCGGTGCCGGCATCCGGCGTGCCGGTGATCTCGCCGGTGCTGGGCGCCAGCGTCAGGCCGGCGGGCAAAACCGAGCCGGCGGCGAGCGCATAGGTCACCGAGCCGGTGGCGTTGATCGTGGACAGCCCGTCGCCGTCGTCGTAGACCACCGTTTCCTGCCCGGCGGCCAGCGCACCACGGATCGAGAAGCCGTCGTAGCCGAAGTCCACCCACACCTCGTTATTGCCCTGCGCGCCGATCGGGGTGCACTTGCCCTGGATCTGGTAGCAGAGGTCGCCTTCGACATCCTGTTCCTGATAGCTGTCCACCTGGCCCAGGCAGCCGAGCAGGCTGTACCGGCCGTCCGGCTCACGCAGCAGGAAGGTCAAGCGCAGCACCTTGCGGTTGCGCATGTACTCATCCGGGTTGAACTCGGTGAAGTCGGTCTTGGCAAATACGGCGGTGTAGCTGCCGTCGCGGCCGGTGATGCCGGACAGGCGCTTCTCGGTGTAGCGCTTCACCCCCACGGCGTGGCCGAGGCTGACGTCCAGGCTCTTGCCCCACACGTGCAGACCGACGATATCGGCGGTTTCCGCCGTCTCGATGATCATCACGGTGTTCTCAGGCTCGGCAATCGTGGGCGAGCCTTCGAACGCAGCCATGTTGATGTCGCCGGGCAGCGCGTCTTCGGCCAGTTCGTCGTAGACGCCGGTCAGCGCCAGCGTGGCGGTGAAGGCGGTGCCGATTTCCATCTTGAGGTTGGACAGATCACCGGCGGCATCGCGCACTTCCAGATAGGTGCCCGCGTGCCACCAGTTGGCATCAGCGGTGGTGAAGCCGCTGCTGATGACGTTGTAGCGCGTGGTGCCCAGCACTGCGGCCAGCGTGCGTGCGAGGCCGCACGGGCGCAGCGCGTAGTCCGTCGGCGGGATGCCGCGCGTGGCGTGACCGGGATCCTGCGGCGGGCGCAGCTCCAGCGTGCCGTTGATGCTGGCGCGGAAGTTGGTCATGGCCTGCGGGCTGGCGCCCAGGTACGGGCGGTCCAGCTCACGGGTGACTGCGTCGGCCTGCTTCTGGCTGCTGCCGTTGAGCAGCTGCAAGCCGTGCAGGTTGCGATTCAGTGGGGTGCCAGCATCGCCGACAACGATGGCGCGCTGGTTGAAGCGTTCAAGATTGGGTTGCGGCATGGTGGCGCTCTCCTGGTGGGTGGGTTACTTGCGACGGCGACGGCGCGGTGCCGGTGCATCAATGGGCGGGGATTCGGACTGCACCTTGCAGCCGTCGGGTGATTGCTCGCAGCCGTCGGCGCATGCGCCGCAGCCGTCATCCGGCGGCGTGGCTTCTGGCAGCGCCTCGCCCGTGCCATCGCCGGCCAGCGGCGGTGATGCGCCGCCGTCAGCGGGCACCGCGATGGCCTCGCGCGTCGCAACCGTGAATGCCCCCGCAATCCGCACGCTGCCGGAGGGTTTGATTCCCTGTGGCACCAGCGCATCACCGTCGAGAACAAAGCAGCCGCCGCGCGGCGCGAATGGCATCTGTGACTTCATGGATTGGCTCCCTGGGAAATCCGATAAGTGCACCCGAACGCGCTCTGCCCCTGCACCGCGCCGGCCTGGAATGCTTCGCCGTCGGAGGCGAGGAAGTGGAGCGCGGTACCGCCGCTGTGCTGCATCGGCTTCCAGTTGACGAGGGCGGCGCGCACCTTGCCGGTGAGCCTGTCCAGATCGGCCTGGGCGGCGCTGCCGGTGTTGGCCCTGGCGGCGTTGCTGACGTAAAGCACCACCACCAGCGCCACATCCACGTCCTGCACCAGACCGCCACCGGAAAAGCCCTTTGCGGGGTGGCCCTTCTCGCTGGCGATGACGTACGCCGCCGGCATGCGCACCGGCAGCTGCTTTTCCGCCGCCAGCAATCCGGCGGCGCCGTCCACGCTGCGCAGCTCCGGCACTTTGGCGCGCAGGCGCTCAAGCACAGCGGCCAGCGGGAACACGGGCAGGCTCATCAGAAGCCCCCCAGAGTGCGGCGGTTGAACATGCGCGGCTGGCTGGTGATGCGGATGGCGCCGGCATGCGCGCCTTCGCCCGGCACGGCAAGCGGATCGCCCGCGCCCAGGCTCAGCTTGCCGGCAGCGATCAGGTCCAGCGCCTGGCGTGCGTCGAGGTAGTCACGCTCTATCCGGCCATCCACCACGTTGGCGTTATCGCCTTCGCGTTCTGCGTTGAGGTGATAGCGCGCGATGGCACGCGTCCACACCACCAGCACGGGGAAGCGCACCGGGTCAGCCGGCAAGGTGTAGCCACGCCGCGCCAGGCGTGCGTCGGCTTCGCCGGTGGCGCGCTCCAGCTCGGCCTGCATCGATGCCAGCGCGGCATCGGCCAGGGCAATCTCGTCCGGCCCCCACGCGTCGCGGGGCGCACCCGTGACGGTGGCAACCAAAAGCGCCTGGTCGATGCCGAACAGCAGCGCGAGCTGCTGCGCGCGCACATCGCTATCGGCAAGCTGGGCCGGGGTGCAATACATCAGCGCGCCGCCTTCTTCGCCGCAGCCTTGGCGGGCGCCTTGGCCGCGCTCTTGCCCGCACCCGGCTGCGTCGTGTTGCCAGCCGGGTCTTCCTTCTTGGGCGCCTGAGGTGTGGCACCGCCGCCGGCATCCTTGCCGGACGGATCGGTGCCACCAGAACGCCCGCTCTTCGCGGGGGTTGTCTCGGTAACGATCAGGGCAGGCTCGGCTCGGATCGCATCGAGCTGCTCGGCGGTGAGCTGGGTGGCATCCACGTCCACGCCCGCCCGCGTGAACTTGATGCCCGCGCGCCAGAAGCTAGGCGCGCGGGATGCGACATGGATGGTCTTGGCGCCGGCCACGTCAGGACAGCCAGCTCGGGACGATCAACTCGACAACATCCTTCATCACGTTGTCGGCGCCGGCCGCGTTGCGCTGCGGTGTCAGCAGCTCAATGGCCTTCCACTTGAGCGAGGACGGCACCACCAGGTGCGTGGCCTTCATGCCCAGCGGCTTGCCGTGATCGCCGGTGCGGGTTTCCAGCGCGGTGATCGCCGCCTGCAGGTTGTCCTTGTCCAGGCCCTTGCGCGAGCAATAGGCCTGCTGCCAGAGGCCGAAGCCGGCGTTGCGGCGGCAATCCACGCCGTAGATGTACTCCTTGGCGTTGAACACGTTGTCGTCGGTCTCGGCCGTCTTGGCGACGAACTTGGGTTCCTTGCGCGTCTGGTAGATCAGCGGCTTGAGCGTGCGCGAGCAATCCAGCAGGTACCAGCGCGTGCCGTTGCCGCTGTTGTTGTCCAGGTTGCTCTGGGTGGTTTTCTTGCCGTCAGCGTCCAGCACCGGGTGGTCGGTGTCGAAGAAGTACTGCCCGTCGTAGCACTTGGTTTCGTGGCCCCGCCCAAGCAGCCCATAGACCAACTCGTCCGGGTGCGTTGCGGCCGCCGCGCCCAACTCGGTCATCAGCGGGGTGTAGATGCCCAGGTTGTCGTCTTCGATGTCGTCGCGGTCGACAGCGACGGTCAGCTCGAACGGCAGGTTCTTGACGCTGTAGCCGTGGCTCTTGATGCCGTGGACAACACGGGAGCCAAGCCACTCGCGCATACGGGGGATGCTGCCCATCCAGCCGTACTCATTGGCTTTGGTGGTGCTGGGCACCGTAGTGGCGACCAGCTGGTGCTGGGGCGTGGGAACGCTGTTCAGCCCGCCCTTGAACGCGGCCGAAAACGCTACGAACAGCGAGGAAAGGTTGGCGTGGTTGATGTGCATGTTGCCTCCAGGGCGTGGCGGTGAGTGGTGTTGGCGAGGCCGGGTGGTTAACCCGGGGTACCCTGCGGGCCTTGCGGGCCGACGGCGCCGGCGCCGACGGTGACCCACACGCCTACGCTGTCGACATCACTGATGACGCCGGCAATTGCGCGGCCACCGGTGGCCAGCAGTGCGACGGTTTCGTCATCGACGATGTAGGCCGTGGCGCCGATGTCCTTCTTGGCGATGGCGTCGGCGTCGGCCGAGTTGTTGAAGCGGAAGCGGCCGATGCGCACGTCGAAGGTTTCGCCGCTGGCGGCGCTGCGCTCGGCAACGCCTACAGCGCGGCCGCTGCTGGCGGTGCCGGAGGGCACCGCCAAGCCGGTGGCGGTGAGAAGCGAGACCATGCCGCCGCCGTGGCACGTGGCCGAGGCGGTGACGCTCAACAGCGGCGCGTCCTGGCGCGGGGTGTTGCGGGGTGCAGTCAGTGCCATGTCTGGGCTCCTGGTTGGTAGCGGTCAGGCCGAAGCGGGGCGCAGTGCGTCGCGCTCGGCGGCGTACTGCTCGGCGGGGATGCCGCACAGCTCGGCAACACGCTGCTCGTCGGCATTCAAGGCGGTGGCGGTGCCCGGCTTGGCCGCCGGCGAAACGGCATCCGGAGCAATCACGGGCGACGCCTGCACAAAGGCGCGGAAGCGCTCCAGGCCTTCCTGGTCGGCGCAGCTGGCGCGGTGGTATTCCACGGCAGCCGGGGTGATCTTTCCGGCCTTCAGCGCGGAGTCGATTTCGCTGTCGACGGCGGCCTGGTGCGAGGCGGCGGCGGCGTCGCGCAGCTGCTGCTCGGCGTTGTTGGCGCGGGCGAGGACGGCGTCGTAATCCGTACGCGGAACGAAGCGCTCCAGGCTCGGCGTCTCCGCGTTGCGGGCGGTGGCCAGGTCGGTCTTCAACGCGCCGATGGCGGCCACGCCCTCGGCTTCGGTGGCGGTTTCGGCAGACAGCCCAAGGGCTGCCGCAAGCGCAGCAGATAGCTTCACGGTGGGGTCCTCACGGTTGAGCGCCGGCAGGCGCAGGTTCGGCTTGTTGACCAGGCCGACAGAGACGAGCCGCGCAATCCGGCCGGACTGCGGGTCGTAATCGAAAACGGGGGAGAGGTAGCGGTACTCGCGGTTGCGCACCTGCTCGGCGCCGCGTGGGGTCCAGTCAGTGCGGCCCCACGCCGATCCATCGGCGCGGATGTCCAGCTCGGTGACCCAGCCGGCGGCGGGTGCTTCCTCACCTTCCGGGGCGCGCAGCTCGGTGGCGTGCTCCCGATCGATGACGATTGCCAGGCCACGCGCGGCGAACTGGCGCTGCAACTCGGCACGCGCGGCGTCATCCCACAACCAGGAGCGGCCATCGCGGCCGGTGACGCGGCCGTCGGCATCCGGCGCGGGGATCAGCTGGACTTCGCCCAGCTCCGTGTTGTTCAACCGGTCGCTGATGTCGGGAAGTTCGAAGCAGAGTGCAATGCGGTTCATGGGCCACATTTCACTTGCCCACGCGCGACCTATGGGATTGGCGCGCGCCAATCCTTTTGCACCGGATGGGGATGGAAAATGACGCGGCGACGCCGCGTCAGGGTGAGGGTACGCGCCCGCGTAGCGTGCAAACGCGTGCAAACGCTCCTAAGCGCGCCGGGCGGCCCCTTTTATGGGCCAGCGGTGCGGCCCGGGGGCGTCTGGGCCGCACAGGGCCGCTTGGCCGGCCAATCGAAAATCAGGAGAAACACGTGAGCAATGCAACCACCCACGTCCACGCGGACACAGAAGCACCCGACAGCCCCGCCGTCGGTGATGGCCTGTTCTTCGGCTATATCCAGCGCGTTGAAAACCCGGCGCTGTTGCTGGAGGCGATGCTATCGAGCAGAACCCTTGCCACGGGGCTGCCCCGGATGTTCCTGATGCCCCTGGCCGGCCCGGATGGAGCCACCATCGGCCACATCGAGTTCGCCTATCACACCACGCAGGGCAGGCGCGGGCGCTATGCCGCCGTGGCCCTGCACCCGCACAACAGCGGGGCACTGCCAGGCCTGCCCATCGTGCCCGTGCTCACGCCGATGGAAATAACAGGCACTGCCGGAGTCGACGTTGCCGTGGCGCGCGCCGTCGCGCGGCTGAGGGAAAAGATGTAACTACGTTAGAAGCCATGCCTCACGAACGCGGTCATAGCCAGTGAAGCTGGCCATTCGGTAATCGACTAGCCCATCGGCACGAAGATCATCCAGCATGGCCACCAGCTCATCGAGATCGCGCAGGCCAAAATCGGGAGCGTAGAGATTGCCGAGCGGCACGGGGTGCGCGTCATTGATGGCGCGCCAAAGGCGGGAGCGAGGCGTTTCGTCCACCAGCCGGCCCAACTCCTCTATGAGTTGCTCTTGCTCTCTGAGAAGTTTCGCAATTTCGGCATCTCCCTCGTGCGTATTCTTTTGACCATCCTGCTCGACAGCTATACGCCCGGTGAGTGTGGCTATCTCTTCCAGGCGCATGTTTATTTGGGTGATTCGTTCGCTGCTCATGGTCTTCCCCTGTGATTGATGATCAGTCTTCAGCGCCCGGCTTTAAGGGCATCACCCCAGCCGGTTCTGGATGAACGCGTAGGCCCCCAAGATCAATATGATTGTCAGAACGACGTGTTGCCAGGGCTTGCCCGCCGATTGCTCTATCGCCTTCACTCTCATCTCGGCGGCTTTGACTTGAAGCTGTGCCGCGCGGGCTTCGTTGGCGGAAGTTATCGCCTGTACTTCCTGCGCCATCAGTTCACGTGCTGCGGTTGCTTCCGCCTCCGGCAGGTGCTGAATCGATGCCTCAAAGCGGTCCGTCTGATCTAGGGAAAGCTGGTAAGGGTTGCCGCCAGCGTTGATGCACGCCTGCATCTCCTCATTGTCCCGCTCTGCCAACGCGCGCAGCGATTGGCGGTCAAAGTTCGTGGCCATTTATCCCCCCTGTGGTCATGACGTGTGGCTCCCATTTTCACTTCTGCTGTGGTGCGGCGGTATCGCCAAAGATGCGCGCGAGCATGGCTTCAACGAGGGCGAAGTCTTCGTCGCCGCAAGTCGATAGCCGCGCGATGATCGGCTCAAGGCGCGGCATCCGCTGCGCGGCGTGTTCGCCCATTGCTGCCAATGCCTCGGGCAGCATGTCGTGCAGCGGCCCCGCGCCATCGGGCTCCTGCATGCGCGCCGCTCGAATCATGAATTCGGCTTGGGCGGCAATTGCCGGTGAAGCCCTGATACCGCTCAGGACATAGGTCACGTCGACACCCGCCTCGCCTAAGGCGAAGAGCTTGTCCAAGGGCACGTTCCCCTTTTCGCTCCAGTTGTAGAGCGTGTTCCTGGCTATGCCCAGCGTGCGGGCCAGATTGCTTACGCCCTTGGCTTCGACTTCCTCGCGGAGCCGGCTTCCTGGTGTGCTCATAATTTTGATCGTCGCCTATTGCATTGCTCAATTATTTGAGCAATGATCCTTTCCGCCGGTTTACATCTCACCGCAAGGATACGTCATGGCACACCACGCACCACCCGGCCGCGATCTGATGAATCAGGTTCGCACCGGCTTCATCCTCCAGAACACCACGCTGACCGCATGGTGCAGAACCAAGGGCGTCCATATCAGCGCAGCCAGGCAGACGCTCTACGGCAACTGGGACGGCCCCAAGGCGCGCGAGCTGCGCGACCAGATCATCAAGGCGGCAAAGCTGAGGGCCGCTGCATGAGCGCACCCACCGCCTCTGTCTCCAGAGCCTGGGGCGTGATCCAGGCGCTTTCCGGCCAGACCTACTCAGGTCTCCGGCTCGGCCAGGTGGCCGACCTGGTGAAGCAATCACCCAGCACCACTCTGCGCGACTTGCGCGCACTCGAATCGCTCGGCCTCACGGAGCGCATCCCCGGCAGCGACGAAAACTGGCGCCTGTCCCCGCGCATCGTCCGGATCGCCATTGCCCACCAGGCCGAGCTGGCGCAGCTCCAGCAGCGCCTGGACGACTTCACCCACCGCTACAGCCGTAGCCCCTAATTAGGTAACGAACCCATGAAGACGAACAATCGAAACGAAGTGCACCTCCCCCCGGCAAGCGCGGCATTGCTGAGTGCGAAGGAAGGCGCCACGCGGGGCATCCGCTTGCTGGAGCTGATGGCGCGGATGCAGGAATACGAGCACGGCTTGCTGCGGCGTATCCATGCCGAGCTTGTTGCCCACGGGGGCACGCTGACTGTCGCCACTGCGGAAGAACTCTCAAGCCATCTGGCGGAAGAGGAGGCCGCGTGATGGCTGGTCGCAGAAAGCTTCCGGCCGCAGAGCCGGGCACGGATATCCAAGTGGTGGGCAAGACGCCGCCGGAGATTGCCGAGGTGGAGGCCGCTCTCCACGCGGCAGTTGACGCATTCGCCGATGACGAGCGCGAGGCGACATTGCTGATCGGCCAGCGCCAGGGGCGCAAACAGGTATTCGATTCGCTGCAAAAACTGCTCACCGTTACCGACCTGGAAGACCTCAAGCAGATCAAGGAATCCAATAAATACAAAGGGGTCAGGGTAAAGACGCCCGCCGGGGAACTGGTAACGGTGACCAACTGGTCGGACTACTGCGTCCACGTAGAGGGCCGGTCGCGGGAGACCATCGACAACGATTTGCTCAACTACGAAAAGCTTGGCGCGGAATGCTTCGACGCGCTGCGCACGCTCGGCGTTGGCCCCGGAAAGATGCGCGAGCTGCGCCGTGCGGGCTTGCCAGCCGATGACGCTGATGCACTCGTGGCGCTTGCCAAAGCGGGCAACAAGGACGCTGTCCTCGAATTGGCCGAAGACATGATCGGCGCCCACGCAAAGGAGAGAGCGGAGCTCGAAAGGCAAAAGCTCGACTTGCTGGAAACCATCGCGTCAAAGGACGACCGCAGCGCCAAGCGCGAGCGGGAGATTGAGCAGCTGCAACGGGAATTGTCGAAGGCCAGGCGCGAACGCAACCGGGCCACGCCGGGCGAGACATCGCTGGAGCTGCGCCGGCGCGCCACTGCGGCCGCGCTGCAGGCGCAGGCGGATATCAGCGCGCAGGGCGACGGGGTCGATAGCCTGATGTCCCGCATTGCCGATCTGCGCGCACACGCGGCGAGCGAAGGGATCGAAGACGGGCAGGACCAGTTTGCCGCCGCGCTGATCGGTGAGCTGCTGGGCGAGTTGCGCCGGGTGCGCGATCACTTCGGCCTGCCCATCGCCAACGATCACGGCGCGCCGGATTGGATGGAGGGCTGAGCATGTCCGCCGGTCTCTCCCCCGCAATGATCGAGGAGCTGGCTGCTGTTGCCCGCGCCGCCGATGCGGCTGAGCACGGCGGCAAGACAGCCGTCTACGCGGCGGCGGCGCAGCGCCTGGGCATTTCCGTGGCGACGTTGATCAAGCGGCTCAAGGCCGTGGCCCCCGGCAAGCCCCGCAAGCGCCGTTCCGACGCTGGCCGGCATGCGTTGAGCCGCGACGAAGCGCTGCTGATCGCCGCCACGGTGATTGAAACCCGCCGGCAAACCGATACCGGCGAGCTTGCCCTGGAGCGGGCCGTGGACATCTTGCGCCGCAACGGTACCGTGCAGGCCGGCCGCGTCGATGAAACCACCGGGGAGTTCCTGCCGCTGTCGCTGTCTGCCATCCGCCGCGCGATGGCCAGCTACAGCTGCCACCCCGAGCAACTGGCCCAGCCCACGGCGGCGGTAAGCATCGCCAGCGCGCATCCGAACCATCTGTGGCAGATCGATGCCTCGGTCAGCCGGCAGTACTACCTCGCCGACAGCGGCACCGAGGTGATGGACGCCTCGGTCTACTACCGGGGCAAGCCGGCCAACTTCATCCGCATCAACGACCGGCGGCTGATCCGCTACACCGTGGTGGATCACTGCTCCGGCCACATCCGCCTGTTCTACGTGCAGGGCAGCGAGTCTTCGCTTGGTGTGGTCTCGGCGCTGATCCATGCCATGACGCCGTGCGAGGGCATCGCCATGCACGGGGTGCCGGCCATGGTGTGGATGGACAAGGGCAGCCTGTCGGCGTTGGTGGAAGCCTTCCTCAGCGCGCTTGCGGTGGAGTACTGGGCGCATGCCGCCGGCAATCCACGCGCTATCGGTTCGGGTGAGCAAAGCCACAACCTGACCGAGTCCACGTTTGAGGCGCCGCTGAAGCTTCGCAAGCCGGTGCTGAGCATCGAAGAGATGAACCGCCTGGCGACACAGTGGTGCCGCTGGTACAACGCCACCCGCGTCCACAGCCGCACTGGCATGTCGCGCCGTGACGGATGGTTGCGCATCACGCCGGAACAGCTGCGACCGGCGCCGCCGGTGAAGGTGCTCCGCGAACTGGCCACCAGCGCGCCGAAGGCGTGCAAGGTGCGCGACTTGCGGATCAGGTTCCGCTCCGCTGTGTGGGACGTATCGCAGATGCCGGGCGTGCTCAACGGCGCCACGGTGCAGGTATCGGTCAACGCCTACGACCCGGACAGCGTGCGCGTGCAGGTCACCGGTGGTGACGGCCAGCCGGGGCATTACCTGGCGCCCCGCGTCGAATTGAACGAGTGGGGTTTCCCCAAGACCGCCGCGCGGGCGGGAGAAGAGTTCGCCAGCAAGCCGGAGACGCCGGCGGACAAGGTGCGCCGCGAAATCGAACGGCTGGCGATGCAGGCCGAAACCGACGACCAGGCAGCGGCAAACCGGAAGGCCAAGCGTGTGGCGTTTGGTGGCGAGGTAGACCCAACGCTGCCGTGGACTACGGCCAACATCCCTCCGGCGCTGCCGCGTGCCGGTACGCCTCTGGATGTGCAGGCCCCCACCGTCATCGCTCCGCGCCCGGACGTGCCCAGCATCCAGCCGCATTACGAGGCACCGCTGCTCGATCACACCGAAATGGCGATGGCGCTGCGCCGCCGCGTCACGGCACGTGGCGGCGAGTGGACGGCCGAGCTGTACGCCCGCATGGCCGAGCGCTGGCCCGAGGGTGTGACCGAAGACCAACTGGACGATTGCGCGGTGCAGCTGCTGCGCGGCGGCCTGCGCGCGGTGGGCGGGGGTGCATCGTGAGCCTGACATTGCCGCCAGACCTGCGCGCCTGGATGGATGCGCAAGGCCATACCACCGCCGATCTGGCGCGCGCCTGCAATGTGGACCGCAGCGTCTTGTCGCGCGTCATCAATCACGGCCGCTGGCCGGTACGCACCGGGCGCCGCCTGCATGAGCGCCTCACCACCTGGCTGGCCAGCAACGGCCTGCCCCCTGAAACCAAGAAGGCCCCGGAGCGCAGCAACGCCCCGAGGCCGGTTGTCACCCCAGCTGAAACCCAAGGAGACGAAGACATGGTACTGCGCAAGACCCCCATTTCCGAAGCCGCCCGCCGGCACTTTGGCATCACCCGCGACCCGTTCAGCGATCCGCAGTCGCTCGGCGAGGTGTTCTTCAGCCCGATGTACCGCTACGTGCGCGAGAGCGTACTGGACAAGGCCAAGCACGGCGGCATGCTCGCCGTTGTCGGCCAGAGCGGGTCAGGCAAAAGCACGATTCGCGGTGCGGTCATCGAGCAGCTGCGCGAAGACCACAGCCAGGTGATCGTGATCGAGCCCTATGTGATCGCGATGGCCGAGAGCGACGCCACCGGCGTGCCGCTGCGCGCACAGCACATCGCCAGCGCCATCTGGCGTGAGGTGTCGCCGGCATCCCGCCTGAGCGGCGACACGGAGACGCGCTTCGCGCAACTTCACCGCGCACTGCGTGAGAGCGCCCGCGCCGGCAACCGCCACCTGATCATGATCGAAGAAGCGCACAGCGTGCCCAAGCCCACGCTGCGCCACCTGCGTCGATTCACCGAGCTGCGCGACGGCCTGCGCGCGCTGATCGGCGTGGTGCTGTTTGGTCAGCAGGAACTGGAAGCCAAGCTGTCCGAGAGCGACCCGCAGGTGCGCGAGGTGGTGCAGCGCACCGAGCTGGTGCACGTCTACCCGCTGGGCAAGGACCTTGAGCCGTACCTGCGGCACCGCTTCCAACTGGCCGGCCTGGAGCTGGACAAGCTGATGGACGCCCGGGCGCTGGATGCGATCCACACCCGTCTGTCCGAAACCGGCACGCAATCCCTGCTGTACCCGCAGGCGATCCACAACCTGATCGGCCTGGCACTCAACGCCGCTGCCGATCTGGGCGCACCGTCGGTGTCCGCTGATCTGGTGCGGAGGGTCTGACGATGAGTGATAGCAAACTCCCGCCGTGGCCACCGTGCCCGACCTGCGGCGAAGACCTGGGCGATGCCGACCCCATGCTGGGGCCAGGCGTACCCGCGCAGCAGGACCCCGAGGGGAAAGCGAGGATCGAGCTGATCCTCACCTGTTACAGCTGCGAGGCGGAGTTCTTCGCATTTGTTGCCGTGAGCGATTTGCAGGAGGGCGCGCGATGAAATCCGATCCCGAACGCCTCGCTCTGATCCTGCGCCGCCGGAATGCCGGCGAGCCGCTGCGCGCCATCGCGAAAGACCTGGGCGTCACCTATCAGCGCGTGCACCAACTGGAGGCACTGGCGCGCCGTGACCTGCTGCTGGTGGCGCGCGCCAACGAACCGGAGGGCCACCGCCATGCGTAACACCCCGCTTCGCGCCGCCGCCCAGGACAGCGCCGACCACGACCAGGCCGCCGCCGACGTGCTGGGCGCGGTGCAGGCCATCCACCGCCTGCGCGATCAGGTGCGGCTCTCGCCGGAAGTCCGCCTTCACTACCTGCGCTGCATCCGCAAAAACCTCGCCGCCACCGAGGACACCGTTGCCGGGCTCGATGACGAGCCGGCGCCATGCGTTGCCGAGGCGTTCGGCGACATCCACTACGACATCCACCGTTCTGCCCTGGAGATCGACAAATGAGCAAAGACACCGCGCCGCAAGGCTACTGGCAAGACGCACAAGGCCGCTTGATTCCGGAGGATCAGGTCCGGCCCATCGACCGGCTGCGGGATGAGCTGGTGCGGTCCCTGGTGGGCCGCGCGCTGCCCATCCGCGAGCTGCTGACCGAGTTCCGCTCCCAAGCGTTCGCCGATATCCAGGCGTTCGTGGAGTTGAGCGCCGAGCAATACAACGCGCGGCTGGGCGGCGCGAAGGGGAACGTGACCCTGCTGTCGTACGACGGCAAGTACAAGGTGCAGCGCGCCATCGCCGAAACCATCATTTTCGACGAGTGCCTGCGCGAGTGGACCGAAGGCGCGCGGTCAGAGATTGCCGTGCTGGTACAGGACGCCTTCAGGGTCGACGGCTCCGGCAATATCCGCACCGGCAGCGTGCTGGGCTTGCGCCGCTTGAGCATTGAAGACGAGCGCTGGCTGTCCGCAATGCAGGCGATTGGCGAAGCCGTGCAAGTGATGGGCAGCAAGACCTATCTGCGGCTGTACGAGCGCGACGATAAGGGCCAGTACCGCCCGATCAGCCTGGACATCGCATCTGTAGACGCGGCGGGGGTGCGGCCATGAAGGGCGTCTTGGCCTTGTTGATTCTGGTCTATGCGCTGCTGGCCGCCGTGTTCGGGTTTGCGCCGGCCGCAGTGCCCTTCAGTGTGCTGGTGCTGGCCCTGCTGTGGGCCGCCGCCTTCGAGCCCGGTGGCGCCGCCGAGCAACGCCGCCTGACGCTCAAACAACTTCAGGCGCTGGAAGACCTCCGGCGGGAGCTGTACCTGATGCGCGTCATCAGCGCCCCGGCGCGGGGCATGACCGCCGTTCCGACGCGGAGGCAGCCATGAGCGCGGACGTGGACAAAGTGAAGCTCCAGGTGAACATGCTGGGCAGCTGGCGCAACGTGCTGCTGTTCGACGAAACCGCCGAGGCCGAGACCGCCGTGATCGAAGCCGCTGCGCGTTTGACAGTGGCGGCGCCTGGCACCCGCTTTGCGTTGCTCTACCCAGACGGGCACCGGGAGCGTCTCGGCCCCTTGTCCACTCGGGAGGAACGCTGATGGCCCGCCACCACGTCATGCTTCCCGGCGAGCGGCGCCGGCGCGATCTGGCTGCGATCCACGCTGGCGCCAAGCAACTCCAGCTGGACGAGGACACGCGCCGGGATCTGATCCAGCGCATCACCGGCCACCGCAGCGCGGGCGATCTGGACGACGCCGGCCGCGCTGCCGTAATCCACGAAATGCGGCGCCTGGGCGCGGGCAAGCCGGGTGCGCGCAAGCCCGCCCACTACCCGGGCACACCGCACAACTTCGACCACCTGCACGCGGAGATCACGAAGATCGAGGCGCAGCTGGCCGACATGAAGTTGCCCTGGTCGTATGCCGATGCCATCGCCAAGCGGATGTTCGGCATCCAGCGGTGTGCGTGGCTGCGCGGCCGCAACCAACTGGTGGCCGTTCTCAGCGCCTTGCACTACGAGCAGCGCAAGCGCGACCTGGGCGCCGCCATCAACAGCATGCAAGCCACGCTCGGGCTCACCGACGACGACATCCGCGCGCCCAAGAACTGGCGCCGTTCCATCCCCGCATTGGAGCGGGTACGCGATGCGCTGGGTGCGCAGATTCAATCCCTACAGGAGACCACCCCATGAACAGCCACAACACCGCTATCACCCCGGAAGAACAGGCCGCGTGGCATGCCGGCCTGGACGAAGGCCGTGTACAGGGCCGAGCGGCCATGCAGTTCGACGAAGAATGGGGCGAGGAGCAAGCGCAGATTGAGGCAACGGCGGCGGCGCTTCAGCGGATCTGCAACAAAGAAGATCGATCGATCTATCAGGTATGCGCATTCCTGCTGGCCGGCGCTCTGCATAAGCTCGGCGCGGCGCAGGCTGAATTCACCTTCGAGAATTTCGAGGTGGACGGCGAACCTGCGGGCGACTGGCGGGTCACCGTTGAGCGCGTCGAGAAAACGCCGGATGACGCCGGGGCGGACGCCCCGCAGGTGAACTGACCATGGCCACGGAAGTCGCGCCACTGATCGCCAAGGTTCAGCCGGGCACCGCCCCGAGCTGGACCACGCGCTATCGCATCGGCTCGGCGCTGGGCAAACACTTGGAGCCGGTGGCATCGCTGGATGAGGTCGCCGCGTACCTGGGCACCAGCAAGCAGAACGCCTACACGTTCTGCGCCCTGGCCCTGGGCAAACTCGCGTTGCAACTGCACGCGCGGCTCCGCCCGGAGGACGTGCACTGATGCTTCCCGGCTGCTGCCCCAGTTGCGGTTTCACCGGCGATATCGAAGCCTTCCTCATCGAGCCCGAGGCCAAGCGCGCGATCGCGCGGGTGGCCGTGCTTGATCCGGGCATCGGCAAGGTCATCGGCCCGTACCTGCGCCTGTTCGGTACCGGCAAGCGCGGGCTGCAACTGCGCCGCGCGGTCAAGCTCATTGATGAGCTGGCCGCGCTGGTGGAAGCCGGCGAGGTCTGCCGCGACGAGCGTGTTGGCGTGCGTCGGCCAGCGTCGGCGTCGATGTGGCTGGCCGGCATCGAACAGATGCTGGCCACGCCGCCCAGCGGGCCACTGCACAACCACCACTACCTGCGCGCGGTGGTGTTCGGCCTGGCCGACAGCGCAGACGCCCAGGCCGAACGCCAGCGCGAAGAGAACGCACGCGCCGGCCGCCGTGTCTCACGCGCTGAGACAGCAAAGGCGGATGATCCGGTTGCTATTGCCATCAGCTGGGTGAACCAGCAGATGGAGTTCGGAGGCATGACCCGGCAACAGGCGGATGCCTACGTTGCCAGCGTGCGTGCCAAGAGCTGTCAGGGGGAGGCATGACGCAGCAGCAAGCAACGATGTTTGACGCACTCACGTGCGACCCGATGGAGCTGATCGATCAGCTCGGCGACGACGTGGACCTTCGCAAGTGGCCGGAGCGGCTGCACCAGCTGTTCGAGATCCTCCGCGCGTTCAATTTGCGCCGGGGCATGAGCGCCGATCAGGCGTCACTGGACGCCCGCGACCGCTGCATCCTGATCGGCGATTACCTGGGCGGCAGGCCCTACAATCTGCCGCGCGGCGATGCGCTGCGTATCGCACTGCGCGACAAGCAGATATTCCTTGAGTTCACCGGCGCCAACCACGAGGAACTGGCAGACCGCTACGGTCTGGACGTGACCCACATCTACCGCATCCTGCGGCAGCAACGCCGGCTGTACCAGGCCAAATTGCAGGGCCAGCTGTTCAACAACGGCTGACGCATTTGGCACACGCCAATCCCACACCCCGCGCGCGCGCGACCAAAGTCGCAGCATCCCGTTCGGAGTGCATGGCGTGGAGCCCAAGACTTTTCTCGCGCGGCTGTCAGCCGCGATCCAGACGCAGCCGCTGCTGCTGATCTTCGTCGCCACCTTCGGTGCGGTGGCCTTCCTCAACTCGGCCAAGATCGGCCTGGCCTTGTACGGCATCGCCAAGCTGGCGCTGTTCGCATTGGCCGGTGACCGAGTGGACGAGTGGATTTTCCGCAAGCCGGCCGACTCGCGTGAAGGCGTTGCGCTGGGCACGATGTGGAAGCGCAAGGCGTGGATCGTGTCCGCATCGATCATCGTCGGCGGGCTGCTGCCATGAGCCGGCTGTACCTGATGGCCGTACTGATCGGCGTGATGCTTTGCATGGCCATGCCGGCAGTTGGCGCAGCCGGCGCGGAGCGTATCCGCATCCCTGATTCCAGCGCGCAATACCGCCTCCAGGTGGAGCGCGCCGCTGCCGAGTACTTCGGCTTGGACGCACCATCCGCGCGCATCGCCGCGCAGCTGCATCAAGAAAGCCTGTGGCGGCCCGACGCACGTAGCAAGTACGCCATCGGTATATCGCAGTTCACGCCGAGCACGGCGGCGTGGCTACCCTCCGTTTGCCCGGAGCTGGGGCCGTTTGATCCGTGGGACGCGGGGCAGGCGATCCGGGGTGCAGTGTGTTACGACCACTGGCTGCACCAGCGCGTGCGCGGCGCCACTCTGTGCGATCGGTGGGCCTTCACCTTGAGCGCCTACAACGGCGGGCTGGGCTGGGTGCAGCGTGACAAGACGCTCGCTGCGGCGGCCAGCGCGGACCCCTTGCGCTGGTTCGGCCATGTGGATGCGCACTCACCGCGCGCCGGCTGGGCGCTGCGCGAGAACCGCTCTTATGTCGACCGCATCCTGCTGCGCCTGGAGCCGGCCTATATCCGCGCCGGGTGGCCGGGCGAGGCGGTGTGCCCATGAGTGTGGCGAAGCTCTTGGGAGTCGCCTCGGTGGGCCGCGTTGCGGCCCTGCTGGCACTGGTGGCCATGGCGGCGGCGGGCGGTGGTTTCTGGGCCGGCCAGGAGTGGCGTCAGGGCAGGACAGCGCAGGCCCAGGTGGTGGGGCTTCAGGCCGATGCGGCCGAGCTGCGGCAGGCGGTGGAAGAACTGCGGCGGCGCGCTCGGGATGCGGCGCAGGATATGCGTACGGCCGCCAGGCGCATGGATGCAATTTCGCTGGATCACTGGAGGCACGTGGATGCGCTCGACTCGCTGTACGCGGACCACCGCGACGCGCTGGACATGCAGATTGCGACGGCTGCTGCTGCACAGCTGCGTGCTTGCCGCATTGGCGACTTCGGCTTGCAGCTTTGGGCAGCGGCCGCCGCTGGCCACGCTCTCGACGCCGCCGCTGTTGCCGGACCCGCCACCGAGCCACCTTCGGCAGGAGTGCCAGGCGGTACTACCGACACCGGCAACGGATACGGGCGAGGCGGTGATGCGGGCATGGATCGAAGCCGCACGGATCTACCACCGTTGCCGCCAGGGCAAGACGGCGTTGATACAGGCGGTGGCCAGCTATGAACAAGCGGTGGAACAGGCCCATTGCCGGGCGCTGGAAGCAGCGCGGCTTGGTGTGTGCGCGGACTGAGGTGCAGGCGTGGATATAGCGGATATGGCACAGCGGCACGAAGAACTGTCGCGCGATATGGCGCTGGCCAAGGCGCGCGCGCATAGCAACGCGATGTCCAGACGCGCCGCCGGTACACCGGCGCAGTGTGAGGATTGCGGCGATGAGATCGAACCCGGCCGGCTACGGGTCTTGCCCGACACACCCGCGTGCGCTGATTGCGCCCATGCAAGGGAGACGTGCGGTGTCCGATGAACTCTGGCTGCCTTGGGCCAACCTGGGCGCATTGGCGCTGTCAGTGGCAATCAATCTCTGGATCTACCTACGCGCCCGTGGGGACCAGCGATGGGACACGCTGCAACGCCGCCAGCAGCGCGTTGAATCGCGCTTGTCCGCATTGGAGGTGCGGGTGGAATCCCTGCCGACGCAGGACGATCTGATCGAGATCCGGGACCGCCTCAGCCACATCGACAAAACCACCGCCGGCCTGGAGGAGCGCAGCAGCCTGACGCTGTCCAGCGTGCGGCGGATTGAGCAGTACCTGATGGAGAGCAGCAAGCGATGAACAAGCCATTTTCCGAGCTGGTGAACGAGGACCGCCGCCTGGCGATTCTGCGCGCCCTCAATGACGCCGCCGGCCGCTCGCTCAACAGCTCCAACATCGACAGCTGGCTGCGGCACATCCGCACGCCCGGCACACGCGCCGACACGATGAACGCGCTGCGGTGGCTCGCCGGCGAAGGGCTGATCGTGCTGCAGCCGGTGGAGGATGTGCCCACGCTCCACATCGCATCGATCACCGCCACCGGCATCGACACCGCCGAGGGTCTGATCACGTACCCGGGCGTCGCGCGCCCCCGGCCGGCATGAGCAGAAACCGCAAGGGCAAGATTCACCGCCTGGCGCCGGAGGCACGGGCGCGCATTGAAGAGCTGCTCGACGAAGACCGCTGGACGCTCGACGAAATCTTCGAGACGGTCAAGCTCGAGTTCCCCGACGCGGATTTCAGCCGGAGCGGCTTGCACCGCTACCAGCCCGAATACACCCAGATGCGCGAGCGCATGCGTGAGATCGAGCGCGTCTCCGATGCGCTGGTGGGCGGCCTGGGCGAAGGCAGCGCCGACAAGGCCAACCGGCTGTTGGCGCAGGCCGTGACCACGGCGGTCACGCACGCCGCGCTGAAGCTCCAGACGCGCGATGACGAGGGCGAGGAAGGCGTCAGCATGCAGGAGCTGAAAGACCTGTCGCTGGCGGCTGGCCGCGCGATGAAGGCGCAGCGGTTGGCGACGGAGGAGTCGTTGATTCTTGAGCGCGAACGGAAGGCGCGCGAGGCGCTGCTCAACGAGCAGAACGAGCGGCTAGATGCACAGGCCCGCGCGCAGGGCATGGATGCCGACCAGGTCGCGTTCTGGCGCAAGGTGCTGATGGGCGAGATCTGATGTCCGGCGCACTCAAGCCACTGTCGAGCACCACCCGCACCGTCGAATGGGACGAGCTGCCGGCGAGCGTCCGGGAGATTCCTGAGGCGTTCGATCCGATGGCCGAAGGTGTGCTGATGGCGCACCAGGTGGAATGGGTGCGCATCAAGGCACCGATCAAGGTGTGCCCGAAAGGCCGACGCACCGGCATCACGTTCGCCACCGCGCTGGACAAGACCATCGTCGCGGCAAGCCGCAAGAGTGCCGGCGGCTCCAACGTGTTCTACATCGGCGACACGAAAGAAAAGGGCCTGGAGTTCATCGGCTACTGCGCCAAGTTCGCGCGCGTCATCGCTCGGGCGCAGGGTGCCGGCGTGTCTTCGATTGAGGAGTTCCTGTTCGAGGATCAGGACGAGCGCGGCCACTCGCGCAACATCACCGCCTACCGCATCCGGTTTTCCTCGGGCTATCAGGTCACCGCGCTTTCAAGCCGGCCCGCAAACATTCGCGGCTTGCAGGGCGTGGTGATTCTCGACGAGGCCGCGTTCCACCCCGACGTACAAGGCGTGTTGGATGCCGCCACCGCGTTGCTGATCTGGGGCGGCAGCATCGAGGTCATCAGCTCGCACAATGGCAAGAGCAACCCGTTCAACCAGCTATGCCTGGACATCGAATCCGGGCGCTATGGCTCCGAGGCCAAGGTGCTGACGGTGACGTTCGATGACGCCGTGCGCAACGGCCTGTTCGAGCGCTCGATGATGATGCAGGGCAAGGCGCCCACCGCTGAAGGCAAGGCCGCGTGGTACTCCCGCATCCGCACTGCCTACGGCCCACGCCGCGCCGCCATGCGCGAGGAGCTGGACGCCATTCCGCGTGATGGCAACGGCGTTGCGATTCCCTCGATCTGGATCGAGGCCGCGATGCGCGAGGAGCGCCCTGTGTTGCGTCTGGTGCTGGACGATGACTTCGCCGCGCGCCCGGCCCGTGAGCGTGAATCGTGGTGTGAGGATTGGATCCGGCTGCATCTTGTGCCGCTGCTGGAAACGCTCGACCCGCTGCGCAGCCATATAGGCGGCTACGACTTTGCCAGGCACCGCGACTTCTCAATTCCCGTCCCGATAGAGCTGACGCAAACACTGCAACGGCGCGTGCCCTTCGTTATCGAAATGCACAAGGTGCCGTTCCGGCAGCAGCAGCAGATTTCATGGGCGCTGTGGCGCGGGTTGCCACGTTTCAGCGGCGTGGCCATCGATGCCACGGGCAACGGCGAAGCGATGGCGGAAACCACCGCCGACGAGTTCGGCAGCGAGTTGGTGCATCAGATCAAGCTCAGCCGTGGCTGGTACGGCACGTGGATGCCGAAGATGGCGCAGACGTTCGAGGACGGCATGTTCGACCTGCCGCGCGACGCCAACCACATGGACGACCTGCGCGCTGTGGAGCTGGTCGACGGAATCATGATGGTGCCCGACGTGCGCCGGGCCGACATGAAAGACCCGGATCTGTTCCGCCACGGCGACTACGCCATCAGCCTGGCGCTCGCGCACTTCGCCTCGCTGCACCTGAGCAGCGCCATCGACTTCCACCGCGTCACACACAACGCCGCAACGCAGCGCCTGATCAAACGCGGCGCGGGCTGGCGGAACAATGAGGGGATTTGGTGATGACCAGACGCCTATGCATCAACTGCTACTTCTACTTCAGCGGTTCAGTTCCCCCCAGCTGCTGGCGTGCGGTTGTCGTTTGTGGTGTTGACCCGATAAATGGCCGGGAGGTAACGCGCGGCCACCTTTCAGCCCGCGAAGAGCGCCGGTCAATTCTTCCGTGGAAGTGCGGGGTGGGCGGCCGGCACTTCAAGCCAATAGCAGGACACGACAATGGCAACTAGCCGAATCCTCGGCCCGGACGGCCAGCCCATCCAGCTCGATGTGTTAAGCGAGGAAGTCAGCGCGCCGGCATCCACCGGCATTCGCCAGATTTGGCACGGCGCCGCGTCCAACAACCTCACCCCGCAGCGCCTGGCCGGCATCCTCATCGCCGCCGCGAATGGCGACGCGCACCAGTACCTGACCCTCGCAGAGGAAATGGAAGAGCGCGATGCGCATTACGCCTCGGTGCTGGGCACGCGCAAGCTCGCGATCACCGGCCTCAACGTCACCATCGAAGCGGTCAGCGACCACAAGGACGATATCCGCCGCGCCGATATCCTGCGCGAGCTGGTCGATCAGCCCGAGTTCGGCGAGATGTGCCAGCACCAGGTCGACGCGCTGGGCAAGGCGTATGCCGTCAGCGAGCTGGTGTGGGATCGCAGCGGCAAAGAGTGGATGCCGCAGTACGAAGATCGCGACCCGCGCTGGTTCACCTTCGACCGCGTGACCGGCCGCGAGCTGCGCCTGCTCGATGATGCCGATTCATTCGAGGGGCTGCCGCTGCCCGCGTTCAAGTTCATCGTGCACAAGCCCCGCATCCGCAGCGGCCTGCCCATCCGTGGCGGCCTCGCCCGGCTGGCCGCGCCCAGCTACATGTGCAAGTCCTGGGCGTGGAAGGACTGGATGGCCTTTGCCGATATCTTCGGTCTGCCGATGCGCGTAGGCCGTTACGGCCCGAACGCCTCGCAGGGCGATATCGACAAGCTGATTGCCGCGATCGCCAACCTCGGCAGCGATGCAGCAGCGGCGGTGCCCGACTCGGTCAAGATCGAGTTCCAGCAGGCGGCGCAGGTGGGCGGTGCCGGCGACTTCTTCGACAAGCTGGTGGCGTTCTGGGACAAGCAGGTTTCCAAGGGCGTGATCGGCCAGACGATGACCGCCGACGACGGCGCTTCGTTGAGCCAGGCGCGCGTCCACAACGATGTGCGCATCGATCTGCTGGAGCATGACGCCAAGGCGCTATCCAACACCCTGCAGCGGCACTTGGTGGAACCGTTCTGCGCGCTCAACTTCGGCGCGCACGTCAAGCCGCCGCGCCTCAAGATCAAGGTGCCGGAAGCGGACAACACGCCGGTCCTTGTCGATGCGCTGCAGAAGCTGGTGCCGCTGGGCTTGCGGGTTGAGCAAAGCATCGTGCGCGACCGCCTGGGCATCGTCGACCCGGCGCCAGATGCGGAAGTGCTGGCGCAGGCAGCGCCCGCGTTACCGGTCTTCCCCGGCGTCGCACCGGCGCCCGCCCCCGAAGCGGCGCCCGAGGCCAGCCCGATCCCGACCGGCGTGGATATCCAGGCCGAAGCCCTCAACGGCGCGCAGGTCACCTCGCTGCTGGAAATCCTCGACCGTGTGGCGCGCAAGGCGCTGCCTCTGGAGGCGGCGCGGCACACTATCAAGGCCGCGTTCCCGCTGCTGAGCGATACCGCCATCGGCCAGATGGTCGACCCGCTGCGCGGCTTCATGCCTCCCGCACCCGTGGCGCCGGCCCGCAATGCCGAGCAGCCGCCGGCGGCAGACGCCGTGCTGCTGGGCACGGAGATACTGGCCAAAGCCGCCGATCCGCTGGTGGAAACGTGGGTGGAGGTGCTGGCGGAAGGCGCGGCCACGGCGGGCTCGTTCGATGCGTTCAGAGCCGTGCTGGACCGCGCGGAAGAAACGCTCGACACCACGCTGATCGCCCGCCAGATCGCCCAGGGCATGGCGCTGGAAAAGCTCGCCGGCCGCGCTGAAATCCGCGACCTGCTGGACGAGGAAATCGGCAGGCCGGCCGTCAACGCGGAAGCGCCCGGCATGGGCGTCATCAATCGCGGCTGGCAGCCGGCGGCGGAGTTCTTCCTGCGCAAGCTCAACCTTCCTACCCAGCGCTGGGACGATTTGTGGCAGGCCGAGCACGCGCTCGCGTTCACCGTGGCCGGTGCGATGCGGGCCGACCTGCTGGCCGATCTGCGCGCCTTGGTCGATGACGCCATCAATGGTCGCGTCACCTACGACCAGTTCCACACCCGCTTCCTCGAGAGCGCGGCCAAGCGCGGCTGGACCGGCTGGACCGGTGACGAAAGCGACGAGCGCCGGGCTTGGCGCACGCGGGTGGTCTACCAGACCAATCTGTCCACCTCACACGCGGCGGGCCGCTATGCACAGATGGTCGAGCCGGAGACGCTCGAGCACATGCCGTACTGGCAGTACCGGCACAACACCGTCACGCCGCACGCGCGCGAGGAACACCGCGCATGGGACGGCTTGGTACTGCGGCACGATGACCCGTGGTGGGCCACGCACTATCCGCCCAACGGCTGGATGTGCCGCTGTGATGTGCGCCCGGTGAGCGAGCGCATGCTTCGGCGCCTGGGCAAGAGCGGGCCGGATCGCGCACCTGGCCCTGGCGCGGGCGACCCGCCACCAGAGTGGGCCTACAACGTGGGCGCCGCCGGCGCAGGTGGTGCGTGATGGCCGGCGCATCGTTCGAGGTGGACCTGCGCACCGCCGCGCATCTGTTCGACAGGATCAAGGCGGCCGGCCGCAGCATGCAGCCACTCATGGCGGAGATTGGCTCGGTGCTGGAAGACAGCACGCGCCAGCGCTTCCGCACCCAGCAATCCCCGGATGGCATCCCGTGGGCGCCGATCTCGGATGAGTGGAAAGCCGAGAAGGCCGAGCGCGGCTTCGCCACTGGTGTGCTGAAGATGCGCGGTGACCTGTTGAACAGCGTCCGTTATGAGTCCGACGCCAACTCGGCGACGGTGATCGCCTCGGCGCCGTACGCCGCAATCCATCAGTTCGGCGGCGTGATCCGCCCGAAGCGTGGCAGGGCGCTGCGGGTGCGCGGCCGCTTCCTTTCCAGTGTCACGATGCCCGCGCGACCGTACCTGGGCATGTCCGACGACGACCGTTTCGAGGTGCTGGATGCCGCCCGCGACTTCCTCCGCCGCGCCGCCGCTCGATGAGTTTCCGACACGGAAACATTCTTTCCGCGACCATTTCAGCGCGTCCCGTTTAATCCCGGCCAATTTGGGGTTTTTCGCGCTTCTCTGGTGCCACTTATAAAGCCCCGGGTCACTTGTGCTTGAGCCGCCAGGCGGCCTTGTAGTTCACCCCCAGGTGACGCATGAGCTCCAGCGCTGCCATGTTGGTCTTGGTCGTGGTGAGCAGGTAGATCGCCTGGAACCACGTGGTCAGCGGCAATCGGGTGGAGGCGAGCAAGGTGCCGCTGGTCAGCGTGGTCTGATGGCGACAGGCGCGGCATTGGTAGTACACCGTCGCTCCA
>Ga0172382_10002703_pt1 | contig 29090 bp, 36 predicted proteins | sample Leawel138RmetaG_FD_122245 | JGI IMG/M metagenome (GOLD analysis project Ga0172382, IMG submission 122245) | Leachate microbial communities from a municipal landfill in Southern Ontario, Canada - Leachate well 138R metaG | ecosystem: Engineered > Solid waste > Landfill > Unclassified | place...
CGATCGTACCAGTTCTCCCCGGCTGGTACGATCGCATTGGTTTCAGGGTGTTGTTCCGTGAGCATCACGATTCCTGATCTGCTTATTTCCCGTTTCGACTGAGGCGGCGAGACCACTTACTGAGCGTTCCGGTGACGTGCTCGACAAAATCGCACACGTCGAGCACATCTCGCCAATAGACCTTCACGTACATCTCGCCGGGCGGCCGCTGGAGCGCGGCGCGGCGCAGCTTGTCCACCTTCTTGAGTATAATCTCGTGTTCCATGATGGGCGTCCCTCAGACGCTGAACACCTTGACGGCCAGGTCTTCGAACTCGTGCAACGGCACGAGCAGGCCATGCGTGCGATAGCCGGCGTTCGGAACGGCGCGCGTCGGATACTTGCGCACCCACGCCGGCAAGACGAGACGCAGGTGGGCCATGCGGATGACATAGATCAGACCATCGTCAGGGATGTAGTAGATCAACGTCTCCGCCTGCGAGCTGTAGGCCCAGCCTGGCTTGTTGGTGGTGTCCACCGACACCGTCTCGACAAAGGCATTGCCGGTGCGGCCGGCGGCGCTGTCCGTCTTGTACTCGATGGACTGGCGCCGCTTGCGCGCGTCGACAAACCAGCGATCGATACCCTGGCGCTGCTCTTCGCGGGTCGCCCGGCGAATGGTGAACCACGGTAGAAAGAAGCCGTCGAGAAACGTCTCGCCCTGCTCGCCTTGCGCGAGCTGGCGATCAAAGCTGTACGCCACCGTCCTCCGCCTTCGGCGCTTGATAGCGCACGTAGATGTCGCCGATATCCGCGAAGGCGGCGGCGAAGCGGTCGATCTCATCTCCGATGTAGATTGCGCAGGAGGGGAACGGCGCCGGATCTGCCTCGCCCTCATCTGGCTTGATGAACGTCAGGCGGCCGGTGATGAAGCAGCGCGGGAAGTCGCGCATGGCTGCAAACCAGGCTGTGTCCGTGCGCGCCGGAACGAGCGCGATCGCCTGCGTCACGCGCCCGGCCTTGTGCTCGCTGACCAGCTTCTCAACCCACTGCGCAATCTCGCGGCCATAGGGCGGGTTTAAAAACGTCTTTCCCTCCCATTCCTGGGCGAGTCCATCGTCCTCTTTGGTGTAATGCATGGCGGCCGGGACGTGCGGCGTCTCGTGCGAGTTGCTGCAGGGATCCAGGTCAATCCCGGTCATGGCGGTGACGACGCGCTCAATGATGTCGGCAGGGGTGTACCACTCGGGGCTCTCGCTGCTGTAGTGCACATCCATGCCGTTCCCAGTCTTGTGCGCGCCTGGGATCGCGGACCCTTCGACAAATCCGTTCGCAGCGTCCCACTCTTCGACGGTCGACGGCGGCTCCGGCTCGTGCTGAGGCGGCGCAGACTTGACCACCGGCTGATCGAGCAGGTCGTCAATGGACGCGGGCGGCGCTTCGCGGTTCAGGATGTACAGATCGCGCACTTGCTTCGCCCGGTGCTCGCTGACCAGCGTCTTGAGCGCGAGGGACAGGGCCGCAACACGCGGCTTGTCGTTGGCGTCAGGGCACAAGGACGCGTGGAGCTGCCTGGCCGTGCGCGGGCCTTGTTCCAGGAGTTTGAGGATCGTCACCTTAAAGTTACGGACTAGGTCACTATGGTGGCCCAGGGCCGCCGGACTATCGGCCAGCGCGTAGACGGGCCGCTGGTAGTCGTCCTTCAGCTCGACCACCGAACCGGCCTGAACCATTCGGTACAGCGCGGCCTCGACGGCTTTCTTCGTCGTGCCTGCGCCGCCTTCGTCGCGCTGCACTGCGTTATAGATGTAGCCGCGGTTCGCAGGGCGCTTCCAGTAAGACAGCGCATGGGAGACAAGATCGCGTGCGATCTCGATCTCCCCATCGGTCGGCTCCGGCTCGGTCGCGCGGTACGTCTTGCCGTCGCGTCCGGTCACGGTGTCAGGTGCGGAATATTCCGCACCTGCTGCCTTGACGTCCAGACGGATAGTCTTCTCATCGACGCCCAGTCGCTCGCCGATCTTGCGGTAACTCTGCCCTTCGGTGCGCAGCGCAACGGCTTGCTCGCGGCGCTCTTCCACGGTCAGGTGGCGGCGCGCGGTGTTCAGCTCGCGGGCGAGCTCGTCGTACACCGCCTGATCGCCCACCACATGCTCGCGCTTGATGTCGATAGCCGGGATGCCGAGCTCAGCGGCAATACGGACGCGGTGCTCGCCGTCGAGCACGTCAAGCACCAGGCCGGGGCCGTCCTGCACGACGACCTTGACCGGACTCTGGATGCCGTGCTTGCGGATGCTTTCCTTCAGGTCGTCGTATTCCGCCGCGAGCAGCGGACGGAAGAGATGGTGATAGGGAAAGCGAAAGGTGCAGTCATCAATCTTGATTTCGGGAACGGCCGCAGGGGTCGCTTCTGTCTGCGTCATGGTGTCAACTTCTCCGTAAGCGGATCGACTCTTCAAGGTAGAAGCGTGCGGCACGAGTGCGCGCGACGCGCGTGGATTGAGCGATGATGATGTAGGTCCGGTGCAGCGTCATATAGCGCTGTTTGAGCTCGACCTCGCCAAGCAGGTCGGCGAGGATCGCGGCGCCGTGGTAGTTGCCCTCGGCGGCCAGGCGCGCCATCCGTTCATAATCATGACGGTACAGGTAGCGCTTGATCCATCGGGTCAGGTGGCGGGGCATGGCGCTCACCACCCTAGCAGGCCGCAGAGGAAGAAGCCGCCCCAAAACAGGAGGAAAGGGAACACGCAGCCGATCATTCCCCAGATGTTGCGGACGATGATGTTCTGCCCGTCAATGTAGAGGTACGGCTGGCAATCCGGCTCGTCGTTGGGTAGAGTCTGATCAGGCATTGGCTTACTCCTTGTTGGTGGCGGGGCGTGATGCGAACACGCCCCGCGCGAACGTCACACGGTAGGGGATTAGCAGCCGGTGCTTGAGTCGGCGTGGGCGGTGCTCGCGCCGGCTCCGTTTTTCAGGGCCGCGAGTTCGGCTTCGAGTTCCTGCAGCTTCGCCGACAGGCGCACCAGGGCGTCCCACAGGAAGGGCGACTCGGGCGGCGAGACGACGTCGGGGCCAGCGATCACCACATTCAACTCTTCGATCATTGCCGGATGCACGAGCTTCAGACCGTACGGGCCGAAGTTGACGCGGATGAGCGGATCACCTTCGAGCCACGCTTCGTAATGGCGCCCCGTAACCAGCCCGACAGAGCCAGCGGGGATCTCGGCGGCGGCGCGCGGAGAGCGCAGCGGGCGGAGACTCTTCACGATCGTGCCGTTCTTTAAACGTTTCTGCTGTTCTGACATTGCTTTTGTCTCCTCTAACTAACGTCGAAACGGGCCGATCTTTCGGTCGAGATAGACGATCCAGCGGTTGGAGCCGGGAAGCTGCTCACCGGCGATCTTGCCGGATTGCAGATGCCGGGTGACGGTGCTCGGGTGCACAGCGTAGTGCTGCGCGATCCGGGCGACGGTCGTCGCAGGGCGGCCGGCATACATCAGCGTCGTGGTGGGACGCTCGTCGTCAAGCAGCGGGCGCTGGAAGCGCGCGGCGCGGCTCGGTGACGGCAGGAAGGCGGCAGCCTGATCGGACAGGGTGGCGCGCAGGCCTGCGACCTCGGCCTCTAGCTGCGTGATGCGCTCGCGGGCCAACTCCAGGCGGTGGGTCAGGCGCGCGTTCGCCATCTCCAGATCGACGGCGCGCTGTTCCGGTTGGCGTCGATTGACGCGATCGAGTTGGGTCGCCATTGCGATCGACGTGGCGCGGCTCATCGTGCATGCTCCTCGACAAGGGTGAGGTCCTCGGCCAGCACCTTGTGCAGGCGGCCGGTGACCGGATGCTCCACCAGATGGACGAGCCGACGGACGGTCGTGCCGGTGTGCGGCTGGTAGATGGTGTGCGTGATGATGCTCTGCCCCACGTAGCGGCCGACAAAGCCTGCCCGCTCGCGCTGGAGCGGCGCGAAGAAGGTTGCTTCGTCCACGCGGCGCGGGCGCAGGATATGCGAGACGTAGACCGGGCCATTGCGAATCATTGGGCGGCCTCTTCTACCGGGCGGCGCGGCCGTGACCGCGCAAACCGGGCGTTCGGGTTGACCATCAGGACGACCGTTCGCGTGGCGGTCGAAGACATCTGCTCCACGCGCCAGCCGGACAGCAGCAGATCGGCAATCTGCGTCGTGGCGTCGGTCTGGGTGTCGGCCTCGTGATCGAGCACGACCACAACTACCGCCTCGGCCGGGTCCGGCGTCCAGCGCTTCCGCTCTTCCTGCAGCAGCCGGTTCAGCCGGTTGATCACGATCTTGCTGTTCTCAGCGTCATGCGCGGCCTGGCGCTGCAGGTCCTTGAAGTTGCGGACAAGCGAGGTCTGCTCATCCTGGAGGCGTCCGATCTCGGCGCGCAGGCTTTCAATCAGCGCGTCGCGCTGGCGGACCTGCTCATCTCGAAAAGCAACCTTACGGAGCAGATCGGCGGGGTCTTGCGGAAAGAGGCGCAGGTCTCGATCGGCGGCGCGGTAGGCGGTGCGGGCAGAGTCCCCCTCGCCATCTGCGACCACGGAGCCGCCCACCAGCTCGATCCGAGCGCGGTCGGGATGGACGTAGAGGCTCGCCATGGCCTCATCGTCTGGCCCTGACCAGGCGATCTCGTAGCGCGTCTGGCCGTCGATGATCGACGTGCGGCGGGTGATGAGGTTCGGCCAGTTCGGGCCGAGCTTGGCGGGGTTGCGCTTGTCGGGGAAGCGGTAATCCTTCCCTTCGACGAGGGCCAGCGGGCTCGTTTGCGCGACGCCGAAGAGCTTGTCGTGCAGCGCGTACGCGTCAAACTCGATGCGCGACTCGCCGTCCCACAGGCCGTACGCGACAAACCGGCGGGCGACTTCGATCGCCCGATGCCAGGCGCCGTTATCGGAGCGGCCCCGGATGGTGATCGCGCCCTGGATGAAGCGGGCGTTGAGTTCCGCTTGGGCTTTCTCGGTCATGAGCGGAACACTCCGAGCGCCTTCTCCACGGTCTGGGTGACGAGTTCCTTGTCGCACGAGCGCGCCGGATAGATGCGCCAGCCGGAGCTGCCGCGATACTCGGAGTGCGCGACGCCGTCGATCGCGTCAACCTGCGGCTTCGTCAGGAAGATCCCGGTGACCAGGATAACGGGCCGGTCGAGCTTGAAATCATGCGTCAACTTGATTGCTGGCATAGCTCCTTGTCTCCTTAACATTAGTGCGGTCGAAGTAACGTGTGCCGGGGCCGGGGCCGCTTTGGAACTGCATCCGGTTGCGAGTCGGACGGCTCGCCGCGGTGTGCGCCTTGAGCGGGAGACTGACGTAACTCCCTTGGTCAATTCCGCGGTCCCCGGTCGGCTGATAAGCGGACGGGAGGAATGCGCCGGAACTTCGCGCTAATCGAAGTCTGAGACTTCGGCCTCATCAGCTTTGCCGTTCTTGCGCGTGGCGGCTTTCTTCACGTAGTTCGGGCCGCGACTGACATAGACGCAAAACTTGTCATCGACCTTGCGTCGGACGATCTCGACCTGGTCGAGCCGGTTGTCACGCTTCAGCTTTCCGTTGAGAGCGCCTATGCAATTGTTCGCGCGTGACACGGTCTCAAAAGTCATCTGAAGAGCCTGGTGAGCGGGCGTCTTTTCGAGCATCAGGAGCAGGTCGTTGTAGACACGCTCCCAGTCGGTGACCCCCAGGCGGACCGGCGGAATGTCGCGCTTATCCACGGTTGTGACCCCGGGCGGCGCGGTCTGGACGGGGGGAGCAGTCTTGCCGTTGGACGATTTCGGGGGCATTGCGGCTTCCTTTCTGCATGATATCGAGCGTTTTATTTAGCTTACGGGACGGCACATCAATTATCGGACAATGCACTAAAGAACACCGTGGATGATGTGCTACACCTCATATGATACGCAGTTTTCCATGCATTGTCAAGCAGGAAAGGGGTAAAGGGCATTGACGTTGGGGGATAACAGGTGCTATATTGTGTGGTGTACACAGGAGAGGAGAGTGCGGCACATGAACCGCGAACTTCGACTGAGGCCAGGAATCATTAAGAAACTTCTCTTACAGAAATCGGCTACCGAGGGGAGGCGCGTCACATACGACGACGTCGCAAAGGCCACCGGGTATAGCTGGAACACGATCGAGCGATACGCTAACGCGCGGGTAGTCAAGCCGTCCGGGGGGATGATCGTCAGCCTCGCACGTTTCTTTGGCGTCTCACCCGATGACTTGTACGACACTGGAGATGATCCGGAGGGGGAGCAAGCGGCCGTCGCCTAGGGTGTACCTGAGCGACGGCCCGGCGCGCTCGTGGTCATGACACGAGCCGCCGCTCGGACTCTAGCACGCGCGAATTTTTTACGAAACTTTTGCTACTTATAGCGTTACAGCAGTTGCGCACGATCGTAATGTCAAGTATCGTGAAAAACAATACTGCGTTCATGAATGGAGGTCGTCATGCGCTCGCTTTACTCGACTGTCGCCGCCATGCTGATCGTCGCGGGGCTGGCTGCTTTTGCCACCGGCGCCGGGTATTTGTTTTCCGAACAACAGTCCAGCGCGATCCAGCAGAACGCCGCCGGGTCGCTGGCGACGGCTTTCTTCGTGGCCGGGTGGGTGTGCTGGTGGGTCGCCTCTCAGACGCTGCGCGCACGCGCCGCGCTGGGGCCGAATCGTAACGTGCGAGACTAACCCGCGCGCCCAAAAAAAGTAAGCCGGGAGGGGTAGCTCCCGGCCGGTCGTGCACCTTAACAATCGCATACTCTGTGAAGATAGCAGCCAGACCACCGCGCGATCGCGCGGCTTGTACCGCGCTGCTGCCAGCACCTCGAAGACTTCCTCCGCGCGCGCGGCCTTCCCCTGCCCTACGCGGGGCGGGCGGCGGTTCGAGAGGTAGCGCGCTGGCGATCGATCGATCAGCTCGCGCTCGGTGCACCAGTTAAAAAACGCCTTGACCGTCTTAATCCACTTACCGATTGTCGCCGATGCGAGGGGTTCTTCCACGATCGGCCGGGTCGGATGGGCCGCGTACTTGACGCGCTGGCCGCGAAGATCTGCGATGTAGGCATCCAGGTCTTCGGGGGTGATGCGATCCAGGTGGCGCCGTGGCCCGATATCGGCCACGAGCCGAGAGAGCAACCGCTCGTATGTCTGCTGCGTCGAGACTGCCCGGTCTACGAGCAAATAGAGACGCAGCGCTTCTTGAAGCTGCATAGCGACACTCCCCCTTAGCGTGTCCCTCTCCCGCAAAGCTCACAGAGATGCGATCAAGCATAAGCCCATTTAAGCGAGTGCGCGAACCGCGCACCGTAGCGGAAGATGGAATCATGGAAGCATCCGCAACAACCGTAGAGGGAATCGAGATCGCCCGGCTCAGGGCGGAGAACGCGCGCCTCTCGGCGCTGTGTACCGCGCAGGCTGAATGTCTGCACGAAATCATGCAGAGCGCGCTCATCATCGATCGCGCGGCGCTGGCGGCCGTGGGACCCGCCTTGCGCGAAGCACCGGCGGGCGCGCTGCGCGCCCTGGTGCGCCTGCTCGAAGACATCGGCGAGGACAGCCAGACCCGGCAGGCCTGGACGGGGAAGTCGCTTGGCGACGAGCTCGGGTTGGCGCGCGCGAATCACGAGCGCCTGATCGCCCCGCTGATCGCGGCCGGGATGATCGAGCCGGTTGGCGATCCCGAGCACAAGGCGCGCCGGTATCAGCTCCAATCTTCTCTAAACGCGCACTCAATGCGCGTTCGCTCTCTAATAACGCGCACTCAGCGCGCGTTTAGGGACGCGTCGAGCGCTCCGACGGGACTGATCACGCCCTTCCCCAACGCGCACTCAGTGCGCGTTCCCGGAATGTCAACGCGCACTGAGTGCGCGCACCCTTCTCTAAACGCGCACTCAATGCGCGTTGAAGCCCCTGTAGTTAGTAAGTTAGTTGATTCTGATTCTGATCTATCTGGGAATGAACGAACGAACCCGGGCCCGGGGGCCGGCTGGAACAGCCGGGCGCTTGAAATCTTCGGCGAGGTCACGGACGGGCAAGGGCTCGGTCAGGAGCTGCACGCGACGCTGCACCAGTTCGCGCCGACCGAGGCGATCGCGCTGGTGCTGCATGCGAGGGCGGAAACCACCACGCGGCCCGCGGCGCTGCTCCGGTCGATGCTGAAGCGCGGCATGGAGCCCGCGCCGGAATACGTCAAGCTGGCCACGCGCAAGCTCGTGCCGCCGCTGCCGCCCGAGCAGCCGCCGTTCGATCCGCCTGCTCCGGTCGAGGTCATCGGGCTGGATGAAAAGCCGGGCGGCACCCTGACGATCCGTGAAATCTGGCAGGCGACGCTCGGCCAGCTCCAGATGCAACTGAACCGGGACACCTACGCCCACCTTCGCGACGCGAAAGCGGTTCGTTTCGAGGATGGGATTTTGACGGTGCAGCCGCGCCCGCATGCAGTGCGGACGTTCGCACGGCTGCAGACGATGCTCGATCAGGTGGTGAGTGGGATAGCCGGCGTGCCGATCGCGGTGCGCTTAAACGAAGTGGGGCCAGCGGCCGCCCCGTAGGCGGAAGTCGCCAGCCCCAAACATCTCAGAGAACAGGAGTGTAGCATATGTTGACATTCGCAGCAATTAACGAAAAAGGCGGGAGCGGTCGCACGACAGCTTTCGTCAACCTGGCGGCAGGCCTCGCCGTGCGGGGCAAGCGGGTTCTGCTGATCGACTCCGATGAGCAGGGTCACGCGACCATCGCCTTCGGCTACGAGAAGTTCGCGGGGTTGTATGACCTGATGGTGCGCGGCGCGAAGTGGCTCGACGTGGCGATTCCGGTGGATCCGGAGCGCTACGGCAGCCTGGGCCTGAGCAATCTGCACCTGCTCGGCTCGAACGTCGAGACGCGGACGATCGCGCTGAACATTGACGACGCCTGGCTGCTCGCCAAGCGACTCGCCGAAGTCGCGGATCTGTTCGACGTGTGCCTGATCGACACCTCGCCCGCGCCGTCCTTGCTTCACAGCGCGGTGTTCCTGGCCGCGGATTACCTGATCTGCCCCACCGAGCTCGAAGTGCTTGGCCTGGACGGGCTGCACGAGTCGATCAAGCGGGTGCAGGCGGTCCGCGCCATGCACGGCAAGGACCTGCGGGTCGCCGGGATCATCCCCAACAAGTGCCGCCTGACGACGCTGGAGCACCGCGAGAACCTGGCTCAGCTTCGGGAGCGCTTCGGCGCCGCCGTCTGGCCGCCGATCCCGCTGTCGATCATCTGGCCCGAGGCCATGGGGTTCGGGCGCCCGGTGATCGTGCATGCGCCGGATCACGAAGCGGCCTTTTCGGTCTGGGAGATGGTAGACCGCGTGGAGGCACTCTGCAATGGCAGCAAATGACCGTCGGAAAGGCGGGCGCATCGGCCCGTTCAAGGAGCCAGAGACGCCGGTGGATGCCGCACAGCGCATCTATGGGACCGTGCGCCGGATCGGGTTGCCGGAGATCACGGTGGATGCGGAGATCCAGGTCCGCGCGCGTGGTCTGGATGAGGCGCGCGTCGAGCAGTACGTCGAGTTTTTGCTGAACGGCGGGACGTTCAAGGACCCTATCGTCCTGTACCAGGCTGGCGAGCCGCTGCTGCTATCGGCGGGCTTCCACCGGGTTGAAGCCTACCGCCGCGCGATCGAGCGCTTCCAGCCCACGGACGACGTCCACGAGCTCGCGCCGCTGATGGCTGAAATTCGCACCGGCGGGCGCGAGGCGGCGATCGAGTGGGCCGAAGAGGACAACCTCGCCCACGGCAAGGAGTTGAGCGAAGAGGACAAATTCAACCTCCTGGAGCGCCGCTACAAGCGCGGGCACCGGTGGGTCGGGTACAGCGACCGGGCGATTGCCGCGACGCTTGGCGTGGCGCATACCACGGTCGGACGCTGGCGCAAGAAAATCGAAAAAACGACTGGTGCACATGCACCAGTCAAGGGAGAAAAGCGCATCGGCGCGGACGGTCGGACCTACAATACCGGCAATATCCAGGCGTCGAACCAGCGCCGCGCCGAGGCGCGCGAGACCGCAGGTGCGGAATATTCCGCACCTGATCCGCCAGCAGATCGGAAGCGCGAAGTCGCGACCGCGATCCAGCACGTCATGGCCGATCAGCCGGCGATGACCTACCGAGAAATCGAGTTCGCGGTCAACGGCAAGCTCGGGCGGATTGTCAACCCTGGCATACTGTCCGGTATCATTTCCGAGATGTCGCGTGATGGACGGATTCGCAACGTGGGCGGCGGTCGCTACGCGCTGCCGGATGCCCCTGCTCCCACCCCTCCCGCGCGCATCGATCCGCCCAAGCCGGTCAGCGACGATCACGACGAACCGCTGGACGCGGCCTATCGGATGTTCGCGGAGTTCGGCCAGGCGCTCCAGCACGCGGACGAGTCGATCCGCAAGCTGTTCGAGGTTCGCGGGATCCGCACGCTCTACGCGCTGCCGCAGGATCGCATGAAGCAGGTGTACGGGGATGTCACGGCCCTGCGGTATCTCGCCGAAGAGTTGTCGACGTACTGCGATGAGCAGCTCAAGAAACTGCGCCTGATGTCTCGAACGGGCCAGCCGTATGACGAGGACGGTGAGGCGTGAGCGGCAAACAGCGCCGATCATGGCTGGAGATGGCGGCGGACGCGGGCGAACTGGTGCACCAGCTCGCGCCCGTCTGCCAGCGCATTCTCGTGGCTGGGTCGTTGCGGCGGGGAAAGCCGCAGATCGGTGACATCGAAATCGTCGCGATCTCGGAAGGCTACACGCTGCTGGATGCGACAGACGCCTGGCTCGCAAGCCGCCAGGTTGCCAAGCGGCTCAAATCGAACAACACGCCGATCGCCTGGGGTGCACGATTTCGTGCAATGGTCTGGCGCGGCGTGTCGGTGGACTTGTTTATCACGACGCCCGAGCAGTGGGGCCTGATCAGCGTGATTCGGACCGGTCCAGGCACGCCGGACGTCGGGTTTGAGCAATGGCGCGGTGGCGCGAATCAGATGCTGGTCACGCCGCGGGCGAAAGGCGGGCTTCTGCCGGACGGGATGCGCGTCGCCGAGGGGTGGCTCTGGCATGGCGAGAAGCGCCTGGCGACGCGGGAAGAGCGCGACGTGTTCCGGCTGCTGGAGCTGCCGCTGATCGCCCCGCCGCTGCGCTCCTGCGCGGAATATATGCGTTGGAAGTCGGCTGGACAGAACGGGATCGAGCGGTTGCGAGAGCAGCATCACCCCGCGCTGCCCACGTTTCAGCAGTGGCCCTCGGTCGGGTGGGACGGTCACAATCCCGACGTCATCTTCGCGCCGTTTGGCGGCGAGTGGCGGCCCTACAGCATGGACATGCTGCAGCGGCTCGCCGAGCGGGGGTAAGTGTGGACCGTGACCGTGTTTGAATGGTGGATCCTGGAGCAGATCACGGAGAGCTGGCGACGGACGCGGCGGCCGGTTAAGACCCGCGTCCTCGCCGGCATGACGACGAAGAACGATCGGACGGTGCGCCGGGTGCTCACTCGACTGGAAGAGCGGGGGCACGTGCGGCGAAACGGGAGCCGGGGAGGATGGCTCCCCTGGCGAGCGGTGTCGTGAGAGAGGTATAGGGATGAGCATCAACGCACACATCAACCCATCAGTACAGCCCGACGCCCCGCAGGCAGCCGTAGAGGCAGTGGCGCAGGCGATTCGCACGCTGGCGGACATCATGGCGGAAGTGTTGCAGGCGTTCGTGGAGCAGGTCGCCCGAATCATCGATCAGGCGACGCGCGGTTTTCTGGCAGCGCGCCTGGCGCGGCGGATCGGGCGCCGCCCGGCTTCCTGGCTAGCGCAGCGCTGGCCGCGCCGTTGGCTCCCGACACGCTCGCTTTGGCAGTGGGCGATCGCCCAGATGCTGAAGGAACACCGGAGACAGCCGCGCCGATGAGCAGCCGCCGATCACAGAAGGGCCCGCTCGTCCGCGATCAAATCTTTGAGTATATCTGCCGCACCGCGAAAGAGCAGCGCGGCATTCCTCCTTCGGTGCGCTCGATGGCCCAAGCCTTTCATCGTGGGGAGACTACCGTCCGGTGGCACGTCAACGCGCTGATCATGGAAGGTAAGCTCGCCTGGACGGATGGCCGCCTGATGGTGGTGGATGCCGAATGGATTGAGCCTCCATATGTTTCTCTTTAGCGTCTCTCCGCTAGCGCAAGTGCGCGACTAGACATCGACAAGGTTTTGTTCTATGCTTGTTCTGATGAGAGACACACACCCTACCCCCTAACGCGCTGTGGGTTCTCTCCCCCTACCGTGACGCGGGGCGGTCAGCCAGGCCGCCCCGTCGGGGGTAACATCTTGCCGGACTGATCATCCGGTAGGCGGCAACCAAGCGGTCTCTGAGCGGACCGCAGCGAGTATCGACGGCTCAGCGTCGTGTTTTGACGTTGGGCCGTTTTTGATTCTCGGAGATGGACGTGGCAGCACGGCAGTACAGCGCGCACGACAAAGCAACGGCGATCAAGATTGTCGAGCGCTTCGATGGGGAGATCACCCGCGAGGCGCTGGAGATCACCCGCGAGGCGCTGGCCGCGCCAACGCTCAACAAGTCCACGGTGTACCGCTGGGTCCAGGCTGCCCGGTTGCAACCAGTTGCATCCGAGTTGCACCACGAAAAAAAAGCAGTCGATGAGGAAGCGCTCGACGTCGCGCTTGACGAGATGTTTGAGGAGACGGCGCGCAAGTATCTGCGGCACGCGCTCAAGGAGGATGTGGTCGCCAGCACGAAGTCACGCGACGCCGTGATGAACGCGGCCGTGGCAGTCGACAAGATGCGCCTGCTCCGCAATCTGCCTACCGAAGTCATCCTCGTGCTGCCCGACCTGGTCGGCGCGATCCAGGATGCCGGACTGAGCGCCGGGGACGTGTTCAACGCTTTGCTGCAGGAGATTCGCGTCCATGCTGACCGTTGACTCGATCGTTGACGGCACGTTGGCGCGCATCGGGCTGCGCGCGCCGGACCTGTCCGGCCCGATCCCCGCGCTGCCGGATATCTGCGAGTGGGCCGAAGGCGAACGGGGGTTCTATATTGCGGAGACGCGCCGCCCGATCGTCCTGGAGCCGCACCAGCGCACCGTGCTGCGCCTCATGACGCAGCAGCACCCGGTCAGCGGGCGCTTCCGCTTTACCACCGGCATGTGGAGCACCATCAAGAAAAGCGGCAAGACGACGATCAGCGCGCTGTATTCGCGCTGGGCCGCCGAGACGTGGGGCGCCTTCCAGGAGATTTACAACCTCGGCAACAAGCTCCCGCAAGCGCAAGGGCGCGCCTTTAAGAAGGTGAAGCAGAGCATCTTGCTGGCGCCGCCGGCTGTGCGCGAGCAGTGGGACATCACGGCCACGCGCATGACGCACCTGCCGAGCGGGTCGGAGATCGTCGCGCTGCCGATCAACGACGAAGGCGAGGCCGGCTCCAATCCCTCCCTGACGGTCTGGACCGAGCTATGGGGCTACCAATACGAGGTAGCCCTGCGCATGTGGGACGAGCTGCAGCCCGTGGCGACACGTCCGCTCTCGCAGCGTTTTATTGACACCTATGCCGGCTACGAGGGGGAGAGCGAACTGCTCTGGTCGCTCTGGCGCCTGGCGCTGGACGAAGGTGAGCGGCTCGACGATGACCTGCCGATCTACGCCGTCGAGTCGGCGGGCCTGATCGCCTATATTGACACCGGCGTCGCGGCGCGCCGCATGCCCTGGCAGCAGGGCGAGGAAGGGCGCCGGTACTACGCGCAGCAGGAGAAGTCCGAACGCCCGCACAACTTTGCGCGCCTGCACCTGAACGAGTGGACGGCGAGCATCAACGCGCTGATCCCCATGCCAGTCTGGGACGGGTTAGTTTACGACCGGCGGCGCATTCGCGATGACGTGCCGGTCTGGCTGGCGGCCGACGCGGCGGTCAGTGGGGACAGCATGGCGCTGATGGCCGTGACGGTGTCCGGCGATACCGTGATCGAGCTGGCGACGTGGATCTGGGAGCCGCCCCAGGGCGGCAAGCTTGACTACGACGAGACGCTTATCCCCGCCGTCAAGGCGGCGATCGAGCGCTGGCACGTCATGGGCGTGGCGTATGACGAGTACCAGTTGCACAGCGACATGACACGGATGGCGAAGCGCTATCCGCACATCCCCTTCTTCGCGTTCCCGCAAGGCGCGCCGCGCATGGTCGCTGATACGCACTTCGTCAAGCGAGTGCAGGAGGGGCGATTCCGCCACACCGGCAACCCGAAGCTGCGCGCGCATGTTCAAAACGCCGACGGTAAGGAGATGATGGGCGGGGAGGCGCTGCGCATCGTCAAGCGGTCCGAGACGAAGAAGATTGACGGGGCCGTGACCGGGTCGATGGCGAGCGAATACGCGACTGAGCTTTGGGAACACGTCGATACGGTCTACGACGAAAGCGTGAGGGTGAACATTGGCGACTACTGAGCCCACCAACGGCACGGTCGAGCGCGTGCAGCAGCTCGCGGAAGACGCGGCGCTGCTGGCGGATCTCGAAGCCGAATTGCTGGAGACGGTCGGCAGCGTCCGGCGCCTGGCGTCGATGGCCGAGCCGGGCTGGATCGGCTTCGGCAATGGGGGCAGCGCCGACGCGCAGATTGCTGCGCAGATCGACCGCGCCGGCATCAACCGGCAGGCGCGCTGGTACTACTACCAGGACCCGATCGCCTCGCACGCCGTCACGCTGCACAACGCCTACACGTTTGGGCGCGGCGCGTCGTTTCGAGCTGCCGACAAGGACGTCCAGGCGTGGTTGGAGGGGTTCTGGCGCGACGCGCGCAACCGTGCCAGCCTGACTCGCGCGCAAGCGCAGTGGGCGCTCAACACCGATCGCCAGCTCGACGGCGAGTTGTTCTTTGTCTTCTACGTCTCGACCTACACCGGGCGAGTCACGGTGCGGACGCTCGATCCGTCCGAGATTGACAAGATCGTCACGGCGCCCGGCGATCCGGCGATGCCCGTTTATTTCAAGCGCGTCTACCGCCCGCAGGTCTTCAATTGGAAGCGCGGCGAGTACGAGACAGGGCAGCAGGTCACCGAGTACATCCCCGACTGGCGCAATGCGGGGCCGCATCCGCCGCAGGTGCACTGGCCGGCGAACACCGAGATTTACGTGATGCACGTCGTCACCAACCCGCTCGGCTGGCGCGGCTTGACGCACCTGGCCACCGGCCTGCCCTGGATTAAGGCGCTCAAGGGGTTCATGGAAGACCGCGCCACGCTGACGCTCGCCCTCGCGACCTTCGCCTTCAAGCAGAAGATTAAGGGCAATCGCACCGCCCTGCAGCGCGTGATCCAGCAGTGGGGCACGTTCGAGATGGGCGAGCGCTACGGGCTGGGCGGCGAGGGCACGGAGCGCAAGCCGGCCGCGCAGACGTTCATCGAAAACGAGGCGTCAAGCCTGGAGCAGCTCAAGACCGACTCGGGCGCGTCGAATGCCTACCAGGACATGCGGATGTTTAAGCAGATGGCGGGGATAGGCGCAGGCGGCATCTTCGAGCACTACCTCGGCACGCCGGAGGCCAACCTCGCCACGGCGACGAGCATGGAGCTGCCCATGCTCAAGATGTTTGAGTTCGAGCAGCAAACATGGGAAGACGTGCTGGGCGACATACTGAGCTTCGTCGTGCAGCAGGGGGCGCGTTTCAGTCGCGCGCTCGCCGGGAAGGCGCAGGTCTCTCAGGACACGGCTGGCGGATCGCCGATGTGGGTCATTGAACCCGTCGGCGACGTGGATCTATCGGTGACGGTGACCTTGCCGCCGATCGTGCAGCGCGACGTCGCGGTGCAGTCGGCGGCGCTGGCGAGCATCGCGCAGGCCGAGAGCATGACCGGGCAGCAGATGGTGCCGCCTGATCGCATGGCCGAACGCGCGTTGACCATCCTCGGCTTTGACGACGTCGGCGACATTGTCGAAGAGATGATCGCGACCGGCTTCACGCTGACGCTGCCACCGGCGCGGTCGTTTGGCGAGATCGCCGCGGAGGCGTTTGTCCGCAAAGCGCGCGCCCGGCTAAAAGAAGCCGCCGATGAACCGCCGGACGTGGGCGACAAGCTGCCCGCCGATGAGGCGACGTCCGTCGAGCCCATCACGCGCAAGGAAGTGGACAGCTACTTCGACGCCTTTGAGGACATGCCCGAGCTGGACGATCTCCTGAAGTCGCTCGGGCTGACCCTGGAAGATGTGGAGGAGGCGCGCCGTGCCGGGTCCGCTGGGTGATATTGACGACATCCGGCGCTACTCCAACGCCTTGCGCCTGATGAGCGAGCGCCGGATCGAAGGGCTCACACGCGACCTGACCGACGGCAAGATGACCGTTGCGCAGTGGCAGGAGGCGATGAAGGCGGAGCTCCGGCGCGGCAATCACGAGCAATTTGTTGTCGGCAAGGGCGGCGTGCGCTCGCAGATCAACCGCCGCGAGTATTTGCAGCTCGGGCCAGAACTCAAGCGGCAGTATCGCTACCTGGACCGGTTCGCGGCCCAGATCCAGGCGCGGGCCGAAGCCGGCAAGCCGATCACCTTCGCGATGGAGCGCGCCAAGCTTTATGCCCGATCGACGCAGGCCAGCATGTGGCGCAGCGCGGTCCCGGTCAAGCTGCCGCAGGCGCCGCGCGATGGCAAAACGCGCTGCCGGACGAACTGTAAATGCCGACTGCAATTTGACTATGAACGCGGCGACGCGGGGCAGGTCATCGCCGTGCTCGTCTATTGGAAGCTCCGCCCCGCCGAGCACTGCGACGACTGTATCCGGTTGTCGCGCGAGTGGAACCCGAAGCGGTTCGCGGTGCTTGAGGAATCGGCCAGCGTGGCGCAGAGCGTCGGGCTGCTGCTGATGGAAGCCGACGATCTGAGCCATGACGAGGCACAGGTCATTCGTGAAATGTGGGACATCCAGGAGAGAGTAGCATGGGCGCTGCACTAGTGCGTGAAGCAGGCGGAAGCCTGGACGATTTCATTAACCGGATCCGCGATGCGTGGTGGCGCCAGAACAGTTCTGATGACGGCGTGCCGGTGCCGTGGGTCGTGGACGTCTTCCCCGATCGCATCATCGTCAAGCGCAACGAGGCGGACGCCCAGCGCTACTACCAGGTGGACATGAGCGCGACGGACGAGGCGGTCACGTTTGCCGGGCCTGATGAGTGGCAGGAGGTCAAGCTCGACTACGTGGCCAGCGCCGATACGGCGCCCGATGCGCCGGTCGCCGAAGCCGCGGCCGAGTCGCTGCGCTTTGACGTGAGCTTGCCGGTGCGCGAAGTCCGCACCACGGACGACGGCGCGATCGACGGCGTGATCGTCGTCGAGGGCCGGAGCGCCAACGGCAACGTCTACACCCGCGAGGCACTGCAATCCGGCGTGCGCATCTTCGACGGCGCGCTGATGTTTGCCGATCACCCTTCCGCGGTCGAGGAAGCGCAGCGCCCGGAGCGCAGCGTCCGCGACGTGGTAGGGCGGGTCAAGGGGCCCTACATCGGCACGACGAAGGACGGCAAGACCGCCCTGCGCGGGAAGTTCCACGTGTCGGAAGCGGAAACCTCGCTCCGCACGAAGATCGCCGAGGGCATTATCGACGGCCTGAGCTTGCGCGCCTTCGGGCAGGGCAAGCGCGATAAGTCCGGCGATTTCATTGTCGAGAGTTTTCAGGCCAACCCGTTCACTTCGGTGGACGTGGTCACGGTCGCGGCGGCGGGCGGGGGGTTCGAGCGCCTGGCCGAGAGCGATCGCGCGGCGCTGACGCGCGCCGTGCTCCAGCAGGTGACGCGCGAGGATCTGGCCGCCACGCGGCCGGACCTCGTTGAGGCACAACCCGAAGTGAGAGCACTCCAGGAGGCAGATGTGGGAGACACGCAGAAGCTCGAAGAGGCGCAGGCGGACAACCAGCGCCTGATCGAGGAGAACACCCGCTTGTTCCGTGAGGCACGCAGCGCCGAAGCGCGCACCATCGTGGAAGGCGTGCTCGGGCAGGCGCAGACGCTGCCCGACGCGGCGCGCGAGCGCATCACCGGGCAGGTGGCCGGGCTGACCGAAGCGTACAGCACGCACGGCAGCACGCAGACGGCGGACGAACTGAAGGACGCGGTCGAGGGCGTGGTCGAGGCGGAGCGGGCGTATATCGCCAAGCTCGTGCCCAACGGCGCCGTGAGCGGGGGCACCGCTCGCCCGGATCTGAGCGAAGCACCGAATGAGGGCGCGCTAGACGAGCAACTCAACGCGGTGATCGCGAGCATGCGGTAAACGCCGCAGGTGCGGAATATTCCGCACCTCAACTGTGAGATGGTAGCGGCCGGCAGGCGGCGCGCACCCAGACGAGGAGAAGAAGGCAGATGGCAGATAACATCCGGTTCCAGGGCGAAGGCTGGCTGCGTCTCGAAATGACGGCCGGCATCGGGTTGGTGTCGGGCGATGTGGCGGGGATCGGCAACGCGCTGGTCGTGGACCTCATCACCGATGCCGACGCGGCGGGCGTCGCGACGGTCATGCTGCCGTGCAGCTACGTGGTCGAGCGCCCGGTGGTGGGTGCGGACGGCCAGGGCAACGCGGCGGTCAACATCGGTGACGCGTTGTATCTCGACGGCGCGGCCGTCAATGCCGACGCCACCAACGGCGTGTTCTATGGGTACGCGCTCGGGGCCGTGGTCGCCGGCGCGACGACCACGATCCAGATCGCGCGCGCAGGGTAGCGTCGATCCGGTAACGGCGCAGAGCTAATCAGAGACTGCTCGCGCGGGCGAGCCTGGAGAAGAGACAATGCCCGAATTTCTGCAGCTAATCGAGTCCATCCGCGCCGAAGAAGCCAGCGTCCAGCGGCTGTTCGGCTCGGAAGAGGGGGACGTGTCGGTGCGCGAAGCACTGCGCCGCCGGCAGGGCCCGCAGTATAAGCAGCGGCTGTTGGAGGCCGCACAGTTCACCGCCGAGGTCTTCGCAGGCCGGCGGGCGATGTGGCAGCTCCGTGAGGCGCTGAGCACGTCGGATTTCCCGATCTACTTCGGCGACACGCTCGATCGCCTGGTGCTTCAGGAGTACCGCGAGGCGCCGAGCGACTGGCGTCAGTTCTTGCGCACGTCGGTGGTGCGCGACTTCCGCACCGTGGACCGCTACCGCTTCAGCGATGGCGATCAGGTGCTGGACCGGGTGGCGCAGGGCGCCAACTACCCGGCGGGCGATCGGGACGAGACGAGCTATTCGTTCCGCATCAACAAGTATGGCCGCCGCATCCCGATCCTCTGGGAAGCGCTGGTCAATGACGACCTGGACGCGCTCCGGCAGATGCCGAGCGTGCTCGGGCGTGCCGCACGCCGCACCGAAAACCGCTTCGCCAGCTCCCTGTACGTCGCCAACGCGGCGCTGTACAACGCCGGCTTCGGCAACGCGGGGACAGCAGCGCTCTCGCTGACCGCGCTGGAAGCGGCGTACAACACGATGGCGGGCTTCCGGGACGCCAACGGCGAGCCCATCTTCAACCGTCCGGCCTACCTCGTGGTGGATCCGGTGCTTGAACTGACCGCCCAGCGCCTGCTCGGTACGATGCAAGTGCAGTGGATCGGCACGCCGCCGCTGCAGCCGCCGGCGACGGCCGTCGCCTGGCCGTCGGACAACGTCATGCGCGGGCGGCTCCAAATCCTGGTCGATCCGTACATCAGCATCCTGGACGCCGCCAACGGGGCGACGAGCTGGTATCTCTTCGCCGATCCGCGCGAAGGGCATGCGGCGGAAGTCGCGTTCTTGTCGGGCTATGAGGAGCCGCAGCTCTTCATGAAGGCCAGCAACCAGATTCGTCTGGGCGCCGGGCCAACCGATCCGACCGGCGGCGACTACGACACGGATGCCGTGGACTACAAGGTCCGGCATGTCGTTGGCGGGGCGAGCGCGCAGGCCGTGGGCAACTGGCGCTTTACCTACTGGAGCAACGGCACGGTCTAAGCCGGCTCGCGACGGACAGTCAGCAGGGGGCGCGATCCGCGCCCCTCTGAAGCCAAGGAGAAAGAGCGATGCACATCTGCATCAACTGTGGCAAGCGCAGCGCCACGCGCACCGTCAACTCGTTTGCCTGCGAGGCGTGCGGGTATGTCTGGGATGTGGCGTTCGAGCAGCGCATGGCGCACTACCTGGCCGCGCAGGGCAGAAAGCCCGCCGAGCCGGTGCCGGAGCCGGACGCGTCCGCCGCGCCGGAGACGCTCGTGGAGTTCGCACACTTGCAGGGGTCCGGTTTGTGGTCGGTGCTCGACCCGGTCGGCTTCCGCGACGAGTACCACACGCTGATTGCTGACAGGTACACCGTCGCCGATCTGCAAGCCATCGCCGACGAGCACGGCGTCCTGATCACCTCGACCAAGAAAGCCGACGTGATGGACGCCCTGATCGACGCCGGGGTCTTCGAAGTGCATGAGACGATCCTCGAAGACGGGACGGCGGTGACTGCGCTGGCCATCGGCGGCGTGATCGTGCCGTTCGATGAGGAAGAGTCCGGCGAGGCAGAGGTCGAGGACTGATGGCCTACGCCACGGTCGCGGATGTTCAGGCGCTGTTGCGCTCGGCCTCGGGCGCGGGAGTCACGATCGGGCCGGACTCCGTCCCGACGCAGGACGACGTCGAAAACTGGCTCGACCAGGTGTCGGCGGAAATCGACGGCGTGCTGCACGCGCAGGGCTATGAGACAGTGCCCGCCACCGGCGCGCGGGATGTTCAGGTCCTGAAGCGATACACCGCCGAAAAGAGCGCGGCCATCACCTGGCACGCGCACTATGGCGCGGTGCCGAGCGATCACATTCCCGCGCGCGTCAAGCGATGGGAAGAGGACTACCGCGACTTCCTGGCCCGCCTGCGGCGTGGCGAGCAGCACCTGAACGACCAGTCACCGGAAGGCGAGAGTGACCCGATCTTCGGCGTCGCGCCACCGGTGGCCCGTGACGACTACTTTACGGCGAGGTAGCGCAGATGTTCGGCATGGAAGCGGCGCTCGATACCGGCTGGATTCGCGACATTCAGGAAGCGTTCGCGCTGTTCCCTGAGGAGGTCGATCGCTGGGTTCGGCGGGATATCGTGCCGTACGCGCGGCACTATGTGGATAAGACGCTGCGTGTCGCGCCGCCCCGCCGGCAGTGGCCGGGCGACTACCCGCTTGAGTGGACCAGCGAGAAACAGCGCAAGGCGTACTGGGCTACAAATGGATTCGGCGCCGGCATTCCGTACCGGCGCACGAACACGCTGATCCACGACTGGCACGTGATCGCCGACTACCAGGCCGGGTTCACCGGCGTCCAGGTCTACAACCTGAATGACGCGGCGCAGTACGTCTACGGTGACGACCAGGCGCTGCACAAGCAGTGGTTCCATACCGTCACCGGATGGCCGACGGCACTTGAACACCTGCAGGCGCTCAGTCTCGAACTGGGCGATCGCATCGAGGACGGCTGGCCGCACGTGCTAGACGAGATGCTGATGGAGGCGCAGCGCCATGGCTGATACGCTGGTAACGGCCGTAGATGCGGTGGTTGAGCGGCTCCTGGACATGGAACGCCTGGCCGTGCCAGAGGCCACCGGCGCGTATCCGCGCTGGTACGAAGTCGGCGAGCCGCCGTACTGGCTCAACGTGCCGCTGGCGCTCGGAACACCGACCGGGCCGGAAGACGTAACACGCTACGAGCTGGTCGCCGGGATGCGCCTGGTGCTGGGGAATGCCGTCGACGTCGCGCACGATGCCGAAGCGGTGGCGAACGTGCAGAACAAGGCCTGGACGTGGCTGCCACAGGTCATGCGCTACTTCCAGACGCACCGGCGCATGAATCCGCCCGGACTGCCCGGCCTGCGCTTCCTTGCGCCGGAGGGCGTGACCATCCGGCAGATGCGGCAGCCGGACCTGAACCAACTCCGGCTGCCGGTGGCGTCCATCCTGTACGCGCTCGATTTCGAGCTAACCATTCCCTTCGAGGTGGGCTATGGCGACTGATCTGGAGCGCAATCGCGACGGGTTTATTGTGACCATCGACGGCGTCTGGGTCTCGACCTCCTACGTCTCGGCGCTGTCGGGGCGCATGCTGGATAGCGACGCCGTGACCGAGCCGGTGGCGGGCGTGCCGGGCGTGCTGGCGCGCTACACGCCCACCGAGTATGCGCAGCTCACCGACGAGCAGCGCGAGCAGGTGCGCGCCAAGGCGGAAGCTTTTGTCGCGCGATGGCAGCCGGAGCCGGAAGACGCCCTGGCCGCCGACGACACGCAAGAACTGGACGTCGTGGAAGACGACGAATAGCAGCGCCGCCGCGCGGCGGCAGGAGTGAACCATGGCACACCAATCGTTTAGCATGACGGGCATCAAGGAGCTGCAGGTCGCGCGGCTGGGCACAGACGGTCTGCCGAAGGGCCTGACCGGCACGCTCGCCAACGGCGCCAGCGCCGGGATGCACTTCGTCAAGGGTATCAGCAATGTGGACGTGTCGCGCGGGCAGCCTGTGCAGGTCGCGCGCGTCGGCAACGGCTATCTGCAAGACGTCTTCACCTTCCCGTCGGCGGAGCCGCCAGCGGGCACCGGCGCCGGGATTGTCTTCGACATGGCGCTGCAGGCCGCCATCCAGAACTCGAAGGTCTACACCAAGGGGCCGATGACGGTTGTCGCCGACGGCGGGCCGGAAGAGAGATTCCCGACCTTCTCCGTCATCAGCATGGGTTGGGGCGCCAGCCACGAGCCGGGCGCGCTGCGCGGCCTGGATATCTACTGGGGCCACTTCTTCCGCGCGTCGATGACCATGTCCCCCGCGGCCATGCCGCAGCGCGAAGGCGTGGACATGAACTTCAACTTCGCGGTCAAGCCTGCCGCCAGCATGCCCTGGGGCGAGGCGCTCACGCTGGCCGACCACGGACGCACGCAGGCGCAGATTCTGTTCTGGGCCGCGCCGTATCCGATGACGATGGTCGCGTTTGTCGGCGATGGCACGACCGACGATGTGGTGCTGCCCTTCACCCCGGCGGGCGATCACACCGCCAACCCGCAGGTGGTGTACGCGTATGACGCCACCAATGGTGTCGATCTCACGCCGACGACCGACTTCACCGTCGATCCGGAGACCAAGACGCTGACCTTCGAGGCAGGGGCGATTCCCGCCGCCGGGGAGATCATCGAAATCCCGTTCTTCTACCTGCCAGGAGTCTAGCATGGGGCTGACGGGAAAACAGCAGCCAGGGGCCGACAACGGCTCCTGGCCGAGCAAAACGATCCACTGGGGCGACGGGCATATCACAGTCGTGCGGCGCACCGTCGGGCGCGCCAAGACCGCGCAGCGCATCGTCGCGCAGCTCCCGCCTGCCGAGGACTTCTCGGACCAGACGCATCAGCAGGTGTTCGCGCGCCTGGCGTCGCAGACGACGGAGATCGAGGGGCTGGCGATCAGCTTCCCGGACCTTGGCGATGGCGTAGACGCCTGGCGCGCCGCGTATGCCGAGATGGATAACTGGGACGATCCCCTCCTCAACCTGTGGTATGAGGCGGTCGAGGACGTCGATCGCGCCTTCGGGCCGCGCGACCTGCTGCCCACGCGCGAGTTGTCCGAGGCAGAGCGAAAAAAACAGCCGAGCGCCGAGTCGAGCTAGAACGCGCGATTCGGCGCTACGCCAAGACGTTTTTCGACCCGCCCGACGAGGCGGTTCCCGATGTCGCCGACATCAGTATCCTGTTTGGCGAGTGGGAGATGGGCCTGCGGCGCGACATCGAGTTGGTGATTCGCACGCAGTTCAAAGTCTGGCCGCGCGCCGGCGGGATTGACGACCAGGACGATCAGTTTGTGGACGCGCTGATGCTCTTCCTCAGGCTGATCGCCGCGCATGAAACGCCGGAAGTGCCGCAGTGGGCCAAAGATGCAGTCCTGAACCAATGGGTGCACGCCGAACATGGCTAACGAGACGATCCGCGAATACATCCTGCGCCTGAAGGCCGAAGGCTCCGACGAGGCGGCGAAGTCTGTCGGAAAGGTCGCGTCGCGCCTGGAGCAGCTGCGCGCGGGCGTCAATGACGCGCAGCAGCGGTTCGCCGCCGGCCGGCGCGAGCAGGATCAGTTTGGCGACTCGGCAGAGCGCACGGCGCGCAAGGTCGAGCGGACGCGCACAGCGGTCCAGGACGCCAAAGACAGTCTCGACGCTCTGCGCAAAGCCGCGCTGGAAGCGGATCGCACCTTCGAGCGCGCCGACGGCATCCTTGACTATGAGGCTCGTCTGCGGCAGGCGCGCGAACAGTCCGATATCTACGGAGATATCGCCAGCCGGGGTACGGCGCTGGCAGGGCTGGCGGGCGGGGTTGGTGCGCGCGGCGCGGGTCAGGGGCTGTATCTGGCGGCGGATATCTTCGACTCGATTGAGGCGCTCAAGCGCCTGCCGCCGGAGTTGGGCAAGCTGGCGCAGCAGGCGGGCTTATCCCTGACCAACCTTGTCCCGCTCGGCGCGGCGCTTGGCGCGGTGGCGCTGGCGGCGGGTGTGTACCTGTCTGTGACGCGAGACACGAAAGCGGCCACGGAAGAATCTGTTGGCGCCTTGCGTGCCTGGCGCGAAAGCCTTAAAGAGACGACCGATCTGCTACTTTTTGGCACGACAGCGGATATCCAGGCGGAGATTGAGCAGAAGCAGCGCGAGCTTCAGGCGGCGATAGCGGCGCGCGACGAGCTTCAGCGTGGCGTCACCTATCTCGAAGAGCAGGTTGCCGAACAGCTTCATATCGACCTTACCAAGCGCCTCGGCCCGGACATTATCAATCTATTTACCGAGGCGGGCGGCACCGAGTACAGAAAGATGGTCGAGGACCTGAAGGCCGCAAAAGATGAGGTTCGCACCCTCGAGGCGAGTCTCACGCGGCTAGAAGGCGGCCTTGACTCATCGACCGTCGCCGCCAACGATGCCGCCGACGCCGAGCGCCGTCTTGCCGAAGGCCGCGCCCAGATGGCGCAGGACCGCATCGACACCGAGATGCGCATTTACGACCAGGCGCGCAGCCTGTCGTCTGAGCAGGCGCGCACGCAGTTGGAGCGCATCCGCGCCGAACGCGCGGCAGTCGAGGAAGAGATGCAACTCGCCATCCAGCGTAAGCTCGCCGGCGAAGACATGAACGAGACGCTCCGCGAGCTTGCCAAGCGCAACGGCGCGCTGCTGGCGTCGGAAAAAGAACTGGTCGAACAGGTGCTGCCGCTCATTCGGGCGCGGGAAAAAGAGGCCGACGCGCTCAAGGCCACCCAGAAGGTCGTGGATGAAATGGCCGACTTCCTGGAGCGCCGGGTCGAAAATGCGCGCCGGCAGGCCGAACTAGAACGCCAGTTCGAGCAGCAGACCGCCGACACCGCCTTTACCCGCCAGCGGCAGGACGAGCGCGAACATGAGGATTACCTGCGCAAGCGGCAGAAGGACCGCGCCAAGCTCGCCGAAGACCTCGCCGATCTAGAGGTCAAGGGCGCCGAAAAGCGCGCCGACATCCTCAACAGCCTGGCAGAAGCAGAAGCCGAGCAGGACGAAAAGCGCGCCGAGACGCTGCGCAAGGCCGGCGAGGACGATATCCGTCAGGCCGAGGCGCACCAGCGCCGCATCCGGGACATTAACCGCCAGACCTCGCAGGACCTGGAAGACGCGATGGCCGATCGCAACATCACCGCCGCGATTAAGGCGGTTGAAGCCGGTGAGGAACAGATCGCCGCCGAAGAAGAGCAGCGAGCGGAAGAACAGAAGCTGCGCAATAAGGCGCTCCAGGAGACGCTCCGACAGATTGACACCGAGCGGAGCGAGAAGCAGCGCGCCGGACAGCAGGCGCTGCGCGACCTGCAATCGCAGCAGGCCCAGGAGCGCGCCGCGCGGATCGCTGCCTTCCAGCGCCAGATACAGGATGAGGACGCCGAGCGGCGCATCCGGCTCGACCGGCTGGCGGCGGATCGCGCGTATGAGGACAGCCTGCGCCGGCGATCGCACGAAGAGGCGATCGCGGGTCTGAATGCGCTCATTGACAAGGCCTCTCAGTTCCGAGCGGTCGCCGGAAGCGTGACCAGCGGCGGCGCGACCGGCCAGGGGACAACCTGGTCGGGCGGCAGCGGCGCGGGCATCGTCTGGCGCACGGTCAACGGGCGATCGGTCAAAGCGGACGTGTACGACCCGGCCAAGGCGGCAGGCATGACCGTCGGCGAGTGGTACGCCTGGAAGCAGGCGGGGATGCCGTCAAGCTGGCCGGTGGCGGCCCACGGCACGGCGGGCAGCGCGACCGGTGCGCCCCAGGGCGGCGGCGGGTATCGCACACCGACGCAATACGCGCAGGGCTACGCGATGGGGCGAGTGCAACCCGGAACTGTTCTTTGGGGGGATGTGCCAGAACTCGCGCAGTTCGGGCGCGACGGCTCGTGGCGCATCTTCAATCAGCGCCAGGTCCCGATGATGCAGCCCGGCGGCGACAACATCGACATTCGCATTGACGCGCGCGGGGCGAGCGACCCGGCGGCCATTCGCGCGCTGTTCGAGGCGGACATCCTGCCGCGTCTCGTGACGGCGGTCCGCACGGCCAGGGAGCGTACCCGTGTCAGTTGATAAGTTTGCACCCGGCTGGAACAACGTCGCAGGGCTTAAAGCGCTGGCGGAACTCACCCCGCCGTACTTCGAAGGCTTGCGCTGGCTCAAGACTGTCTGGAACGACGAAGAGGCGGTCCAGCGCGACGGCGTCGGCGGCCTGGTCCCGATTGGCCTGCCCTACATTGAAGTGCAGGTCGAGATTATTTCGCAGGGGGATTTGCAGGTCCTGCGGACCAAACTCTGCCCTGGACGGCGCGCGCCGGTGACGGTCTACACCTACAACAAGACGTTAGATGCCTGGAAATACTACAACGGCCAAATGGAACTGTACCGCCTCGACGGTGAGAACGCGACCTGGGAACTCCTGCACTGGCGCAATATCCGGTTCTGGGTGCGCGAATTGCTGGAGATTAGTCCCTGATGCCCGCCCTCTCTGCCCCGGACGCCGCGATCCTGCGCGCGCATCCCGTGCGCGTGCTGCGTTACGTCTCGATCGCTCCGCGCACGATTGTCTATCAAGCGCAGCTCGTGAGCGCACCGCAGTCAGACGCCCAGCTTGGGAGCTACGTCGCTCTGCCCGTCGATACCGGGACCGCGACGGGGAACCCTGCGGCGGCGCTGGCGGGGCACACGGTCGAAGTGGGCACGACGGCGGGCGGGCGCGACATCGGCACAACCCGGCTGCGCGCGGCAGGCTTGACCGGCAACGCGCTGTGGATTGCCGAGACGGGCCCGACGGAACTCCCCGCGCAGGCGGGGCACTGGGTTACGGTCCGCCGCGAGCGGCGCATCTGGCAAAAGCTCTCGCGGCTGGTCGGAATATCGCAAGGTGGCGCCGAGCACCCGACTCAATTCACGCTCTATAAGGATTACGACCTCGGATACAGCAACCAGACGCAACTGCACCCGCCGATCGCGAACGTCGAATATCGCCCGGCGGGGTGGGTAGACACCGGCGAGACGTACCGCACCGTCGAACTCGATGGCAGCGGGTCGGAGGCAGTAGGGTACGGCGCGACTCTCTCCTCCTTCCTCTGGACGCTGCCCGCCGGGGTCACGCTGGCGCCCGGCTACGCGCTGACCGACGCTGCGATTGAGGTCCGCGCGACGGCAGGGTGCCACGAGCTGGCGCTGACCGTGACCGACTCAAACGGTATCTCCGTGACGCGCTGGTGCATCGTCTGGGCGCACGACGCGAACACCCCGCCGCTCACCAACTTCGTGATCGAGCGCGACGAAACAGAAGACTGGCGCGAACTGGATATTGCCTTCTTTGAGGACGGATCCTCGCTGCCTGAATCGGCGCTGCCCGAAGGCGCTCAGATGTGCTACTGGGAGCAGACGACGTTCGCCGGACAGCCCGCCCCATCGCAGTACCGCGACCAGGCGCTCGGCTGGGCGCTGCGTGACGCGGTGGACCTGCGCCGCTTCCGCTCAGGCCTGCGCGTCACGCTGGCAGGGGCGGGCGCGTTCCTGGCGCAAATCGCCGGGCCGCAGGACACGCTCCAGGCCGAGGAGGCGCCTGCGCGCTGGCACGAGATGGCGCACATCACCGACAACCGGCTTGTGGCCTACCTGCTGCGCTGGCACTCAACCGCGCTCGACGTCTGCAATCTGCACCCCCTCCCCACGCCCTACTCGCTCTACGAGTGGGGCACGCAGAATATCAATAAGGCGAGTCTGTGGGAGCAGGTGCGGGCGCTGATCGGCGTGACCTCGCGCGCCGGGTGCGACTCGCGAAACGGTATCTGGCTGCGCCGCCACCCATCCTACATGGACGACGCGGCGCGCGCTGCCCTGCCAGTCGTGGCGCATTTCAGCCCGATGGACCTGACAGACGAAGATGGCCTGAGCATCACCTACGAGCGCGCACGCCGTGTCGGGAAAGTCAAGGGCGGCGGGGCGCTGTACCTGAGCGGGGTCAGCGTGCCCTTTGCGTCGATGGCGCCCGGCGACGCCCCGTCGCATGGCCTCTCGGTCGAAGAGCCGCCGGGCTGGGCGCTGCCTGCCGTCAACACGCAGGAAGTGCTGAACGCGCTGACTGGCTATCACTATGGCTACCTGAACAACCAGCTTCCCGAGGTTAGCGTGAGGCTGATCGGAAACTTTGACGCGATCGAACCCGCCTGGCGCGAGTGGGTGACCCAGACTTACGACCTGCCGAACGTGCGCGGTCTGTCGTGGAATCAGATGCGATTCGTGCCGGCGCGCGTCACCGTAATGCACAACAACGAGCCGGGCCTGCCGCCGCGTGAGGTCACGCTCACGCTGGAAGCCGAGACGGACGAAAGCCCCGGCATCACGTCCGAGGTCGAAGGCCCGGGCGGCTGGATGCCGGGCGAGGATGGCTACACGCCGCCCTGGTGGGAAGTGCCGGGCTGGTACGACCCGATCCCCGAGCCGCCGCCGTTTGGCTGGTGGCTGCCCGAGCATCCGGCGATCATGGGGCTGATCGGCTCGGACGGGTATTTCTATTGGACGCTTGACTTCAACGCGGAAGAGCCGCACTGGTCACGCTGGCAGATGGTGACAGACAGCGAGGTCATTGCCTACGCCTTCGACGCGGC
>Ga0172382_10002704_pt1 | contig 29075 bp, 25 predicted proteins | sample Leawel138RmetaG_FD_122245 | JGI IMG/M metagenome (GOLD analysis project Ga0172382, IMG submission 122245) | Leachate microbial communities from a municipal landfill in Southern Ontario, Canada - Leachate well 138R metaG | ecosystem: Engineered > Solid waste > Landfill > Unclassified | place...
CATAAACCATCACCGGCCGAACCGGGGTGTAGCGCCCCTGCGCTACGCCAGGCGGAGGGGCAGGTGACGCAGGTCGCCGAATCGATCACGATCCGACGCGGGACGCTAACAAGGCTTGGGGCCGAGCCTCAGACCAGCTCGATCGCCACCGCCGTCGCCTCACCACCACCGATGCACAGCGAAGCCACGCCACGCTTGCCGCCGGTCTTCTGCAGGGCATTGATCAGGGTGACGATCAGCCGCGAGCCGGTGGAGCCAACCGGGTGGCCCTGGGCGCAGGCGCCGCCGAAGATGTTGACCTTGCTGTGATCCAGGCCGTGTTCGCGCATGGCCAGCATGGTGACCATGGCGAAGGCTTCGTTGATCTCGAACAGATCGACGTCATCCTTGCTCCAGCCGGTCTTGTTGAACAGGTTGGTCAGCGCGCCGACCGGGGCGATGGTGAACTCGCTCGGGTCCTGGCTCTGGGTGGCGTGGCCGACGATGCGGGCCAGCGGCTTCACGCCGCGCCTGTTCGCCTCGGATTCGGTCATCAGCACCAGCGCGCTGGCACCGTCGGATATCGAACTGGCGTTGGCGGCGGTGATGGTGCCGTCCTTGGCGAAGGCCGGACGCAGGCCGGGAATCTTGTCGATGTTGGCGTTATGTGGCTGTTCATCATCCTTGACCAGGGTCTCGCCCTTGCGCGAGGTCACGGTCACCGGCACGATCTCGCTGGCCAGCGAACCGTTGTCGATGGCGTGCTTGGCGCGGTTCAGCGATTCGATGGCGTAGGCATCCATCTGCTCGCGGGTCAGGCCGTACTGGTCGGCGGTTTCCTGGGCGAAGGAGCCCATCAGGCGGCCGGTGCGGGCATCTTCCAGGCCGTCGAAGAACATGTGATCCTTGAGCTCGCCATGGCCCATACGCAGGCCACCACGGGCTTTTTCGATGAGATAGGGCGCGTTGGACATGCTTTCCATGCCGCCGGCCAGCATCACCTGGTTGGAACCGGCCTTGAGCGCGTCATGGGCCTGCATCACCGCTTTCATGCCGGAACCGCACAGCTTGTTGATGGTGGTGCAGCCAGTGGCGGAGCTCAGGCCGGCATTCAGCGCCGCCTGGCGTGCCGGGCCCTGTTTCAGGCCGGCGGGCAGAACACAGCCCATGATCACTTCCTGCACATCGGCCGCAGCGATACCGGCACGGGCCACCGCCTCGCGGATCACCAGGGCGCCGAGGTCGATGGCCGACAGGCTTGCCAGGCTACCCTGGAAGCCGCCCATGGGCGTGCGCACGCCGCTGACGATAACGATGTTTTCCGACATGTTGACTCCTGAAATATGACTGATTGTGTATTTGTGGTCATCAATCGACTTTATACGCGCCTTTTCCCCTTATTGTCGACAGCAAAGCTTTGTATGATCGAGTCACATAACTGCCATGGTCGCCGCGCTGCTGCCTCGCTATAGTTCATCGGACAGGCAAGGCAGCGTTGCTACCTGACCCGCATAAGCCCAACAAGAAGGTCGCACAATGTTGAATACACGGATTCTACCGCCCACCGAGCAGGCGCATTCCACGCCGCTACTGATCAAGAACCTGCTGCTGTCGGGGGTTCGCTATGAAGCCTCGCAGGAAATCGTCTACCGCGACATCAGCCGTTACGACTATGCCACCTTCAACCAGCGCATCTGCCGGCTGGCCAACGCCCTGACCAATGCCGGGGTCAAGGCCGGCGATACCGTGGCGGTGCTGGACTGGGACAGTCATCGCTATCTGGAATGCATGTTCGCCGTTCCGATGATTGGCGCGGTGCTGCACACGGTCAACGTGCGGCTATCGCCCGAGCAGATCGTCTATACCATGAACCATGCCGACGACATCATGGTGCTGGTCAACAGCGAATTCCTGCCGCTGTACCAGGCTATCGAGCCGCAACTGACCACGGTAACCACGACCATCCTGCTGACCGATGGTGAGGACAAGTCCGCCGAGCTGCGCGGTTTCACCGGTGAATACGAGCAACTACTGGCCGCCGCCGACAGTACCTATGAGTTCGCCGACTTCGACGAGAACTCGGTAGCCACGACTTTCTATACCACCGGTACCACCGGCAACCCCAAGGGCGTGTACTTCACCCATCGCCAACTGGTGCTGCATACCCTGACCCAGGCCGGCATGCTCAATGGCCTGGGACATGAGCAGATGATGAGTAACCGCGACGTGTATATGCCGATCACGCCGATGTTCCATGTGCATGCCTGGGGCATGCCCTACACTGCGACCATGCTGGGCGTGAAACAGATCTATCCGGGGCGTTACGAGCCGGAGCTGCTGGTGAAGCTGATCCGGCAGGAGAAAGTGACCTACTCCCATTGCGTGCCGACCATTCTGCAGATGCTGCTCAATGCCAAGGCCGCTGAAGGCCATGACTTCGGCGGCATGAAGATCATCATCGGCGGCAGTGCGCTGACCCGTGGCCTGTACGAGACGGCCGGGGCTCGCGGCATCCGTCTGTCCGGGGCCTACGGCATGTCGGAAACCTGCCCGCTGATCTCTGCCGGCTACAACAACCTGCAGATCGAGGCCGGCAGCGAGCAGCAGCAGGTTGCCTACAAGATCAAGGCCGGGATTCCGGTGCCCCTGGTCGAGGCGCGGCTGATGGATGAGCAGGGCAACTTCATGCCCCACGATGGTCAGACCCAGGGCGAGCTGGTGCTGCGTGCACCCTGGCTGACCCAGGGCTATTTCAAGGAACCGGAAAAGAGCCGCGAGCTGTGGGCGCATGGCTGGATGCACACCGGCGATGTGGCCACCATCGACCACACCGGCAGCATCGACATCCGTGACCGGATCAAGGATGTGATCAAGACCGGTGGCGAGTGGCTGTCTTCGCTGGAGCTGGAAAGCCTGATCAGCCTGCATCCGGCGGTGCGTGATGTAGCGGTGGTCGGCGTGCCGGACACGCGCTGGGATGAGCGCCCGTTCGCACTGGTAGTGATTGCGCCGGACCAGCAGATGAGTGCCAGTGTGCTCGCTGCCCACCTGCAGCCTTTTGTCGATGAGGGGCGCATCAACAAATGGGCGGTACCGACGCAGATCGCGGTGATCGACGAAATACCCAAGACCAGTGTCGGCAAGCTGGACAAGAAGCGTATCCGCGTGGAAATCGCCCAGTGGATCGAGCAGCAGGCGTCCTGTATCTCCTCCATCTGAGCCGTAACAGCGCCCCGGCCCTGCGTCGGGGCGTTACCCGCACCGCTGCATGAGGTATTCTTCCCCGCTCAGTGCAGAGGAGAATCGCAGTGCCCAGTCTCAACCGTCTGATTTTCATCGCTGCCGGTATCGGTGTCCTCATCGGTTGGCTGCTCGGCTTCCTGCCGCAGGAGGCGGGGCTGCGTGAGGGTGTGCTGTATGGCAGCACCCTGGTGGGCGCCGTATTCATCGGCCTGCTGAAGATGATCCTGATCCCGCTGGTGTTCACTTCCATCGTGGTCGGCGTAGCCAGCCTGCAGGCGCACCACCAGGTGCACCGGGTGTGGATCACCACGCTGCTGTATTTCACCCTGACCTCGGCACTGGCCATGCTGCTGGCGCTGGTGGTGGCCAACGTATTCAAGCCCGGTGCGGGAATGTCGTTGATGATGTTCGCTGATGCCATGGCCTCGTTCGAGGCCCGGCAGATGACCATGCCGGAATTCTTCCAGCATTTTCTCAGTGGGCTGTTCAAGAACCCCTTCGAGGCTTTCGCCAACGGCGACATCCTCTCGGTGCTGATGTTCGCGATCTTCATCGGTATTGCCCTGGTTGCCGGCGGCCAACGCTACCAGACGGTACTGCAACTGATGCAGGAGCTGCTCGACATGCTGCTGCGTATCATCGGCTGGATCATGTGGCTGGCGCCGCTGGGGATCATGGCGCTGCTGATTCGCCTGGTCGCCGAGCAGGATGTGGCGCTGCTGGTCAGTATGCTCGGCTTTATCGTGCTGATCTTCGGCACCACGGTGTTCCACGGCGCGGTGGTGCTGCCGGGCATTCTCTACGCGGTTACCCGAAAATCCCCGTTGTGGTTCCTGCGTGGCTCGCGGGAGGCATTGATCACCGCGTTTGCCACCAGCTCCAGCTCGGCTGCATTACCCATCACCCTGCGCTGTGCCCAGGAGAACCTGGGCGTCAAGCGTCGTATAGCGGGTTTCGTGTTGCCACTGGGAGCAACGGTGAACATGGACGGTACTGCGCTCTACGAAGCGGCCGCCGCGCTGTTCGTCGCCAACCTGATCGGTGTCGAGCTAACACTGGTACAGCAGTTGGTGGTGTTCATGACCGCGATGATCGCCTCAAGCGGTGCCCCGGGCATTCCCAGTGCCGGCATGGTGACCATGGTCATGGTACTGCAGGCGGTGGGTCTGCCGGCGGAAGCCATTGCCATCCTGCTGCCGATCGACCGTCTGCTGGACACCGTCCGCACCGCGGTCAACGTGGAAGGGGATCTGGTCGGCAGTCTGGTAGTGCAGCAATTGGCCGACGACGGTGCCGAATACCAGGGTGCCTGACGGATAATGCGTGTAGCGCCTGGTCCGTCGCCTGTCGGCGAGCAGGCGCTCGCCAACCCCAGGTGAGCCGCCGGGGCTATGTAGAAGAGCCGCCCGCCTGTAAGGTTCTGCGGTTCCTGAGCCGGAAACACAGCCAGATCAACCCTATCCACACCGGCAGGGCGAACGCCGATAGCCGGGTGCCGCCATCCAGGGTCAGCACCACCAGAATGAAAGCCACGAATGCCAGGCACAGATAGTTGCCGAACGGCGACCACAACGCCCTGAAGCTGGGGATGACGCCGCGCTCATGCATGGCCCGGCGGAACATCAGATGCGACAGGCTGATCATCGCCCAGTTCAGCACCAGTGCCGCCACCACCAGCGACATCAGAATGATCAGCGCGCCTTCGGGCAGCACATAATTGAGTGCCACACACAGCAGGGTTATGGCACCGGACACCAGAATGCCCAGCATGGGCACACCACTGCGGCTGAGCCGGGTGAACACGCGCGGCGCATCGCCTTGCTCGGCCAGGCCGTAGAGCATACGGCTGTTGCAGTACACGCCACTGTTGTAGACCGACAGGGCCGCGGTCAGCACCACGAAATTCAGCACATGCGCTGCGGTGTCGCTGCCAATCAAGGAGAAAATCTGCACGAAAGGACTGCGGGCATAAGGGTCGTCACCGCTGGTCAGCGTCTGCACCAGACTGTCCCAGGGGTACAGCGACAGCAGTACGCCCAGCGCCAGGATGTAGAACAGCAGAATCCGGTACACCACCTGGTTGATCGCCCGGGGGATAACCTTGCGCGGGTTCTCCGCCTCTGCTGCAGTGATGCCGACCAGCTCCAGACCGCCAAAGGAGAACATGATCACCGCCATCACCACCACCAGGCCGCCGACGCCATTGGGGAAGAAGCCGCCGTGGCTCCATAGATTGGTGACGCTGGCCTGCGGACCACCGGCGCCGGACACCAGCAGATACAGCCCCAGCGCAATCATGCCGAGAATGGCTCCGACCTTGATGATGGCGAACCAGAACTCCGCCTCACCAAAGGCCTTCACATTGGTCAGGTTGATCAGATTGATCAGCACAAAGAACGCCAGTGCCGTAGCCCAGGTGGGGACATCCGGGTACCAGTACTGCACATACTTGCCCACTGCCGTGAGCTCGGCCATGCCCACCAGGATATACAGCACCCAGTAGTTCCAGCCCGACAGGAATCCGGCAAAGGGTGACCAGTACTGGTGGGCGAAGTGACTGAAAGAGCCGGCTACCGGCTCCTCGACGATCATCTCGCCCAGTTGGCGCATGATCAGAAACGCCACAAAGCCGCCAATCGCATAGCCCAGCAGCATCGACGGTCCGGCACTGCTCATCACGCCCGCCGAGCCCAGGAACAGACCGGTGCCAATGGCGCCGCCCAGGGCGATCAACTGAATATGGCGGTTGGTCAGGCCGCGCTTGAGCTGGCCTTGCTGTGCTGGTTCAGTCATGAAGAGGTCCGTGTGGCCGGATTGGCCGAAAAAGTGGGCAATTGTACACGGACTGAGGCCTTTTCGCAGGTTATCGGCTGCCGCTGAGTGTGGCGGTTGGTCGCGCGGGACTGGGAATAGCAGCGGCTTTGGGGCTTGAAACGGTCACTTCTGCGCACGGCTGTCTGAGCAAGTCAGGTTAGGGGATTGAACGGAGTACACAGGTGCCCTCGAGCCCCCAGTTAAGCTATGTGGCCAATATCGCCGATATCCTGGAATCCAGCGCGGGCACTCCCGAGGTCGTTATACGAAACTCCTTCTCCAGCACCTGCTTGATTTCACTGACCGAGCTGAGTTGTGTTCTTTCTGTCGTCCCGTCCAGGTGGTAGAACGAATACTGACTGTTATGCAGCGTATGGCGGCCCGTGGGAGTCGGTCGGGCCGCGATCAGGTTATTGACGAAGATCGATGTCGGGTGGGTTGAGGTATACCAGTTGAAGACTTCGTAATCCTGTCGGTGCTGCTGCGTCAGATCAAAGATATACAGATCCTGCCATTCGTTCCTTGTCCTGGTTTGCAGGCAGAAAGCCTCGCTCCTGCGTAGCAGGCGATATGGCCCATGCGGGGTATCCTGGATGGTATCCGCTACCAGGCGAATCGGCGCTGTCAGCGTCAGGCCGCCAAAGCCCGTATCGGCAATGAAGCGTTCGCCCTCCGCCTCAACCAGCAGAAGCATGTGGCTGCGCGGGGTAGCCACGTCATCAGCAACATTCATGCGCACACGTGCAGCCAGCCCGGTCACAGTGAAGCCCATATCTTGCAGTACGCGCTGGAACAACAGGTTGTGTTCGTAGCAATAGCCGCCCCGCCTGTGATTGATGAACTTGTCCAGTAGTGAATCGATATCCAGCTTTACCCCCATGCCGGTAAAAGGGGAGAGACTCTCGAAGGGAATTGAACGGGTGTGCTTGATGTGCAATTCATGAAGCGCTTTCCGAGTGGGTCGGCGTGGACCCTCATACTGGATAAAGTCCAGATAGGAATATATGTCGGTCATGCTCTGCCCTCGTGCAGGTTGCCAGAATGTGACAGCGAGTGTAGAACCTCAAGCTTACTTGAGGTCAAGAGGAGGCTGCATGGGAGCAAAATCACAGTTTCAGCGGCAAGGCGACCTGTCTGTGGGAGAAGTCGCGGCAAGAAGCGGCGTAGCGGTGTCGACCCTGCACTTCTACGAAACGAAGGGCCTGCTGACAAGCCGGCGTAATAACGGCAATCAGCGCCGCTACCGGCGTGATGTCTTGCGGCGTGTGGCGATGATCAAGGTGGCGCAGAGCCTGGGCATCTCCTTGAGCGCCATAAAAGAGGTCTTTGGCACCTTGCCGGAGAGTAGAACACCCAATGCGAAAGACTGGGCCCTGCTATCTGCCTCATGGAAAGCAGATCTGGATGAGCGTATCAACAGCCTGATCCAGTTGCGCGACAATTTGAATGGCTGCATCGGGTGCGGTTGTCTCTCGCTGGAGAACTGCAAGCTCATCAACCCGGAGGACAGACTTTCTCAACAGGGCGTGGGGCCGGTACGGATTGAGTCAGCCTCTGCATCTGATTGCTCAAGTGTATGAGGCGACATTGCTGCGCTGCTGACAGTTGAAGCGCAGGGCGGTTGCGGCCATGCTGTGCAGCTGAGAGTCGATAACCTGGTCAGAGAATTCCATGCAAGCAGCCACTCCCACACTCATCCGTGAAACCTTCCCCGTCGGTCCGTTGCAGTGCAACTGCACGATCATCGGCGACCCGATCACCAAAAAGGCCATCGTGGTCGATCCCGGTGGGGATCATCAGTTGATTCTGGATCGTCTGGACCAACTTGGCCTGAAGGTGGTCAGTATCATTCACACCCATGCGCACCTGGATCATTTCCTCGCCTCCGGCGAGATGAAGAAGGCGACCGGCGCGACCCTGCATCTGCACAAGGAGGACCAGTTCCTGTGGGACAACCTGGAGATGCAGTGCAAGCTGTTCGGGGTGCCCTACACGCCGGTGCCGGCACCGGATCAGTGGTTGCAGGACGACGAGGAGCTGGCCTGTGGCTGTGGCGTCGCCCTGCATACCCCGGGGCATACGCCGGGGTCGATGAGTTTCTGGTTTCCCCAGGCCAAGTTGCTGATTGCCGGGGACACGCTGTTCCGCCGGGGTATTGGCCGTACCGATCTGTGGGGCGGTGATTATGCGAAGATCGAGTCCTCGATCCGTCAGCGGCTGTATACGCTGGACGAGGAGGCGGTGGTGGTGGCCGGGCACGGACCTGATACGCAGATTGGTGACGAGATCCGCGAGAATCCTTTCATTCGTGGCTGAATCGACCATAATTATCGGACTGCGGGATAAAAATCCCTGGGCCGGTGGTCATACCTCCGGAACTGGGCATCCGGATCTGGATGCCACGCTGCGATGACGACGTCAATTAAGGAAAAATGCATGAAAATCAAAGCACTGATTGCCGCTTCTGCCTGTGTTGCGCTGCTGGCTGGCTGCACCAACAATCCCTATACCGGTGAACGTGAAGCTGGCAAGGCTGGCGTCTATGGCGGTGGTGGCGCCGCAGCTGGCGCGCTGATCGGCGCGGCCACCTCGAGCAGCAAGGATCGCGGCAAGGGCGCCTTGATCGGTGCCGTGGTCGGTGGCGCTGCGGGCGCGGGCTACGGTTACTACGCGGATCGCCAGGAGCAGCGCCTGCGCCAGGAATTGACCGGTACCGGTGTTCAGGTGGTCCGTAATGGTGACAACCTGCAACTGATCATGCCGGGCAACATCACCTTCGCCAGCAGTTCCTCGGACATTTCCAGCAGCTTCTATCCGACGCTGAACTCGCTGGTCAAGGTGTTCAAGGAGTTCGACCAGAACGGCATCGACATCGTCGGCCATACCGACAGCAGCGGTTCGCTGGAACTGAACATGCGCCTGTCCCAGGAGCGTGCCACCAGCGTGGCATCCTACCTGACCGGTCAGGGCGTTTCCGGTGCGCGCATCAGCAGCCGTGGCGTTGGCCCGAGCCAGCCGATCGCCAGCAACGATACTGCTGCCGGCAAGGCGCAGAACCGCCGCGTGGAGATCAACCTGCGCCCGCTGTAAGCCGCCGCCTGGGTTGATATGAAAACGGGACGCCTTGGCGTCCCGTTTTGTATGGAGGGCCGAGTTCCATCTCGGCCAGCGGAGCTGCTTGAAACGCTGCTGGCCGAGATGGAACTCGGCCTTCCAGGGTGCAGTGTCTGCTGGGAACGCCAGGTTCCTCCGGGAGCGGCGTGCACCAGCGCGATGATGGGCACTCCCGGCACGGCTTCACCCTGATCGGTCAGTCGGCCGGCGGATACTCCCGGTGCAACTGCTCCAGCAAAGCATCCTTCTCTTCCCACAGGCCATTGACCCAGGCCTGGAAGTCCGCGCGAAAGGCCGCGTCGTTCTGATAATCCTTGCCCAGGAATTCAGCCGGGATCGGCCGTGTCTGGCAGCGCATCACCACCTTGCGAATCCGGCCGCTGAGCAGGTCCCAGAAGCTCGGGCTGCCGTCGGGGTAGTGGATGGTGGTATCCACCAGCGAGCGCAGCTGCTCGCCCATGGCATCCAGCACGAAGGCGATGCCGCCGGACTTGGGCCTGAGCAGATGGCGATAGGGCGAGCTCTGCTCGGCATGTTTCTCCGCTGTCAGCCGGGTGCCTTCGAGAAAGTTGAACACCGCCACCGGGGTGGTCTTGAACTTCTCACAGGCCCGTTGGGTGGCCAGCAGGTCCTGGCCGGCCTTTTCCGGATGCCTGGCCAGATAAGCCTTGCTGTAGCGTTTCATGAACGGGAAATCCAACGCCCACCAGCAGATGCCGATGATCGGCACCCAGATCAGCTCCTGCTTGAGGAAGAACTTCAGCATCGGCATCCGGCGGTTGAGATTGTGCTGCAGCACCAGGATATCGACCCAGCTCTGATGATTGCTGGTCACCAGGTACCAGCCGTCATGGTCCAGTCGCTCATGGCCCTGGACATCCCATTGCGTGCGTCCGGCCAGTCGCATCCAGGCGCTGTTGCCGAGCATCCAGGTTTCGGCGATGCGGATCATGACCCGGGTGAGAAAGGCCTGCAGTGCCGGTATCGGCAGCAGTTTGATCAATGCGCAGGGGAACAGCAGGCTGAACCAGAACAGGGTGTTGAGGATCAGCAGCAGGAGCGAGATCGCTCCGCGTATCGAGGCAGGCAAAAAATACAGCATTGTCTGGTGGCTCGTCCGTGTTGGCGCGGGGGCCTGTAAGGTTGTAACCAGACAGGCCACCCATCAGACCTCAGTCAGTTGTCGTCGGCATCGGCCTGTATGGCGGTCAGGGCGATAGTAAACACGATATCGTCGACCAGCGCACCCCGGGACAGATCATTCACCGGCTTGCGCAGGCCCTGCAGCATGGGGCCGACGCTGATGACGTTGGCACTGCGCTGCACCGCCTTGTAGGTGGTGTTGCCGGTGTTCAGATCCGGGAAAATGAACACCGTGGCCTTGCCGGCGACCGGGCTGTCCGGCGCCTTCTGCTGGCCGACGCTGGCAATCGCGGCGGCATCATACTGGAGCGGACCGTCGATCAACAGCCCCGGCTGTCGCTCGCGGGCCAGCCGGGTCGCTTCGCGGACCTTCTCCACGTCCACACCGGTGCCGGAGCTACCGGTCGAGTAGCTGATCATCGCCACCCGCGGCGGAATGCCGAAGGCTTCGGCGGAGCGCGCGCTCTGGATGGCGATTTCCGCCAGCTCCTCGGCGTTGGGGTCGGGGTTGACGGCGCAGTCGCCATACACCAGTACCTGGTCGGGCAGCAGCATGAAGAATACCGAGGACACCAGACTGTAATTGGGCGCAGTCTTGATCAGCTGGAACGCCGGGCGGATGGTGTTGGCGGTGGTATGGATGGCGCCGGAGACCAGGCCATCGACCTCATCCAGGGCCAGCATCATGGTGCCCATCACCACATTGTCCTCCAGTTGCTGCAGGGCCACCGGCGCGGTCAAACCGCGATCCTTGCGCAGCTCGACCATCGGCGCCACGTAGCTTTCACGGACCTGATCCGGGTCGATGATCTGCAGACCGTCGGGCAGGGTAATGTGGTGGGCGCGGGCGACGGCTTCCACCGCTTCGGGCTTGGCCAGCAGGATGCACTGGGCGATGCCCCGGCGCTGGCAGATGGCCGCTGCCTGGACGGTACGTGGCTCGTCGCCTTCCGGCAGCACGATGCGCTTGCCGGCCTGCTGCGCGCGGTTGACCAGATCGTAGCGGAACGCCGGAGGCGACATGCGCCGCTCGCTGGGCTGACCACAGCGATGCTGTAGCCAGCCGTGGTCGATATGCGAGGCGACGAAGTCGGTGACCAGGGTGGCCCGCTCGCTGTCGTCGACCGGAATCTCGCGGTTCATGCGGTCCAGCTGCGAGGCGGTGGCGAAACTGCCGGTACCGACCAGGAAGATCGGCAGACCATTGTCCAGTGCCGGCTGGCAGAGCTGCATGACGCGCTCATCGGGCATGATGTCGCCGGTCAGCAGCAGCCCGGCCAGCGGGGTGCCGGACAGCGAGGCCAGGCTGCTGGAGATGATGATGTCGTCGCGATCACCCGGCACCACCAGCAGGGTGCCGGGGCGATACAGGTGCAGGGTATTGGGCACGGTGCGGGCGCACAGGATGATGTCCAGCACGCGACGCTGTTGCATTTCGCCGGGATGCAGGACTCTGGCATTGAGCAGCGCGGCGACGTCGGAGCTGCGCGGTGCGCTGAGCTCGTTCTGCCAGGGCACGCAGCCGATCAAGCGGAAGCCCTCGGTATCCAGCACCTTGGATTCCTGCTTGAGTGCGATGGCGTAGTCCTTGAGTGTGCGCTTGAGCTCGCTGCGATCGGTCGGCACATCACCACCCAGATCCAGGTCGCGCACCTTGTTGATGATCACCCCCAGCACCTTGGGGTCCTGCGGGCCGCCGAAGCCCTGGGCATGCAGTTCGACACGGTGGGCCAGGGTAGCCAGGTTGGCATCGTCCGGTGCGCTGACCAGGATCACGTCGGCATCCAGACTCTTGGCGATGTGCTGGTTGATGCGTGCGGCATAGGCAGCCTGGCGCGTTGGCACCATGCCTTCGACCACCACCACGTCGGCATCCCGGGCCGCTTCGCGGTAACGACTGACGATGTCTTCCAGTACCTCGTCCAGCTCGCCATTGGCCAGCCGCCGTTCCACCTCGGGCAGCGCCAGCGGGGTGGGTGGCTCCAGGCCCATGGTCCGGCTGATCAGGGCGGTGGAGCGCTCCGGACCATCATCGCCGGGATGCGGCTGGGCGATCGGCTTGAGAAAGTGGACGCGCAGGCCGTTGCGTTCGAGGGCGCGGATCAGGCCCAGGCTGACCGAGGTCAGGCCGACGCCGAATCCGGACGGTGCGAGAAAAAACGTATGCATGAATCAGGCTTCCTGTTCCACGGGCTGGGTTGTGGCAAGGTCGAGCAGTGCCAGGCATTCCTCGGTGATCTGGCGTTCTTCGTCGGTCGGAATGACCAGAATGGCGGGGGAGCCGGCCATCTGGACCTGCCGGGCCGGGTTGCCCGGCGGGGTGGCGTTGGCGGCCGGGTCGATGGCCAGCCCGAACAGGGCCAGATGGCGCACCGTCAGTTCGCGCACCAGCGGCGAATTCTCGCCGATGCCGCCAGTGAAGATCACCCCATCGATGCGCGGCAGTGCCACCGCCAGGCCGGCCAGTGACCGCGCCAGACGGTAGCAGAACACCTCGACCGCCAGGGTGGCGCCGGCATGCCCCTCGGCGCGGGCGGTGACCAGGGTGCGCATGTCGTTGGACAGGCCGGACAGCCCCAGCAGACCGCTTTCGCGGTTGAGCATGTTGTCGATGCGTTCCAGATCCCAGCCCAGGGTGCGAGCCAGATGCGAATGCAGGTTGGGATCCACGTCACCGCTGCGGGTCCCCATGACCAGGCCTTCCAGCGGCGTCAGGCCCATGCTGGTATCCAGGCTTCTGCCATCCAGGATGGCACAGGTCGAGCAGCCATTGCCCAGGTGCGCCGTCAGCCAGGCACCGTGGCCCGGCTCCAGGCCCATCAGCAGGCTGGCCTGGCTCGATACGAAACGGTGGCTGGTGCCATGGAAACCGTAGCGGCGTACGCCGTGTTCGGTATACAGCTCCTCGGGCAGGGCATAGCGGTAGGCGTGGGGCGGCATGCTCTGGTGAAAGGCGGTGTCGAAGATGGCGACGTGCGGGATAGTGGTGAAGACCTTCATCGCGGCGTTGATACCGACCAGTTGCGCGGGGTTGTGCAGCGGTGCCAGTGGCGAACTGTCCTCGATGGCGGTAATCACCTCATCGTCGATGATGCGGGCACCGGTAAAGTGCTCGCCGCCATGCACCACGCGGTGCCCTACTGCCGTCAATGGCTGCTCGGCGAACCGTTCGATCAGTGGCAGCAGGCTGGCCATGGCGGTGCTGTGCTTGCCATCCCGGATCTGGATGCGCTCCCCGTTATCACCGGCTTTCCAGTTCATCACGCCTTCGGGTGTGCCCAGGCGCTCAGCCAGCCCGCTGAGCAGCGGTTTTGTCGCGGACTCGCTGCGCAGGGCGAACTTGAGTGATGAACTTCCACAATTTATGACAAGTACCAGGCGATCGGTCATGGTGCTCCACTATTCGTTCATTGAGGGGGAGAAAATCCTTGCCCAACTTATACCCCAGCCTCCAGCGTAGTGGAACCGCCCGTGCGTTTCCGCGTATTTGTGCGTAAACTGACAGCTCCCGAGCCCGAAAAAACACAGGATTTTTTTATGCAGATTGCTGCCAACAAAGCCGTATCGATTGAATACACCCTGACCAACGATGCAGGCGAAGTACTGGATACTTCCACTGGCGGCGAGCCGCTGGTCTACCTGCATGGTGCGGGTAACATCATCCCCGGCCTGGAGCGGGAACTGGCCGGCAAACAGGTGGGTGACGCGCTGAAAGTGACCATCGAACCGGAAGACGCCTATGGCGAATTCAGTGCTGAACTGGTTGCCGTGCTGGGTCGCAACATGTTCGAAGGTGTCGACGAGCTGGAAGTGGGCATGCAGTTCCATGCCTCCGCACCGGATGGCGGCATGCAGATCGTCACCATCACCGCGCTGGAAGGTGATGAAGTCACCGTCGATGGCAACCATCCGCTGGCCGGTCAGCGCCTGACCTTCGAGGTCAAGGTCGCCGACATCCGTGAGGCCACCGAAGACGAGCTGGCCCATGGTCATATCCATGGCGAAGGTGGTGTGCACCACTGAGGCGATAGCCTGCAGGTTGGAAGGCCGGTTCCCGCAAGGGGCCGGCCTTCTTCATTTGGGCGTTCTGATGGCAACGGTTTCTATCATGCCATCAATCGCATCAATTCAGGTTCTGAACAGATATTCTGCCCGTATAGTGACCGTCCGAGATATTTTGCAGGAGTGAATCGATGTCTGCGCATGCCAGCCCTCTGTTCGAGCCCGTGGTACTGGGTTCGCTGAGTCTTCCCAGCCGTCTGGTCATGGCCCCCATGACCCGCAATTTTTCGCCCAACGGCGTACCTACCGAGCAGGTGGTCGAATATTATCGTCGCCGCGCCGCGGCTGGCGTCGGACTGATCATCAGCGAGGGCACCACGGTTGGCCACTGCGCTGCCAACGGCTACCCGAACGTGCCGCGTTTCCATGGCGAGGATGCGCTGGCCGGATGGAAAAAGGTGGTTGACGCGGTGCATGCCGCCGGCGGCAAGTTCGCTCCGCAGCTGTGGCACGTGGGCAATGTGCGCCGCCTGGGCACCGAGCCTGACGGTACGGTGCCGGGCTATGGTCCGATGGACAAGCGCAAGGAAGACAAGCTGCTGGTGCACGGCATGACCCGTGACGATATCCAGGATGTGGTCAACGCCTTTGCCCAGGCGGCCCAGGACGCCAAGGCGATCGGCTGTGATGCCGTCGAGCTGCATGGCGCCCATGGTTACCTGATCGACCAGTTCTTCTGGGAGGGCAGCAACCAGCGTGACGACGAATACGGCGGCAGCCTGGATAACCGCGGCCGCTTCGCCGTGGAGATCATCCGTGCTGTGCGCGCCGCGGTTGGTCCGGATTTTCCGATCATCTTCCGCTTCTCCCAGTGGAAGCAGCAGGACTACAGCGCCCGTCTGGTCGAGACGCCCGAACTGCTGGAGCAATTTCTCACGCCGCTGGCCGAGGCGGGCGTGGATATCTTCCACTGTTCGCAGCGCCGCTACTGGGAACCGGAGTTCGAAGGGTCGCAACTGAACCTGGCCGGATGGACCCGCAAGATCACCGGCAAGCCCTGCATCACCGTGGGCAGCGTCGGTCTGGACAGCGAGTTCCTCGAATACATGGTCAAGACCGACAAGGTGGCCAAGACCGAAGCCAATATCGATGACCTGCTGCAGCGGCTCGAGGGTGGGGAATTCGATCTGGTGGCCGTCGGTCGTGCGCTGATCGTCGATCCGGACTGGCCAGCCAAGCTGCGTGCAGGGCGTTTCGATGAAGTGCTGCCCTACAGCCGCGAAGCCTTGAAGGAACTGGCGTAACGCCGGATGTTGCCCCGGCTATTTGCCGGGGACGACCTCGGACAATGGCCGCGGTGGGCTGCAGGAGCGCTGCAGATAGCCTTCGAAGCGCTGCAATACTGATGGCCAGCCCAGTTGGCAGGCGCGGTGCCGGGCATGCATGCGGATACCGCGGCGGCCTTCGGTGTCGCTGACCAGCCAGTGCAGATTGTCCAGAAACAGCTCTTCATGTGCCGGCGGGGCAAGGCAGCCGCTGTAGCGGTCGCGGATATGCTGGTGGGCGGCGGCGGTGTCGAAGGCATTCACCGCCAGCCCCGAGGCCATGGCCTCGGTCACCACGTTGCCGAAGGTTTCCGTCAGGCTCGGGAAGATGAACACATCGGCGCTGGCATAGGCCGCAGCCAGTTCGGCACCGCCCAGGGCGCCGGTGAAACGGGCCTCGGGCATGTCCCTTTCCAGCGACGGGCGCAGCGGGCCATCGCCTACCACCACCATGTGCAGGCGCACGCCGGTCGGCTGGTTCTCCCGCAGGGTCTGCCAACTGCGCTGCAACAGTTGCAGGTTCTTTTCCGCCGCCAGGCGTCCTACATGCAGCAACACGATATCGGTATTGCCCGCGCCCCAGCGGCGGCGCAGTTCGGCATCGCGGTGCGCGGGATGATACCGCTCGCAATCCACGCCACGCCCCAGCAGCATCAGATTGTTGATGCCCAGGCGCGACAGTTCCCGTTGTTGGGTGTTGCTGGCGGTCAGGGTCAACAGGGTCTGGTTGTGAAACCAGCGCAGATAGGCCACCACCGGACGATAGAGCAGGCTGACCCGGTAGTGCTCGCTGTACTGCTGGAAGTTGGTATGAAAGCCGCTGATGACCGGAATGCTCAACTGGCGTGCAGCGCGCAGCGCCGACCAGCCCAACGGCCCTTCGGTGGCCAGGTAGATGGTATCGGGGCGGCTCTTGCGCCAGTGGGCCAGCAACCGCCGGTAGGCCGGCAGGCCGAACTGCAACTGGCGGTATCCGGGGATGGGCAGGCCGCGCACCAGCAGTTCCTCCAGCGGGCCGTTATCGGCCAGGCCGACCGTTTCGCCGGGTTGGGCAGGGCGTACCAGCTGGATCCGATTGTTGTTCTGCAGCAGCCCATCACACAGGCGGCCGAGGGTATTGGCCACGCCATTGACCTGGGGCCGCCAGGTTTCGGTGACCAGGGCATAGTGGCGGTTATGGAAGCTGAGTGTCGTCATGACACCCAGTATGGTCATCCTTGGTGATCGCGTTGTTACCGGGATATGACCGATTTATGGCAGTGGCGGACGGCCGGGACCTTCCCGCACCCACAGCAGCGTGGAGCCGGCTACCGCCGAGGGCATCACCAGCAGGTTGACCAGCGGAATCAGCATACCGATGTACACCGGCAGGCCGAACCCCAGCGACAGTCCCCGGCGGCCGCGCATCCAGCGCAGCATATCGATGAAGCCGACCTGATCGTTGTCGGCCTGATAGTCGATGTACTGCACCGCCATCATCCACACCCCGAATACCAGTAGCAGGGGCGAAGCTACCAGATTCACCACCGGCACCAGCGTCAGCAGCAACAGCCCCAGCAGGCGCGGCAGGTAGTAGCCGATCTTGCGGCATTCACGGCCCAGGCTGCGCGGCACCACCATCACGATGTCCTGCCAACTGGTCGGCGGGCTGACCAGGCCACGTTCCTGCTCGGCGATCTTCTCCGCCAGGAAACCATAAAAGGGTGACGCAATCAGGTTGGCGAGCATGCTGAAACCGAAGAACAGCACCAGCAATACCACCAGCGCAAACAGTGGCCACAGCAGCCACTCGACGAAGCCGGCCCATTCCGGCAGATGCGGCATCAGCCGGTCCATCCAGTAATTGAACTGGCGGGCACCCCAGCCGATCAGCGCCATGAACAGCGTCAGGTTGAGCACCAATGGGATGACCAGAAAACGCCGCAACCCCGGTTGGCGAATGCGTTGCCAGCCTTCGCGCAAATATCCGGAGCCACGCAGGGGAGCCAGTGGATGTGTCATGAGGTGTCCTTAATGAGAACGGCACTATAGGGATAAACTATGCGCCTGATATAGTGACAGCCGTATTCATCGTCTCTACCATGCATTCCGGTGAAATTCCCGGAAGAATCCGAGGACGCAGTGGTCTGTTGGCCGTCACGGCCCGTTGTCCACCGCCGGTAGGCGGCATCATTATAGAGGACTTCGACTCCAATCCCTGTGCCGGGTTCTTGCCAACTTTTTTCAGCAACAGGAGCTACCCCTGTTGTGACGCGTTTTTTGACTATCACGCCGCTGCGGCGGTGATCTGGAGGATTCAATGTCTGAAGCACGCCATTCCCGTCTGATCATTCTGGGCTCTGGCCCTGCCGGCTACAGCGCGGCTGTCTATGCTGCACGCGCCAACCTCAAGCCGCTGCTGATCACCGGCATGCAGATGGGCGGTCAGCTCACCACCACCACCGAAGTCGACAACTGGCCCGGTGATGTGGAGGGCCTGCAGGGGCCGGACCTGATGGAGCGGATGCGCAAGCATGCCGAGCGCTTCGAGACCGAGATCGTCTTCGACCACATCAACAAGGTGGAGCTCGGCCAGCGTCCGTTCACGCTGACTGGCGACCAGGGCGAGTACACCTGTGATGCGCTGATCATCGCCACCGGCGCCTCCGCGCGCTATCTGGGCCTGCCGTCCGAGGAGGCCTTCATGGGCAAGGGTGTCTCCGCCTGTGCTACCTGTGACGGTTTCTTCTATCGCAACCAGGACGTGGCCGTCGTGGGTGGCGGCAACACCGCTGTGGAAGAGGCGCTGTACCTGGCCAATATTGCGAAAAAGGTCACCCTGGTGCACCGCCGCGAGAGTTTTCGCGCGGAAAAGATTCTGGTCGACAAGCTGATGGCCAAGGTCGCCGAAGGCAAGATCGAGCTCAAGCTCAACGCCGTGCTGGACGAGGTGCTGGGTGACGACAGCGGTGTGACCGGCATGCGCCTGGCCTTCAATGACGATCGCAAGGAAGACATCGCCCTGGCCGGCGTGTTCATCGCCATCGGCCATACGCCGAACACCGGCCTGTTCGAGGGCCAGCTGGAGATGAAGGACGGCTATCTGAACATCAACAGCGGCACTGAAGGCAACGCAACCGCCACCAATATCCCCGGCGTATTTGCTGCCGGCGATGTGGCCGATCATGTTTACCGGCAGGCGATTACCTCGGCCGGTGCCGGCTGCATGGCGGCGCTGGATGCGGAGCGCTTCCTCGACGAGCAGTGATACGTCGGGATCATCGTCATCAGTGTCCGGGATGCCGTCATCCCCAAAACTCCGTCATCCTTCGCGAAGGAAGGATCCACCGGTCGCTCCGAGTTAGCCGGAACGCTGGAACTTCGGCTTCGGCTTCGGCTTCCTGCGTCGCTCTAACTCTGCATCCATGCAGTCGTGCGCCGAGGATGACAGTGTGGAGAGGGCTCCATCAGTGCCAGGCCAGGCGTTTCGGACTACGATGAGGATGGCAGGACACCCAGGCTCGTTTGTTCTGAAAAGGGGAAAAAGTCGGGATTCTGGACACAAAAAACCGGCTCGAGGCCGGTTTTGTCATGCTTGCCACTCTGTATGCGCCATTCATTGCTGAATGGTGCCTCGGGGGAGAATCGAACTCCCACTCTGTCACCAGAAGCGGATTTTGAATCCGCCGCGTCTACCAATTCCGCCACCGAGGCTTTCTGCAAGCCGCGCGGAGTATACGGAGCGTTGGCCGTTCAGGTCAATGGTTTGCATGGCCGAAAAGGCTGATTTCCGCTACCATATGCGCCCTTTTCGTCATGCCGGAAATCTTTTCTATGCGCGTCAGCGATTTTCAGTTCGAGCTGCCTGACCGGCTGATCGCCCGGTATCCGCTGGCCGAGCGGCGTGCCAGCCGGCTGCTGTGTCTGGATGGGCCCAGCGGTGAGCTGGCGCACCGGCAGTTCGCTGATCTGCTGGAGTATCTGCAGCCCGGTGATCTGATGGTGTTCAACAACACCCGGGTGATTCCGGCGCGTCTGTTCGGGCGCAAGGAAACCGGTGGGCAGTTGGAAATCCTGGTCGAGCGGGTGCTGGACAGTCGCCGGGTGCTGGCCCATGTGCGCTCCAGCAAGTCGCCCAAGCCGGGCAGTCGCATTGTGCTGGAAGGGGAGACCGGGGCGACCATGCTGGCGCGGCACGATGCGCTGTTCGAACTGGCGTTCGACGAGCCGGTGCTGCCGCTGCTGGACCGGCTCGGACATATGCCGCTGCCGCCCTATATCGATCGGCCGGATGACAGTGCCGATCGCGAGCGCTACCAGACCGTGTATGCGCAGAAGGCCGGTGCGGTGGCAGCACCGACTGCCGGGCTGCATTTCGACCGTGAGCTGCTGCAGGCGATCGAGGCCAAGGGCGTGGCCACGGCCGAGGTGACCCTGCATGTGGGGGCTGGCACCTTCCAGCCGGTGCGGGTCGAGCGCATCGAGGATCACCACATGCACAGCGAGTGGCTGGAAGTCAGCCAGCAGGTGGTCGATGCGGTCAATGCCTGCAAGGCGCGTGGCGGCCGGGTGATTGCCGTGGGTACCACCAGCGTGCGTTCGCTGGAGACGGCGGCGCAGAGTGGGCAGATTCAGCCGTTCAGTGGTGATACCGACATCTTCATCTATCCGGGGCGGCCATTTCATGTGGTGGACGCGCTGGTGACCAATTTCCATCTGCCCGAGTCGACCTTGCTGATGCTGGTCTCGGCTTTCGCCGGTTATCGCCAGACCATGGCGGCCTATCGGGCAGCGGTGGACAATGAATACCGCTTCTTCAGTTACGGTGATGCCATGTTCATCACCCGCAATCCGGCAGCCTGCGGGCCCGAGGACGTGCAATGAGTCATATGCAGTTTGAACTACTGGCTACCGACGGCAAGGCCCGTCGCGGCCGCCTGACTTTCCCCCGTGGTGTGGTCGAAACCCCCGCTTTCATGCCGGTAGGCACCTACGGCACGGTCAAGGGTATGCTGCCCCGGGATGTCGAGGACATTGGTGCGCAGATCATTCTGGGCAATACCTTCCACCTGTGGCTGCGCCCGGGCACCGAGGTGATCCGCAAGCACGGCGACCTGCATGATTTCATGCAGTGGCAGGGTCCGATCCTGACCGACTCCGGCGGCTTCCAGGTGTTCAGCCTGGGGGCGATGCGCAAGATCAAGGAGGAGGGCGTGTACTTTTCTTCCCCGGTGGACGGTGCCAAGGTGTTCATGGGACCGGAAGAGTCTATGCAGGTGCAGCGTGACCTGGGCTCGGACATCGTGATGATCTTCGATGAATGCACACCCTATCCGGCGGACCTGGATACCGCCCGCCGCTCGATGGAGCTGTCGCTGCGCTGGGCCAAGCGCTCCAAGACTGCCCATGAGGGCAATCCCTCGGCGCTGTTCGGTATCGTCCAGGGCGGCATGCATGAGGAACTGCGCGCGCGTTCGCTGGAAGGGTTGTGCGACATCGGCTTCGACGGCCTGGCCATCGGCGGCTTGTCGGTGGGTGAGCCGAAGGAGGACATGATCCGCATCCTCGATTATCTGCCGCCGCTGATGCCTCCGGAAAAACCCCGTTACCTGATGGGCGTGGGCAAGCCGGAGGACCTGGTGGAAGGCGTGCGCCGCGGCGTGGATATGTTCGATTGCGTGATGCCGACGCGCAATGCGCGCAACGGGCATTTATTCACCGACAGCGGCGTGGTAAAAATCCGTAACGCGGTGCATCGTCATGATGATTCGCCGCTGGATCCGGGCTGCGATTGCTATACCTGCCGCCACTTTACCCGCGCCTATCTGCACCATCTGGACAAGTGCGGCGAGATGCTCGGCAGCATGCTCAATACCATCCATAACCTGCGCCATTATCAGCGTGTGATGCATGGTTTGCGCGGTGCGATTCAACAAGGTACATTGACCGCCTTTGTGGATAACTTCTATGCACGTCTCGGCCAGCCGGTCCCTCCTCTGGAGGCTTGAATAGCGGTCAGGAAGCCCCATTATTTTTTCTTGCGAGTATATAAAACAGGAGTTTTACATGAGTTTCTTCATCCCCACCGCTATGGCCCAAACCGCAGGCGCCGCTCCGGCTGCTGGTTTCGATCCGATGAGCCTGATCTTCCTGGTCGGCTTCGTGGTCATCTTCTATCTGATGATCTGGCGTCCCCAGGCCAAGCGCGCCAAGGATCACAAGAACCTGATCGGCAGCCTGAGCACTGGAGACGAGGTGGTCACCAACGGCGGCATCCTCGGCAAGATCAAGAAGGTCACCGATGAATTCGTGGTACTGGAAGTCAGCGAGGGCCAGGAACTCAAGTTCCAGAAGGCCGCCATTGTCGCTGCGCTGCCCAAGGGCACGCTGAAAGCCATCTAAACCTTCCAAGACTTGTATCCGGGCGCGTTCAGCGCCCGGATCACTATCGGGCCCTGACATGCTCAATCGTTACCCTTTGTGGAAATATCTGCTTATCGTGGCCGTGCTCGCGCTTGGTCTGATATACGCAACACCCAACCTGTATCCCGATGATCCGGCGATCCAGATCTCCGGCATCAGCTCCACTCAAACCGTCGAGCAGAGCGATCTGGCGCGTATCGAGCGGGCGCTGAACGAAGCCGGTATCGCCACCAAGGGTGTCGAGCTCAGCGATAATGCCAGCTCTGGCTTGGTGCGCCTGACCGATCTGGAAGACCAGTTGCCAGCGCAGGACATCGTGCGCCGCGCGCTGGGCAACGAATTCGTGGTGGCGCAGAACCTGGCGGCGACCACGCCCAACTGGCTGCTGAATATCGGCGCTGGCCCGATGAAGCTCGGCCTGGACCTGGCCGGTGGTGTGCACTTCCTGCTGGAAGTGGACATGGAGAAGGCCATCGAGGCCCGCATCAATGTCTACGACAGCGAGCTGCGTACCCTGTTTCGCAGCGAACGCATTCGCTACCGCAGCCTGCCCAAGCAGGGTAACGTCCTGCAGTTCGGCTTCACCGACGGCGCTGATCTGAGTGCCGCGCAGCGGCAGATCGCCAGCAAGTACAACGAATTCCAGGTGACCACCACGCGCCGCGACAATATGGACGTGATGCGCCTGGCCCTGACCGATGCGAAGATGACCGAGATCCGCGAGTACTCGGTGCGCCAGAACCTGACCACGGTACGCAACCGGGTCAACGAGCTGGGCGTGGCCGAGCCGCTGGTCCAGCGCCAGGGAGCCAACCGTATCGTCGTCGAGCTGCCCGGGGTGCAGGACACTGCCGAGGCCAAGCGGATTCTCGGCAAGACCGCCAACCTCGAGTTCCGTCTGGCGGCCGAGCCCAATGCACCACGCGCCACCGTCGAAACCTTCGAGTTCCGTGACGGCATTGGCCGCCCGGCGGCGGATGTCGAGCGCAGCATCATCCTTACTGGTGACCAGGTCACCGATGCCCAGTCCAACTTCGACGAGAATGGCAGTCCGCAGGTGAACATCCGCCTGGATGGGCATGGCGGCGAGCTGATGACCCGTGCCACGCGCAACAATGTTGGTCGCGGCATGGCGGTGCTGTTCATCGAGCAGCGCGAAGTGCCGCAGACGGTGATGCAGGAAATCGACGGCATGATGCAGGAAGTGACGGTGCCGACCTTCGTCGAAGAGAAGACGATCATCAGTCTGGCGACCATCCAGAGCACCCTGGGCAACCAGTTCCGCATCACCGGTCTGGGTTCGCCGGCTGAAGCCTCCGAACTGGCCCTGCTGCTGCGTGCCGGTGGCCTGGCTGCGCCGATGTACTTTGCCGAGGAACGCACCATCGGGCCAAGCCTGGGCGCCGAGAACATTGCCAATGGTATCGCTGCCACTCAGTTGGGCTTCATCCTGGCCATGCTGTTCATGGTAGTGGTCTACCGCGGCTTTGGTTTCCTGGCCAGTGTCGCGCTGAGTTTCAACCTGGTGTTGCTGCTGGCGCTGATGTCGCTGCTGGGGGCGACCCTGACGCTGCCGGGTATTGCCGGTATCGTGTTGACCCTGGGTATGGCGATCGACGCCAACGTGCTGATCTTTGCCCGGGTGCGTGAAGAGCTGGCGGCCGGCTCCTCGGCGCAGCGCGCCATCCATGAGGGCTTCGACAAGGCCTTCACTGCCATTCTCGACAGTAACCTGACCACCCTGCTGGTAGGGATCATCCTGTTCGCCATGGGCTCGGGCCCGATCAAGGGTTTCGCCGTTACCCTGTCGCTGGGCATCGTGACTTCGCTGTTCAGTGCCATCCTGGTAACCCGCGCGTTGATCAACCTGTTCCTTGGTGGGCGTACCAGTAAAACGCTCAGCAAGCTGTGGCTGTGAGGAGTCATCTGATGTTCAATAAAACCATCAACTTCATGCGCTGGCGTAAACCTTTCTACGCCATTGCACTCCTGTTCAGCCTGTTCTCCATCGGCAGCCTGGCGGTCAAGCAGCTCAACTTCGGCCTGGAGTTCACCGGTGGTGCGCTGGTAGAGCTGAACTACAGCGAGCCGGTCGAGCTGGAGTCCATTCGCCAGACACTGCATGGCGCCGGCTGGGGCGATGCCATCGTGCAGAACTTCGGCTCCGCTTCGGATGTGATCATCCGCCTGTCCAGCGAGGACCCGGAGCTGGGCAACCAGATTGCCCGATTGATCCAACGCGAGGACGCAGAGCATGAGGTGACCGTCAAGCGCGTAGAGTTCGTTGGCCCTCAGGTGGGCGAGGAACTGCGCGACCAAGGTGGTCTGGGCATGCTGCTGGCCCTGGCCGGGATCATGCTCTACGTGGCCCTGCGCTTCCAGGTCAAGTTCGCTGTAGCGGGCCTGGCGGCGCTGCTGCATGACGCGATCTTCACCCTGGGGCTGCTGTCATTCTTCGGTATACCCTTTGACCTGACGGTGCTGGCAGCGCTGCTGGCGGCGGTCGGTTACTCGTTGAACGACACCATCGTGGTATTCGACCGGATCCGGGAAAACCTGCGTCTGATGCGCACGTCCGACCTGACCCATGTGATCAACGTCTCCACCACCCAGACCCTGGCCCGGACCCTGGCGACCTCGGTGTCGACCATTCTGGTGCTGATGTCATTGCTGGTCTTTGGCGGCGAATCACTGCAGAGCTTCGCCATTACCCTGATCATCGGGGTGGTGATCGGCACCTACTCGTCGATCTACGTGGCCAACGGTCTGCTGATCAACCTCAAGCTGACCCGTGAGGACCTGATTCCCAAGCAGTTGGAAGAAGTCGACGACCGGCCCTGAGTTCAGGTCGTGCATAAAAAAACCCGGCTACCGAAAGGCGCCGGGTTTTTTCAGATCATCGATCAGCGCTTCATCGCTGGTGTCAGGTGCGGCTGGATGGCGGTCAATACGGCCTTGAAGCACTTCGGGTTGCCGGCCACCACATGCCCCTTGTCGAGGAAGTGGTTGCCGCCGGTGAAGTCGCTCAGCAGGCCGCCGGCTTCCTGGATCAGCAGGCTGCCTGCGGCCATGTCCCACTCGGCCAGGCCGAATTCCCAGAAGGCGTCATAGCGGCCGGCGGCCACATAGGCCAGGTCCAGGCTGGCGGCGCCGCAGCGGCGGATGCCGGCGGTCTGGCCGACCAGGCTGCGGAACATGCCCAGGTAGTTGTCCAGCGACTCGATCTGATCTTCCTTGAACGGGAAGCCGGTACCGAGCAGGGCGCCTTCCAGGCTCTTGCGCTGGCTGACGCGCAGGCGCTTGCCGTTCAGTGCAGCGCCACGGCCACGGCTGGCGGTGAATTCTTCCTGGCGCACCGGGTCCAGCACCACGGCATGCTCGATACGGCCCTTGATGCGGCAGGCGATGCTCACTGCGAAATGCGGTACGCCACGCAGGAAATTGGTGGTGCCGTCCAGGGGATCGATGATCCAGACGATATCGGCACCCTCGCCACGCCCTGGCTGGAAGCCCGATTCCTCGGCATGGATGCCGTGGTCCGGATAGGTGCGGCGCAGTTGCTGGATGATTGCCTGTTCCGCAGCCCGGTCGACCTCGCTGACGTAGTCGTTCGCTTCCTTCTCGTCGACGGTCAGGACATCCAGCCTTTCCATGGAGCGGTAGATCAATTCTCCGGCGCTGCGCGCGGCGCGCAGGGCGATGTTCAACATGGGCTGCATACGGGGTATCTCTGGTAGGGGTACGAAAAGCCGGAAATTATAGCAGAGTTGCCGGGCGACTTGCACAAACGATCATGCCACCATTGGTACCCCGAATCATGCAAGTCCGCAGTGGCGTGATCGTTTCCTCTTCCGGCACTGCGTACCACCTTCTCCCGGGGCGGGAGAAGGTCATCAGATGGCGTCGCTGCGCGACTTTCACGTTTATGCATCGTAGGCAGGGGCAGGTGAATTTTAGTAAGATGCAGGTCTTTCCTTTCTGCATCGCTGCAACTCTGGAGTATCCGTGTTCGACAAAGTACGCGTGGTTCTGGTGAATACCAGCCATCCCGGCAATATCGGTGGCGCAGCGCGGGCCATGAAAAACATGGGGTTGAGTCAGCTGGTGCTGGTCGATCCCGAACGTTTTCCAGACCCGGAAGCGGTATCCCGCGCCTCCGGCGCGGACGACCTGCTGGCCAACGCCCGGATAGTCGCCACCCTGGAGGAGGCGCTGGCCGATTGCGTACTGGTGCTCGGCACCAGCGCCCGCGATCGGCGCATTCCCTGGCCGGTGGTCGATCCGCGGGAAGCGGCGGACAAGGTGCTCGATCAGCTCGAAGGGCCGGCCAGTGGTCCGGTGGCCCTGGTCTTCGGGCGCGAAGACTCCGGCCTGACCAGCGATGAGCTGCAGCGTTGCCGTTTCCATGTGCATATTCCCTCCAACCCGGAGTTCAGCTCGCTGAACCTGGCTACCGCGGTCCAGGTGCTGGCCTACGAGTTGCGTATGCAGAGCCTGCAGCGCCAGGGTCAGCCGACCAAGATGCACAAGATCGAAACCACCGCGCCGGACAACGAAGTGCCGGCCACGGCCGAGCAGATGGAGCTGTTCTACCAGCATCTGCAGCAGGTGCTGGTTGAAATCGGCTTCCTTGACCCCCAGCATCCAAGGAAGCTGATGTCCCGTCTGCGTCGTCTGTACGGGCGCAGCCAGCCCAATCTCGTGGAAATGAACATCCTGCGCGGGATCCTGACTGAAACCCAGAAAGCCATCGGCGTGCAGGCGTCCGGTGCGCGGAGACATTGAGTATGTTCGACAGCATGAAGGAAGATATCGCCAGCGTATTTCACCGTGACCCCGCTGCGCGTACCCGGATCGAAGTGCTGTTCTGCTACCCCGGTCTGCACGCGATCTGGATGCATCGCCTGGCCCACTGGCTGTGGCGCCGCGACGCGCGGCTGCTGGCGCGCATGGTGTCGAATCTGGCGCGCTGGCTGACCGGTATCGAGATTCACCCCGGGGCCAAGCTGGGCCGGCGCTTCTTCATCGATCATGGCATGGGTGTGGTGATTGGCGAGACCGCCGAGATCGGTGATGACGTGACCCTGTATCAGGGCGTGACCCTGGGCGGCACCAGCTGGAACAAGGGCAAGCGTCATCCGACCCTGGAAGACGGCGTGGTGGTCGGGGCTGGCGCCAAGGTGCTCGGGCCCTTCACCGTGGGCAAGGGCGCCAAGATCGGCTCCAATGCGGTGGTCACCAAGGCGGTGCCGGCCGGCGCCACCGCGGTCGGTATTCCCGGTCGCATCATCATCAAGGAAGAAGGCAAGGACGACGAACAACATGTCAAGCGCCAGGCCATGGCCGAGAAGATCGGCTTCGATGCCTACGGCGAGACCCGTGACATGCCCGACCCGGTGGCCAAGGCCATAGGGTTGATGCTGGACCACATGCATGCCGTCGATGGTCGCATCGAGGGCATGTGCAAGGCATTGAACGAGCTGGGTAGCGATTACTGCGCCCGCGATCTGCCGAAACTGGATACCGAGGATTTTGAAGCGCTCATGGAGGATGCGGACATCCAGCCGCCCGAACAGGACGCCAAGGCGTCCGCGCCGCGCTGATACTTGAAACGGAACAGACCCTGGCCATGAAATTACCGATCTATCTCGATTACGCCGCCACCACGCCGGTCGACCCGCAGGTGGCGGAAAAGATGTGTGCCTGCCTGACCATGGACGGCACCTTCGCCAACCCCGCGTCGCGCTCGCACCTGTATGGTTGGCAGGCTGAGGAAGCGGTGGAGCTGGCGCGGCGCCAGGTAGCCGATCTGGTCGGTGCCGACCCGCGGGAGATCATCTGGACCTCGGGCGCCACCGAATCCGACAACCTGGCGATCAAGGGGGCTGCGCATGCCTTTGCCGAGCGCGGCCGGCATATCGTCACCTCGCAGATCGAGCACAAGGCGGTGATCGACAGCTGTCGTCAGCTGGAGCGGGAAGGTTTCGAAGTCACCTACCTCAAGCCGGGCACCGATGGTCTGATCACGCCCGAGCAGTTGCGCGCGGCGCTGCGTGAGGACACCATCCTGGTGTCGCTGATGCAGGTCAACAACGAGATCGGCGTGATCAATGATATCGCTGCGCTGGGCGCGGTAGCACGCGAGCGGGGTGTGCTGTTCCATGTCGATGCGGCACAGTCCACCGGCAAGCTGGCAATCAATGTCAAACAGCTGCCGGTCGACCTGATGTCCTTCAGTGCGCACAAGAGCTATGGACCCAAAGGCGTCGGCGCGCTCTATGTGCGGCGCTCGCCGGATGTCCGCATCGAGGCGCTGATCCATGGCGGCGGGCATGAGCGGGGTATGCGTTCGGGCACCTTGGCACCGCATCAGCTGGTCGGCATGGGCGAGGCATTCGCCCTGGCCGGGGCGCAGATGGCCGAGGAAACCCGGCGTATCGCCGCCTTGCATGCCCAGTTGCTGGAAGGGCTGGCCCCGCTGGACGGGGTATCGCTCAATGGCTCGGCGCAGCACCGCGTGCCGCACAACCTGAATCTGGCATTCAGCGGGGTGGATGGGGAGCTGTTGCTGCTGGCCTTGCGCGATCTGGCGCTATCCACTGGTTCGGCCTGCACCTCGGCCTCGGTCGAGCCGTCCTATGTGCTGCGTGCCATCGGTCTGCCCGACAATCTGGCGCACAGCTCCATTCGTCTGTCGCTGGGCCGCTACACCACCGAAGAGGATGTGCAGCGCGCCGCCGAGATACTGTGCAAGGCGGTGACCCGTCTGCGCCAGAACGGGTAATACGGCGTTTCAACTCGATTGCCGGGGGCTGTTACGCATTTGCGGTCAACCTGCGTATAATCTGCGGGTTAACAATTCCTGTTATCTGTCAATCCATCCTTTGAATACTGTCTGGAGAGTTTCATGGCCGTAGAACGCACCCTGTCCATCATCAAGCCCGATGCCGTCGCCAAGAACGTGATCGGCCAGATCCTGAGCCGCTTCGAGCAAGCCGGTCTGAGCGTCGTTGCGGCCAAAATGGTGCAACTGTCCCAGGCTGACGCCGAAGG
>Ga0172382_10002707_pt1 | contig 29068 bp, 57 predicted proteins | sample Leawel138RmetaG_FD_122245 | JGI IMG/M metagenome (GOLD analysis project Ga0172382, IMG submission 122245) | Leachate microbial communities from a municipal landfill in Southern Ontario, Canada - Leachate well 138R metaG | ecosystem: Engineered > Solid waste > Landfill > Unclassified | place...
AAGCGTAGCTCCTACAATCGGGGAGCAAGTCGATGGAAATAACGACATAGATGATGTTCTCAATACTTATATTCTCTGGGGAGAATGTTCAAGTACTTCCATGAGAAAAAGCTATCAAGCGTTTAGGCGAGATGGCAAAAACATGGGAGGAAAGAAACGGAAGTTGTTGATGATGTGGTATACGATTTGCCAGCATGTTATTGAAGTTTTCCTTGATAATATGTCGTCTGAAGAATATGTTGATTGGCAAGTTGGATTCTTGTTTTCAGATAAAAATGATGCGATGCATTGGGCTGATAATGGAATTCATGCATTGCTTCTTCGTCCTGTCGGAGAAGATGGGAAGCTTTGTTTTAATCTTCGTAGTTTTGAAGATAGGGTCAGAATGATTACTTTAGCTTGTCATGAAGTTGCTCATCTAGATACTAGTTATCATGATGAACGATATGCTTCTGTTTTGACGAGTTTAATTTCCAGAGTTTTTGCGAAACAAAAGGAAATAATGGATGCGTTAAAATGTATTTGTACTTCTAACTAAGGTAAGGAGATTTTAAGTGGCAAAAGCAAGACAAGTAGTAGAATACGATAGTATAGTTGTGGATAAGGCGAGAGAATTGTTTATGTCAATCCCACCTGTTGAAAGTGCAGCAGCACTTATTCGTATTGTTGAAAAGGAATTGAAGAAGTTTTTCAAAGGAGCGTACCATACTCCTGGTTATGGAACATTGCAAGGTTGGTTTTATACCAAATTTAAAAATGAAAGAAATATGGCAATGATTGAATATGGAAAAGGGAATATCACGGGCGTTTCTAATTCGGGGATTATTCATGATGAGAGTAAGGAAGCCCCATATGTTGTAATTAAAGACGCTATTGCCAGCGGCGAATTTTCAATTTCCTTAACTGAAGAAGGAGTTAAGGAAGTCTTGCGGAACGGGATTAAAGGTATCTTCAAAGATGGCATGGTTGATGTTGAAATCTAAACTAAAGTGATTTCAATTAAGAGTACTATTTAGCCTGCCTTCTAGAAAAGGTAGGCTAAATTTTTGGGCGCGTGGTGGAATGGCATACACACTTGACTTAGGATCAAGGTTCTGGAGGTTCGAATCCTCTCGCGCCTACCAATTATTTAAAAGGATAATAAAATGACTGACTAGGAAAGAGAAAGGTTATTGCTCCTTGCTGAAATAGAAGCCAAATGTGAATCCATTTCAGTTGGCGGATATTTGTTGTCTGGTGAACTTTCATTTTCTATAGATGAGTTGAAACTACTTCTAATTTCGCATATAAACGTAAGCAATGGATGCGATTTTAATCCTGAAAATTTTGAAATATTTGTAAATGAGGAAGGAAAGGTTGTATTGAAATATGGGAAAAAGAACTAGGCATGATGGCGATTGTACGATATATGCTTCTCTTATTAACGGAAATCCGACAGACGGTATTTGCGTTTGCGGTTATGGATGGCAATGTGTTTATAGAGATGGCGACTGGTCAAATATGTTTTCCAAAGAACGATTAGAAGAAATAAAAAAGAACAGACCTAAAATGACAAAAGAAGTGCTTGACTCACTCCCTCAATGGATGCAAGATATTTTAGAAGAAGACGATATAAAAGATCTTGAATAGGAGAAAATAATGAATACTTGCGAACAACATGACGATTGTATTGTCGTATATGATACGACCTACGGCAAGCCATGTCCTATATGTGAGGCATTTACTGATAAAGATAATACAATACAAGAAAAAGACGAAAAAATACAAGAACTGACTGATAGGATAGAAGAATTAGAAGATGCCATTGTCGCATTAGAAGAGCAACTGAATCAGAAATAATGGGCGAGTAGTCCAATCGGCAGGAGACATATCACTCAAAATGATAACAGTGTCAGTTCGAATCTGCCCTCGCCTATCAAATTTTCACCTGCATTCAGCAAAATAATTCCTTAAGTACAACAAAGAGGTTAGAAATTTAAAACGAGATGTTAAGGGCGACAGTTATTACTAAGATTTGGTTGACAAGTGAAATTTGTTAGAATATAACTCACCTGACTTCAAAAGTAGAAAAGTAAAAGTAATTGGCAAGTAAATAATAATGGGCGAGTGGGGGAACGGCAGACGCACGGGAGAATGTAAGAATAAAATGCGGGAGTGGTGGAACTGGTATACACGATGGACTTAAAATCCATTGGTCGCAAGGCCATGGGGGTTCGAATCCCCCCTTCCGCACCAATAATTTTTAAATAGGCAGAGAAAAAAGAAGAAGTTCCTCTGTCTATCCCATAATTAAATCCATGGTTAGCTTAAGCCAAGACTCATAGCAATAAAACTGATAGACAATTGCTGTTGAAGGAAATGGACAAAGGATTAGTATATGACAACAATTGAAATTTTTATCTTAATACTGTTTGCTCATTTTGTTGCAGATTGGACATTGCAGACTCAATTCCAATGCGATTGGAAGAATAAATCATGGTATGTAATGATGCTGCATTCATTCGTCTGGTCTGTTTCTATAGTAATCCCGCTGATGATTGCAGGATATTCTATAATAGTTTGGCTATTGATTGTTAATATGATTGTTCATGCTGCTGTTGATAAATGGAAATGCTTAGTTGTATGGAATAAAGAAAAGCAAGATTGGAGCAATTTTAAACCCTGGCACCTGTATGTTGATCAGGGAATTCATATTGTTCAAGTTATTGCGACTCTGATAATTTATATTTTTGTCTGATATTTTCTGCTAAAGTGAACTTTTTGTTGGTATGCTAGTAATCATGGAACCGAATGTAGTTGGTTATCATCGGAAACTTTAGGTCGTTGGTTCGAATCCGACCTGTACCCCTTGGGTGCAGTAGCTCAGCCTGGTAGAGCAAAGGTAAAAAAATACCAATTACAAAAACCTTGTTCCATATTTTGAAAATTAAATAGGCCGAAGGGTAAGTTGGTTATCTATCAATTGGAAAGAACGGCGCAAGCCACTCCAACTCCCATAACTTGTCCATTTATTTTTTTGCAGTATGTATCATAAGATTTAAAACAGGCTGAATGCAAAGTTGGTTATCTATTGAAAGAAACGATTGTTGGTTCGAATCCAACTCTGCCCACCAAGAAGTAAATGTAAAAATGGGCAGGTACGCCAATTGGAAGAGCGGGAAACCCCAACTAGCGAATACTTGTCTGTTTTATTTTTTGAAGAATAATATAGGCCGAATTGGTAGGGTTATCCTTATAAGATAAAAGTCCTATCCTGAATAACTTGTCTATATTTTGTTTATAAAATGGGCCAAAAATATTAGTTATCTTTAGACGGACCGATGTATAAAGGGTCGTGAAAAATGCTAATATTTAATATCTTGTCCATTTTAAATAGTATTTATGCGGGCCGAAGCAAATTCGGTTATCATTCCAAAACTGGGAGAGCAGGTTCGATTCCTGCAGTATAGTGTAACGGCAGCACACCAGTCCAATATCCGATTGCGATTACTTGTCCGTATATTTTTTATTGAAATAAAAATTGTCTTAAAAATCAACAAGACCGAACACCTAAAGAAGAAGGAGACACATCATGGCTAAGAATTATGGAATTAGTAAAAAAGTTACTCATCAGACTGAATCAGCTCGTAGTGATCAGGTTAAAAATAATGCTGGGGGATTTGTATTTCAAATTACTCCTATTCAGCAGCTTCGCAGATTTCTTGTATTAGGATCAGCGGGCGGAACTTATTATGTTAATGAGCGAAAGCTGACTAAGAATAATTTTGCGAATCTTGAAAATATTTTCAATAGTGAAAGTATAGCCTTTGAAGCCATTGATGAAATCGTCAAGGTAAGTTCTGAGGGTCTTGCTCCTAAGAATGATCCTGCATTACTTGCTCTTGCCGTAGCATGTTCAAGCAGTATTGATTCAGTTCGTAAATATGCTTTTATTCAGCTTCCTAAAGTTGCGCGTATAGGAACTCATTTGTTTACTTTTGTTACTTATATTTCAGAGTTACGTGGATGGGGAAAGGGACTCCAGAGAGCAATATCGAAATGGTACGACAGCAAGGGCGACAACCTTGCTTATCAGATTTGCAAATATCCTCAGCGTAGGGTTGAGGGATGTTTGCCTTGGAGTCACCGTGATATTCTGCGTAAAATCCATATGGTTCCAAACAGCAAAGATATGGAGATGGTATTCCGTTATGCTGTAAAGGGGCGAGAGGGATTTACGGATGAACAGTGGGAAAAGATCAAAGATAACGATAATATTCGCTATATCTATGGTCATGAATGCGCAAAGCAGGCCGCAAGTAGCAAAGAAGTTGTTTCTCTTGTTAAAGAGTATAATCTTGCAAGGGAAAGTATTCCTAACAACCTGTTTACTGCTGATGTTTATAAGGCGCTGCTGCCTCATATGGGACTGACTGCATTAATTCGTAATCTTAGTGCGATGACTAAAGAGGGCGTTCTGAAGCCGTTATCTAAAGAAACTTCATTCGTTGTTGATAAGTTGACAAATGAAGTTGAACTTCAGAAGGCGCGCATCCATCCATATGAACTGCTTGTGGCTCTTGAAGCTTATAAGGCAGGCATCGGTCGCCATTTTAGTTGGACGCCAACACAGCAAATTGTGTCGGCTCTGGAAGATGCTTTCTATAAAGCATTTAAATTTATTGAACCAACAGGTAAGCGATTCATGCTTGCTCTTGATGTAAGTGGGTCAATGAGATGGGCGTTAAGTATTATTGCTAATACTAACATTACTGCCGCTCAGGGTGCTGCTGCTATGGCAATGGCAACCCTGAGAACAGAAAAGAATGCTGAAGTTATGGCATTTGCCGGTGAAATGAAGGATATTGGTATTACTAAGAACGATAGCCTTGAACTAGTTATGCAAAAAACTGGTAGAGTTAACGCAGGTTATACAGACTGCGCACAGCCAATTCTACATGCTTTAAAGCATAATCTTGAAGTTGATGTATTCGTAATCTATACGGATAATGAAACGTATGCTGGCGACATTCATCCATTCCAGGCTCTTAAGAAATATCGCACCGCGACTGGGATTAATGCTAAATTAGTTGTGGTCGGGATGACATCAACAGGATTTTCTATTGCAGATCCTACTGACGCAGGGAGTTTAGATGTTGTTGGCTTTGATGCATCTTGCCCGCAGATGATTAGTAATTTTGCTGTAGGTAATTTGTAAATAAATGTGACAAGAAAAACAATTGACATCACCTGCGGAATACGATTATAATAATAGGGGAGAGCAAAAATGCTTTCCCCTATTTTTTAATTACATCTTGAGGAGGCAACTAGAATGCACGAAAGTTTTGCATGGTTCATGTCTATTATTGAAAGTAACTCATATATAAATAATTGCAAAGACTGTAAGAAGAAAAATTGCAATAGTTGTGACGTTCCCGTTCGTATTTCTACTATATCAAATAAATATAAAAAAGAAATAATTTTTCAAGACGATTCGTTTTTTGCTGATTCTGATTTTGACCTGGATTTTGATGAAATTATTTTCGAAGAACAGTCTATTAATGAACGAATTAAAAAATGGCAAGATTATTATAATGGCGTAAATCCCGACGGGACAGAGAGAAATCCCTTCGCAAACAATACTCAAGAAGATATAAATATTCCTGTCGATCAATATGGTAATACTAGATTACATATTGCAGTAATTAATAATGATATTGAAGAAATAAAAAATATAATAGAACAAGGGGCAGATCCTAATATTAAAAATAATGCAACTTTTACTCCCTATGCATTAGCATTACTTGATGAAAAACAGGAAATTGTTGACTTTTTAAAATCTTGTCAAGTATTCGCTTAGTCGTCAATTTGACTATCACCTGATTTTTGTTTAGAAAAACCCAAAAGGATTCATTGGAATTTTTGCTGCAAGTGTAAGTGGAGTAAGGCTATAATGCTATAATGCTACTTACCATTGCAACTAGGATATTATTTTATTAGGGAGTTTGAGCATGACAAATACAGCAACGATAAATAGTGGGCCTTCATCAAAACCCATGACATCTCAAGAAAAGCAGATTAGTCATATTAGGGTTTCGTATACAAAAGATGGCTCTGTGGATGTTAAGCCATTGTTTCAAAATTATTTCAGGGTTAATATTTGGCAAGAAATTAAAGATAGTGGACCGTTAAAGAAAATGACAATGGTTAATTCTAAATTTATTAAAATAATTACTGTAGCTGATGGATTCTCAATCGTAGATTTAACTAAGGAGTGAATAAATGTTAGATAGAATTCCTTTGTGGGTTCTGCTCGTTATTCTACTTGGATTAGCAGTTTTTTCTATAGATGGATTTGTAAGATGGGTATTGGGGATTGTAGTAATAGGCGGAGTTCTTGCGTTATTTTATTTCCATAAGAAAAGAAAGTTAAAACAATCTAAAGATGATACAACTTGATTATAATATACATCCTGCTAAGCAAATCCCATTTCAAGAGCTTTATGATGGGTTGGAACAGGAGTGTTTAAATCGTAACGTATTCAAGAAAATGAATCGCAATCTTATTATTTATTCCTATTCTTCATCGTGTGCGTATGAAAAAAAATGGAATATTTATACTTTATGCGCACGGGGACTAATTCTTGATGTCGCTAATAAAAAAATAGTGGCGCTGCCTTTCCCTAAATTTTTTAACTATTCTGAACTTGAAAACTTTATTTTACCGAATGAACCATTTGAATGTTTTGATAAAATTGATGGTTCATTAGCTGTCATCTATTATTATGAAAATCAATGGAATATTGCAACCAAAGGAGCTTTTGCTTCAGATCAAGCAATATGGGCAAAAAATTGGTTTGATTCTCATATTAATCAGAAAAATATGCATAAAGACTATACATATTTGGCAGAAATAGTTTATCATGAAAACCGTATTGTTGTTAATTATGATATTGCAGGATTATTTCTACTTGGGGCATATGATGTTGTTTGTGGTCAGGAAATAGATATAAATTATCTTTTTGAACAAAATGATAACATTGGATTTTTTACCCCTAAAAAATATGAATTTCAAAATATTGCTGATGCTGTTGAGAATATTCAAACTTGGGATGCTTCACGCGAGGGAGTAGTGGTTCGATATCAAAGTGGCCTTCGTTTAAAAGTTAAAGGGGGAGATTATTGCCGTTTGCATAGAATTATTTCTGGTTGTACTCCACTTGCAGTTTGGGAAGCAATGAGAGATTGTCAAGATATCGAGCAGATGCGAAAGCATTTGCCAGAAGAATTCCGCGCTGATATTGATACTATTGTTTCAATTTTTGAGCAGAAATATGAAAAGAATTTAACTATATTGAAAGAAGATGTAGAAAGATTTGCTGATTTAGATGATAAGTCTTTAGGCATTCTTCTTAATAATAAGTTTGCTCCTATTAATCCGGTAACTCGTTCGTTTATTTTTGCTTGCCGTAAATATAATTTCTTTGAACAAATAAAACAATCTTGTAAAATGAGGACAAATTTCTTTAATCTATTTCGCCCTACAGCGAACGTTTTACCTGGATACGCTCCAACATCGGCCATGAATAGGTTTCAAAATAGTGACAATTAAAATGTTAAAGTGAAACAATTTCTCTTACAATTAATTCATAAATACTTCGACAGCGAAGTAAAATACCCTTACGAAGAAGGAGAGGAAGAAAATGGCAGAAATAATTTATTTAAATGAAGCAGGAGTAGAAGTAGAGCGTAAAATTAAAGGGAGAGGTCGTTTGCCAATTGGGGCCTATAGAGATGGAGAAAACTATTGTGTAAAGATGGCTGCGAAGCCTCAAGTTCTCTATGTGACATTAGATAAAGACGGGAATGTAACCGAACAACGAGTTAAAGGCAGGGGGAGAACATCTCTTGGATATGTGCAGCAGACAGATGGAGAATGGAAGGGTCATTTTGTTAAACAACTTACAGAATAGTTTTTATCAATAAGAAATGAGGTGATTTACAGTGCCAATTAAGGTTTATGCAAAGCCCGGAGAAGACTTAAAGTCTCTGCTTCCAAAATTCAAGAAAGCAGTTGATAAGTCGGGAGTATTAAAAATAGCTCGAAATAAAGCAAGATATGAAAAACCTAGCGACAAAGCTAATCGTTTAAAAAGAGAGGTAAAAAAATATGGCAATCAACAGGGGTGACATTGGAATTTGTAGCCTTAATTGTTTAGGATTAATCCTTGACAGTACTCCTAAAACCATTATATATAAAAATGGCGAAAGAGGGACAGCGTATACAGGGATTCATTTGACTAACAAGGTTGTTTCTGCAGGATCTTCATGGAGTAGTAGAAATCCTAGAATTGTTGGTCATGTAAATGATGTAGATGAATTCCTAAAAAACATGTAGGCTATAAATGATTGACTATGTTTGTTTTACATCACCTTGCGGTTACGCAGAAGCAGCTAGGAATAATATTCTAGCCCTTGTTGAAAGTAACGTAGATGTTAGGTTGTCTCCTTTAGGGATGGAAACTGGCTTTTCCCATGTGTGTCAAAAACATCAAGAGCTTAACGCCTTAGTGGGGAAAGCCTTTTCCTATCAAAACATTCAGGTTTTTCATTCTATTCCAGATTTACAGCGGCGAAAATTAAGACAAGATAGGTGTTTAAAAACCGTGGGGTTTGCAACTTTTGAAACAATAAACCCTCCCAGGTATTGGGTTGATATATTAAATAAAAATAATGCTGTTATTTGTCCATCAGAATTTAACGCAATAAGTTTTAAAGAAGCCGGGATTGCTAAGCCAATTTTTACGATCCCTCATTGTTTAGATTTTACAGTATACAATACTAATGTAAATCCATTGAAGTTGACAGATAATTTTTCATTTATATTTTTTGGAACATGGAAAAAAAGAAAAGGTTATCAACAATTAATACAGGCTTTTTACGAAGAATTTTCACCTGTTGATGGAGTTGATTTGATTTTATTATCAAGGGGTCAAGGAATTGATAGCTTTCTGTTCCCCTATAAAAAACGCAAACCAGATTTAAAAATAATACATATAAGTAAATATTTAAGCGATTTCGAAATTTCTAGTATATTAAAAGGTGCTAATTGTTTGATATCTCCGACATTAGGAGAGGGGTTTGGATATCCTGGTCTGCAATCCTTAGCGGTTGGAACGCCTATACTGATTACGGATTATTCAGGTTGTCAAGAATATGCAAGTGCAAACACTGCGGAACTATTAACACCTGAAAAATTCGAAAGAATAGACAGTTTAGATGGTTTGGTACAATTCGCTAATAAAGATTGGCCTGTTATATCAGTAGAACAAATAAAAAGCAAAATGAGAAAGATCTACAACAATTATGACGAAGCCAAGAAAAAAGCGATTCATGGAGCAGAATTTGTCAAGAAATTTTCATATAAAATGGTTGCAGAAAAATTTAATGACGTTATAAAATATTTCACCTGACAAATGAGAAGAAATAGTAAAAAGCGGTAATTAACGGAGAAAAACGATGGCTAACATAGTCGAAACTCATGAAATGGTCTGCGTTGATCTTAAAGACAACCATAATAAGTATTATAGGGTTGAATTATATGACAATGACGATGTTAAGGTACAGTACGGCCGGGTAGGATATGGCAACAGTTCTCAGCAAAAATTATATCCTGGTATTGGCTCACGTGGAATGCATCGCAAAATAAATGAAAAAAAGAAAAAAGGGTATAAAGAAATTGAAGTAGTCGGATCATCTACTCCAACATCTAAGATTGCTTCAAATCATGAGTTAAAAAAGTTAGCAACTCAGCAAATTTGTTCTTGTACAGAAACGCAGAAGTTAGTAGAATGGCTTACTGATGTGAATGCTCATAATATCTATTCTGCCACGGGAGGTAAAATTACCTATAACTCTGATTCTGGTCTCTTTAAGACCCCCCGTGGCATTGTAACTCAATCAGCTATTTCTAGAGCAAGAACATTGCTGAGCGATATAGGCGATTTCGTTAATAATAAACAATATGAAGAATATAAGTTTATTGATTTGCTTGAGGAATTTCTAACTATTATTCCTCAAAATATTGGAATGAAAAAACTTGATCCAAGATCGTTCTTGCCTGATTTGGAGGCGGTTCGTAAACAGAATGATCTATTAGATGCATTAGATACATCGTTTGTTACTGTCATGTCGCAACCCGAACAGTCTGATGATGATGCAGCACCAATGCCTAAATTATTTGATACAAAGTTGGAAATTTTACAGGATCAAAAAGAATGGGATAGAATTGTAAAGCTTTATACATCAACAGCAAATAACATTCATTCAAGTTATGGAATGAAAATTAAACGTATTTATAAGGTCTTTATTAATTCGGTACAAACAAATTATAAAATCGATGGAAAGAAGTTTGGAAATGAAATGGAATTGTGGCACGGGACGAAGCATTGTCATATTCTATCTATTCTTAAAGGAGGTCTTGTTATTCCGCCATCAAGTTCTTCGCATGTTACTGGGAGAATGTTTTCGGATGGGATTTATTTCGCCCTTCAAAGTTCAAAAAGCTTAAATTATGCAACAGGATACTGGGGAGGAGCAAGAAGCAATAGAATGTTTATGTTTTTATGCGATGTTGCATTAGGTAAATACTATGTACCATCTGGGCCGACTTCTAAGAAACCTCCTCAGGGATATCATTCCTATTGGGCAAGGCCAAAACGGTCTGGGGTTATGAATGATGAAATAATTGTTTTTAACACAAAACAATGTAATTTAAAATATTTACTAGAATTTTAATTGCGAACAAATGCCACCTGACTTTTGACATTAAATGCAAATAGAGCAAGAGAGAAAAAATAAGGAGAGAAGAAAAAATGAAAGCAGACGATCCTATTCTTAAGGGTATTGTTAGGCATGTTGTTAGTACGTTAGCTAATAAGGGTCATACATTTACATCGTTTGATGTTACGCGCCATGTTCGCCATAATCATAAGATTTATGTCGAACATAAGGAAGTCAGTCAGTTAGTCCGAGATTTGTATAAGATTTATGTCGAACATAAGGAAGTCAGTCAGTTAGTCCGAGATTTGCATGGGGATGGGGAGATTACTAATCAAAATCATACTTATATTGTTACGTTCATTGATATTCGTCCTGGTGTCAATGCAGGGGTTTGGCATCCGATAACGGTTGATGCTCAGTCGTATAATCCTGACAATTTCAAGCACCTGGATTTTGACCGCGAAGAGGTTGAAATAGAAATGCAGGGAGATGAAGTTGCCATTCCTGATGATCTGGTTCAGCGGGCTAGGCTTAATGAAAAAGTTGTAAAGGGGACCAATGTTGGACAAACTATTGTTCTACATACTTTAAATATGCAGGGAGAAAATACATTCTCAACTATTAATAAGAAATCGATAATCATAACACGTCAAATGCTTGATGATGTTGGCATTCTTGGTTCTGATTTATTGCTGATTCGTACTGGTAACATTATTACGGTAGCTGACGATTTTTAAAAATTTAACTTGACTGCTAAAAAAATATAGTATCAGATATTTTGCCGCAAAAAAAGACGTTTTAGAATACATTTTTTTTTCAAAACGATGTTGCACTGCCATTGGGAAAAGATTATGGTATAGCCCTGTTGCATGGCATATCAAGTTTCCCAAATCGCCTAAACTTGTATGACATCAAACAACTTGTTTAGCAGCATTGATATAAGATTTTACCTTAATTTTAAGGAGGCGGGGAATGGCAAAATGGTATGTGAGGAGTGGCGAATTGCGTACAATTATTATTGCTGAAACTCCTATGGATGCAGGCGTGAATGCTATTCGTAAAGCTGCTCCAGGAACGAAGTTAGCTAAAGCGACAATTATTGGAGAAAGGGGTTTTGATAATAATCATGATGATGATTTATTGATATTAACAGAGTATATATTAGCTTTAATTTAAACTAGGAGTTAACGCAATTTGGAATAACTTTCGCCGCGTAGCGGGCTATGCTTCTGAAAAAGTAAAAATTCATCTTTGCTTTTGTTCACCTTGATGTTATACTTATCAGTGAAGGGCAGGATGGCTTGGAGTTGTCCTGTTATTACAACCCTGAACTGGGGGGAATAAAAGGGGAGTTTTAAGGAGGACAGTATTATGGCAAAGATGAATGACAGAATTTCGTTACGCAGTGCCAGCATTGACATGCTACGAAAGGAACTGGAACAGCGAGAAAGTCTGGCTCAAGAGTTGCTGGAACAGAGAGAGCATATAAACCAGCAGCTTCAAGAACTCGGAGTTGAAGATGTATCGCATCGAGGTCGCCCTCGGGGTACTCGCACCGCATCTCTCAGCGAAGGGGGCCGGGGCCGGGGCCGGCGGCCTGAGGGACAACGGCTTATTGATTATGTTGAAGATGTATTGCGTAAGGCTGGGAGGCCAATGACAATTTCTGAAGTTATGGATGCTGTCCAGCAGGCAGGATACAATACAACTTCGGAGAATTTTTATCCTGTCGTCGTCCAAGCTTTAACAAGGGATGAAAATATTGAACGGGCTGACCGTGGGCAGTATATGATAAAAAACGCTACCAGCGGCAGGCCAGGCGGCAAGAAAAACGCAACTTCAGCCGCTTAAAGCATCAGCCGTATAGTCTTATTCCGTATAAGATACGAAAGCCGGGGATTTAATTATCCTCGGCTTTTGTTTTTATAAAGGGATGTAGAAAATTTTGTATAATTATATATAGCATTTCCTTGTTTGCAAAATTAAGTTTTTTAGTGAAAGATGCTAAGACTACAATATAATTTACAAACAAATGGTTGTTTGTATTGATTAATAACGGAATATTATTTATGGGGAAAAATAAATCACAAGAAATTAAAGTTGGCGAAAACATTAAAAATTGGGATAAATTTGACAGAGAAGCCGAAGCTGAGGCTTTTGCTATAAGAAAATTAAGATCTTTTACAATAAAACCTCGCGGCAAAAAAACAGGTAAAGGATTTGGAAGTAAATAAAAAGAAGTTTAATATGCATATCCTTGTAATGAGTAAGCAGATGATGCAGCAAGAAGAATCAAAAATTATTATGAAACATATTGTAATCAGTATACGTAGTTATAGCAAGAATCCCGAAAAATATCATGTTAAGTTTAGTGATAATTCTAATCGGATAGCACTACTTAGCGTAGATTTTGACGATATATCTCATAGTCAATATTTAGACTTTGGGGTAAAGCATGGATTGAATCTTTTTTCAGAAGATCAAGCTAAGCAGATTTGGAACTTTGTTCAAGAGCATAAAGATACAGAATTGCTTATAGTCCATTGTGATACCGGGGTTTGCAGGAGTCCAGCTATTGTAGCAGCTATAGCTGAGGGATTAGGGCAAGACTTCACCTGGCTTTTTGATCCTAAATGGTATCATCCGAACGAATTTGTTTTTGACACCATGAGAAATTTTATACAAAGAGAGAAACAACATGATAATAGAGGCGGTACTAGACAATAAACAAGGAGAAAAAATAATTAAGCTAAGCGTGGGAGATGCTGGATCGTTAATAATTAATGTTTATAAAGACGTTGGAGTTAGTACATACGCAATCCCTCGATCTGCTTTTCCAAGCATCGAAAACATGTCTAGTGTTGTAAATAGCTTGATGATATTTACAGATATGTGCCCTTATCTTATTGCTGGTATATTAAAAAATATGTTAATTATTACAGGAGAATAAAAATGTGGCTAATAATCATAAGTACTATTGTTGTAATAGGTTGTATCGCAGGTATAGTATTCATTACATTAACTAATAGAAAAATGTTACAATCTGTAGAGAGAAAAAGACAATTAGATAACATTATTGATAATATGCAAAACGGGAGAAAAAAGAAACAATTAGATGATATTATTGATAATATGTAATGCTATTTTATAATTTATAAGGATTAAATAAATAATGACTAACCCTAATATTCGAAACGAATTTGGATGGCATGTGTACAATAAAGATGTTTATAATGGGCCTTATCTTTTAAAACTTCATACAGCATGGCTTAATGCCTGTTTCGAGGACAACCTAAATCCTCATAATCCAGAGAATTCTTTTTCGCCTGATAATCAATATGCAGAATTTTACCGAAAATTGTTGAACTAAAAATCTTCCACCTGTATAATGAGTAATTAATTTAGTAAACGAAGAAACTCTAACACCATTTTTCGAAGGAGAAACAACAATGATTGAAACGCGACATGGAACAATTCGTATTTCTTATCGTCAGGGTAAGCGGCGTAGGCATGTAATTGCCCATTTTATTCAAGGGGCATCGCCTTTTGGGGCTGCAAGTATTTTTCAAAAAGATGAATTAATCCCTAATGCTTCAAAATCTTTCAAGGTGTATACTGGCGACGTTGCTTGCGATAGCCGAGATAGGTTTGTTCGCAAAGAAGGCCGTCGCAAGGCTATTAAGAAGGCTTTGGAATTGGCCGGGTTTGACAGGAAAGATCGTGTTGAAATTTGGGATGATATTCGCAAAGTCATGAGGGTTGAATAATATTGGCAATAAAAGAAACAAAATTTCAAGATTTCGAGTTACAGATAACTCTTAAGGTTACTTCTACAGTAGTAGATATAGAACCCTCAGAAGAAGAGTTATCTGTATCCCTTTCTAATGAACTCACTCACTGGGATGATGGGAGATATGATTTTTCATCTGAAATGATTCAAGATGGTGCTGAAAGAATATTTAAAAACGCTTTAATTCGATTTATCCAGCACCAATTTTTCAAGAAGTATGGAAACGAGATGGTGGAGGTTAGTCCTGGATTTCAAACAAATAAGGGTTACTTGGAATCGAAAAAAGTTACCGATGAGGTATGTTGTCATATTGTCGAGCCAGTAAAGGTAGAAGTAAAGAAAATAAAGGAAGAAAATCATGGTTGAATGGGTTCCTACAACTTGGTATGTATGGGGGGGGGTAGAGAAGATTTAAAAAACCCATCTATTAAAGATATCCGTATTGAACAAACATATGGCATCGACTATAAAGGCCCGAGATTTGCAGTCCGCATACATGGTCTTTGTCTAGCTAAAAATGGAGAATGGGAATGGGAACCCATTCCTAGCAGCAGGGATGGTGCATTTATTGAAAGATGTAGATTTTTAACTTTTGAAGATGCTCAAGCAGCAGCAAATACAGCTATTGAAAATGCGGAGAAAGAATCCACCTGATTTTCTGCCATTAAATTACCAATTGTCCAAAAACATTGGAGGGTTGAAAATGGCAAAGCTTACAAGAAAACAGTTGGCAAGTCTTAATTCTATTCGCTTTAATTTGCAAAGGGCAATGGACTATATTTATAGCGAGCGAACACTGGTTTGTGCAGAAAAATCAACAGCTACCACCACTTTAGATTTTACCCGTAAGGTAGATGGTGTTGTTTGTTGCGAAATAGAAAAAGAATACGGAAGTCATTTATGCGGATTAAAAGACGCTATGAGACAGCTTGATAATTTTGAAAAAATGAACACTTAGATATAAGGATAATATACATAATTAATAAATTAAAAATTGGTAGTTATTTTATGGTAAAATTTATTGATAACAGAGCAGAAAACCCCCATCCTTGTGATAGGGGATGAATGCGACCTTAGCAAAATCTTTTCAAATTCTTTCAATTGATTAAAGGATTTACAGATGTAATGTCGAATATGTAAATAGAATTCAGGGTCGGGACGACCCGGTGAGCTACAGGGTGCTAACACGTCAACATTGGTTGAGTGAATATCTGTGGAATCCCCTACCCTTGTGGTAGGGGTAGTTCAAAGCTCTTAAGCTATGCAATGTTATTGACTGGTCTTGGCTTTGGGTTTTGTCCCCATTGTGGATTCCAGTTGTATTGCTGATCGCAATCTTTGCTGCCGCATTCATTATAATGCAATTGATATTATTGATAGGAATAATGATATCATTATTTAAAAAATAAAATTAGCGCATGTTCGCTATTTTTTAAAAGCAACGAACATGCGCCTTATAATTATTCTTTATTTGGGTTTTTCTTTTCGATGGCGATTCTCCCTCTTTCTGTCTGCGTTAATCCTTTTCTCTCTTTTTCTGTTGCTGTCTTCTTCCATTCGTTGTCCAAATAGTTTTTGCCATAATCCCATTTTAATTCCCCTTAGTAAGAGAAATCTATTCAGTTGCTTCTTGCGGTGTCGCCACGGCTGGTTCAACCTTTTTCTGCTTTGCTTTTGCTTTCCTTGGTTGCTGCAGTTTCTTTTCCCCAGCGATTTTAATGTTGTCAATAATATCATGTACAAACTTTACTTCATCGTGGTTCAGAGAATAGAAAATTTTTCTATGTTGCCTTTTAGACTTTACTATATTAGCCATTCTCAATAATTTGAGATGGTGGCTAATGGTGGGTTGTGGCATTTTTAAAATTTTGCATATATCTCCTACGTTTTGTTCCCCTGATGCTAGTACAAAGACAAGCCTAATGCGAGTTTCATCAGATAACATTTTCATAAGACCAGAAACGCGAGCAAGATGGGCCTGTTCCGTTTTTGTCATGGTAACTCTCCTCTAAAAAGAACATTTGATTTGCCGATCCTCATGGTCAGCTTACCACCTATCATATCGCTGTAGCTGTCTAAGGTCAAGATTTTTCTCACCTGTAAAACCGCTAAGTATTTAAAGGGCAGCCAAGAACGAAAGGACACACAATGACTGCTAAAAAATTAAAGGTAGGAGACAAAGTAACCTGCAAGATACGAAAAGAAGCTTATTATAGTCGATACGAAACTGCTCTAGGCAGGAATCCTGAAGTTTTTTTTGAGCCTGGTATGGTTGGAATTGTTGCTGCTGTCGATGTTCCATTTATCACTCGTCACAAGGGTTCAAAGCGAAAAAAAGATACATTTACATGTATTGATTTTGAGGGCCCGCCGACTGGCAATCCGCCCACCACCACTTGGCGTTGTTCATTGGAAGATAATAATATCAAACGAATAAAGGAGTAGTTAAGTATGGCATGTTCAGAAATGGATATTGAGCGGGTAAATAAAGGTCTTAGCACCGAGGGCCAGATTTATTGGCAATGGAATAGGGACTATACAAGCAAGAAATGGCAAAGGATGAGCAAAGAGGGATGGTATGTCCGTAGAGTTAATGAGCATGTTTCGACAAAAATACTCTATCGGCCCGATGGGACTCAATATGGACTTTGTTTTGGAACAGTCGATTTGTTGGTAACAATTGATCAGTTGGGATAAATCACCTGACTTTTGATACTTTAATTATTGAGTGTACTAAAAAGAAAATTAGGAGAGATAGAAAGATGGAAACCTACAAGGGGCCGAAGTTTACGAAAGAACAACTTATTTTTACGGTTGAAGCAGTTCTTATTTCTGTCCTGGATAGGATTGAAAGCACTCTTCCGTCTACGCTAGGCATGAATGATTTTGATCCAGATGTGACAGAAGAGCATCTTAATACATCAATCGAAATGGGAAGCTGGATTCTTTCCGTATACATATCTAACATTATTGATGATGGCGTTGAAATTTTTGAAGCATCGGAAGCTATGAATTGGGAGGGATTTATTCGGGATTTTGTCCAGCAGAATGTTGCCCGCAAGGGAGAAATCCCGCCTGGGGCAAAGTATCTGCCCGATATTACTGATAGGGTTAGAATTTTTGTAGAATCTATTTTCGGAGATTACCTTAAGGAATAATAACAACATGAAATACATCTTGTTAATCATTTTTTTACTTATTTTGTTGCAAATATTTCTCTTTCCTGTTATCATAATATTTCCAAGGTATATGAGATTATGAGGAATAAATGACAAAATTAGGAATGGCCCTTGAAACAGCTATCAAATGGTATCATGGGCAGATAAGAAAGTTTAGCAGAGATCCTTATATTATTCATCCTATAAGAGTTGCATATTGAATATTTGTTAGATAATCTTTCTGATTTGTCAGAAGGTAATTGTAAACATAGGAAAAGGTATGAAAAAGCCCTTAAGACTCTACAAAGTCTTAATATTTAAAAGATTCACCTGACTTTTGCAATTAAAAAGTTAAAGCGTTGAGAAGTTAAAAATGAAAATAGAAAATTGTTCACCTGCAAAAAGTGAATAAATAGTAAACGTAGTAATGAAGTAAAAAGTAAAGAAAGTTTCACCTGATTTTTGAATTTAATTAGTTGAAGCATAGAATAGGTAATTGTTCTCGCCTATAAAATCGGAAAATGGAAAAGAGAACAAAAATGGTTGTACAAAGGAGATTTACCTATGGCTAAGAACATGACTATTGCTGCTGCTGCTTCTGTTATGGCAAAGGTTGGTAAGGGTATGGCAAACCCGCTGCGGGAACAGATTGTTGCGATGCTGCGTCGGGCACCGGCAAATGTTTCGGCTATCGCTGAATCGCTTCAGATTGACCAGCCGCTTGCCACGTATCACCTCAATATTCTTAAGACTTCTGGTGTCGTCGGCGCAGTTCGCCAGGGAAAGAGTGTTGTTCATTGGCTGAAGTTCGAGACTTTCGAGTCGCTTGGCCCCGTTCAGAAGTTGCTCGGCAACAAGCCGAAGAATTACAAGATTCCTGATGCTCGTAGGGGTACGGTTAACACGACCGATGAAGCCGAGACGATTGAAACGACCGAAGATACCACTGCCACTGCCGAAACCGAAGCGCCTGCTGAAACGCCGGAAGCCTAAAAATGCAAATTTTGCAATCATCTAATAAGGTAGGGGATTTATTAAAGTCCTCTACCTTGTTTTTATTAGGAGATTAGACATGTTGCGAAAAGATTATATGGAATTCGATACTACTCCAGTCAATGAAAAATGCGTTGGAGTAAACGATCCTCATAATTCTAGGCTTGAATATGAAGCGATCAAGTCACAAATTATTCGTCAATTCGGGGAGCCGCCTGAGGGTGTCTCTTTTAGATTTAAACCATGCCAGCATGATTTTGGAACATATTATCAACTTATTATCTATTATCTGGAAGATATGTCACCTGAATCTGAAGAAGAAATTCATCCATCATATGATTATGTCTTGAAGGTTGAAGGAAATTTCCCGCAAGAATGGGATGAAGAAGCGAAGAAGTTTTTGAAAGAAAAGGGATACTCTAATGCCGATTAAGATTCTAAGAATTTGCGATGTTTGCGGCAAAGAAACTGACATTACAGAATCTTGCTATAACGAACTTCATCTTATTCCGGATATGGGACAAGAGGTAGGCAAGTTATTGAATCATAGTCTTAAAAGCTTGGCTCAAGGTACTAAAATTGAGTGTTCAGACTGCCTTTTGGAAAGACTTAGAAAGCAAAGCGACTCACCTGAAAATTAAAAGAAAAGGCATTATAAAGAAATTAGTCGCCATGGAAAGGGCGGTAACTCAGGGCTTTTTAGATTAACCATCTCCATAATGACTAAGCCCTGTATGCTCCGGTAGGTGAATCCGGAGCATTTCTTTCACCTGAAAACTAAACAGAAATAAAATATACCATGACAACAATAGAAAAAAAATCCTATTGGCGTATCACTGGCGAATTTGTTACAAATCATGCCCGCGATCTTCTCAAAGAGGGGGATTGGACTAACGCGGCACGATTTTTGACAACTTCAATCTGTGGTTTTACGCTAGAACATGCGCAAATGCTTCTAAGCGGAGATTATCGTCTTATTGGGGAATCTCATGGCCCCGATGTTCAGACAATTGCCCTTGATAAAGATACCACCGAAGAAGCAGAAAAATATAAAGAACATTTGAAGTATATGTTTGCAGGGATTTTCAAGACTCATCATGGCGGGGATGTTGTTTATCTTCGTCCATACGCGATATGTAAAAGATGGTGTAAAGACGATATTGATTTTGATGGTAGCATATGGTATAGAAAGAGTAACAGATGGAGAACGGACGTATTAGTTGATGACCAAAAAGATAAACTTTTACGATCTCTATATTATGCTGATGATAGATATAAGGATTATGCTCACTGGTATGTTCCAGAACACGCAGTTTTTATTCTCAAGGAAGTTAAATCGCCACCGCCTTGGATTAATATTCATTCATGGATTGATGAAGCTATCAAAGAATATATAGATGTTCGTGGGGTTCCGTCGCACGTAAATCAGCCTTATTTTTCGGAATTCTCAATCGAACAAAGGCAATATGAGCAAGAAAAACTTGAAGAAGCTAAAAAGGCTATCATTGGAGAAAAGGCAGAAGAAACAGAAGAAGATGAAGAAGTTGAAGAAGAACTCTTTCCTGCTGTTGAAGATAAGAATTTCTTCTGCGGAAATGGATGGATTGCTCCAGATGGAAAGTTCTATGGTTGTCAATATGGGGAGCATAAATTTTTAGCCGAAACATTAGTTAAACAAATATATAAGCTTCCATTTACTGAAGTTACATATTCATATGATTATGAAAAGATTCTTGAAGCAGCAAAATTTCTCAAGATATTTACTAATGCTGTAGACAATAAGCATGTATATATCCAGTTTAAACCAACACCTTCGCAAGAGAAAGCATTATTTGGGTGGATGACAAAACATAATGTAACAGAAAAACAGATAACAAGGTGGCCGGACGCATAGAAAACCGTCACCTGACTTTTTAGCGGAAAAATATAAATTGTCCAAACAAAAAGGAGAATCAAATGAAGCTTGACTTGGGTAAGGATCAGTCGATTGAAGCGAAGAAGGAAGTTGGAGCTGGGGGGACTTCTCGTCTTGTCAATATCAGAATTAATAACAACAATTCTGTTCAGACAGCAATGCTGAATAGGGTTGAATTGACAGCATTTATTGCTGGCTTGCAGCAGATTCAGAAGGAAATGGATTAAAATATCATGGCTAAGAAGGATTATATAGATGTTGAAGTATTTGGAGAAGACGATGAGACTGGAGAATTTTCTTATCATTGTCCTGTCTGCAAATCTACAACTTCTAATTGTATTCATTTTGTGGAATCATGCGGTGAATTTGTTACGCTCAATCCGAAAAAGAAGCCAAAAACTTATCCTAAGCCAAAAGAAGATACGTTTATTAATGAATTACAATTACAATCTATCAAACAATTAGGAAAGTGGGATAAGAATTATGGTTATTGGCGTCAGACCGAGACAGAACAAAAGCGTAAAGATATTGATCCAAAAAGATATTATTTAGTTATTAATAGGTGCAGTACAATAGCTAGTGGTAAAATATATTACATTGGTCAATTCATGATGCAATTGCATGGATGGCGTTTTCATCCAAACGGTGGATCATTTTCAATACAAATTGAGCATATTGAAGAATTTTATCTACTTCTAGATATCCCACCTGACAAAGACTAAAAAATAAATAGTTTAGTCTTTTGAAAGGAAAAGAAATGAAGTATACTGTTCGAGTAACTTATCCGGGCAAAGCTTCAATGGTTTTTGATGTTGAGTTGTTTTGTGCTGCATATGATACTGTTGCACAGCATATCTGGGAACAATTACAGCGCATTGATCGTCCTGTTCCTATTTTAGATGATAATCATCTGCGCAACAGCATGGTAGGAGATATTTACGAAGTCTCAAGCGACCTAACACCAAATCCCGCTCATCTTATCTGTGCTCCGATAGGATTCAAGAAAGTTTCACCTGATTTTCTTCAGTTATGGAATATAATATCTGACAAAGAACGAGTTATGGCGGTTTATAAGCTGGAGATTTTTAATGACTGAATCTAAAGTTTACGACAATGATGAGCAGAAGCAGAAGATTGATGCTCATATTGATTCTGAAATTGTTCCGCAATTCAAGAAAGCCGGATGGATTGAAGAAAGCCGTAATTATACATTCTATGATGTTGTATCGTTCCGTAAAGGTGAATATGTTATTCATTTGGACACGACAAGCGCCGGATACAATGTTAATCATGTTAAATTCTTTTTGAAATTCTTTGATAAAATTGAAAAGGTTGCTGTTAACTTGGCAACAAGATATTCAGCACCTTTTTACAGCGATGTTAATTTGGCATTGAAAAATGTTTTGAAATCTCGTTCAATGTCTGAATCTGGCCACCTGGCTTATAGTTTCATTTGCGATTACCTGAGAAGTAAAAGCATTCGGATTTGGTCATAAAGAAGAAAAGACAGGTAAATTTTTACAGAGGTGAAAGATGAATGAAATTACTATTATAGTAAAGAGCGGTATGGTTCAGGATGTAAAAAATATTCCTGATAATGTTACTATTATTGTGCGTGATTATGATATTGACAATATACCAGAAAAATATTTTAATATCCTAAGAGATGAAAATGGAGATCGGTACATGAAAACATGCTATACAAATGGAGAAATATACTAAAACTAAACTTGTAGATTTGCGCATAGTACTAATGATGAATGGATAAATAACATCTGGATTCTCATTGTAAATAATATAATTGTTGTTAAACTAAACTAAAAATAAGGAGATGGAGAGATGAACTGGAGCGTTGCGCCAATGGTTGAAAAGATGGGAAATCCGAATAAGAAGAAGGTTAAGAAGTGGAATAAGGAAAAGAGCTTGAGAGAGAAGCGCCGTGGTGGGAATAACGACAAGGCCGCTTTTTTCCGTTCAAACTAAATTCACCTGACAATCACCATGCTTTTCTTAATGTAATGGAACTTTTAAATAAAGGAAAAGCAAAATGAGAATTGATGGATTAATTCCTGGGGCAAGGCGAGTTCGAGTCGTAAGGGAAGCTGGTGATAAAAAAGTCTATAACGAATCAAGATTTTTCTACCTGATTCGTAATCTTATTAAATTAATGGGATACGACATTATCAAGACCCGTATGAGTAAAGATGGTCATATGGTTTGTGAAACGCAGCCGTATATCCGTTCGCGCCGCCCTCGAAAGCTGACAAAAGACTCAACACGATTTACTTTTTACTTATATTTTGGTAACTATCAAATTCGTAACGCATATGAAGATTTCAATAAGAAAGGAGAAGTTATTCTTTCTTGTGACTGGAATGTTTTTTCTGCACCTGTAAACGCCTAAAAAATAATATATAATATTTATCAAATAGGAATAACATGAGAAAGAAAAGAAAGAAGAAGGTTAGAAGCAAGATGATACGTTTTGCTCGCTTTGAAATTGATGAAATCATGCCGCTTGTTGGAAAGGGCTTAGGTAAGGTCGAAATCCGTCCTGGTCTTTTCTTTAATTCTGATTCACAAAGATTGCTTGTATTCAAATATAAGGGAATAAATTGTACTTCTTGTGGTCTTAAAGGAACTCATTTTTGGCTGCAAAAAAGTGAAAATGAATCAGATAATAGTTTCCATATGGACTTATATGCAACTAATCTTCTTGGCATTGAAGTTTTAATGACACGTGATCATATTATTCCGCGTTGCAAGGGCGGGCCTGATACTATTAAAAACCAAAGACCAATGTGTTTACCCTGTAATGGCTATCTTGGTTCTTTGATTGATTCACCTGAAAATGAAATAATAAATATTAAAGCAGAAGAAGTAAAAATCGAAACCGCTATTTAAGGAAAGAATCAGATGAACGACATTAAGCAAGCGATTACCGAAGAAAATCTGGCAAACTTTTACGGCTCGGAACATTTTTATCGCTTCCACCATATGGTGATAACCGATGGTGTCAAATTCCTGATGGATAACGGCGCGGCTTGGCTGATGGATATTATTTGGTCGTATCAGGGAATTAAAAAGTTGCAAACTCCGATGCTGCGGGATTTTCAACTTTGGACTCTCAAGGTAAATCTTGAAAAGAAAACGGCAGTTGTCACTTGTCGAGCGGATTCTAATATTCCACCTGCAATTACGCAGAAAATTCCTTACACTGACTTTCCGCTTGAAGAAATCAAGCTGTACGTTGAAAATGATACAATTTTGCTTCCGTCGGAACGATAAAGAAGACTAATATACCTCTTCCTAAAGATTATCCTTTTATTACGATTGTTCAGTATTAACACCTGAAAAATTATTAAGTATTAATTGCACAATAATACAAGGAGAATTAGATGAGAGATATTAAAACAAAGTTAAAAGTATGGTATTCAGGTCAACTACCCCATACTAAAGTAACGGGGCTTGAATCTAAGTAAAACAATCTTGATTCGTATGGGTGATTGACAGCACCCTGTTTCAGAAACTTATAGTAACTGAAATATGTTTGTAAGTTTTAAAATACTCAAGAAACTGTTAACTTTCTACTTGTTATAGAATGTGCCTTTAGAGCTATACTTAACAAACTAACTTTTTAAGGTTTTACTCTAGTAAAGACTTTTTTACTAGAAACCATATACCTAATTGACAAAGAACTATAAATATATTATCGGAAATAAAGTAAAAAACCTTTAATATAAAAAATGAAAGGCTGTCAATTCCTCTCTATGCTAAAGCATCAGAGTTTCCTTGACAGAACATCCTATGAACATAAAAATAATAATATTGATGATTTTGGTTTATATGGCACTCTGTTAAAAGGAAAAAGAAATGAATAAACCAAAAGTTATTGTCTGCGTTCGAGGTGGCATGGTCGATGAAGTTATCCGCGAAGATACGGATATTGAAATCGAAATACGTGACTATGATACCGAGGGGCAGGATATGATTGATGCTGAAAATATCCTTACCGATGAAGATGGAGAAGAATATTCGAGAAGTTTTCTTTAACCACCTGATTTTTCAACAATAATTCCTGAATCGTTAGGTTATAACGAAAGGAAATTTAAAATGGGATACTGTTATTCGCAAGCTGCTGGTAGGGTTATGGATAAATGGACTGAGTTTTGCGTCAAATCTACCGGCTCCTCAAATACTTGGATTGACGAAAGGGGTAATAAGTATTTTTTTGAAATTACCCGCAAAGACCAGCCTGATTATGGAATTTGTGGAACAATTCATAAGATGATTTCTGGAACGGAAGATGGCGACAAGTGTATGGCAAAGCCCTCTGGCTCATTCCGTATCAATGGAGATGGGACTATCTCCAGGGCACCTAAGATTTTGAAGCAATTCGCTAACAAACCTTTGGGTAAATTATGGTAAAAATCACCTGAAATGTCATTGCTTTTTCTTTAATTGTTAGTTAAACTTTTTGGGAGAAAAGTGATGATTTATGCTGATACAATCGAAGATATGATAGCTATTTGTGCTGGGCTTTATCGAGAAAGTATTGTTTTTGAAGCTACAAGCAATGGAAGCGAATGGATCATAAAACTAACTGGATTCTAAACTCACCTGCTTTTCTCGATTTAATTTACCATTCTGTAAGTTTAAAATAAAACTGAAAGGCTATAAGATGGGTCGCAGAACGATTGTTGTAGATAAGGCAAAACTGGAGAATGCTATTACTATTGTTGAAAAAGACGGTGGACTTGAAAACCTTACCACGCTTTTTCAAAAAGTTGCTGAAGTCTACAATGCCGACAATCCACCTGAAAACATTACTTTTAGCGTTGTAGGACTAAGAGTAAAGGAATGGAATATCCAAGTCAAAACAACTCCTGGGCGTCGAGGGCGGCAACCTGGAGAGGGAATGAATGTTGATGGTCATGCTCTAGCTGCAAAGAGAGCAAAGAACAAGAAAGCAAAGTTCAACAGCGAAAATGCTCATTTGGCCTTTGTTGCTATGAGAGAAAAGACCCCTGAGCGTTTTCATCCTCTGATTAATAGGATAGAAAAGGGTTCTCGCGCTGCGGCTGCTAAATTGTTCTGCCTGCAATGCGTAGGATTTGAAACAAAAGAAGTTCGAGAATGCACAAGCAAAGAGTGTCCGATGTATCTTTTTCGTCCATATCAAAATTCAGATGATGATGCGGTTGAAATTGGAACACCTGAAAATGATAATATTTCAGTAGATAGAGAAGAAGAATAGCGACTAAAGGAGATGAATCATGTTGATGGCGATTATTGCCCTTTCTATCTTTGTTTTGATATTGTCCTATTTTGCATGGTCGCAAATAAGAATCAATGCAATGCTGATTGAAAAGAATAAATCACAGCATATAGAAGCCTACGACTCGCAACAGAAGGTAAATATGTCGCAACAGAAGGTAAATATGTCTATAATGGATTCCATAAATAGAAATAGTAAATCCATTTCTGATATATATGAGCAGATGGCGAAAGGAACCGAAGCTGATATAAAAATACTTGAACATATTGAAGAAATGAAACGAGAAGAAACTGCTATCGGAATGCTTGCTGCTGGCATTAAGCCTAATTGGTCTACGGGGATTCCTGGGGGAATGACAGCAGGATACGGCAAGCTTGACGATAATGGATTCTGGCAATTTGAACTGCCTAATCATATAGTTAAGGCGATTGAATCCAAAAAGTCGTCTGTAACAGAATCACCTGACTTTTAACAATTAATAATTAAAGCGTTAAGGCAGCTAACTCTAACTTAGGGAGCAGGAAAATGTCGAACGCTATGGAAGCTACGGAAGTCAAGTCGATTCGGAACTGGACTGAAATGGATGCGGAAGCGGAGCGAGAGGGCTTTGCGGCAAATAAGACCCGTTTCTATTCAGCAAAGCCTTTCGGCAAGGGCAAGCATTTGGGCGGTCATGTTCAGCGATTGCAGTAATCAAAGGGGCGGTGGGTAGGGCAATTCTGATTTGTCCTGCCCGCCTGATTTTCTGTAAATAAAAGTTTTATTGTAAAGGCAAGAAAGAAAAAGAAATGACGATAGACAGCCTCGAAATTGTTAAGTATATTCTTGAGCATGATGGTTTTTATCCTGGAGATCCTTGGTATGTACTTATTTATGAATATACTAATTCATGGGGAGTAAAGACTCATGCTCTTTTTATTGACCATGCCTATGATGATTTGCAAGCATCTGAATTTGTTAGGAATCCTGTTTTGCTTATGGCAAACGGAATCCTGACAAAAGCAGGGGAGAAATGGCTTGAGGATAATAAGCATGTTGCTCCGCATTTTCCATCACCTGTAGAAGATGATTTTTAAGTAGTATCACAAAGAAAGGGTTTCTACGATGGCTATTAACAAAGATGGAAATGAAGTACAGTTGACGAAGGAGCAGATAAAGAAGTATTTGAAGAATGAAGCTGGCGAATGTCCATTCTGCGGCAGCGACAGGATTAGCGGCGGGGCTGTAAGCGAAGATGGCACTATGGACGCTCATAGAGATGTCTATTGCCTTGACTGTAATGGTAGCTGGACAGAAGACTTCAAGATTGTAAATCTTACATAACCCGGAATAGCCACGCCGCACGGTGAGACGTGCTAGGGTTCGCACCTACCTGGGACATGGCAGCGAAGAAATATAGGATGATTTCTAGATTTGTCCTATATCACCTGCCCAGGGAGCAAGAATCAGATCTTGCCGTGGCTATTTTCTCGTAGCATTCAGCACCGAACTACGATAGAATAACTCCATGAGATCATTAGCCTTTTTTAAGGGGGTTATTATTAATGCGAACATGTGAAAATTGTAAATGGAAATATCCTGATGAACATGTTGCTTCAATGCAAATTTGCACACCTGAAAAAGGTTCTCATATTGCTAAGTTATGCGGGGTTTGTGCCTTAGAAACTATGAATAAAATTCATGGTACAAATTTCAAAAAATTTAAAGGTGAAGCTGCTGAGGCGATGAGACAAGCGGCTTTAAAATGGCGAGAAGAGCATAAAAAGGATAAGCAAAGATGACAATGAAAACTATTGATACCGCACAGCGTTAGGATAAAAACAGGACGTATTTGTTGTTTCAATCAAATGGAAATTGGCCTATAAGAAAAGGATAATTGGCCTAACCGAAAACTTAGTGTCACTGGTTGGCTCGATAGGATTCGCTCCGCTAAGTTTATGAGATTGACAGCAGACCTAGTGCGGCTCTATTTTTTTAACCCTAAAAAAGAGGACAACATGATTTATACAATTATTATGATGAAGTTAGCTGTATTAGTTAGTTTTATGGGTGGTTTAATATGGTCAATTATCTTATTGTTAGAGAAGTTTGACGGTAAGGAATTGACATATCTTGCAGTTGCAACACCGTTTTTAATTGGGCTGGGTATCACCTGCTTGCTTTCTGTAATTGTATTTTTACTATTTGGTTCAATGATTAGGAAAATTAGCAGAGGACAATTCTAAATATTAAGGATAATTAATAATGTCAATTAAAGTAGATGTTGTTGATATACGACATGGCTATGTCGATGATATGGTAAATAAACAATTCAATCATTCATTTAAGATATTGCCACGTATTGGCGATCTTATAGAAGGTTCTTCTTGTTATTTTTTCCGCGTTGTAAATGTAGTTTTTTATCGAGATAATACAATACGTATTGAAGTTGAATCTATAGGTAAAACGCAAAGACTTACATAAATAATACTTGAGAAAAATAGATTGAAACATATAAAGGTCACCTGCAAAAAACTTTTAATACTTTAAATTAAGGTATTGAAAGGAAAGAATAATGAAAAGCGATATCAAGCGATTCAAAATGGTAGCAAGGCAGCGTAGGCTTGAGCAGGAAGCCCTTTGTGGTCGGCCTCGCGCTAAGGTTATCGAAACCCGCAAGTCTATTAAGCAGAGCCGAAAGAAGTTCAAGCAAAACCGTAATCGAGAGGAATAAAATGTCTTCAAGAAAGCGACATTTGCCATGGCCTAATACTAATTGCCATGTATGCGGGGCATTAACTAATCATAAATGCAAAGATTGCGGTATTGCAGTATGTATATTCTGTAATTTCCTTAGAGTTAGTCTTATGGATATCAGGCCGATTTATGGAGTTCAATGCTCCGACTGCGGAGAGAACATTTCACCTGAATCTTGAACAATAATTGTTTAATTGTTCAATACAAAGGGATGATATAATGGCGGACGATTTTAAGAAACAGATTATCATTGATCCTAAGCTTGGAGCAGGCGGCAATAACAATAATGGTTATCGTGCCTATTGTAATTGCTGCGGCATTCAGCATGGCAGTCGTTTTGCTGGGCGTTATCGCAGGCTTTACCGTCGAAAGGCTCGCAGGTCAATGAAGATTGATTTGCACAAGTCACCTGAAAACTAATCAGAAATAATTTAAGC
>Ga0172382_10002710_pt1 | contig 29064 bp, 28 predicted proteins | sample Leawel138RmetaG_FD_122245 | JGI IMG/M metagenome (GOLD analysis project Ga0172382, IMG submission 122245) | Leachate microbial communities from a municipal landfill in Southern Ontario, Canada - Leachate well 138R metaG | ecosystem: Engineered > Solid waste > Landfill > Unclassified | place...
GGAAGCCGCAGATAAAGGCAGGATACGGTCCGGAGATATAGTTATCCTCACCAGCCCGTATCATTGCGAGCCCTTCAGCAACGATCCCAATGATCAGCGCCCTTACCTTTGCCGTGAGTCGGGAGAGTGGCTGGCCGCCAAGAGAGTTAAGAGCATCGGCTTCGGCGATTCCGTGGCCATCGAGCACAGTGTGGAGGACGCCTGTGCTGTGCATGAAGCCGTCATGCCTTACGGCATCACCTTCCTGGAAGTGATGCGGAACCTGGATCAACTGCAGACGGATATCTTTCTGCTTATATTCCTGCCCATGCCCATAGCCGGGCTGGATTCCTGCTGCGTCAGAGCCGTAGCCGTGGAAGGCATACCCGAGTTCAGCGCATGAAAGACGTCAAAGATATCCTCAAAGACCTGATAGCCCTGCCCAGCATCAACCCCATGGGACAGGACGATCTCCCCTCCAGCCTGAGCGGAGAGGTCAAAGTGGCAGAGTATGTAAAAGAGTTTATCAGCCGGCTGGGGCTGGAAGCGATAATTCAGGAGACAGGACTGCCGGGACGATACAATGCAGGAGCCATGCTGTTTAAAAGTCGCAGGCATAAGACCATACTGTTGCAAGCCCATATGGATACGGTAGGCATAGGAGATGACGAAAGTCTCCTGAAGCCGGAAGAGAGAGACGGCAAGATATACGGAAGAGGTGCCTGCGATGACAAAGGCAGTCTGGCTGCCATGTTGGCAGCCCTGGGAGAGGCAGCCCGGTATCCCTCCCGGATCAACAATAACATCATCGTTATGGGAGTAGCGGATGAGGAATATACCTACAAAGGCAGCCTGGCTCTGGTAGCGCAGAGCCCTACCAAAGAAGCATATTTCAGTATCGTAGGAGAACCTACCGGGAGCGGCATAGTCAACGGCTACAAAGGAGTGGCCCGCTGGAAGATAGAGACCAGAGGCAAAAGCTGCCATAGCTCCGATCCTCAGAGAGGCGTTAACGCCGTTTACGCTATGGGGCGGATATTGTGCTGTCTGGAGGAATACCGGACAGAGTTGTCAGCCGTTAGGGATGATAAGCTGGGAGAAGAGACCATATCCGTAGGCACCATCCACGGTGGCACGGCAGTCAATATAGTGCCCGATAGATGTGTGATAGAGGTAGACCGCCGCCTTACCAGAAGATTCTCTCCGCTGCAGGCCGTGAAAGATGTAAGCCGATATCTTAAGAATAAAGGCATTGAATGTGAATATTCAATGTCTCCCTTATCCGATGCTCAAACAGCAAATTACATCAGCGAGGATCATCCGGGCATTGAAATGCTGCAGGATATCTGCCTGGAAATGGGATTAAGCCCGGTCCCTTATTGTGTCGGTTACGGATCGGATGCCTACAGAATGAACCAGACCGGCATAACCGCCGTTGTCTGGGGGCCGGGCAGTATCGAGACAGCGCATACCGATGATGAGAATATATCTCTTTATGAGCTTGAACAGGCGGTGTCTTTATACTTAGGCGTTATGCAGGCGCCTGAGCTGTGAGTGGCCAAAAGACCCCGCACGCATTGACACAACACTGCTTCTAAAAGTATACTTTAGCTTGTTGGAATGATCATAATTTTACTTTCGGGGAATGAGCAGCGAGGTAATTCGGTTATGCGTTTGGTTATCGGCAGCGACCACGGTGGTTATGAGTTAAAGGAGAGCCTGAAAGAGAACCTTGAAAAAGCCGGTTATGAATTTGATGATATCGGCACTTTCGGGCAGGAAGCCGTGGATTATCCGCAGATCGGCAGGGAACTGGCCCAGGCTGTCGCTGATGGACGTTATGATCGCGGTATTATATTGTGTGGTACCGGTATAGGCGTTTCCATTGTAGCCAATAAAGTTTCGGGTGTGAGGGCCTCTCTCTGCCATGATACTTTTTCCGCCAGGGCGGCAAGGGAGCATAATGATGCCAATGTTCTGGCTATGGGCGGAAGGGTGATCGGGCCTGGCCTGGCAGCCGATATCGCCCTTGTTTGGCTGCAGACGGAGTTTTCCGGCGATGAGCGGCATATACGCCGTATAAGCATGCTGGAGCCGGATTCTTCCATTGCCTGAAGGTTCGTTTTTACGGGGAAGGAGAGAGTATTATGAAAAGACTTAGAGAGGTAGACCCTGAGGTTTATCATGCCATTGAGCATGAGCGTGAGCGTCAGGGAGCAAAGATAGAGCTAATAGCCTCGGAGAACTTCGTAGGTCGGGCTGTTTTGGCAGCTCAGGGGTCAGTGCTGACCAATAAGTACGCTGAGGGATATCCCGGCAAGAGATATTACGGCGGCTGTGAGTTTGTAGATGTAGTGGAGAGACTGGCTATAGAGAGGGCCAAGAAGCTTTTTGGCGCTGAGCACGTAAATGTACAGCCGCATTCCGGCTCACAGGCCAATATGGCGGCATACTTTGCTGTTTTGAAACCCGGAGATACCATTCTGGCTATGGATTTGGCTCATGGCGGTCATCTTACACATGGACATAGATTGAATTTCTCCGGCATGCTCTATAATATCTGCTCTTATGGGGTTAGTCCTGAAGATCATCGCCTAGATTATGATGCATTGCTGGTTCAGGCTAAAGAGTGTAAGCCTAAAATGATAGTGGCCGGTGCCAGTGCCTATCCACGCAAACTGGATTTCGAGCGTTTTCGAGCTATTTGTGATGAGGTAGGCGCTTACCTGATGGTGGATATGGCTCATATTGCCGGCTTGGTAGCAGCCGGGTTGCATCAAAGCCCCGTGCCCTACGCTGATTTCGTTACTACTACCACGCATAAGACGCTTCGGGGACCTCGGGCGGGTATGGTTATCTGCAAGGCGGAGCATGCCAGGGCGCTGGATTCGGCACTTTTCCCCGGATTGCAGGGTGGACCGCTCATGCATGTAATTGCCGCCAAGGCTGTGGCGCTGAAGGAGGCTATGGCACCGGAGTTCAGGCAGTATCAGAGCAATATTCTCAGCAATGCCGCAACGCTGGCAAAGGAGCTTATAAAGCGCGGCTTTGAACTGAGTTCAGGTGGTACGGATAACCACCTGATGCTGGTAGATGTTACCACTAAGGATATGACCGGTCTTGATGCCCAGTTGCTGTTGGATGAGATCGGCATAACCGTCAACAAGAATATGATACCGTTCGACAAGCAGAAACCTATGGTGACCAGTGGCATAAGAATAGGGACTCCGGCTGTGACCACCCGAGGCATGGGCACTGAAGAAATGAAGGAGATCGCTCATATTATCGATGAGACGCTCTCTAATGCCGATAATCGCCTGGCTTTGGAGTGGTCCAGACATCGGGTCAAGGACCTTTGCGGCAGGTTTTCGCTCTATCGAGACCTGGATAACGTTTGCTGTCAGCCCTGAAGGAATCGAAAATTGAATTGCTTGAAGAGCGTAGCTTGGAGATGTCTGAATGAATAAAGAGATTGCTGCCTCCGATCCGTCACTCATAGTCGATCGTCCGGATTGGGATAGATATTTTATGGAGATAGCAGGGGTGGTAGCCAGGCGGGCCACCTGTATCCGTCGCCGGGTGGGAGCCATTTTAGTTAAGGATAGGCGCATTCTGACCACGGGGTATAATGGTGCGCCGTCCGGGTTACGGCATTGCAGGGAAGCAGGCTGTCTGAGGGAGCGTCTGGGGGTCCCTTCCGGTGAACGGGCAGAACTCTGCCGCGGTCTGCATGCTGAGCAAAATGCCATTATTCAGGCTGCCTTACATGGTGTTCCTATAGAAGGATCCGCCTTGTACTGTACTAATCAGCCTTGCACCATGTGTGCCAAAATGCTGGTGAATGCCGGTGTCAGGCGTATTGTCTTTACCGGTTCTTATCCTGATGAATTGGCTATGGATATCCTTGGCGAAGCCGGGGTAGATATAATGATATTTAGGGGTTAATATGGATTCCTTCATTTACTATGCCATATCATTTGCAGCAGCATTGATTGCATCATTGGCTCTTACACCGCTGATACGCTTTATGGCGGTCCGGTTTGGTATAGTTGATCGTCCTCAATCACGTAAGGTACATAAGGAGCCGGTGCCCCTTTGGGGTGGGTTGGCTATTTATGCTGCTTTGGTTGTTGCAGTGACGGGTATTTCCATTTTGAGCGCCATGACAATGACCATGTTGATTAAGGGAATAATCGTCGGTGGAGCTTTTATAGTGGCTGTCGGCATGGTGGATGATGCCGTCGGCATGCCGGCACGATTGAAACTGGCCTTTCAGATAGTGGGCGCACTGATACTGATAGGTTTCGGTATAAGGATAAATCTGCTGTCCAATCCCTTCGGCGGCGGGTACGTCTATTTGGGTTACTGGGGGATATTAATAACTATTTTCTGGGTAGTGGCTGTCACCAACGCCATAAACCTTATCGATGGCCTGGATGGATTGGCTTCGGGGTTATCATGTATAGCTTCAATAGCCTTTTTTATGCTCTCTCTTAAATTCGGTCATCTTTCAATTTCGATTATCTCCATGGCTCTTGCCGGAGCCTGTCTGGGCTTTCTCAGATACAATTTTAATCCGGCCAGTATATTCATGGGAGATACCGGCTCAATGCTGCTTGGCTATGTGTTGGCTGCTATCTCGGTAGCCGGAGCTTTTAAAGGTGCTGCCGCTATTATGTTGACTTTACCGGTTATAGTATTGGGGCTGCCTATCTTTGATGTCTCTTTTGCTATCTTGCGCCGTTTGCTTAAAGGTAATCCTATATTCCAGGCGGATAAGGGGCATCTGCATCATCGGTTACTAAATAGAGGACTGTCCCAACGTCGGGCGGTCATGGTATTATATATTATAGGTATAGTCTGCAGCTTATTGGCTGTATACCTGTCTAATCTCCATTAACCATCTAAAAGGGTAATGGAGAGGATCAAGCTCCTGAGCCGGGAGTCCGGAACTACGCTCGAAGAATATTATACTAAGGAGAGAGATTATTATGGAAAGACCGAGACCAGCAACCATGTTTACAGGACATCGGTCCCGGCCTAAAGTAGCTGTAATCTTTGGAACCAGGCCGGAGGCCGTCAAGATGGCTCCGGTGGTAAAAAGCTTTCAGGCGGAGGATCACCTGGAAACCATCGTCATTGTCACGGCCCAGCACAGAGAGATGTTGGACCAGGTTATGACCACCTTTAATATCAGTGCCGACTATGATCTCGATATTATGTCTCCGGGGCAGAGCCTGACGGCTCTTACCCATCGTGTGCTAACCGGTATTGATGGCCTACTGCAAAAAATACGTCCGGATATGATATTGGTCCAGGGCGATACTACTACTGTTTTTGCCTCTTCACTGGCAGCCTTTTATAATAAGGTGGCCATTGGTCATGTGGAGGCCGGGCTGCGTACGGAGGATAAATATAACCCCTTCCCCGAAGAGATAAATCGTCGTCTTACCGGCGCTATGGCAGATCTGCATTTTGCGCCTACCACTGTTTCACGAGATAATCTTCTGAATGAGGGAGTTTCTGCCGAGCGAATAATGGTTACGGGCAATACCGTTATCGATTCATTGATGATGGTGGCAAGTAGACCTTATTCCTTTGTCGGAGGAGAACTGGCCCGGCTGGAGAAGCATCCCGGCAGAGTGGTTCTGATAACGGCCCATCGCCGTGAAAATTGGGGTACCCCCATGCAGCGCATAGTTCGTGTGCTGGCCCGGCTGGCATATCGTTATTCCGATACCCTTTTCGTTTTTCCTATGCATCGTAACCCGGAGGTGCGCAGGGTCATAACCGGTGAACTGGCTAACCTGAGTAACGTTATGTTGGTAGAACCGCAGGGTTATGAGCCTTTTATTCATCTCATGAAACGCAGCCATCTTATTATCACCGATTCCGGTGGCGTTCAGGAAGAGGCTCCATCGTTGGGGATTCCCGTGCTTGTACTGCGTGAGCGCACTGAACGTCCGGAGGCAGTAGATGTGGGCACTGTTCGTCTGGTAGGTACCGATGAGGAAAATATCTTCATGCAATCGGTTGAGCTGCTGGATAATGATGAAGTCCGCCGAAAAATGTCAGGAATAGCCAATCCCTATGGCGATGGTAAATCCGCAGAGCGTATCCTGGCCGGGGTTATACAATATTTCGGTCTGGAAGTTGCCGATAAAGAAAATTAACGGCTTTCTAAGATAGTAACAGCATCATAATCATTTTTATCACAGGTTTTTTTGCCGATATGTTGAATAATTGAAGTAAGGCCCGGCGTATGGGGAGCTATCTCCAGTCGGAATGCTTTATAATGGCGGAGGTGGTTATATGAAGTATAAATCAATTCTCGTCCCGGTCAGCGGTGCCGATTATGCGGAAGAAATGATTGAATTGGCTTGCAAACTGGCGGATCGGGATGAGGCTGAGCTTCATGCTCTATATGTTTTTGTCGTTCCCCGGACACTGCCCATCGATGCCTCGGTTCCCGCGGAAGAGAATAAAGGTGCAGAGATACTGGCCCGTGCAGAAGCTGTAGCTGCCTCTGTCGGCGTAAGCATCAGGACTCATTTCTATCAATCGCGTTCTGCCGGCGTATCCGTTTTGGATGCCATTGAACGTTTACAGGTAGATCTTGTTATTCTGGGCGTAAGCGGTGAACCTCGGGTGGGCGGTATATTCTTTGGTGCCACAACCAATCTTGTTTTGAAAAATGCGCCCTGTCGGGTATTGATCGGCAGAGCCGGCATGGAGGGTTGAAATGAAGATAGTTATTATGGGCTGTGGGCGTGTGGGCATATTGCTTGCCAAGATATTGGACAGCGAAGGGCATAAGGTAGCGGTGATAGATAGAGATAGCCTGGCGTTCGATGATCTTTGTGAAGATTTTCAAGGACATATGATAACCGGTAACGGCATCGATGCCGATGTGCAGCGTGAGGCGGGTACGGCAGATGCCGATGCCTTTGTAACCGCTACCAGGGATGACAATACCAACATCATGGCGGCGCAGGTGGCTAAAGAGATATTCGGTGTTCCCAGGGTGGTGGCCAGAATATATGATTCGGAGAGAGAACATATCTTTCATGAACTGGGCCTGAAGACTATATGTCCCGTTACGGTAGGGGCGTTTCAGATAAGGAATGCCATTCTTGCCGATACACTGAGACGCACGCCTCTCGAAACAACCAATAATCTGGAGCTTATCGAAGCTGCGCTTCCGGAAGATCTTGACGGTAAGAAAGTGCGCGATATCCAGAGTCCCGGGGAGGTCAGGGTTGTTGCCCTGGAAAGAGAAGGTTTATCTATGATACCCAACGGGGATACCTCATTGAAGAGTGGCGATACCATAACCATCGTCATTTCTAGAGATGTAATGCCCAGGCTGCAGGCCCTTCTGGGCATAAAGGCATAATATTAGGCTTCAGGCTGAAATAGTTAAGGCATGATTATTGAAGGGAGGGAATCCTATGTATGTGATATTGGTAGGAGGCGGTAAGGTGGGTTATTATCTTACCAGAACCTTATTGGCTGAAGGGTTTGAAGTTACGCTAATTGAAAAAGAGAGAGCGGTATTCGAAAAGCTTTTTCAAGAGTTCAAGGATTCCGTGGTTCTGGGAGACGGTACGGATATTAGATTACTGCATAACTCAGGCGCCGGCCGGGCGGATTTACTGGTTTCAATAACCGGACATGATCAGGATAATCTGGTAGCCTGCCAATTGGCCAAAAGAAAATTTGGAGTAGGTCATACCATCGCCAGGGTTAATAATCCCAAGAATGAAAATATCCTACGTCGTCTGGGTGTCGATACCACACTCAGTAGTACCAGAATCATTTTTAATTTGATTGAGCAGGAAGTAGCTGCTCAGGTGAGCAGGCTACAGGAAACAGAGGCCGGGAGCCGGGGCATAAATGGCTGAGAATATACTTTCCAGAATAAGACGGGCGGAGGAAGAGGCTGCATTAACGGTATCAGCTGCCAGAGAGAGCGCTGTGGATATAATACGCCGTGCCTCCACGGATGCCGAGGCCTTGCTGGCGGAAAAACGGCGGCAGGGAGAGGCTCGAGCAGCATCTTTAATTGCCGAAGCAGAGGCTCTATCAAAGGCCGAAACAGAGGAACTTAAGCGCTTGTCAAATCAACAAAAAGAACGCCTGATCGATATGGCTGAAAAGGGCCGTGAAGAGGCGATAGGCTACGTTCTGAAGGGGGCTCTTAGTCGTTATGGCCGTAGCTGAAATGCTCAAAGTCAGGCTGGTGATACATAAGAGTGCAGTGAGCGAGGTTATCAGTACTCTTCAAAACAGCGGCTTGATGGAAGTTGAACGGCTTGCCGGTGATAATATTGAAAGTGAGACGCATGAGCATCTTGATATGCTGCCATTGCCGGATAATATCAATATCCTTACACGTTTAGTTTCCGAAATGAATTACATAGTGGATTTTCTCTCCCCTTATGCTGTACGCAGGGAGGGCCTGTTGGATAGGCTTTCACCTTCCCGGCTACCGATCAGCCGGAAGCAATTTGAAGCTGTTGCTCATAATTACAGACGTTATGAGCATATATATGATGATCTTTTCGTCATGGAAAATCGTATGATCGAGATACGCAATGAAAAGGCTCGGTTGGAGCATGATATAGAAGAGCTGGAGCCCTGGAGAGAGCTCGATATCCCATTAGGTGACGCGGCATCTACAGGCAGAGCAATGTTGCTCATGGCCTCTATGGATGAAAAACGATTACCCGATTTGATTGCCGAGTTGAAAAAACACAGAGAGCCCTTTCATATTGAGAAAATATCCGCCTTTGCCGGACGACTTTATTTTCTCTTTGTTGCCATATCCACCGATACGGAAGCTTTGACCATTATTCACAAATACGATCCTGTTTTATGGGATTTTCCGCCTGGAACACCCCCGGCATCCATCAGGCTGGACCAGCTTCGGGAAGAATTGAACCATTTGGAGCAGGAGATGTCTGAAATAGAGAAGCAGGCCGTTGTTATAGCTGCGGATATCGATACTTATAAAGCTGCCTGCGATTATCTGCGCCTGGAACTGGAGCGTTATACTGTGCTGGAAAAAGTGGCTGGCACAGAGAGTGTAACGGTTATCGATGGCTGGGCCAGAGCCAGGGATGCGGATGAGCTTAACCGAAGAGTCCATACCGTTACTCCTTTAGCTGAAGTGACTTTTCGTAATCCGTTACCCGGCGAGGATGTGCCCGTGTCCCTAGTGAATTCCCGCCTGACCAGGCCCTTTGAAATCATAACCAGGCTTTATAGTCTGCCATCTTTTAGAGAACTGGACCCTACCTCCTCTCTGGCAATCTTCTTTTTTATCTTTTTTGGTATGGCTTTGGGCGATGCCGGTTATGGGACGGTTATGGCATTGCTTTCTTTGGCAGGCCTGCGTTTTCTGCGTCTTAGCGACAGCGGACGTAATTTTTTACAACTGCTCCTGATCTGCGCCGTTTCGACTATTATCTACGGAGCTTACTCCAAAGCCTGGTTTGGAAATCTGATCTTTCCCGATTATGACTTTGTGGGGGGGTTCATAACAGTTATGATAGTTTCCCTGGCGCTTGGAGTAGTCCACCTTATTTATGCCATCATGGTTGAACTTTACGATAACGCCAGGCACGGTGATAGAGCCGCTGCTATTCTGGACCAGGGAAGCTGGCTGCTTTTTATTGCCGGTACACTGCTCTTCTCTCTGTCACGTGCTCTCAGCCTGCCGGCAGCTGTCGGTGTGGCGGGCAATTATCTCTTTGCTTTCGGTGCTTTGGCCTCTATTTATAGCATGGGGCGGATGCAAAAGAATATACCAGCCCGGTTGGTTGTAGGTCTGGGTACTTTCTATATGAGTGTTACCGGTTTTCTGGGAGATGTTCTTTCGTATCTCAGACTTCTGGCGCTGGGGCTGGCAACCGGCGGCATAGCCGTGGTGGTCAACCAAATCGCTCGGCTCTTTCGTGATATTCCGTATGTGGGCCTGTTGCTTATGATACTGATTATGGCGGTTGGCCATATTATGAATATGGCCATAAATATCTTTGGCGCCTTCATTCATTCCACTCGTTTGCAGTTCGTGGAGTTTTTCGGCAAGTTCTATGAAGGCGGTGGCCGGGAATTTCGGCCCTTTGCCGCCGGTACTAAGTATATAGAGATTATAGATAAAGAGGGTGCGGGTTAGCTGTTATAAGGAGGTAAATATGGATATTTTGGGAATAGTCCTTTCCTTTGCCGGAGCGGCGCTGGCAGCCGGCTTAGCCGGCATAGGCTCATCTATCGGCGTCAGCATTGTAGGGCAGGTTGCGGCCGGTCTGATAACTGAAGAGCCGGGGAAATTCGGCCAAACGCTCATTTTGCAGGCTCTGCCGGGCACCCAGGGGATCTACGGCTTGCTGGTAGCCTTTCTGGTAATTTTTAAGATCGGCGCCATAGGCACGCTTAAGGCAGTCACTCCTGGACAGGGGATGGCCATTCTACTGGCCTGCCTGCCGGTAGCTCTGGTCGGGCTCTTTTCAGCCATTGCTCAGGGGCAGGCAGCAGCGGCCAGCATAGGCCTAATTGCCCGGCGTCCGGAGGAGCTGGGCAAAGGCATTATATATCCGGCGTTTGTAGAGACCTATGCGGTGCTGGCGCTTATTGCCAGCATACTGTTGCTGCAAGGGGTGACCCTCTGATATGTCGCTGGAAGCCATTGAAATGAGAATTTCAGTCGATGCTCGGGCTGAAGCAGAGCGTATAATCGATGAGGCTCAGGCACGTGCAGCCGATATAACATCACACGCCGCCGATAATGGGCAACGTATTATAGAAGAAATACTGTCCAAAGCAGAGAATAAGGCCGAAGAGCAGCGTCGTCGGGCATTAGGGATGGCCGGCTTAGAAAGGCGAAAAGAGCTGTTGCAGGAGAAGAGGCGCCTGCTGGATACAGTCTTTGAATCTGCTATACGGCGTTTGAATGATCTACCGACGGATGATTACTTCTCTCTTATTTTCGCCATGATAACCAAAGAAGCACCGCACGGCGATAAAGAGTTGGTTTTAAGCGAAACCGATTTTGCACGCCTTCCGACGGGCTTTATGGAAGACCTTAATAAAAAATCGGCTGAGGCCGGCATCGATGGGGAATTAAGGCTCTCTCCCGAGCGACGCGCTATAAGAGGAGGTTTTATGCTGAAATGCGGCGGATTGGAATTCAACGGCACCTTTGAGCGCCTGATAACAGGCATGAGGCCCAAACTTGAACCCGGAGTCATCGAGCGTTTGGGATTCGATAAAGCGAATGTATAACGATATTCGCTATGCTTATGCCACAGGCCGTATAAGGTCTCTCCAGAAAGATCTGGTTGATGAAACAACGATTCGTAGGATGTTGGAGGCGCCTGATGAGGAAGCCGCCTTTGCCGTTATTATGGAAACTTCCTATGCGGCATATGCAACCGGGGCAGGAGTAAGCGATTATGAAAGGATGTTGGAATCCGGACTGATAGAGGCCTACAGGCTGGTGCGGTCCATATCTCCGGATGGCGCTCTCACGGATATTTTGCTGCGTCGCTATGATCTGCACAACGTCAGGATAATTATCAAAGCGGAGCATATCGGTACGGATTATAAGCATCTGATAGTGCCTATGGGAAGAATCGATCCCGATACTATCGCCGCCGCCTGGCATGTGAGCCGTGAGAAACGGGAAGAGAGAAGTGAAAGTTCACATATTTCACCTCTAACATCTCAAATCTTACTCCCTCGATGGCTGGAACGCCTTCTCTATCGGGCGGCTTTGATGATTGACAACAGCGGCGATCTCTATCTGGTGGATCTGATGCTGGATAAAGCCTGGTTTCGCGCCCTGAAAGTATGGTCGAAAAAAAACTCTCATTATCTGTATGCCTGGCTGATAGTCAGGATAGATGCCGTAAATATTATGGGGATGTTGAGATTAAGAGCCAGTGGCTGGTCTAGGGAACGGTGGCGTGAAATTTTTATCGAAGGCGGCAGGGTAAGCCGTGGTAAGCTGGAAAGCCTTTACGATCTTGCGCCTGAGCAGGCGGCAGCCGGGTTGCTAAATACGGCTTACCGGCGTGAAATAGAGGAAGGATTGGAAGATTACCGAAAGCACGGCGAACTGTCATATATGGAGGCGCTCTTTGAAGCCCGTCTTTTGGAAGTTTTGCAAGCCGAACGATATATAACCTTCGGCTCGCAGCCATTGCTGGCTTATCTTCTTCGCAAAGAGGCTGAGGTTAGGGCCCTACGGATGGTGATGATTGGGAAACTGAACGGATTGCCTCATGATATCATACATAAGCGTTTGAGAGCTTTTCTCTGCAGGTGATCCGGTAAAGGAGCAGATATGGCGGCTGAAAACACCAGAATGGTATTGATAACGGATGACGATGCCCTGTGGGCCTTTGCAGCCTTTGGCGTAAAAATGCACCGGGTCTACAACAGGGAGGAATTAGCCGGTGCCTGGCGCGAGGCCGTCGGCGGTGCCTATAGCCTGATCTTTATTACGGAAACGCTGGCGGCAGAGAATTCGGAGCTGATCGTGGAAAATGAATCTCCCTTTCCGATAATCGTTCTCTTGCCGGGTGCCCGTGGCAGCCGAGGAACGGCTGCCGAATATATTCGGCGGGCGGTGGTCAGGGCATTAGGGGCGGATATAACAAAGACAGGTTAAGGCGCTGAGGATACAGGTCTGTTATTCGGGATGAGGATTCGTTTATTTAAGGGGCGGAAAGTTCCAGATCAGAAACGAAAAACGAGAGGCTGGAGAAGAGTTTTGAGGAGGACTTGCATGGGAAGCATGGAGCCAACAATCAACAACCAACAACCGGCAACGCGCTCGCAGAGCGCATCTTCGGCACAGGGAGTTATAACCAGGGTATCCGGCCCATTGGTAGTGGCTGATAATATGAAAGATGCTCGCATGTATGATGTGGTCAGGGTTGGAGAAGAGAAACTGATAGGTGAGATAATAGAAATCAGGGGCGATGCCGCTTCTATACAGGTCTATGAAGAAACATCCGGACTGGGCCCCGGCGATCTTGTATATGCCACCGGCGCTCCACTTAGCGTCGAATTGGGGCCCGGTCTGCTGGAGTCCATCTATGACGGTATTCAGCGTCCGCTCAACGTGCTGGCCTCGAAGTCCGGGGATATGCTGAAACGCGGTGTCGAAGCTCCCGGCCTCGATCCGGAGCGACTCTGGGATTTTATGCCTGTAGTGGAAACCGGCGCCATGGTCAGGCAGGGCGATGTTATCGGCATAGTGGAAGAGACGGAAGTGGTGGCGCACCGCATCATGCTTCCACCCGGATTAACCGGGCGTATAATCGATATTCGGAGTGGTGCTTTTCATATAACGGATATCATTGCCCGTTTGCAAATGGAGGATGGAACTGTTAGAGAGATAGCTATGCTGCAGCGTTGGCCGGTACGTATAGGTCGTCCCTACAGCTCAAAGCATCCACCGCAGGAACCGTTGATTACCGGACAGAGGGTTATCGATACATTCTTTCCCATCGTCAAGGGCGGCACAGCCGCCATACCCGGCCCCTTCGGCTCAGGCAAAACGGTTACTCAGCACCAGTTGGCCAAGTGGGCTGATGCTGATATTGTCGTCTATGTGGGTTGTGGTGAGCGTGGCAACGAGATGACCGATGTTCTGATGGAATTTCCTCATCTCAGCGACCCGCGTACCGGCAAGGCTCTGATGAAGAGGACTGTGCTGATAGCCAATACGTCGAATATGCCCGTGGCCGCCCGAGAGGCTTCCGTTTATACCGGTATCACTATTGCCGAGTATTATCGGGATATGGGCTATAACGTAGCTCTCATGGCTGATTCTACCTCACGCTGGGCGGAAGCACTGCGAGAGATGTCCAGCCGTCTGGAGGAGATGCCGGGCGAGGAGGGCTATCCTGCATATCTGGGTTCCAGACTGGCCGGCTTCTATGAGCGTGCTGGTAGCGTGACCTGTCTGGGCGGTGCAGAGGTTAAGGGATCTATCAGTGTTATCGGGGCAGTCTCTCCCCCCGGCGGTGATCTCTCCGATCCGGTAGTCCAGGCCACGCTTCGTGTAGTCAAGGTCTTTTGGGGATTGGATGCACAGCTGGCTTACAGACGGCACTTTCCGGCCATCAACTGGCTGTTGAGCTATTCTCTTTATGTGGATGCCATACGGCAATCTCTGCCGGAAGACCAGAAAGACCTTGTCATACTGAGAAACGAGGCTATGCAGATACTGCAGCAGGAGGCCGAGCTTCAGGAGATAGTACGCTTAGTCGGGGTGGATGCTCTATCGGTTGATGAGCGCCTGATACTGGAAACGGCCAGGTCGTTACGAGAGGATTTTCTCTATCAGGAAGCTTTCAATGCCGTCGATACCTATGTTTCACTGGCTAAGCAGTATCTCATGCTCAGGAATATTTTGCTCTTCCACAGCCTGGCCGGCCGGGCGTTGACTGACGGCGTACCGCTTAACCGGATAACGGCATTGCCGGTGCGGGAGAGCATTGCGCGTATGCGTTACAATCCGGAGGACAGGATGGAGCGCCTGTCAGAGATAGGTGCAGAGATAGAGGCCTCGCTGAAAAAGCTCATAGATGAAGCGACGGCTCTTGCGGAGGGATTATAATGCAGAAGGAATATCTCACCGTGGCGGAGGTAGTAGGGCCGTTGATGCTGGTGCGGGCCGTCGAAGGTGTAAAATTTGCCGAGCTGGCTGAGATAGAGTTGCCTGATGGGGAGATAAGACACGGCCGTGTGCTTGAGATCAGCGGTGACACGGCTTTGATCCAGCTCTTCGAAGGTACGACGGGGATGAATATTTACAGCAGCAGAGTGCGTTTTCTGGGTCGCAGTCTTGAGTTCGGAGTTTCAGAGGATATCCTGGGCAGGGTTTTCGACGGTCTTGGACGGCCAATAGACGATGGACCGGAAATTATCCCGGAAAGGAGGCTGGACATAAACGGAGAGCCTATCAACCCTTATGCGCGTGATTATCCCTCCGAATTTATTCAGACAGGTATCTCTGCCATAGATGGTTTGAATACTTTAGTGCGCGGGCAGAAGCTGCCTATATTCTCTCTTTCCGGATTGCCGCATTCCAGAATAGCCGCTCAGATAACCAGACAGTCCAGGGTTCTCGGCACTACAGAGAAATTTGCCGTAGTCTTTGGAGCTATGGGCATAACCTATGAGGAAGCGGAATATTTTATTAGCGATTTTCGCCGTACAGGTGCCGTAGACAGATCGGTTATCTTCATCAATTTAGCTAATGATCCGGCAGTAGAACGGATTGCCACCCCTCGGATGGCTTTAACGTCTGCTGAATATCTGGCTTTTGATAAGGGCATGCACGTGCTGGTTATTCTGACCGACATGACTAATTATGCCGAAGCCTTAAGGGAGATATCCGCTGCCAGAAAAGAGGTGCCGGGACGTCGCGGCTATCCCGGCTATCTTTACACGGACCTGGCAACTATTTATGAACGGGCCGGGCGTATCAGGGGACGCGAAGGTTCAATTACCCAGATACCCATCCTCACTATGCCGGAGGATGACAAGACGCACCCTATTCCGGATCTCACCGGTTATATTACTGAGGGCCAGATTATTCTCAGCCGTGAGCTGCATCGTCGCGGTATCTATCCTCCTATCGATGTTTTACCGTCACTCTCTCGTCTCAAAGAGAAAGGTATAGGCAAGGGCAAAACACGTGAAGACCACTCCAGCCTTTCCAGCCAGCTCTTTGCCGCCTATGCCAGAGGCAAGGAGGCCAAAGAGCTGGCCGTGGTTTTGGGCGAGGCTGCCCTGTCTCCGGAGGATAAGATGTTTGCCGATATGGCGGATGCCTTTGAGGAACGCTTTATCAAGCAGGGAGAGAATGAGAACCGTGGTATCGAGCAGACCCTCGATATCGGCTGGCGGTTGCTGGCACTGCTGCCGCATAGTGAATTGAAGCGCGTTAGCGAAGAATATATCGAAAAATATATGGAGTAGAGAGCATGCGTATAGCCGTTAATCCCACCAGAATGGAACTGCTGCAGCTCAGGCGTAGGCTGGCTATAGCCGTCAAGGGCCATAAGCTGCTGAAGGATAAGCAGGATGAGATGATCCGGCGCTTTCTTCTGCTGACAGAAGAAGTACGGGATTTGCGCCGGGAAACAGAACAGCTGCTGGGAAAAGTCTATAGCCGTACTCTCATGGCACGTGCACAGATTTCCGAAGCCGAACTGCGGGGCAATCTGCTTGTATCGACCGCTCCGCTCCAAATTGCTTGCGAGCGTGATATCATCATGAATGTTCCGGTACCGGCCTGCAATATAGCTGAGGCCGGAGATCCCTTCTCCTATAGCCCTCTTTCTATGCCCGGTGAGTTGGATGAAGCCGTAGCATTACTGCGCAAAACCATGCCTTTGCTGATCAAGCTGGCTCAGATGGAGAAAACCGTTCGCATTCTGGCGGCAGAGATAGAACGCACCCGGCGCCGGGTCAATGCCCTGGAGTATGTGCTTATCCCCAATTTACAGGAGACCGTCAGATATATAGGTATGAAGCTGGGCGAACTGGAGCGTGAGGGCATAGTCAGGTTGATGAAGATTAAGGAGATAGTGCGGCAATGAAACGGTAGGCTTATAATATTTGTTTGCTGCCGTTTCCGAATTGACATCTATGACGCAGGACGGAATCTTTTTTAAAAACGACAAATTGACGCCGGTGATTTTGAGATACCGCGGCTACAAAAATAAAGTTATATTATAACTTTCTGTAAAAGAACTTATATTCGGAGGAAGGAGATTCCAAAATAGTGGCGAATACATAACATATAAAGTCTTATAGGTGACTATAAGAGGTAGACATGACACGACGTATAGACAGAGAACAGGGCATTCCTATTTACCGCCAGTTGAAAGAGATACTGCGCCGATCTATTTTTGATGAATTCAATCCCGGCGATAAATTCTACTCCGAGGGGCAGATCGCTCGGAAGTATGATGTTTCCAGCATGACCGTAAACAAGGTTATCTGCGAACTGGCGCTGGAAGGCCTGCTTTACAGGGTGCAGGGGAAAGGCACTTTTATAAGTAATAGAGAAGTTGGTCAAAAAAAGAATATAGTAGTTCTGTTGCCTCTGGAAACGCCGGAGATATTCAGTGATGATTTCTTCAGCATCATCTGGAAAGGTATGGAGAAAGAGGCTGGTATTCTGGGCCTGAATCTTATCACGGTCGGCTACTCCGAGCATAAGCGCAAGATGGAAGATTACATAAATATCTTGGATCACAACGGGATCAAAGGCGCCGTTTTGCTGGATATCGGAGCCAATGAATTGCTCTATCTGCGGGATGCCGGCATCCCTGTGGTTTTGCTCGATTATATCCGTTCTACAGGCGATGGCGTTGTCAGCATATCCACTGATAACGTGGACGGTGCGATAGAGATAGTCGAATATTTGATCGGCTTGGGGCATAAAAGGATTGCTTGTATCGGTGCTCTGACGGAAAGCCCCAGTTTCTCCGAGAGGATCAAGGGTTATAGGACCGCTTTGATGAGGCGAGGATTGGAGGTCGATGAAGCACTGATACGCATCAGCGACCGGAGCTTACTGAAAGATAGGGGCAAAACGGCCATGTTCAATTGCGGCTACCGGGCCATGAAGGAATTGCTGAAGAGTAAAAAGCATTTCACGGCTGTTTTTGCCGTCAATGATACCATAGCACTAGGTGCCGTCAAGGCTATAAAAGAGGAGGGGCTATCCGTTCCTCAAGATATCAGTATCGCCGGCTTTGACGGGGCTGTCTCGGCTGGAAAGTCCGATCCGCCCCTGACCACTATGAATATCTTTACCGAAAAGATGGGGCAGTTAGCGGTGCGGATACTAAACGATATCACAGTTATCGATGAGCCCAGGGAGATAATGATATCTTCGCAGTTGATTGTCAGGGAATCCTGCCGGCGGCTATAAATGAGGCAATCGCAAAACCCAAAAAAAGGATGGATAAAGAGAATGGAGTGACCGCCCAAGCGTTGCAGGGCACTGGCCGGAGCCCGCAACATAGTACCATTAACGAGAAGGAGGTGCGCACAACAAATGAACAACAGAGGATTTACGCTTATCGAATTGTTAGTAGTTATTGCGATAATAGCGCTTCTTGCCAGTATCCTTTTTCCTGTTTTCAATCAAGCACGGGAGAAGGCCCGTCAGACTACCTGTGCCAGCAATCTAAAACAGATTTATTTGGCGATATCGATGTATGCCAGCGATAATGATGGTTATTTCCCATCCGGCTGGCAATATTATCCTTATAGCGGAGTGTATCCTTACGTCGGGGAGTGGGTCTGGAAGACGGGTCTCTATCCGGCATATGCATCTTCCAAAGAGATTTTCTTTTGTCCGGGTACCAGCAATGGGTACAGAGGGCGAGAATATTTTATAAAAACCTGGGGTTATTATCAAACCGGATATTTCTATTGGCCCGATTGCGACGGCAGGTGGGCAGGGGGGGTACAATATGGGTATTATCGCAGTTATATGGGGGGCTCGGCCGCCCCAGTCGGTTATCATGCACCTTTGGGGCCGGCCAGGGAGGATGATGATCACGGCAAGCCTATTATCCAGGATGCATGGTATGGGAAAGGTGCCGTCAACAGCAATCATGCGGCACCGGGAGGTCGGCCTTACGGTTTGAATTGCCTCTTCTTCGAGGGCAATGTTCTTCATTACCCTGCTGAGAAATTATCGTTATATGGTTCTTCAATTTTAATATGCAGGCCGTGAAAGAGAGTCTTTGCAGCCCTTGTTTAGAAGCAGGCCGGGGAATATTGAAAGGGGATGAATAGAGATGAAAAAAATGGTGCGGGTATTGCCGGGCATAGCAATATATCTGCTTTTATGCCTTGTATCTGGGAACGTTAGTTGTGCAGATATGGAGCAGGGAGAGAAGAAGACGACGGTGTACTTTCCTGTAACCGTCCTGGGCAACCCGGGCTTCGAAACCGGTGCTTTGGCGGGAAGAACAAACGCACCGATGTGGGGTGCGATACGGGTTACGCCGGCTGCCGGCTATGGTTTGGATACCGATGACGCCCACAGCGGGAAGGCCTCCTATAAAATCAGTTGCCAGAATGCAGAAGGATGGCACTATCTGACGGGGGAGGACATCGGGGCCTGGCAGATAATTCCGGGAGCCGATTACCGGCTAAGGGTTTGGATGAAGGGAGAGGAGATTTCGTCCGGCACCGCTTGGGCAAAGATAATCTGGCGCAAGGAGGACGGGGGCAATATAGGCGGCGGTGTCAGTATTAATGTGCGCGCTGCAGGGCAATCCTTTGATTGGAGGGAGTTTGTCTCGCAAACGGCCAGGATTCCGGCAGAGGCCAGGAGTTATATCATTCAAATCGGCGTCGGCCCCAAGTTCGCAGGTACAGTTCGTTTCGATGACATAACTCTGGAGGTTGAGCATGAGCAATCGTTGGACTTTCCGGAGGCAAAAAAAGGCCTTGTCGCTCACTGGAATTTCGATGAGGGAGAGGGAGAGATTCTGCGCGATCTCTCCGGCTATGGGAATCACGGCAAAATTTCCAACCCTATCTGGCAGGAAGGGATAGCCGGAAAGGCTTTGCTCTTCAGTAAGGATACGCGGGTAAAAGTGCCTCATGATTCGGTTTTTATCTTTCGGGATGGAGAATTCAGCCTGGAAGCCTGGGTCAAGCCGATAGAAAAGAGAGGGCACAATGTCATCCTTTTCAAAGGCACGAATATCAACCTGCCATGCGAATATTACTTTGGCACTTTGAATAACGATGTTCGCTTGCTTGGCGGCGATATGGGACATCACTGTATTCGTGTAGCGCTTGATGAAAACAAATGGAACCACCTGGTTGTCAGCGGAGATGGCAAGGTTGTCAAGGTTTATCATAATGCCAGGTTCTATGGGGTCTGTGCTTATTCACATCTTCTTTTTTCACGCAGCCCCTTATGGATCGGTTTTGAACCGGGTTACAAGACATTTTACAACGGCCTCATTGATGAATTGAAGATCTATAACAGAGCGCTTTCCCGTGAGGAAGTCAGGGAGCATTTTGAGCAGTTTGCTGTTCAATCACCGAATGGCGGCAAGTGAGGAGCTGAAGGATAGTGAAAAAAGGTCAAAAAAAGTTGCTGGTGATTATTCTCCTGATGGCCGGCTTCTGCTTTATGCACTTGAGAGCCGATGCAAACGTTGAATTATCGCCGTATATAATAGGAGCCGTTTGCCGTCCCGACCAACTGCAGGATACTGCCGGCAGGCAGGCAGCATACCGTGAAAATCTGCATATATACCTCTACAATCCGCGAAAGGAGGTCTTGAAAGTCGACCATGTAAGGATAAACGGCTGTGATCTGTCAACCCTGATAACAGCCGACGATGTCCTGTGGTATGTCGTCAACCCTTTGGAAATTCCATCATCGGCATTTGGAGAGTTAATTATTCGTTATATGGAGATGGGGATGGCCCCAGCCGCTGTCAAGGTGGAATTGCTTGATGCCCAGGGAAAGGTTGTCGGCAGCGGCATGGTGCCGGTAACTTCACAGGAACCTGTCGCCTGCCAGGCCATCGGTTTTGAAGAAGATTATAAAACCATCTATCTTTATGTTTTACCGGCCGATATGGACAACATTACCATAAAAGAAATTTATTGTAATGGCAAAAAAGCCGCATTTTGGGGAGAAAAGGTATTGGAAAAGGGCTGTGTAAGCCCTGTGGTTATCAATCTTTCCCAGCCGATTGGCAGGCATGTTTTTGTTATGATCAAATTGATAACCGATAAAGGGACCAGTTACCTTCTTTCTAGAATAATAGAGCCCTTTTTCTCTATCGGTATGTACCGTTGCCATCGGTATGGCGGTAATTTCCGATCGGCGGAACGTGAAAGATATGAACGTAATTTCGGCAAATGGGCGCAACCGTATCTGGAATATCTTACCGGTCCGGGAAGGGCGGGTTGCGCTGTGCCGCAGTGGCTTGATGATTGCCAAAAGCACTTTATCAATACCATAGCGCCTGATTTTACTACCTGGATTCACGTACCCGAAGCGGTTACCCTGTTGAAAGAAAGAAACTTGAGATTGGTCAGCCAAAAAAACGACCCTGCCATAATCTCTTATCCTGGCTTGCATCACCTTTATCTGGCTGACGAGCCGACCGGCATCAATGCGGCACGTTCGTTGAGTAAGCGCCTGCAGGCTTTACGCAAGTCCTGCAATTCTCGGATTCCTTGCAAAATCGTCTTTTGCAATCTGGGTTCTTCACCTTGCGATTATACTTATATTGATGCCGCTGATTATGATGTCTACCCCATAGGCGCTTCAGCTCAAGGAGTGCCGTTTGGTGTTGGTGGCGGGATAAGGGCATTGCAAAGAATCATGGCCCCACGGCCGGTGGGTTTTGTGCCCCAAGCCTTTCGCAGTCACCCGGATAAAAAGACATTGGGAGGTTGGAGACGTTTTCCCACACCGGATGAAGAACGGTGGATGGTATACAGCGCTATTGCCAATGGTGCCAAAAGTATCACCTATTTTGCTTACTCTCTGGAAAGCTACGAACCTGTCGAAGGTGTTGGAACAGCCGCTATGGTCGGCATTCCTGAGGCCGTAGACCTTTGGCAGGAGATCGGCCGCATTAATTTAGAGCTGGCTGTCACGGGTCCCTGGCTGATGAAAGGCTGTCTGCTGAAACAATATCGGGTAAATGGCTTGGAGGTATCGCTTATCGGTGTTGGGAAGGATACATTGCTTGTTATACCCATAAATCGTAATTACTCCCTGATAACGGGTAACATCTGTGAAGAATATATTCCGCAAAGGCTTAAAAAGATTGTTTTGCCTGTAAAGCTGCCGCCGTATCTAAGTGTGGTCAAGAGTGTCTTTGAGGTTACACATAACGGTATGGAAGAGCTAAACTTTACTACTATCGGGGGAAAGGCGACAATCAATTTGCCTGCTCTGGAGACCGGTAAAATAATTGTTCTGACCTCGGCCTCCAATTTGAAAAGCAAAATGGAATCCAGACGAGTATCCCTTGCCGGTACAGAATAAAGCATTCTTTTGTAATGAGCACGGGTTTATCTGATTTGGTCAATACTTTTGTAAGAGGTTATTGCTATGTTTTGCATGAAAAGGTCTGAGAAGGTATGCTTATCGCTGCTTGTTGCTGTCTTGTTGTTTGGCGGAATTGGTGGCAACTGCGCTTGGGCGGAAGAAATAACTTTTGAGAGCCGTTTTACGGATACGGTGGGCATACCGGGTTATCAGGGCGGGCAGGCTTGGGAGTTCGACGGCCAAAAAAGCTGCGTCATTATGAAAACATCCTTAAAATTGCTGGATAAATTCACGATTTCCTGCTGGGTAATGCCTTACAGTCAAAAAAATGGTACTATTCTGGAGGTACCAGAAAAACTGGGCATCTATCTTGATATTTACAATACGCGCTGGGTGCGTTTCAAGGCAAACTTCAATGGTCATGTTCTTGTTACACCCGGTAACATCATCACGGGGTACGATGTTTGGACTCACGTTGCCGTAACTTATGACGGTCGGCAGCTGAGACTGTTTGTCAATGGTATGCCGCTGGCCGAAAAAACAATAACAGGCCAGACTTTGGCACTTGAAAAGGTTTGTTTGGGCGCCGGGCATAACGGCCGGGCATCTTTTTTCGGTGGAATTGACGAGCCCGTCATATCCAAGGATGTTTCCGATTTTACCGGATTATTGGAAAAAATTTTTACACAAAAAATGAATTTACACAAAAGCAATGCGTCGGCATTCGCCACAGGCGCTTGCCATAAGAATGATCATTATCTTGTCTGGGCAGCAGGACCGACGGAGATGATAGCCAGAGATATGGCGCCCCCTGCTTTATCGAATAAGACAAGGGTGGAGATGGCGCAAAATGAAGTGGAAAGCCTGCAGATCGTTCTTCATCCCTTGCAGGATCTGGATAATGTCGAAATAAAGATCTCTGCTCTCCAAAATGAGCGGGGAGATATCTTTCCTGCATCCAATATTACTCTTCACAAGATAGAGTATATCTATAATCCGCCGGAGCTTTTCGGCACCGGGTGTCGTCGAAAAAAGGATGGCTTCTATCCGGATGCTCTGCCGATTGTGAATAATCCTTGCAATCTTCAATCATCAACAGGCAATCAGCCCTTTTTGATCAGCTTTTTTACTTTTGACGGGGTGGCACCCGGAAAGTACAGCGGCCGCCTTCTGATTGAATCTGCAAATGCCCTGACGATGACTATTCCGCTGGATGTTACTGTTTGGGACTTTGCCTTGACTCGGGAGTCCCATCTGCGGGGCGAGTTCAACATTCTTTATGGTCGGGGATGGAGGTTCCTCGAGAAGCATTATGGTCTGGAATGGGGGAGCAAGGAATTAACGACGATCTATAAAAAATACTATCAAATGCTGCTGGATCATCGTTTAAATCCGAAGGAGATACCGGTGGATCTTTTTTCCGGGGAAGCAGACGATTACTTGTGCGATCCGCGGTTAAACAGTCACCCTGTTTTTGAATACAGCGGCGGCTTGCGTTGGACAAAACGCAAAGGCGCATTTCCGGCGGAGGAATCAATAGATTATGTTGATAAAAGCAGACTGGAAAGAGCGGTTTCCCTATTGAAGCAGAAGGGGCTTTGGTACAAGAGTTATTTTTGCCCTCAAAATATTATTGATGAAGCGGGTGCGGCAGAGGCTCACTATGTTCATAGAGTAAAGAAGCTTTATACGGATATTGCTGCGGATGCCAGGTTGGCATTGGCGTGCAACTACCATCCGGAACTGGAGGGAGCGGTAGATATTTGGATGCTGCATTGCCTGAAGTTCAACCCTTTCCAGGCTAAAATGCTTCAAGCGAAGGGTGACGAAGTATATCTTTATCTAGCCGACAGTATGGGGGGACGATACCCGAATTACTATCTCAGTTTTCCTCGTTCTGAAACCAGAGCAATGGGTTGGTTGTATCGGCTTTATGATCTTCAGGGATATGAATATTATTCCGTCAATTTATGGTACAAGAACCCTTGGCAAAAAGCCATGCCCAGCAACAATGAGGATGATAATTTCCAGGGCGTGCTCATCTATCCCGGTCCGGACGGCCCGGTTAGTTCTCTGCGATTGGAGGCCATCAGGGATGGTATGGAGGACTATGAATATTTATGGCAATTGGAAAAACGGCTCCGTTCGCTTTCCAGAGAGCTGAACTTGTCTGATGAGGATATAGATAAAATGATAAAACGATGCTGCGAATTTGTTGCACCGGCATTAAATAGAGTGCCGAATGAACCGGGCGCAATCTATAAAATGAGAAGAAGGCTTGCTGAGGAAATACTTCTTTTGGAGAGAGGCATCTGGCTTGACGTTCCCTTCGATAAAATATTCATCGGCAATGACGAAAAAAATATCAGGATAAAGGGCAAGGTTCTCTCTGGGAAGTTCTTACAAATCAACGATCAAAAAATCAGGACCGCCGAAGACGGCACCTTTGTTTTTGAATGGCACATACCGCAGGGCAATGAAACAGCCATAATGATAAACAATGACATCCTTACTTTTTATCGTGAAAAGAAGAGAACGAACGATAAATATGGTTGGGCGGAAACAACCGATGTCGTTGACGGTATCCTCGCCGGGCAATATGATTTCAACCTGGATATGGCCAGGGTGGCAAAGAAGAATCCCGCTCTGGATTTGATGAACTACGTTATGCCGAATATTCCCATGGTGGGATTGATGAAAAAGGGAAAAGCCTCTGTCGATTTTCAGATTGCCATCCCGCAGGGTATCAAGACTTGCCAGATCTCTTTTTCTTCGCTTCAGGGAGCGAACAGCGGGAATTATGTAAACGTATATGTCGGAAGCGCCGGCAGTTGGAAGAGGATCTATGAAGGGAAAAGCGGCTATAGCGATTGCCGGCTTTACGATGTGACTATCTCTACTCGGGACCTGCTTCCGCATTGTGCTGCGAAAGAATCCTTATTGCTACGCCTGGAGTTTGTGAATACCGCCGGCAGAGGCTTTGCAGGTATCTCTTCGCATTCATGTAAGCCATTTTTTGAGGCTGTTTACAATGGTGTTGAGATGAGCGGGCCGGGGAAGAGATAAGTCCACATAATTATGCAGTCCCCAAAACGATGGATTATCGGAGGAATGGATAGATGCGGATAAAGTTTGCTTTGATGGTTTTACTGTTTTTGATTATGCCGGTGAAGGGCATTCCTGCATTGGTTTACGACAGGGATTGTTCTGCACCCGCAGTAAACGGCATGGTGGTCAATGAAAAAGGAGTTCCGGTCTTAAATGCCGTTAGCATGATGGTCTCCATTGATCCGGGTGCAACCTTCAAATACTATATGGTGAGTGATTTCAACGGCTGGCTTTTTTATGATCATTTTGATGCCTTGGAGATGGGTTACAGAGGCGGATTTGCGGTAACGGCTTATCACCAGGATCACGGAACGGCTACCGGTTACGGCATTGCTGCCGGGGATATGTTGTATGGGAAAAAGTCTTTGAAGTTGAAAAAGGGAGAACAGAACAGCAAAACAGAATTTGCGGGAGGGAACGTTACTGCCGCACCACCGGGTGTTTATCCGGCTTTTTGGAAAAACGAGGTATTGAAACGCTACGATGCGGTCGTTTTTTGTTCGCTTCCCTGGCAAAATATCAATCTATGTATGATTGGCGACAAGAAAAACGAAGTCCGAATCAAGCAACATGGCAAGAGCTATTTTTTTTACTATTCACCGACTGTAACGGAACGATTTATCGAATTAAAATTGCAAGGATATGATAGTCGCGGCAGGAAATGTGAGCGGCTGTTTAAAATGGATTTTGATGCCGATTATCAGAATACAGGTTTTATTTCTCGCGACGGAGGTGTTATTCTTATCGGCAAGGACGACAGGACCCGGTTAGAGGTGCCGCCAGGAGCCTTTTCGGGCAGATATAACGCCGCTGTGACCATCAGGCGTTATCCTTTAGAGAACACTTCTCAATTCGGGTATATTTATGAATTTATGCCCAAGTTGGTCTTTCGCTATGACGCCAATCTCGTTCTGGCTCTGCCTGAACAGGGTGCACCTGCAGCCTGGAAAGTCGCTCGTTATGATGAAAAGGCGCAGAAGTGGCTGGATTGCCGGTATAATATGGATGTCGAATCAAAAACCATTCGTATCGAAACAAAACAGACGGGCAGGTTCCGTCTCAATCTGGAAACGGAGACATTGAGGGATCGACAAAATTTGGATAAGCTGCATACGAAATAATAAGGAGCAATATAACGATGAAACTACAAAGACATGCCGGCAATCCCGTTCTTAAACCCGAACCCCTTAATTCCTGGGAGAACCTGGCGGTCTGCAATCCTGCCGTTTGGTATGAGGACGGCCTCTTTCGCATGCTTTACCGGGCTGCCGGAGATAACGAACTGCACCGCATCTATCTTGGTCTGGCGGATAGCCGGGACGGCATCAACTTCGAACGCGTATCGAGCGATCCCGTGCTGGCCCCCAGTGTGGACGGCCCTGATGCCGGCTGTATCGAGGACCCCCGTATAGTGAAATTTGAAGGGGTTTACTATATTACCTATGCTTATCGTCCTTTTCCTCCCCGGCAGTACTGGCTGAACCCGGAAGGCCTGGCTTATGCGCCCGGCAGTCCGGCAGGAGCGCCGCGGCTGATAAGAGAAAACCTGACCAATACCGGCCTGGCCATGTCTACCGATATGCAGACCTTTATTCGGTTGGGACGCTTGACCGAAGCCAATTCGGATAACCGTGACGTGATGTTTTTCCCAGAGCGCATAAAAGGCAAATATGTTCTTCTGCATCGGAAAAAGGAGCTGCCGGATACACCTTTCCCATCTATAAGGATCTCCTTTATGAAAGACCTGTTCGATTATAACGATGGCTTTCTATTAGCCAGGGACCGGTACTGGTGGGAAACGAAAATGGGCGCCGGTTGTCCGCCGCTGCGGACGGATGACGGCTGGCTGCTGATATATCATGCAGTCTGCCGCAAGGGAATATACCGTGCCGGGGCCATGCTTCTTGATCTGGAGAATCCACGAAAAGTGATTGCACGCACGCCGGAACCTATACTAGAGCCGAAGTATGATTACGAGTGCTCGGGGCTTTACTGTGATTGCGTTTTCCCTACCGGCACTGCCGTCGTCGGTGATATCCTCTATATCTACTATGGGGCGGCTGACAGGTGCATCTGCTTGGCTACGTGCAAATTAAGCCGGCTTATAGATTATCTGTTGAATAGAGGAAGGATAGAACGCTATGCAGAACAAGGATAATATTCTGAAGCTCGGCAGGTAAAAGGTGGATACGGCCATGTCCTGCCGCCGTCAGGTGGCGGAGAGCTGTCTCTTGGCCCCCTCCTTTTGTAGAGGAGGTCAAGGGATAAGTATTCCCTGAAGCCGAAAATTCCCTCTATTCGGCTCTTTTACGGACTATCTATCTTCGTATGATTTCCCAAGCCGCAAATGCTTATTCCCGAATTCTTATCCAATTGCCTCCATAACCGCCGTCTTATATATCTTTGCGGAATTCCTGCAAAGCAGTAACAAATATTGATAATTTCCCCTGATTCTGATACTATCCGAATTTGATATGAAAGATTTCTTATATTATGGAATGGATTTGTCGGATGTAAAATCCGTAAAGCCCTGAAGAGTGAGCCGTAGTTTACAGAATAAACCGGCCATTTGAAAGGCGGTAGGCGAGAGGTTACTATTTTGCAACGCAAAGAGATCGAGAAGAAGCTTGAAAAAATGATTGGCCGCAAGCGGCTGCTGCATTCCATTGGAGTGGCTGATGTTGCTGCTGATCTGGCCATGATACACGGGTGTGACAGAGAGAAGGCTGAGACAGCCGGTTTGCTGCATGATTGCGCCAAGGCTCTTACGCCTGAAGATATGATGAAGCTGGCTGCTTCCGAAGGATTGGCAATCGATGAGGATGAGAGATTAGAGCCTGGTTTACTCCATGCCCCGGTAGGTGCTATAATTGCCAGTAAGAGTTTCGGTGTGGAAGACAGGGATATTCTGAGAGCAATAGCAAGGCATACGACCGGAGACAGTGAAATGACCTGTCTGGATAAGATAATATATCTGGCGGATGCCATCGAGCCGGAACGAACGTTTCCCGGGGTAGATGAGCTTAGAGAACTGAGCCGCCGTGACCTCGACGAAGCCGTTCTGATGCTTCAGGAGAGGACGATAAATCGCTTGCTTCATAGGAGAACCATTATCCACAGCCGGACTATTGCTGCCAGAAACGATCTGCTGAAAAGGCATATGCACCGGAGAGGTTAATGGTTGATCGGAATAGCGATAGTAAAGGATTAAGGCATAAGAATAAGCGGGATATCATAGATAATCTCATTTTAATTGCCATTGCCGCTATCCTGGCAGTGTTATTGGTTCAGGTATATTCTCTTTGGAAGGGTATCAAGGGCCCTATCGATATATTCAATCCGCCCTTTCAGGGCAGGGAGGAGCTCACCCTTCTCCTTGTAGGTGTGGATGGAGTTGAGGAACATCAGCGAACAGATACTATAATGCTGGTCCGGATGAATTTAAAGAATAAGTATATGGGTATTCTCTCCATACCCCGTGATTCCAGAGTAGATATACCGGGATACGGCATGGAGAAGATGAATGCAGCCTTTGCTCACGGCGGTATAGAGCTGACCAAAGATACTCTTCAGAGTGTAATAGGCTTGCCCGTGGACTATTACATCATCGTTAATTTTGACGGCTTTAAATCTTTTATAGATGCTCTGGGCGGAGTGGATATAGTTGTAGATAAGAGAATGCGTTATCGCGATCGGTCTCAAAAATTAAATATAGACTTGCATCCCGGCCTACAGCATCTTAACGGTGAGCAAGCTATGGGCTTTGTTCGCTTCCGCCATGATGTTATGGGAGATATCACTCGTATAGGACGCCAGCAGCAGTTTGTTCAGGCTGTCAGCAAGCGTTTTATGTGTGCTTACAATATAGCCAGATTGCCCTCATTGATGGAGCA